>NPID01000538.1_pt1 | contig 185641 bp, 170 predicted proteins | sample 8637491 | NCBI WGS metagenome assembly NPID01 (sample SAMN07420843, study PRJNA396082) | bioreactor metagenome | isolation source: sample BA6 brine-fed electro-methanogenic bioreactor BA | place: Japan: Kochi | collected 2016-06-14 | reverse complement strand
ACGCAATCCGCAGTGTATAAATAGGAACACTGCGAATATGGTAACTCCAAGATTCTTTCAGTGGAGGACCAACGCACCCGGATTTGCCGGTGTTGGTTCTGACGTTGGTATTGGCAATGCGGACATTCATTGAATGACCGCTGATTCCGAAAAGTTACAGTCAGTCGAAAGACAAAGTGTGCTTATAATTACATTCTGGTTGATCCTGCCAGAGGCTATTGCTATCAGGGTTTGACTAAGCCATGCGAGTCGAGAGGTGAAAGACCTCGGCATACTGCTCAGTAACACGTGGATAATCTGCCCTCAGGTGAGGAATAATCCCGGGAAACTGGGGCTAATGCCTCATAGGAGACGGGTGCTGGAATGCTCTGTCTCCCAAAGGTCCGCCGCCTGAGGATGAGTCTGCGTCCGATTAGGTAGTTGTTGGGGTAACGGCCCAACAAGCCTTTGATCGGTACGGGTTGTGGGAGCAAGAGCCCGGAGATGGATTCTGAGACATGAATCCAGGCCCTACGGGGCGCAGCAGGCGCGAAAACTTTACAATGCGAGCAATCGTGATAAGGAAACCCTGAGTGCCTGTCAATGCAGGCTGTTCTGGTGTCTAACACACACCAGGAGAAAGGGCGGGGCAAGACCGGTGCCAGCCGCCGCGGTAATACCGGCTGCTCGAGTGATAGCCACTTTTACTGGGCTTAAAGCGTTCGTAGCTTGGTCGTTAAGTCTCTGGGGAAATCTTTTGGCTCAACCAAAAGGCGTCTCAGGGAAACTGGCGATCTTGGAACCGGGAGAGGTAAGACGTACTTCGGGGGTAGGAGTGAAATCTTGTAATCCCCGAGGGACGACCGATGGCGAAGGCATCTTACCAGAACGGCTTCGACAGTGAGGGACGAAAGCTGGGGGAGCAAACCGGATTAGATACCCGGGTAGTCCCAGCCGTAAACGATGTGCGTTAGGTGTGTCAGTGACCACGAGTCGCTGAGGTGCCGAAGGGAAACCGTGAAACGCACCGCCTGGGAAGTACGGTCGCAAGGCTGAAACTTAAAGGAATTGGCGGGGGAGCACCACAACGGGTGGAGCCTGCGGTTTAATTGGATTCAACGCCGGACAACTCACCGGATACGACAGCGGAATGATAGCCGGGCTGAAGACTCTGCTTGACTAGCTGAGAGGAGGTGCATGGCCGTCGTCAGTTCGTACTGTGAAGCATCCTGTTAAGTCAGGCAACGAGCGAGACCCACGCCAACAGTTGCCAGCATGATCTCCGGATTGATGGGGACACTGTTGGGACCGCCTCTGCTAAAGGGGAGGAAGGAATGGGCAACGGTAGGTCAGCATGCCCCGAATTATCCGGGCTACACGCGGGCTACAATGGATGGGACAATGGGTTTCGACACCGAAAGGTGAAGGTAATCTCCTAACCCCACCCGTAGTTCGGATTGCGGGCTGCAACTCGCCCGCATGAAGCTGGAATCCGTAGTAATCGCGTCTCACGATGGCGCGGTGAATATGTCCCTGCTCCTTGCACACACCGCCCGTCAAACCACCCGAGTGGGGTCTGGATGAGGCTGCAGTTTATGCTGCTGTCGAATCTAGGTTCCGCAAGGGGGGTTAAGTCGTAACAAGGTAGCCGTAGGGGAATCTGCGGCTGGATCACCTCCTAATGATCACTTTTCGAACAATCAGCGGTCGTTCAATGAACCGTAAAATTGCCAATACCAACAGGAATTCGGGCTCATAGCTCAGTTGGAAGAGCGCGGCGTTTGCAACGCCGAGGCCAGGGGTTCAAATCCCCTTGGGTCCACTCCCGTTGTAACACTGCGTTACAACGGTTCCAATGCACCCGGAGATGCGAGTCACCGGGGAAGGGCTGAAGGTTTGAGGGCGACTCAAACCTGACGAAGCTGTGTAAAGGTATTGCATCTGGACGTTAAATGGGTTCAACAAAAAACTTAGTATCTGAACCTGGTCTATATGCCGGTTAGTGGATGGCTCGGTTCGAGAGCTGATGAAGGGCGTGCCAAGCAGCGATATGCTCCGGGAAGATGCAGGGAGTCTGTGATCCGGAGATCCCCGAATAGGACATCCCGATACTTCGGTATCAATCCGTTGAGGATGGGGAACGCCCCGAATTGAAACATCTTAGTAGGGGCAGGAAAAGAAATCAACCGAGATGTCGCGAGTAGAGGCGATCGAAAACGACGGAGTTCAAACCGAATCCCTTTGGGGAGATGTGGTGTTGTAAGCCTCCCGTCTGGTGCAGATATCTCAAACGGAAGTCACCTGGAATGGTGTTCCTGAGAGGGTGAAAGACCCGTACGTATACCGATATCTGTTCCTGGGAGTGTCTTGAGTAGTGCGGGTCGGAATTCTCGCATGAATCCGGGGGTCATCAACCTCCAAAACTAAATACTTCTCGAAACCGATAGCGAACTAGTAGCGTGAGCGAAAGCTGAAAAGTATCCCTAAAAAGGATGTGAAAAGCGCCTGAAACTAACCGGTGACAGCGTGTTATGGCATGCAAGGAACTTCTGCGCGAAAGAACCCGTCGCGAGGCGGTAGTATGGGCGACAGTTGCCGATGTCATAACGTACGTTTTGAAGAACGGGCCAGAGAGTTTATTCTATAGGCGAGGTTAACCCGGAAGGGGAGCCGAAGCGAAAGCAACAGGTTCGTAGCATTTATGCATGGAACGGCGTATTCAACGTGCGTGGAGTCTATAGGGTAAGACCCGAAACCCGGTGATCTATGCGTGGGCAGGTTGAAGCGTGCCGAAAGGTGCGTGGAGGACCGCAGGCGGTTTTGATATGCAAATCATTCGCGTGACCTGCGTATAGGAGTGAAAGATTCATCGAACCGGGAATCAGCTGGTTCCCCTCGAAACATGCCGCAGCATGACCTCGTCGGAGATGGTTGGTGAGGTAGAGCACTGATTGAGGATCCCGGGGGAGAAATCCCTCGCTCTTCTGTCAAACTCCAAACTCCCCAACGTCTGAGATGACGGGTAGTCCGGACTACGGGGTAAGCTTGTAGTCCGTAAGGGAGACAACCCAGACCGTGGTTGATGCCCCCCAATGTAGGCTAAGTGTCAACACTGAATGAGGTCCCAGGCCGAAGACAACTGGAAGGTGAGCTTAGAAGCAGCTACCCTTTAAAAAGTGCGTAACAGCTTACCAGTCAAGGTTTGGGGCGCAGAAAATGGACGGGGCTAAAGCCTACTGCAGAGACCACGGCGCACCGGTTAACCCGGTGATCGCGTAGAGGGGCGTTCTGCATGGACAGAAGCAGGGGCGTAAGGTCCTGTGGACCGTGCAGAAATGAGAATTCTGGCAGTAGTAGAAGCATAGAACGGTGAGAATCCGTTCCGCCGAAAGGGCTAGGTTTCCTCGGCAATGTTCGTCAGCCGAGGGTTAGTCGGTCCTAAGATGTGCCGTAACTCGAGCATGTCAAATGGGAAACAGGTTAATATTCCTGTACCATACATTCGTAGTCGCAAGACCCTGACGCTTCGGGATATACCATGCGAAATTGTCGTTTCGTTCAAGCGTTCAAGGTGGTGGAGTACCGTCATGGTGAGAAACCACTGAAGACGTGATGAGGTAACATGGTCAACTCCTGGAGCCCGTGAAAAAGGGAATGTATGTCCGTACTGAGAACCGACACAGGTGCCCCTGGTTGAAAAGACCAAGGCGTATCGGAGCTAATTGTGGTAAGGGAACTCGGCAAAATGGCCCCGTAACTTCGGGAGAAGGGGTGCCTGCCTGGTGATCAGGCAGGTCGCAGTGACCAGGGAACTCCAACTGTCTAATAACAACACAGCAGACTGCAACTCCGTAAGGACTAGTATAGTCTGTGAATCCTGCCCAGTGCGGGTATCTGAACACCGAGTTCAATCGGACGAAGGACCCGTAAACGGCGGGGGTAACTATGACCCTCTTAAGGTAGCGTAGTACCTTGTCGCTTAATTGGCGACTTGCATGAATGGAACAATGAGAGTTCTACTGTCCCTACCACAAGTCCGTTGAACCTTTTATCCTAGTGCAGAAACTAGGGACTCCTGATGGGAAGTGAAGACCCCGTGGAGCTTTACTGCAGCCTGTCGTTGTAGTACGGTATTGCATGCGCAGTGTAGATGGGAGATGTTAATCCGTTCCTTTCGGGGAACGGGGAGTCAACAATGAGACACCATCCTTGCTCTGCTGTACTACTCACTCTTCTTGAATGAAGAGGACATCGGTAGGTGGGCAGTTTGGGTGGGGCGCCACACCCTCGAAAAAATATCAAGGGTGCCCTAAGGTCAACTCATGTGAGTCAGAAACTCACAGAAGAGTGTCAAGAGCATACGTTGGCCTGACGCTATGACGCAAAGCAAGTCATGGCGAGAGGAAACTCGGGTCTAACGAACCAATACGCCCTGTTGATGAGGGCTATTGACTACAGAAAAGCTACCCCGGGGATAATAGAGTCGTCGCCGGCAAGAGCACATATCGACCCGGCGGCTTGCTACCTCGATGTCGGTTCTTTCCATCCTGGCTGTGCAGCAGCAGCCAAGGGTGAGGTTGTTCGCCTATTAAAGGGGATCGTGAGCTGGGTTTAGACCGTCGTGAGACAGGTCGGTTACTATCTATCAGGAGTGTTCGGAGTCTGAGGGCAAGAAAGAAATAGTACGAGAGGAACTTTCTTTCGTCGCCTCTGGTGTATCGGTTGTCCGACAGGGCAGCGCCGAGCAGCTACGCGGCAAGAGATAAAAGCTGAAAGCATCTAAGCTTGAAACTCAGCCTAAAAAGAGACTCCGTTATAGGGCACGGGTAAAAGACCCGGTTAATAGGCCCGGGATGTACGCACGAAGGCAACGACGTGTTGAGTCCGGCGGGTACTAACGCCCAAATCCAGGAACGTCACTAAGCTAATGTTGAACCCAGACGAAATCCAGATGCAATACCTTAACTATGTGCAGAGTGTATGTATATACTCCAACATGACACAGCGCCAAGGTGGCGGAGCGGCCACGCGGCTGACTGCAGATCAGCTACACCCCAGTTCAAATCTGGGCCTTGGCTTGTGGTAATGGCGGCCATAGCGGTGGGGATACACCCGGACTCATTCCGAACCCGGCAGTTAAGCCCACCTGCGTCGAATATTGTACTGAGGTACGAGAGTCCTCGGGAACTATTCAACGCTGCCAATACCACCCCCCTATTATGAAAATGACTCTTCTCAAATGATTTACACACAAGACGCATGCGTCTGAATTCTCTCTCGTCTCCTGATATCCGTGATCGAGTATCCCGGAATGCAATGCCTGGAACTCCAATACTGAAGTACCTGCTGAAATACACTGTTTAAAAAGAATGAGAGAAAGGGGTGAATAATCCCGGACTATCGTCTGTTGCTAAAGTCGAGGAGTGAATACATCATCTCTCTTGAAACATCCGGCTTTGCAGACTCAAGCCAGAGATAGAATCCAACTCTTCCCGGTGTCTGGCGTTCGTACTTGAACCCTCCCGTCTTATCTGGGACCATCTTATAGTACATCCGCTTCTTCTTTGGCTTGAGATAGACAACAGGCGAGGGATCGGGGAGATCCATTGCAAAGACCACCTTTGAGTAATCGCGGCTGAGAGTGTCAAAATCAAGGATGGTGCTCTTAACCCGAAGTCCCAGGTCATTGACGAGCGCTTTTCTGGCATCCGTATGCATGGCTCCAAAGATCACCTTCTTGACGAGTGGTGAAATATGTGGATCTGCAAGTGCCTGTGATTGTTTTGTTCCCTGGTCTGCATGATAGAGGAGGCGTGAGAGCGTCTGATCGTGGAATTGACGGTAATCAAATGGACGTGTCCTGAGTGAGAGGGCGCTGATCAGTTTTGGATTATTCACTGCCTGCCGTGAAAGCGATGAAAGCCGGAGTGACCGGATTGAGGCTTTCAGCTCCTCACAGGAGAAGGTACCCACATATGCGTTCTCTTCTTCCCGGCAGAGTCTCTTAATCACCTGGGTGTTTGAGATGTCAACGGCGGAAAAGAGAGAGAACTCAACCGTCTCCTGCCGGAAAAGATACCCAAAAAGCTTCTTTTTATAATGGATCTCAGCCTCAAGATCCTTCAAATCTGATGGAGATGTGATGATCTCGGCAAAAGAGACCTGGTTATTTGCATCAATTAAGAGGAGATCGACTTCTGCCAGATCCTGACCATTCCCGCGCACCCTGATATCGCCTTTCTCCGCATAGTACATGCCGTTCTGGCCAAGTGCTATCCGGACCGGTCTTCTTGGTGCATCGGCACCCTTCTTCACGATCTTCTTGATTGCGGGGGTATTGGTGGCTGTTTCGAGGAGAAGCTCGTAGATGAGCGCTTCATACCAGTATCCCTCAACGGTTCGCATCTCCATGATCTCTTCGGAGAAGAGCTTGATATGGTCTCCTTTCTTCATGTGGCGGAGGGCACGAATCGCCAGGGCTCGGCTCGGCTCAAATGATGAGCAGTTTTCTCGTAACCAGTCTAATACCACCGGATTCCTCCCGGCAGCAGAGAAGTTTTCTTCTCTTCACGTGCAATGAATGCCATAGTTTTTTTTTCCTGATCAGAAATCTCATCCGGGAACTGCGATCTGTTTTCGCCTTCTGGTATGAAATTCCAATGCCCGAACCAGTGCCTGGTGATGCAGACGCGCTCCGGATTTTTCGTTATTTGCTTTCTATTGTGCGAGGACCAGTATCTGCCGTGTCAGGCTTTTGTGTACCCGCTGAGAGAAAGAATGGGTGATCTCAAAATATTCTTCGGCTAATCCGGAGATATCCTGGTGGGTAACGATCACCGCACGACTCTCTCTCTTAAGTATGCGCTGGATCTCTGATAATGATTGGGTATAGAGCTCTTCAAGACTTCCTGCTTTTATCGCTGTGGATTGACCGTATGGCAGATCCGTTGCGATAGCGTCAACAGATCGATCTTCTATAGGAAGATTACAGGTGTCTGCTAAAAAGCAGACTGAATGGGGTAGATTAACCCGTGCCCCCTCTATCATTCCGGGATCGATATCTGATCCCGCTATTGTCGCGCCGATGCATGCTGCTTCAAGCAGGATACCTCCTGTTCCACAGAATGGATCATAGAAGATCCCCCCCGGCTGAACTCCGGTGAGATTAACCATGGCACGCGCCATGAGCGGCATCATAACGCCCGGATGGAAGAAGGGGCGCCGCATCGGGTTCCTGTATGCATAGGATCCCCGGTCGATATGGTGAAGCACACGCCCAAGATAGCAGGTTCCGTCTGAGAAGATAGCACGGTATTCAATACGTGGATTCTTCAATGAGACGGCACCATCAATGGAATTGCCCATCATCTTCTCCAGCTCCATCTTTGGTGCAGGAAGATCAGCAGGATGAATCCTTTTGATCCGACAGGAGAACGGCTCTTCCGGAGTCAGAGCAAGATCCCTGAGGAGCGAGGCAAATGCCTCTTTGTCTGCCGGACATTCGCCGAGATAATCCATCACGACATGGCTCTGGGAGAGTCGGAGAGTATCTGAGGGAACCGGGCAGTCCGCAATGGCTACCTGCGGTGCTGTTGCAAGTACCTTCCCGACACATCCAATCTCAGCCGCAGGCAGTTCCGGGTGTTCTCCCGAGAGTTCAAAAAGCAGTTTCATCCGTATATATGTTGGCAATATGAGAAGAAATACCTGTGCAGGCTGATTAAAAAAAGATACAAAAATGAGAGGGCAACAGGATTATCTGCCCATTACCTTCTCAAAGAAGCCTTTCTTCCCTGATGGTCCTTCTCCACTCTGTTCAGTCTTCATCTCAAGATCCCGGATCTTCTGATAGAGTTCCTGTATCTCGGCATCAGGGTTCTTCGGTGTGGCGATGATCACCCGAACATGGAGATCACCCGGCCTCCCACGCCTCCGAACCCCTTCGCCCGGGATCCTGAGAGCAGTTCCGTACTGGATGCCTGATGGGATTTTAAGACTGACTTTTCGGTCATCTATTGTCTCTATCTCCACCTCTGATCCAAGGACTGCCTGTGCCGGCGTGATCTGGACCGCTGTCTCAAGATTGTCGCCTTTCCGGTCAAACCGCTTGTCGGGCTCCACCAGGACTTCAATATAGAGATCGCCTGTCGGGGCGCCATAATCGCCGGCCTCGCCATATCCTTCCATCCGGAGCCGCATCCCGGCTTCAACACCTGCGGGGATGTGGACAGTGATCGTCCTCTGAACCTGGGTATGCCCGCTTCCATTACAGGATTTACAGGTCTGCTCAGGGATCTTTCCCTTCCCGCCACACTCGGTGCAGGTTGTCATCCTGACAAACTGGCCGAAGAGGGACTGGCTGACAGATCGCATCTGCCCGCTTCCACCGCATCGGGAACAGGTGGTCTGGCGCTTGTTGGCACTTCCGGTACCATCACAGGCAGGGCATGGCTCGGCATGCATCACCCTGACGTCCCTGTCTGTCCCAAAGACTGCATCACGGAGTGAAACGGATACCCTCATCAGGAGATCGGCACCCCGCTGTGGTCCGCCCCTCCCTCCTCTTCCTCCGAAGAAAGAGTCGAATATATCTCCAAATCCGGAGAAGTCTGAAGAGAACCCGTAGTTTGCATTGCCGGCACCACTGTAGCTCCCCTTTGAGGCATTGGTATATGCCTCATGACCAAGCTGGTCATACTGGCGGCGCTTATCGGCATCGGAGAGGATGCTGTATGCCTCGTTTATCTTCTTGAAACGATCCTCAGCACCCTCGTCCTTGCAGACATCCGGATGATATTTCCGGGCGAGGTTGCGGTAGGCTCTCTTTATATCCTTCTCTGGTGCGTTTTTGGGAACGCCAAGAGTGTCATAGTAGCTCTCCGCAACCATTCAACTCACTCTTTCTTGACTTCGTAGTCGGCATCGACGACGGTATCGTCATCGGGCTTTTCTGCCTCAGGGCCTGCTGCACCCGCTTCCTGTGCTGCCTCGCTTGCCTTCTGGTAGAGTTTTGTGGTGACTTTGAAGACAGCTTCCTGCAGGGCATCCATCTTCTCCTTGATGGCAACGGTGTCTTCGCCTTCAAGCGCTGTTTTGAGTGCGGCTACGCCCTCTTCAATGGAGGTCTTATCTTCATCGTCAAGCTTGTCGCCGCTCTCCTTGATCAGCTTCTCGGCAGAGTATGCTGCCATATCGGCGTTGTTTCTGATCTCGATCTCCTCGCGCTTCTTCTTGTCCTCCTCTTCATGGAGCTTTGCGTCCTTGACCATCTTCTCGATATCGTCATCTGCGAGATCTTTCTTTCCGGTGATCGTAATCGACTGCTCATTGCCGGATCCGAGATCCTTTGCAGAGACATGGACGATACCGTTTGCATCGATATCGAATGTCACCTCGATCTGCGGAACTCCACGGGGTGCCGGTGGTATTCCGGTCAGCTGGAACCTGCCGAGAGAGAAGTTGTCACGTGCAAACTGGCGTTCTCCCTGGACGACATGGATCTCGACACTCGTCTGTCCGTCTGCGGCGGTGGAGAAGATCTGGCTCTTCCGTGTCGGGATTGTTGTATTCCTCTCAATGAGCTGGGTGGCGATATTACCAAGCGTCTCAATGCCGAGCGTGAGCGGTGTCACATCAAGAAGGACGACATCTTTTGCTTCACCTGAGAGGACTGCACCCTGGATCGCTGCTCCGAGTGCAACACATTCGTCAGGATTGATCCCCTTGTCCGGTTCCTTGCCGGTGATCTTCTTGACGGTCTCGACAACGAGCGGGACACGGGTTGAACCGCCGACGAGGAGGACGTGTGTGATATCCTTTGCTTCAAGCCCTGCATCTTTCAGTGCATTCTTTACGGGGTCGATCGTCTTGTCAACGAGATCTCCGATCAGCTGCTCGAACTTTGCACGGGTGAGATCGGTATCAAGGAACTTTGGTCCCGAGTCGGATGTGGTGATGTAGGGGAGGTTGATATTCGTCTTCTGAAGGGTTGAGAGATCGATCTTTGCTCGTTCTGCCGCATCCTTCAGCCGCTGAAGTGCAACCGGATCCTTCCTGAGGTCGATACCCTCCTTCTTCTTGAAGTCATCGACTAAGAAATCAATGATCCGGTCATCAAAGTCATCTCCACCAAGCTGATTGATACCGTTTGTTGAGAGAACCTCAAAGACGCCGTCTCCAAGGGTCAGGATCGAGACATCGAATGTCCCGCCGCCAAGGTCATAGACGAGGACGGTTGATTCACCCTCTTTGTCAAGGCCGTATGCAAGTGAGCTTGCTGTAGGTTCGTTGATGATCCTCATCACTTCAAGGCCTGCAATCTTGCCGGCATCCTTTGTTGCCTGACGCTGTGCATCATTGAAGTATGCAGGTACGGTGATGACGGCCTTTGTGATCTTCTCTCCAAGATAGGCTTCGGCATCGACCTTCAGCTTCTGAAGAACCATCGCCGAGATCTCCTGGGGAGTGTACTTCTTATCGCCGATTGCAACGGTTTCATTCGTTCCCATCTTCCTCTTGATGGAGGCGATGGTTCTGGTCGGATTCGTTACAGCCTGGCGTTTCGCAACACTCCCGACAAGGCGTTCGTCATCTTTTGAGAACGCAACAACCGATGGGGTTGTCCTGGCGCCCTCGGAGTTTGGGATCACCTTCGGGGTTCCCCCTTCCATGATCGCCATGCAGGAGTATGTCGTTCCAAGATCAATTCCAAGAATTTTTTCTGCCATTTTTATCACTCTTTATGTTGTTTTCCCTGTGATACTGCCACTTTGGCACATCGTATCACTTTATCATGCATGCAATACCCACGGCATACCTCATCGACAATCGTCCCCTCTTCCTGTTCCGAGGGGATGGATGCGATCGCTTCATGCTCATTTGGGTTGAAGCGGACATGTGCACATTCGATGGGGGTGATGCCGTTTCTCTCCATGATTGAGAGGAATAATTTGTGAATCTGCGAAAGCCCTTCCCGAAGATCAGCATCTTCTGATTTGAGCGCCCGCTCGAAATTGTCGAGAATGTCAAGTATTTCGAGTGCAAATTGTTCATTTGCAAACCTGACGATCTGCTCTCTCTCTCGTGCGGATCTCTTTTTGAAATTCTCAAAGTCGGCGGCGAGCCGGAGGAATTTATTATTGAGTTCCTCATATGCTTCACGTGTCACTTTGGAATCTCCTTCATCTCCAACCTCGCTCGCTTCACTCTCATTGCTCACAATCTCTTCCTGTCTCTCTGTCTCATCATCCTCCATAGAAGATCACATCAAAGTGTTACAATACCTATTGCAATGCAGTTCTATATATACTTTACCTTTACCTTACGTAAATGGTCGTGAGATGGCCTCCTGTACATGATCCCTATGAAGAAGTGAAATAGCCGGATTTTCGTTTTCTGAACAATTGATCGGAACATAGCGTGAAATTGGTCTGATGGATGAACATCGGGCTCATCAGGGGGCGCAGACAGATGAAAACCTTTCCTGATGAGAGGTCTGCACGATCATGCACGGCGTTCGTATTTCACTCTCACCATCCCCTGACGATCCCCGTATGGGTGAGTTCTAATATTCTTCACGATCAATAGTGTCCACATGACAACGGCTCTCCTCTCTGTCTGGGATAAAACAGGAATTGTCGCATTTGCTCGTGTTCTTCATGATTCCGGCGTCAATATCCTGAGTTCAGGTGGTACCGGCAAGGCACTGAAAGACGCGTGTATACCCTTTACCGAGGTCTCTGCCTATACCGGCTCTCCTGAAATGATGGATGGTCGGGTAAAGACCCTCCATCCGAAGATCCATGGCGGCCTCCTCGGCAGGCGTGGGATCGATGACGCGGTCATGGCCGAGCATGGGATCCCCGGAATCGATCTGCTTGTAGTAAATCTCTATCCCTTCGAGGCGATGTCAGCCCAGAACCTTCCGATCGAGGAACTTGTTGAGTTTATTGATATTGGTGGTCCTGCAATGATCCGGGCTGCTGCAAAGAACTACAAGGATGTCGCAGTCATCTGCGATCCGGCTGATTATCCGGTGGTTACAGAAGCACTTGGGAAGGGAGGACTTACAGATTCCATGCGGCTCTCCCTTGCAAAGAAGGCGTTTGCCCGCACCGCTGCCTATGATGCTGCCATCAGCAACCACCTCAACAGCCTGGACTCCACCTTCCCGTCTGTCCTGACAGTACAATTCCAGTCAGGAAGAATGCTCCGTTATGGGGAGAATCCTCACCAGCGGGCTGCTGTCTATGGAACCGTCGGGATTGCCGGGATTGAGCCGCTACAGGGTAAGCAGATGTCCTATAACAACTATCTTGACCTCAATTCTGCAGTCGGCCTCCTCAGGGAGTTTGATGATCCCGCCTGCGTCATCGTCAAGCATAACAATCCCTGTGGTGTGGCAACCGGGAAGACGCTCATCGACTCCTATATCCGGGCACGGGATGTCGATCCTGTTTCAGCATATGGTTCCGTTGTTGCGATGAACCGCGAGATCGGATCTGATGTGGCTGATGCTATCTGCAGCACCTTTGTCGAGGTGATCATCGCACCCTCATTCTCTGAAGAGGCTCTGGAGATGATGAAGGCAAAGGAGAACATGCGTGTCCTACTCATGCCCGAACCCTCGCTGGCTGATGAGCTCCGGTCAATCGATGGCGGTATCCTCTGCATGAGGACTCCCCCGTACTTAGAGCACTGGGAGGTTGTATCCGAGCGTGAGCCGACCGCAGCAGAACTGGATGCAATGAGGCTGGCCTGGCGGGTCTGCAAACACACAAAGAGCAACACGATCATCTTTGCAAACAACGAGGAGACCCTTGGGATCGGAGCCGGCCAGATGAGCAGGGTCGATGCGGCAAAGATTGCGATCGAAAAGTCAGGAAAGCCCCTGAAGGGATCGGTCGTCGCATCCGATGCCTTCCTCCCCTTCCCCGACACCCTTGAGGTGGCAGCAGATGCCGGTGCGACCGCCCTCATCCAGCCGGGGGGTTCAATCCGGGATGCTGAAGTGATCGAGGCGGCCAACAAGCGGAATATGGCGATGGTCTTCACCGGGGTCCGGTACTTCAGGCATTAGACTGGCATATTCCCGGATATTGCCAAAACTAATCTTTTTATATTGGATACATATTCTTTACTATAGGTGTTATCCACACTCTTTTTATATTGCTTTGTTTCCCGACATGATATTCCTCCTGCCGGTTGATCATCTTTCCCTGTTATATTTCCTCCATTATCTCAATTGGCCATTTTTTTTTCGTGTATGCCGATCTTCTCACAGTATCACATCTTAATCTTTCAAAAACGTTCAATTATCGATATTTTATGGGTTAAATATATATACAAAGAAGATCGTATTGTGTTTACCACAGAGGTGGTAACACTATGGAATATGGTACATTACTCGGGGACTCTTTTGAGTATACAAAGGAATGTCTGGTCGGTAAATGGATGAAGTGGATTCTCCTCATCATCTGCTCGATCATCTTCCCTCTTATCTATGGCTACGCAATGAAAATTTACAAGGGAACGACTCCTGCTCCCGAACTTGAAAACTGGGGTGGACTCTTTATTGACGGCATCAAACTGCTGATTGTGGGCATTATCTATGCAATACCCCTCATAATCGTCGCAATTGTCATGGGATTCGGTGCAGCTGGTGCTGCAATGGCAGGAGGGGATGTGGCAGCCTTTGGTGCGATGGGTCTTGGCTTACTTGTCTTTTTCATCGTTGCTATCATCATCGGGCTTATCCTCCCGATCGCCTACATCCGGTTCTCGCGGATGGATTCCTTTGGCGAGGCATTCAACTTCGGTGCCATCTTTGGGCATATCGGCAAGATCGGCTGGATCAACTATATCATCGCCCTGATCATCCTTGGGGTTGTCTTATTTATCATCCAGTTTGTTCTGATGCTCATCCCGATTCTTGGCCAGCTCCTGTTCTTTATCCTGATGCCGGCGTTCATCATCTTCACTGCACGTTACATGACGCTCGTCTATGAAAGCGCTGCATAAGCAGAAGAACAACTCTCTTTTTCTTTTTTCCGGCTGGCAGCGGATTAGAACTGTCTGGATGATGAACTGGTGAAAAGAGACAACCTATTAAATATTCCAAAGTACCATTCTTAAAATGGTGCTTTCCACTATGAGTGATTGCTTTATTTGTTAAAAGCCCACGCTTTTTAGACACAACATTACGGGACGGAGAACAGACCCCCGGTGTATCGCTAAAACCCGATGATAAGTTAAACATTGCGACACTTCTTTCAGATATTGGTGTTTCTGTCATCGAGGTTGGATCAGCTGTTGCATCTGATGGAGAACGAGAATCTCTCCGGCTTATAGCCGATGCCGGACTGAAGGCAGAGATCTGTACCTTTGTCCGTGGCGTTCAGCTTGATATCGATTATGCAGCAGACTATGGTGCAGAATCTGTCCATCTTGTCATCCCTGTCTCTGATCTTCATATCGAGAAGAAACTCCAGAAGGACAGGGAATATGTCACACAGATGGCATGGGATTCTATCGAATATGCAAAGGATCGTGGCTTAATTGTTGAGCTCTCGGGTGAAGATGCATCGAGAGCCGATCAGGCATACCTGTATGCTCTCTATGCAGGAGGAGTTGAACGGGGAGCTGATCGGATCTGTTTCTGTGACACAGTCGGTGTAATGACACCTGAGCGGGCGAGTGAGATCATCCCGCCCCTTGCCGCACTCGCACCCCTCTCGATCCATTGCCATAACGATCTGGGACTTGGCCTCGCCACCACCCTCTCTGCACTAAAATCCGGTGCATCATGCGCCCATGTGACGGTGAACGGTCTTGGGGAGCGGGCAGGCAACACGCCACTTGAAGAGCTTGTGATGTCGCTTGAGGTGCTCTATGGAGTAAAGACTGGTATTGCAGCTGAAAAGCTCTATCATCTCTCCACACTCGTATCCCGGCTCACCCATGTGCCGCTTCCGACAAACAAGGCGATCGTAGGGGAGATGGCATTTACCCACGAGAGTGGGATCCATGCCCATGGCATCCTTCGTGATGCTGCAACCTATGAGCCGATCATGCCTGAGATGGTCGGGAGGCGGCGACGGATTCTCCTTGGAAAACATTCGGGCAGCGCCTCTGTCGAGGCTGCCCTGTCTGAGATGGGATACAGGACAGAACCACGGCAGCTCCAGGAGATCGTTGTACGGGTGAAACAGCTTGGGGATGAAGGAAAGCGGGTCACCGACTCGGATCTCCATGCAATCGCCGAAGCGGTGCTGGATATCTCCTGCACACCGGTGATCAGGATGAAACAGTTCACAACCGTCTCGGGCAATAGTGTTATGCCGACGGCATCAGTTACCCTGACGGTCAATGGTGAAGATATCACCCAGGCATCTACCGGAGCCGGCCCTGTTGATGCGGTCATCATGGCCCTCCGAAAGGCGGTGCAGGATGTCGGTGATATCACCCTTGAAGAATACCATGTCGATGCAATCTACGGGGGAACTGACGCTCTCGTAGACGTCACAGTTAAGTTAAGAAAAGACGGAGAATTGATCACCTCCCGCGGCGCCAGAACGGATATCATCATGGCGTCGGTTGAGGCGATGATATCCGGAATGAACAGGTTACTGAGGAAAAAAGATGAAAACCGGGGCTAAAATTCTCATTGAAGGACTATTGCGGCAGGGAGTGACGACTATCTTCGGCTACCCCGGTGGTGTGGTACTCCCAATCTATGACGAGCTGTACGACTCCCCCCTCCGCCATATTCTGGTGCGGCACGAGCAGGCGGCAGCCCATGCAGCAGACGGGTACGCACGTGCATCCGGTAAAACGGGTGTATGCCTGGCAACATCAGGGCCCGGAGCATGCAATCTTGTGACCGGGATTGCAACTGCGTATATGGATTCGGTTCCGATGGTGGCACTGACCGGACAGGTTCCAACCGCACTGCTTGGAAACGATGCCTTTCAGGAGTCGGATATCACCGGCATCACGATGCCGATCACAAAACACAGCTACCTCGTCGAGAGGGCTGAGGATATCGACACGGTCCTCGGTAAGGCATTCCATATCGCCGGCACCGGCAGGCAGGGTCCGGTTTTAATCGATCTTCCAAAAGATGTCGTCACCAATGAGGCGCCCGATCCGGGACCTCTGAAGGAGATCTCCCTCAGGGGGTACAATCCCACATTCAAAGGGCATCTCAGGCAGATTGAAAAGGCCCTCACCATGATCGCAGAGGCACAGCGGCCGGTGATCTATGCAGGTGGAGGCGTGATTGCATCTGATGCCTCACCCGAGCTGATCCGGTTTGCTGAGATGACCGGGATTCCGGTGACGACCACCCTGATGGGGATCGGCGCCATCCCCTGCGATCACCCCCTGAACCTCGGGATGCTCGGGATGCATGGTACCAGGTATGCAAACTATGCCATCACCGAATGCGATCTCCTGATTGCCATCGGGGCTCGGTTTGATGACCGGGTAACCGGCAGGGTTCAGTCTTTTGCCCCGAATGCCAGGATCATTCATATCGATATCGATCCTGCCGAGATTGGAAAGAACAAGGTGGTTGATCTCCCGATCGTCGGGGATTCACGCCAGGTTCTCATCTGCATGCTCGACCGGCTCACCGGAACAACCGACAGGTCTGTCTGGAACGAGAAGATCAGCCACTGGAAGGTGGAGTACCCGATGGCCTGCCCGGATGACGGGGTGCTCAGGCCGCAGCTGGTCATTAAAACCCTCTCCGACCTCCTTGATGGCGAGGGGATCATCGTCTCCGAGGTTGGGCAGAACCAGATGTGGACCGCACAGCAGTTCTGTTTCAAACATCCCCGTACCTGGATCACCTCCGGGGGTCTTGGGACGATGGGATACGGTCTGCCCGCTGCAATGGGGGCCCACTTTGCCCGCCCTGATCTCCCGGTCTTTGACATTGCGGGAGATGGGAGTATCCAGATGAATATCCAGGAATTTGGAACCATCGTCCAGTATGATATACCGGTCAAGGTTGTCATCCTGAACAACATGTACCTCGGGATGGTCAGGCAGTGGCAGGAGCTCTTCTATGACCGCCGGTACTCGTATACCGAGCTGCCTTCTGTGGACTTCGTCGGTATTGCCGCAGCTTATGGAATCGATGGAATGAGAGTTGATACCGCAGATCAGGTGAAAGAGGCGCTCACTGCCGCCATCGATTGCGACGGTCCGTTCGTCCTCGACTTCAGGGTCGAGCGGGAGGAGAATGTCTTCCCGATGGTGCCTGCCGGTGCTGCTATCAATGAGATGATTGGGGGAGAGAAGAGATGAAAGTCCATACCCTTTCAGTCCTTGTTGAGAATCGTGCCGGTGTCCTTTCACGGGTTGCCGGAATGTTCTCCCGCAGGGGATTCAATATCGAGAGCCTGGCTGTCGGAACCTGTGAAGTGCCCGAGATGAGCCGGATAACCATCACCGTGCATGGTGATGATACCCGGATCGAGCAGGTGAAGAAGCAGCTGAACAAGCTGATCGATGTCATCAAGGTCTCGGATATCACCTATCACGAGCATGTCCGGCGTGAACTGGCACTCATCAAGGTGGTTGCAAACCCGGGCAGCTCCCGTGCCGAGGTGATGCAGATCGCAGATACCTTCAGGGCGCAGATCATCGATGTCGGTGCAAAGACGCTCATCCTCCAGGTGGTCGGCCCGCCCGAGAAGATCGATGCGCTTGAGAAACTCCTTCGTCAGTACGGCGTGAAGGAGCTTGTAAGGACGGGAACGATCGCGGCCCTGCGTGGTTCAAAGACCACAGCAGGAGATTAGGCCTTTTTCATCACTATTTTTTGGATTTCCTCCGAATAGATCACGCATTTTAATTAATGCCGTGACATACTATAGCATGACATGATCTCAAGAGAGATGAGGCCGGATCGTTCTTCTTCCACCGGATTGCCCCTGCCCGTTCCCTGCCAAACTGCCACTCCCCGATCGATACAAACGGGGCATTCATGACTCAGGGCGGAATCGGAACCATTCTGATCATTCTGATTTACTGCATCCTGTTGATCGGAATCGGGGTTGTGGCATCACGGAAGATCAACACGACAAGCGACTATATCGTAGCAGGGCGTTCGCTTGGTTTCTGGGTCTTTACGATCCTGATGGTCGCCTCCATCTGTAGTGGCATGACGCTTGTCGGGGTATCCGGGTATGGATATACCTCCGGCTGGCCTGGAATATGGGAGCAGATCGCAGTCCCGCTTGCTGCTGCCTTCTGTATCACCATCATCGGTGTGAAGCTCCACAGAATCGGGAATGAAAACGGGTATCTGACCCTTGAGGATTACTTCGCTCACCGGTTTGAGAGTGTACGCGAGCTCCGGGCACTCTCGGCAATCGCCGGCATCGCCGTTTCACTGATCTATCTCGTCGGACAATACACGGCCATCAGCATCGTGTTGATCTGGCTCTTTGATATTGCCCACTGGCAGGCACTGATCATTGCAGGGATCATCATTACTGCATATACTGTCATCGGAGGGCTCTATGCGGTCTCCTGGACGACACTTCTCCAGGGCGGGCTCCTGATTGCCGGTGTGATTGCAATCGCCCCCGTCCTGATCGCAAAAGCCGGTGGCCTGACACATATCAATGGCGTCCTCGCTGGAATCGATCCAAATCTCATTGAACCCTGGTTTCCTCAACCTGTCTATGCAGATTATGCCTTTGCAACACCAGAGTTCCTCCTCTCCTTTGGCCTTCTGATGGTGGTTGGCCTTGCCTGTGCTCCGCATGTCATCAATAATGTCCTTGCGGCACGTGATGTGAAATACTTCAAATGGTCTCCCCTGATTGCGTTTCTCATCTACCTTGTGGTGATGCTTCTTGTGAAGTTCGCAGGTTTTGCTGTCCGTGTCCTTGTCGAGGAAGGCCGCCTGGTGCTCCCGGAAGTGGTCAATGCACAGGATTATGCATTTATGTACGGTGTTGAGTACGCCGCCCCGAATGTCTTTATATGGGGGATATTTGCCGTCATTGTCCTTGCTGCTGTAATGTCGACGACCGATCGGCTGATGCTGACGATCGGAACGATGTTCTCCTGGGATATCTACAAAAATATTCTCAATACCGACGCCCCGGATTCCCGGGTCCTCTGGATCTCACGGGTTTCTGTCTTTGTTGCAGCCGCCATATCGCTCCTCCTTGCCATCAACCCTCCGGCAATGCTTGCCTGGCTGATCTGGATGGGGATCGGTGTGATGCTCTCCACATTTGCAGTTCCGATCCTCGCAGGACTCTACTGGCGGGGGGCGACAACAAAGGGGGCGCTTGTATCGATGAGTGCCGGGTTGATCTCATCAGGGGTTTTTGGCTATTATCACCAGTATATTGCCGCACTCCCGGTACATTTCAGCCTCTATTCCCTCTCGGTATCAGTTCTCGTGATGGTTATCGTCAGCTGGCTTACTGAGAAGAACAGCTCTGATGTTCTTGACGCCACGATGACCGGCTGGTATATCTTCAGGAGATGATGAGAATCAAAAGAGAGAGCCGATCTCTGGTTGCAAACCTCGGGATCATGTTTTTACACCTCTTTCTCTTCTCTTTTGCTTTTTTTCTCTGAGAGTTCCGGTTAGGGGATTTCGCATACTCTGATGAATCGATACTATATGATGATCCGGTGAATCATTGGATATTTCCCTCTGGATACGATCCGGATCGAGCATGTTATATGTTAGCATGGCACACATTAGCACTATATGCTATTTGGTTTGCCTGAACTCACGGTGTATACTGTTCTTGGAACGATACTCTTTATCATCATTCTGCTGGTAATATGGGCGCTGCGATTCCCGGAGGGTGACTGAATATGGCAGATGCAATGACGTTTGTCATCATCATCTTCTACTTCCTCCTCCTGATCGGGATCGGTGCCTGGGCCTCCAGAAAAATTATGAATACCGAGGATTATATCCTCGCGGGAAGATCGCTTGGATTCTGGGTCTTCACCATCCTGATGGTCGCCTCGATATGTAGTGGTATGACCCTCCTTGGTGTCTCAGGGCTTGGATATGCCTCAGGGTGGCCGACGATCTGGGAGCAGATCTTTGTTCCGGCTGCTGCTGCCTTCTGCATCACGATCTTTGGAATGAAACTCCATATGGTCGGCCGTGAAAATGGGTATCTCACGCTTGAAGATTATTTTGCCCACCGTTTCGAGAGTACAAAACAACTCCGCGGGCTCTCTGCAATCGCCGGGATCACCGTCTCATTGATCTACCTTGTCGGCCAGTATACCGCAATCAGCATCGTCCTGATCTGGCTCTTTGGGATAGAACACTGGCAGGCGCTGATTATAGCTGGTATCATCATCACAACCTATACCGTGATTGGTGGTCTCTATGCGGTTTCATGGACGACCCTTATTCAGGGGCTGATATTGATCTTTGGTGTTGTTGCGATTGCTCCGGTTTTGATCATGCGTGCGGGGGGCCTTGCACATATCAACGAGGTGCTCTCCGGCATTGATCCGAATTTTGTCCAGCCATGGTATCCCTCCCCGGTCTATGCAGGATATGCCTTTGCAACACCGGAGTTCCTCTTATCGTTTGGCATCCTCCTTATGGTCGGGCTTGCCTGTGCCCCGCATGTCATTAATAATGTTCTTGCGGCAAAAGAGTCGAAATACTTCAAATGGTCCCCCCTGATTGCGTTTCTCATCTACCTCGTGGTGATGCTCCTGGTGAAATTCGTCGGGTTTGCTGTCCGTGTGCTTGTTGAAGAGGGTCAGATCATTCTCCCCGAAGCAGTGAATGCGCAGGATTTTGCCTTTATTCTCGGTGTTGAGTTCGCCGCTCCGAATATGCTGATCTGGGCGTTCTTTGCCGTTATTGTCCTGGCTGCGGTGATGTCCACAACTGACCGTCTGATGCTCACTATCGGGACGATCTTCTCCTGGGATATCTACAAGAATATCCTTCATCCCGAGGCATCAACGAAGAAGGTCCTCACCGTATCAAAAGCCTCGGTATTCCTCGCAGCTGTCATCTCGCTTATACTGGCAATTAATCCGCCTGAGATGCTCGCCTGGCTGATCTGGATGGGGATTGGTGTGATGCTCTCGACGTTTGCCATCCCGATCCTGGGAGGGCTCTACTGGCGGGGGGCAACAACAAAAGGTGCACTTGCAGCAATGGCTGTCGGGCTTATTGGATCCGGCGTCTTTGGGTACTATCACCAGTTCGTGGCAAAGCTCCCGGTTCATTTCAGCCTGTATTCGGTGACGCTGGCACTGATTGCACTTGTTGTAGTGAGTCTCCTCACCACAAAGAACAGCCAGAAGGTACTTGATGAGACGATGACCGGTTGGTATATATTCAGGAAGAAATAGGGTTTGATTGTCATAGAGAGAGTTGGATAAGAACCTTTATCCTTCTCCCCTCCCTTTTCATTATATTTGATAATGGATATGTGTAAATGGTGACCTGGACCAAAATAACAGAGAAAATCCCATTCAGCTGGCTTCTTTTCGGAAGCATAGTGCTCATCATCCTTATTGTCACCGCTGTCGTCATCAATGTCAACTACTATACATCCCGCGATCAGCTCGAAGACACCATGCTTGTCCAGCAGGAGAAGGATGAAGAAGGGCTTATCCAGTCGATGCTCCTTGTTGATCGGGGCCTTCTCCTCTTTGATCAGTCCCTTGATTACAAACTCAAAGGTCCGATGGATACCTTCCTTTCTGCATATGAAGAGAGTGGGGGAGATCCTGGTAAAATCGATCTTGAAGGGCTGAAAGCATCATTTGGGGAAGGATATGAGCTCTATATCATCAATGAGGCAGGAGTGGTTGAATTCACCACCTATCCTCCTGATCATCTTCTGGATTTCTCGGAACATCCACAATTTTACCGTCGCCTGACAACAATCCGGGAAGGGAATATCTTTGCTTCAGATCGGATCGTCAAGGATTTTAGCACCGGCAAGTTCCGGAAGTTTGTCTATCACCCAACCCCCGATCACCGCTCTCTCCTTGAGATCAGCTATATGGATGATGAGATTCAGGAGATGCGATCGGCGCTTAGATACACTGAGGCTGCTGATAGAATTATTAAGATGAACCCGTATCTCACCTCTATCAGGATATTCAATTTTAAAGGAGATGAGGTGGGCAATTCGAGTTATGTTCCAGCAGAGTGGCGCTCTGAGATCATTGAAACGGTGCTTGAAACCGGAGAATCACTGGAATTTGAGAATCCGGCTTCTGATACCTACACCCGTTTCCTCTTTGTCGATCTCTCATCAAATGACAACCCGCCTGAGATGAATCTCGTCGCAGAGATGACCTATACAACTGCCCCCAATCAGCAACAACTCCATAATCTCCTGATGCTGCATCTCCTCATCGCTGTCATCGCAATTGTGATCGGGGGTATTCTGGCATATACGGTGGCAGAAACGATCACAAGGCCAATACACAGGCTGGTCGATGATACAAAAACCATCTCCGGTGGGAATCTCGATCACCCGGTCCAGATATCCCGACTTCCCGAACTCAGATCCCTCTCGCTCTCGATCCAGCAGATGGTGGACCGGCTGAAGGATATGATGGCAATGCTCCAGGCATCTGAAGAGGAGCTGAAGATTCAGAACGAGGAGCTTGAAGAGCGGGTGGAGGAACGGACCGCTGATCTCAGCGAAGCACACGCGAGGGTTGGCTTCTATCTCGATCTAATCACCCATGATATCAACAACACCAACCACACCTCGCTCCTCTATTGTGAGCTCCTGGAATCCGAGGCCGACAGCTCGCTTGCCCACTACATAGCTGGCCTCAGGAATTCCCTGAAGAAGAGTGACGAGATCATTGATAATGTCGCCACTCTGCGTGAGATCCAGGATGCAGAGGCATCCCTTGTGCCTGTTCGCATCGGATCGGTGCTCAGGAAAGAAGCAGATGCAGACGATCGGATCACCCTTCTCATGGAAGATGAAGAGGCCGCTGTCTCTGCAGATCCGCTCCTCTCCCAGGCTCTCTCAAATATCATTGCAAACAGCCTGAAGTTTGGCGGTGACGATGTCCGCATCACCATCTCTGTGGTGACAGAGGATGACCATGTCCGGATAACAATCGCCGACACCGGACCCGGTATTCCTGATGCGACAAAACCGGTGATCTTTACAAAATACTTGCGGGGAACCGAGAGGGTAAGGGGGAAGGGGCTTGGCCTCTTCATCGTCCATACCCTTATTGTTGATCGATATGGCGGCTCCGTTTCAGTTGAAGATCGGGTGCCGGGCGATCACTCAAAGGGTGTATCATTTGTTATCCTACTGAAAAAAGTGGATTAAAAGCGCCTCTATCGGGAGATGAGGATCGTCTTCTCCATGGTATATGCTTCAATGAAGGAGAGGCCGTTCTCACTCCCAAACCCGCTTCCCTTCACTCCGCCAAACGGCACCTCCGGGGGGAGCTTCATATGCTGGTTCACCCAGACGATACCTGCTTCCAGCGCCTCTGCTGCCCGTTCGGCAGTACTGATCTGTTCTGTCCAGATAGAAGCACCCAGTCCATAACGTGTGCTGTTGGCAATCTCGATCGCCTCATCCAGATCCTCTGCCCGGATCACCGGGATCACCGGACCAAAGATCTCTTCAGAGAGCACTGTTGAATCAGCTGTACATCCGGTGGCAAGGGCAGGCGGGCAGAAGAAGCCCTTCTGTGAGAGTCCCGCCGGAAGAGTACCCCGATAGATTACGGCCCCCTCACCCTCAAGTCTCAGGATTGCCTCTTCCACGCCGGTTTTCCCTGCTTCATTATTCAGCGGCCCGATCCGGGATGCGGGATCAGTACCCTGACCGATGACAACCTCCGGGATCGTCTGCTGGAGCCGGGAGACGAATGCATCATGGATCTCGTCCAGAACAATCAGCCGCTTCGGCGAGGTGCAGATCTGGCCGCAGTTGTAGAGCCTGAGTGCAAGGGCTGCATCGGCGGCTGCAACCGGGTCAACATCGGGACAGACGATCATCGGATCATTTCCGCCAAGTTCCAGTGTCAGCCGTTTCATGGTGCCGGCTGTTGCCCCGGCAATCGCCCGTCCTGTTTCGATACTGCCGGTAAATGAAATCTTCCTCACATCCTCATGCCGGATGAGGGGATCGCCTGCCTCTGCACCATTCCCGGTGACGATATTCAGCACCCCCGGCGGCAGTCCTGATCGCTGCATCACCTCGCCGAGTGCAAGCACAGCCATCGGTGCCTGTATCGATGGCTTCAGCACAAGAGTGTTTCCCGTTACCAGGGCCGCCCCGATCTTCCAGGCAGCAATTAATACCGACATATTCCAGGGGATGATCGCGGCGCAGACGCCAAGTGGCCTCCTCTGCACCATGCCATACCCGTACCGCGGCAATTTCCCGGAATATCCGGCTGTGAGGAGGGACGCTGATCCGGCATAATACTCAAAGACTGCCGCTGCACCGAGCACCTCGTCCTTTGCCTCACGGAGCGGCTTGCCCTGCTCGGTGGTCAGGATGAGGGCGAGCCGGTCTGCCTCCCTCCTGATCAGTTCAGCTGACCGGAAGAGGGTGATCCCCCGGTGGGATGTGGGGGACTCACTCCATCTCACAAATGCCTCACTCGCAGCCTCCACCGCACGCCTGACATCCTCCTCTCCACCGGATGGAACCTCCCCGGCAGGGGTGCCGTCTGCGGGGTTTGTGATCCGGGTGCGTTCACCTGAGACCGATTCGGTGAACTGATCGCCAATCATCATCTGCATACAAAGAGATCATGGGTATGATCAGATAATAGTGGTGATCGGAACCAAAGGAGAAGATATAATGTTGAATACAATCGAAGAATAACTTGAGATGGAAGAGAAACATTCATTCATCGCCCGGATGCCGGATGAGCCGGGCTCGCTCCTGAAAGCGGCAGATATCATCAGGCGGCAGAACGGCAACATCAACCGGATCCAGTTCAACCGGCGGATCGATAAGAACACGGTCTTCTTTGAGATGACTGCAACCGCAGAGGACTATCGTATTATCCGGGAGGGGCTTCGTGAGATCGGCTACCTCCAGTCACATATTCCTCCGGTGAATATCCTCCTCTTTCATATCTATCTCCCAACACCCCATCGCCCCGGCGCCCTCTATGATGTCCTCACCGCCTGTGCAGAGGCAGGGGCCGATGTATCAGAGATCGATTTTGATGATACCGGCAGGCACCCGGACCGGCTGACCATCCGGCTGAATGTCGTTGAGTCTCCACGGATCGAGGAGGTGATCGACTTCATCAAGAGCCGGTACCGTCTTGAGATCCTCGAATATGACCGTCTCGGCGGTACACTTGACGAGACGATCTTCTATATCTGTTTTGCACAGAAGATCCGGCCATTCCTCGGGGAAGCAAATGATGAGTTCCTCCTCACCCTCCTTGGTGATCTGAACCATGTCGTCCAGGAACTGACCAACCGCGGCGAAGATCCAAAGCTCGTCTTCAACCAGATCGAACGGATCGGGACTTTTCTTACGGAAACAACCGGGGAAGGGTTCTATGCCGACTACCAGCAGATTGAAACCCCGGATGGGTCATCGCTCACCTGTATCCAGCCACCGGGCGGGGGGAGCATCTTCATCTTTGATGCCGGATCTGAACGGCTGATGATCGATACCGGATATGGTATTTACCATGACGATATCGAGCGGATGCTCCATGAGATCGGACAATTCGGGTACAAAGGCATATCCCGGATCATCTGCACCCATGCAGATGCCGATCACTGCGGTGCCGCCGGATTATTACCGGTTCCCTCGTACCTTCATCACGGAACTGACACGATCATCGAATGCAATAACCGGGGATATGGCTCACGGAGCCAGGATCTCATCCTTGAAGCCGTCTATACGGTGATCATCAACCTCTTCTCACGATGCACTCCGCCAGAAGAGCGGCATATATTTCCGAAACATGAGATCGGACGACGCGGCATCTTTCCGGTCATCGATACCTTCTCGATCGGCGGCTTTGTGTTTGAGGTGCTGGAGAGCCTTGGGGGGCATATCTATGGTCAGGTCTTCCTGCTTGCGCCGGATATCGGTCTTCTCTTCACAAGCGATGCCCTGATGAACTTCAAAAGCCTCACTCCCGATCGCCAGGAATATAACTCGATTGCGGATTTCCTGGTCACCTCGGTGAATGTTGACTCGGATCTGGCGAGGCAGGAGCGGCATGCCCTGACGGCGCTTGCAGAGGAGATTGATTCTGATATGAAGAAGGTGGGGGCACGATGCCTCATCTGCGGTGGACATGGTGCGGTATCTGTCCTCGAAGAAGGAAAGCTTGTCGCGTATGGTGATATCCGCCATTACCGGCATCCTGCATAAGGCTTTTTTATCAGAGATGCTATGGATATATCATGGCATCTCCCCTACTGGCAGTGATCCTGTCTTTCTTCATCCCCGGTCTAGGGCAGTTCTATACCGGGCAGCTCTTAAAGGCCATCGCCCTCTTTGTGATGGCAGCACTATTTGCCGGTCTCTCAACTATCCTTATCGGGATTCCATTCTATATCATCGTCTGGCTCTACAGCATGTATGATGCCTATGTCACAGCAGAACAGGGGTGAGTGATGATCGGTGAGGCACCCCTTCTCCTCCTGCTGATCATTGAGTTCATCGCAGTTGTCTTCCTTGCCCTTGGATACCTGATCAAATACAAGAAGATGACGAACCTCATTGCCGGTTTTGACAGCAAGACCTGTACAGATCCCGAGGGGCTGATCGCATGGATTGGGAACAGCCTGCTGGCACTTGCTGTAGCTGCTGCTGCCATCTTTTTTCTGCTCCTGCTCCTTCCAGAGTATGCACTGTATTTATTCTTCATCTATACAGCAGGCATTGTTCCATTTACGGCTGTAATCGTCGTTCTTCGAGCACGAAGGTATGACAAAAAAGAGTGATTCAGCTGGAGTTATACTTCTCCAGCTCCATCTCCCGAAGTTCTTTTCTTTTAATCTTTCCTGAGATCGTCTTTGGGAGGTCTTCGACAAACTCGATTGCACGGGGATACTTGTATGGTGCAGTGACATGCTTCACGTAATTCTGTATCTCCCGGATGAGCTTATCTGAAGGTTCAAATCCATCATTGAGGATAACAAAAGCCTTCACGATCGTTCCCCTCACCCGGTCAGGCACACCGACAACCGCAGACTCTTTCACAGCCGGATGTTCAAGAAGTGCAGACTCAACTTCAAAAGGACCGATCCGGTATCCTGAACTCTTGATGACATCGTCGTCTCTTCCGACAAACCAGAGGTAGCCATCCTCATCCATCGTCGCCTTGTCACCGGTATAGTAGAAGTCACCGACAAAGACCTCGTTTGTTGCCTCCTCATTATCAAGATAGCCTTTGAAAAGTCCTACCGGACGGGGATTGGTTCGAATAGCTATTGTTCCGATCTCACCCTGGGCAACAGGCTTGTTCTCTTCATCGTGAAGCTCGATCTCCCATCCCGGTGATGGGCGTCCGATTGAACCTGGCTTTGGATCCATGCAGGGGAAGGTTCCGACACAGAGTACTGTCTCGGTCTGTCCGTATCCTTCATAGATGGTGACGCCGGTTGCCTCTTTCCAGACCTTGATCACCTCAGGGTTCAGCGCCTCACCGGCACTGACACAATGGCGAAGCTGCGAGAGATCAAAGGCATCAAGATCCGCCAGGATCATCATACGGAAGATCGTCGGGGGTGCGCAGAAGGTGGTGATCTCATATTTCTCAAGGAGGGGAATGATCTCGGTCGGGTTGAACTTTGTCCTGATATCATAGACAAAGACACAGGCACCACAGATCCAGGGGCCGAAGAACTTGCCCCAGGAGGATTTTGCCCATCCCGTATCTGCAAGGGTCAGGTGCAGATCATTCTCCCGGAGATCATACCAGTCCTTCCCGGTGATCAGGTGTCCAAGTGGATAGCTGTGATCGTGGATCACCATCTTCGGCTCTCCGGTTGTGCCGGAGGTGAAGTAGATCACCATCGGATCGGTTGATTTCGTCTTCTTTCCCCCGGATAAGGGGGCAAGGCGATGGGATGCAGGTGCCGGGTAATTCAGTTCCACCGGATAGCTGATCCAGTTGGGGAGTTCACCGTCAACGACGAATCTCAGATTAAGGGACGGACATTCCTCACAGATCTCATCCACCTTCCATGCATTCTCAAGATCGGTGACGATCATCCTGAATTTGCCCAGGTTCACCCGGTATTTCAGATCTTTTGGTGTGAGCATCGTCGGGCATGGACAGAAGATCACGCCGAGTTTGATTGCGGCGAGTGCAAATGTCCACCATTCCGGAACCCTCGGGAGCATGATCAGGATCCGCTCTCCCTTCCCAAGATCGCGTTTCATGTACATATTGGCGATCTGGTTGGAGAGGTTCATCAGGTGGCGGAAGGTATAGTACTTCTCTTCCCCGTTCTGGTTGACCCAGATCATGGCGAGTTTATTTCTGTCCTTCTCTGCCATTGCGTCGATGGCATCGAACCCAAAATTATAGAATTCCGGGACCTCGATCCGGAAATCACGACAGCCCGCCTCGTAATCGGGCATATTCGGCTCCTTATTCAACATGAATAAAACTATAGGTTATTCTTTATCTTGAATCAGATGGTTTTCGATCAACGCCTGTCAACGACCCTTTTTGGTCTTCCCTGCACTTTATAGAGTTCCAGTTCGCCGGGTCCGGTGAAATGGAAGAGTATCTCCAGTGTTCCATTGATATATGACTCATGGAGCTCGGGCTTGGGCCGGAAAAATGCCTTCCTGAATGTCTCCTGGATACCTTCAGTATCTGTATTCGCGGGATCAGTGCATTCAAGGCTCACACGGATGAGTGTCGAGTCAGTCTCCCTCCCTCCATAGAGGAATGCCTCATATTCGCCGGTGAGATACTGCATGTTATCAGACTGGAAGACGCCGCGTTCGATATCGACACGGTTGAAGGATCGGTCTTCAACAAAGAACCGCTCCCCCTCCCGCTCAGGCGTCTTGATCCGAAGCGAGGTCCTTCCACAGGCGCACCGATCCCTTGAGACGACTGCGGTTGCGTCCTCGGTATCGTAGTTGATCAGGAGGGTACCGCACCGCTCCCCGACTGGCAGGAGCTTTGTCAGGATGATCCGCCCGTACTCTCCATCCCTGACAAACTGATCCATACGGGGGTTGTAGAGATCCATATGGATGAGATCTTCAGGCACATGGAGGCCGGCCTTTGCCACACACTCCCCGCACATTGTCCCCTCGGTACTCCCATAGGTATTGTAGACTTCACAGTCCCAGAGTGTACTGAGATATCTCCGTGATGCCTCGGCAAAACTCTCTCCCCCGACAACAAGCCGCTCGATACCTGACTCTTTTGGATCGATCCCATCTGCCTCAAGCCGCCTTGCAAGCCGGATCAGCTTGAAGACAGATCCGATCACCACCGTCGGTTTGTAGTTCCTGATCATCCGGATTGGAAACGTGCATTTGCCTGCGGGTATGATGGTGGTTCCTGTCCGCCGTGCTGCAACGGTCATCATATTTGCCCCGACATTCATCCCGTAACTGGCACAGACGATGACCCGATCCCCTTTTGAGATACCATATGAACGGAATATGCGGGCATACTTCTCAGAATACCGCAACCAGTCCTGCCAGGTGAGGAAGAATGATTTGGGGTTCCCGGTTGTTCCGCTCGTCTCATGGATTGTATATATCTCATCCATCTTTGCTGAGAGGAACTCAAACGAGTCGGTGAACGGGGGCTGGTTGTTTCGGATCGTCTGGCCGGAGATGATCGGGAGTTTCAGCAGGTCTTCATGCTCACGGATCTCCCTGATATCGATTGAATTCTTCTGAAACCACTTTCTGTAAAATGGCGAATGATCGTGTGCATACTGAATGGTGTACCGGACACGCTCGTCGATGACAGAATCAAGGTCATCACGCGGCATCGTCTCAATCGCTTTTCTGAAGTATCCAATGCTGCCCATACGACAAATCATGGCATGGATGGAGATAATTCTTTGTGTCAGATCATACAATCCCGATCACTGATCGTTGATTATTTCAGGAGAGAGATGAGATCAGGTACCTGCATGTCAAAACCCAGAACGCTGACACCTGCCATGCAGCAGGTGGAGGATATGAAGAACCAGTACCCGGGCTGTATCCTCTTTATGCGTATGGGAGACTTTTATGAGACTTTTTACGAGGATGCGGAGATCTGTGCACGGGAACTTGGGATCGTCCTGACCTCACGGTCTTCAGATCCGAGTGGCAAGCCCATTCCGCTGGCGGGCGTTCCCTATCATGCTGCTGAAGCCTATATTCCCCGTCTTGTGCGGCGGGGGTACCGGGTTGCGGTCTGCGAACAGATCGAGGATCCCAAAAAGGCAAAAGGGGTGGTGAAACGGGATGTCGTCTGTGTTCATACCCCCGGATGTGCAGTCGATCCATCGATTGTCGATGCTCCTGAGTCACGGTACCTGATGGCGCTCCTCCCTGACCGGAAGGCCGAATCATTTGGTATCGCGATCCTTGAGATCACAACCGGCGAGTTCTCCCTCCGCGAGATATCAAAACGCGAAGGAGCTGAGGGGATTGCGTCTGTCATCGAGTCCTCGCGCCCGGCAGAATGCCTGATTCCTGAGAGAACCGATCCGGAGATTCTCCGTCTCCTCGAATCATATTCGGTTCTGGCAACAGATCGGCATCCCGGAGAATTTGATCCGGCAGATGCACACTCTCTTCTCTGCCGCCATTTTGGTGTGGCAACCCTTGAAGGCTTTGGGATTGTGGAGATGCCGCTTGCCGTCGGTGCGGCGGGTGCGGCCCTGTCCTATGCGATTGCCACCCAGAAGAACGCCCTCCCTCATCTCTCCGGGATCAGGCTCATGCATGCATCAGACCGCATAATCCTGGATGCTGTCACCCTGCGGAACCTTGAGATCACCCGTTCGATTGGGGGGGAGCGTTCAAAAGCAACCCTTCTGGCAACCCTTGACTCAACACTGACTCCGATGGGGAGACGGGCTCTCTCCTCTGAGATCACCGCTCCCCTCACCAGTATCAGTGCCATCAACGATCGGCTGGATATGGTGGACTGGCTGATCCGATCCCCCCTTACCAGAACTGATATTCTAGAGTCTCTCTCCGGATGCGGTGATATCGAACGGATCTCAGGGAGGATTGCAATTGGAAATGCCTCTCCACGTGATTTGATCTCACTGGCTCTTTCCCTTGATGCTGTCAGGGGGATTACCGCCTCTCTGGAAGGTGCCATTCCCCCCCTGATGGAACAGCTTGCAGGGGAGATCGGGAGTTTTGATCAGACTATTGCCCTCATCAGATCCGCCATTGTCGATGATCCGCCGCTCCTCGTCAGGAACGGTGGTGTCATCCGCAATGGATATGATGCCGATCTGGATACTCTCAGGAATACGGCAGGATCCGGTCGGGACTGGATCCTCTCGCTCCAGCAGTCCGAGCGGGAACGAACCGGGATCAAATCATTGAAGATCGCCTATAACCAGGTCTTTGGGTACTATATCGAGGTGACAAAACCAAACCTCAGCCGTGTTCCATCTGAATATGAGAGGAAACAGACAACAGCGTCAGGTGAGCGGTTCACCCTCCCCTCGCTCCGTGAGTATGAACGGACGATTGCGACCGCAGATGAACGGGCACTTGCCCGTGAGGCGGAACTCTACCTTGATCTGATCGAGCAACTCCGGCCGCTGGTGCCTGCATTTCAGGCAGCGGCCCGGGCAGTCGGGATGATCGATCTCCTCCTCTCCTTTGCCGATATTGCTGCCAGAAAGAGGTATGTCCGTCCCCTGCTCACTGATGGTTCTTCCATTGTGATCAGGGGCGGCCGGCATCCGGTTGTCGAGGAGAGTGTGCAGTCCGGCTTTGTTCCAAATGATACCGAAATGGATAGTGAAGGCGATCAGGTTCTGATCCTGACCGGTGCCAATATGGCAGGAAAATCAACCTATATGCGTTCGGTTGCTCTCATCTGTATCATGGCCCAGTCGGGATCCTTTGTACCGGCGGATCTCGCAGAGATTGGTCTCCTTGACCGGATCTTCACCCGTGTCGGTGCATCAGATGATCTTGCAGGCGGGCAGAGCACCTTCATGGTGGAGATGGTTGAACTCGCATACATCCTCCGGCACGTAACCGACAGAAGCCTTGTGATTCTGGATGAGATCGGGAGGGGCACAAGTACCGTTGATGGATACAGCATTGCACGATCTGTACTTGAGTTCCTCCATGGCAAGCGTTCATCTGGTGCAAAGACCCTCTTTGCCACTCATTTTCACCGGCTCGTCGAAGTGGAGACCGAGCTGAAGCGGGTCAAAAACTACCATTTTGCGGTGCGGGAGACAGACGATGAGATCACATTTCTCAGAAAGCTGATCCCCGGTGCAACCGACCGGAGCTATGGTATCCATGTCGCCCGTCTTGCAGGGGTGCCCGGAAAGGTACTTGATCGGGCCCGCACCATACTCCGTGAGACATTAGCGGAAGAGGAGCGGGGTGAGATGCCCGGAAAACGAAAGCCTCGCTACACACAACTTCTCCTGATGGATTCCGGATCCGTTGAGAAGCAGGATCATCCGGTCCTCTCTGAGCTTTCATCCCTCGATATCAATACGATGAGCCCGATTGAAGCATTGAACACGTTAGCAGAACTGAAGAAGAAAGCTGGTGAGTAAATGGCAGACCCCATAATCCATCTCCTTGATGAAGAGACGATCTCCCATATCGCGGCAGGCGAGGTGGTGGAGCGGCCTGCATCTGTTGTGAAGGAACTTGTGGAGAATGCAATCGATGCAGGTGCAACACGCATCCGTGTTCTTGTGAAGAGCGATGGTACAGAGATCCGGCAGATCACGGTGATCGATGATGGATCAGGGATGTCACCGGAAGATGCACCCCTCGCCTTCCGTCAACATGCAACCAGCAAGATTACAACGGCCGACGATCTTGCGGAGATCAACACTCTTGGATTCCGGGGCGAGGCGCTTGCGAGTATCGCCGCAGTCTCTGAAGTCACCCTCACGAGCAGGAGGCGGGAGGATCTCGCCGGGATCAAGATCACACTCTCCGGGGGGATGATCACCAGTCTCTCAGAATGTGCTGCCCCCCCCGGTACCATGATCGAGGTCAAAAGCCTCTTCTTTAATACTCCGGCACGCAGGAAATTTCTGAGGACTGTCTCAACAGAGCTTGCGCATGTCTTTGACCTGATGGAGCGGACTGCCCTCTCTCACCCGGAGATCTCATTTCAACTGATGCATCAGGAGAAAGAGAAGTTTGCAACTCCCGGCAGAGGGGATCTGCTTGAGACGATCCAGAGCCTTTTTGGTGGTGATCTCGCACGTACACTCATCACCCTCTCCCCACTCAGGGGTGAAATGCCGGTTGTGGGATATGTCGCATATCCACTCGGATCACGGACAAACAGGAATCAGATCTATATCTCGGTGAATGGTCGGCAGATTACATCTCCATCCCTTGTTCGGGCAATACGGGATGGATTTGGAACGAGTCTTGCGAAGGGCGAATATCCGTTTGCCGTGATCGACTGCCGGATTAATCCCGGTGAAGTGGATGTGAATGTGCATCCAACGAAGCGTGAGGTAAAATTCTCATCAGAGCGGCAGGTGATGGATGCGGTAAGGACGACCGTCTGGTCAGCCCTCACAGACAAAAGAGAGGCAGAGCAGATCATTCCGCATGTCATCCAGAGACCGTTATCCGGGGAGGTTGGTCAGGATTTGCCAGCCGGGCAGAAAAAGCCGGAACGTTTTGTCTCTGAGGGAGCTGCTACCTATGGGAGGTCTGACAAGCAGCTCCGGGTGACAGAGCTATCTGCCTCTTCCTCGCCAGATCCGGCAGTTTCGTCACCGGAACTCCGTCTGCTTGGACAGGTGAACGGAACCTATATCGTTGTCGCAGGAGCAGATGAGGAGCTTGTTCTCATCGATCAGCATGCCGCCCACGAGAAGATCGTCTTTGATCTCCTCTGGAAGAGGGAGGGAGATGCTTCTGCTTCACAACAACTTCTCGTCCCGGTGATGGTCACCCTCTCAAGAAAGGATGCTGCACTCATTCTGGATGTAATCGGAGACCTCCGATCGGCTGGTTTTGTGATCGAGGAGTTTGGAGGCGATACCTTTGCGGTGCAGGCGGTGCCCGCGGGGCAGGCGAAGCTGGATGATCCCGGCGAGATCGAGTCACTTCTCCTTGAGGTGATCGAGGGCATCAGAGGGCCTGCGGGTGAGCGGAGGTTGCGTGTGTTTAAAACTATTGCGTGCAGGGCGGCGATCAAGGGAAATACCCTCCTCTCTCAGGAGCAGATGGAACGGCTTGTTAATCAGCTCTTCCTCGCAGGGCCGCCTTATACCTGTCCACATGGAAGGCCTGCCATTGTCAGGTTCGGCTCAGCCGATCTTGAGCACCTCTTCAGGAGACGATAGGTGCTTTCGGACAAATCCATATTAGCGACCTCATCATATGATATAGTGTGAGATGGGCTATTCTCGGTGGTGGACTCACTGGAGTCACACTCTCCCGGCTCCTGCATCAGGCAGGAGAAGAGGCAATCGTTCTTGAGAAAGAGGATCGGATCGGCGGTTTATGCCGCTCGGAATCAGCGGATGGATTTACCTTTGACATCGGCGGATCACATATCATATTCTCCCGCAACGAGACTGTACTCTCGTTTATGAATGATCTCCTCTCTTCAAACAAGGCAGAGAGAAAAAGGAATACCAAAATCTTTTATAAAGGCCTGATGGTCACCTATCCATTCGAAAACGGCCTCTATGAACTTCCAAAAGAGGATCTCTTCTACTGCATCAACGAATATATCAGGACGATCATCGCCGCGGAGAAGGGCGAGATTTCACCTCCTGAAAACTTCAGGGACTGGATTCTTGGAACTTTCGGACGCGGAATCGCCGACTGCTACCTGATTCCCTATAATGAGAAGATCTGGAACTATCCGACAGAACAGATGTCAGCACACTGGATGGAGGGGCGGGTGCCCCGGCCGCCTGTTGAAGATATCATCAGATCGGCAATCGGTATCCGGACGGAAGGGTATACCCACCAGTCTGTCTTCACCTACCCGATTGTCGGAGGGATCGAGTCTGTTGTAAAAGCTATCTCTGATCCGGTGCAGGATTCTATTGTGACCGCCTATTCTGTCTCCTCTCTTCAGAAGAGGGACGGACAGTGGGTGATCAGTGACGGAAAAACCGAATATACGGCAGATCGATTGATATCCACAATCCCGCTTCAGCATCTTCTGCCATGCCTGGATTGTGTCCCTGAAGAAGTGCAGAAGGCCTGCGATGCGCTGAGATATAATTCGCTCATCAGCGTCTGTATCGGGTTTTCCGGTTCTGCGCCACCCCTCTCCTGGGTGTATATCCCGGATATTGCCACCGGAGACTTCAACCGGATCTCTTTTCCCTCAAACTACAGCGATGCTGTTGCCCCCGCCGGGCATGCCTCAGTGCTTGCCGAGATCACTTATAATGAAGGAGATCCGATCTCCCGGCTTTCTGATCAGGAGATCCTTCGCGATACCATCAGGAGTCTCAGGCAGATGGGTGTCATCCCCGAAGATGGCACTATCGCCCATGGCTCGGTATACCGGTCGAAATTTGCCTATGTCGTCTATGATCTCGATTATCTGGAAAATATCAGGTTCGTCAGATCCTGGGTTTCCGGGCAGGGGATCGATCTCGTCGGGCGGTTCTCCGAGTTTGAGTACCTGAATATGGATGGGTGCATCCAGAGCGCCTTTTCGTTTATGGAGCGAAATTTATGAGAGCAAATATCTTTGTCGAGGATATCTTCTTCTTCAAGTACATCGGCTGTTCGACGCTTGCAAAGACATTGTACCGCCAGATTCATGAGAAGAACCCCTATGATGTAGCCTGGAACTCCTATCAACCGGATTTTGATATCGTCCATTACCATAGTTTCGGCCCGATGGCGCTGACACACCGATCCTATAGCAAAGGGGTGAAGGTCTTAACGGCGCACTCCACCCCGCGGCTGAATGACGGGAATGTCGCCTTTTCGACAATCATCAATAATCAATACCCGAAGATCTATGGCAAATTTGATCATATCATCGCAATCACCCCCCCAAGCCTTCGTGAGATCCAGGAGATGCTCCCTGATATGCCGACCACCCTGATCCCAAACGGGGTGAACCGGGAGAAGTTTGCACCTGATGAGGAGAAGAGACGGCGGTTCCGCAGTTGCCTCCAGGTGGATGATGATACCACCGTTGTCCTGACGGTTGCCCAGGAGACGCCAAGGAAGGGGATTTATGACTTCCTGAAGCTTGCAGAGAAGATGCCGGATGTCACCTTCGTCTGGGTGGGCGGCTATCCCTACAGCGTGCTATCAAAAGATTATGCAAAGATCGAACTGATGAAGAGGAAGTCCGGGAAGAATGTAAAATTCACCGGTTTTGTCCCTGATATCACCGAGGCATATGCAGGTGCGGATATCTTCCTGCTCCCCTCATATGCGGAGATCATGCCGATGGTGCTCCTTGAGGCGCTTGCAACCGGTGTGCCGGTGGTGGCACGGGATATCCCGGAGTTTCGGGAAGTCTTTGGCGAGGCCTCACTCCTCTTCTCTGATATCCATGAAGCTGAAAGCTTCATGAGGGATGAGATCGCGCTCCGGCGGCTCAAAGGGCTCTCCCGTCCATTCACCGAGCGCTTTGCTATCGATCGAATTGCTGAAGCGCATATGAATACGTACAGGAAACTTATAGATGAAGCATGATCTCGATTATTGTTCCCACCTATAATGAAGAGTCGAATATCGAGGAGTGTTTGAGAAGCCTCTCGAACCAGTCAATCCCCCGTTCCGAATATGAGATCATCGTCGTTGACGGAAACTCAAAAGACCGGACACGGGAGATTGCAGAGAAGTATGCGGATCTCGTCTTCATCCAGACCTCGAACAAGGTCGGAGGCGCACGGAACGATGGTGCTGAGGCATCAAAGGGCGAAATCATCGCCACCACCGATGCCGACTGCATCATCCCACGTGACTGGCTTGCCAGGATAGAAGAAGGCTTCTCTGATCCGGCCGTTGTCCAGCTCTACGGGCTTGTTGAGCCGATCGAGCCTGGTATCGGGCACAAGATATCGCTTGCCCTTGCAAATACCCTCTCACGGCTCGGCTACTATACCCACACGCTCTACTACACACTCGGTTGCAACACGGCATTTAAGCGGGAGGCGTTCTTTGAGGCAGGAATGTACCGCACCATCGATGCCGGGGACGATCTCGAAATTGCACGCCGGATGCGGCAGATCGGCCGCGTGAAGCTGGATGGCAAGCTCAGGGTGAAGTTCTCGATGCGCCGGTACGTGCAGTTTGGCACATTGAAGTCGCTCTATGAGTGGCTCTATATCACCATCAAGGGCGGGGATGACGAGAAGTACCAGTACTCGAAGCGGGAGTATAAGTGAGTCGTAGATCTGATGGATTGATCAATACTGATCGAAGGTATGATGTTGTCTATAATCCACTCAGAGCTTTAATTTCACCTTTTTTGCTTTCATAACCTCAAAAAGACTGGTATAGTCAACACCAAATACCTCACAGATATTTGGAATCTTCACCTTCTTTGTCCCCGTTCCCACCTTCGATTCATGGGTAACAACAGTATATCCTTTCGTCATCGCAGTTGCAATAAGCCATGGATCAGCCTTTTCAAGAAACTTGTATTTATTTTCAGGAGAGAATACTTCGTGCTTTACTATATAATTAGCAATCTTCCTTTGATTGGCTTGAATCTCCAAATCGGTATCGATGAATTGTTTTAATGGAAATGTCCTCAGCCATGCCACTAATTGATCATCATGATATGAGTTGATGATCTCTTCCCGAACCTCCTTAATTGTTAAAAAGGACTGTTCATCTGCTAGTAATACAAGCCATTCCCAGAATCCTTCTGCAATTTCAAAGGAGTAATACCTGTTTTTAGCTTCAATGAAAATATTAGCATCAAGCAGGTATTTCATGTTAATACCCAAGTTTTCTTGAGAATTCTCTCAGACTTTCAGCACTTTTCACTCCAAGAAGCCTGAATGCATCACGATACAACATCCGGTTGGCCTGTACTTCAGAGATTACAGCAAGAGCCAGGTTTCTTCCTGTTTTGTATCTCCTGATAATATAGGGATCCGGGTGCGCCTCTTTCTCTTTGTTTTTCTTCTTCTGATACTCGAAACGCTCAATCTCTTCAGAAAACAGTGTCTCCTTCTCTTGATAGCTTATCAGATTCAGTTGAAATGCACGGAATATACAGACCAGCCTGCTTACCTTCAGCTTGAGGCGGAGATTATCGATGTTCTTTCCACTATCAATTGTTTTATCCCAGAGAGACAGAACCCGGTCCTTTGGGGTGAGAAAATCCGCAGCAACCTGGTTGCACCAACGCTCCTCGGGAATAGATGGATTCATCTCAAGAGTATTGTCAAGCACCCCGCTCTTTCCAATCAGGAGATGTGCTATCTCATGCATGAGCGTGAACATCTGTGCGGCTTTTGCATCTCTCCCATTGATAAAAACAAGGGGTGCATACTCATCAGAGAGAACAAACCCACGAAATTCCTCGGTATCAAGTGGACGATGGGTATTGCTCTTGAGCGTACTGTTGACGATAACGGTAATTCCAGCATCCTCTGCGTGGTTGATCAGATACCGAAATGCACTCTCCCAGTTCTGGCAGCGATAGTATTCATCATCATTAATGCCAAGAATCCTCTTCATCTCTTCTGCTGCTGATTCCGGACTCCGGTGAATATCAAATGCATTAATATATTCAAGGGGTTCTGCATCTTCAGAGAGGAGATAATCACGATACCACTCCTGTTTCAGTTTCGCGTCACGTATCGTTTCAAGTAGTTCAGGACTTGGTTTTCTGATAATTCCCGTTCGATGGGTTCGAAAATCAGGAATTGGTATCGTCTCATCCGGAGGTTTGTCTGCAAAGAGCAGGGCATAGGGTACTAATGATATCTTTGCAAGGGCTTTTGCTTTTGTTACCGGAATAGAGACTTCTCCGGCTTCCCACTGACTGATGGTGTCTGGATAAACCTGTACTCTTGCTGCAAGTTCATCACGGGACAATCCCGCTCGTTCCCTTGCCCACCTGATCATCTCTTTGTTGATTATGGTATCCATTTTCTCCCCTTTCACCGGGATTTCTTTACTTTCAAAATTACATTTGTTACAGGTTATGATAATAATTGCTGATGTAGCTGGGTTGTATTCCAATTGTATCCTCTCCTATAATGCTCTATCCGGCTTACTCCCTCATCCAAGCCGCCCCTGCACCCTCCCCCCAACCACAAGATACGCTCCTGCCCTTTTCATCACAACTCCTGCTTCCCTGAGCATCCCTTCTGTCACTGCCCGCCCGGCATTCCTCATGCTGATTACCCGCTCAGCTGCCTTTGGGCCGATCCCCGGCACCCTGATCAGTTCTTCCCGTGATGCGGACTGCGGATCGATCCTGATTTCTCCGGCACAATTGATCTTCGGATCCCCCGGCAGGAGCATCCCATCCTCGTCAAGTGCGGCAGTGGTTTCATCCGGTGAGTAGCCATATTCCCGCACCAGTGCATCCACTGCATAGAGGCTCTGCATCCGGGCGGGGTTTGCCGGGGCAGCTGCGGCAAGCGGGGTGCCGGGGAGGGGAACGAGCCCCGAATAGTAGATGCTGGCAGGGTCAAAGTTCCGGTACTCGCGGTGCATGAAGGAGAGGATCTCGCCATCTGCTTCGTCTCCCGCCCCGACGACGATCTGGGTGGTGTGGCGGCCGGGGGCGGCCTCGGCGACCCAGGCATGCCGCCGCAGCAGATCTGACTCATAGTTTTTGACAGACGCAATCTCAGAGAGTCGATCTTTGCTGACCGCTTCGAGATTGATGCTGATCCGGTTTGCAAGCCGTGCCGCCTCATTGATATCGGTCCGGAGGGCGCCCGGCACCACCTTCAGGTGCAGGTACCCGGTGAACCCTCCCCGCCTCATGAGGGTGGCCGCCTCGATCAGGTCGTCCATGCTCTCTCCACAGTCCCGGGGAATCCCGGTCGAGAGGAAGAGGCCGGTGATCCTGCTCTCCTTCCAGAGTGAGCATATGAGATCAGCCAGCTCCTTTGGGGAAAATGACGGCGCATTCTCCCTCCGGCAGATTCCGCAGTATGCGCAGTCGAAACTGCACCTGCCATGCAGCAGCGTCTTCAGGTATCCTCCCTTCACCAGAGCGGACTCTCTCCCGGAATCTGCTGCCGCCAGATCAAAACAGGATCGCGAGAGTGCCTGAAGTTTTTGGAGCTGTTCTGACATTTCCTTGCATCTTCATTGAAGAGAACCGTTAATAACTCCGGCGGCCGGGTGGCGAAAGTGTTTGGGATCAGATCAGAAAAGCTATCATCGTGCATCCTGAACCGTTAAGAGATTAGTACCATGCCTACAATGAAGATCCGTGGGGGTGACCTTGACCTTGTCGAGTATGAGTTCATGGCATTTGCTCCCGGAGAGGAGATCAGGACATGCGGTCTTGAAGGGACGGTGACCGCAAGACCACAGAAAGGTACCTTCACAGCAGTTGCCCCTGCCCGGATCCACCTGACTGTCTTTGATATGAACCGGTTTGCACCCGGCCACCCCGGTGGCGGCGGTTTAGGATTTGCACTCAAACTCTATTGTGAAGCAGAGATTGCCTGCCAGCCCGATGGAATCACCGTGAACCACCCGCGTGACGCGATCATCCGCCACTTCCTAATCGCATTTTCAAAAGCAGTCGGGTATACCGGAGGCTTCTCGGTCACCGCCACCGATCACGGCAAGGAGCATGTGGGTCTTGGCTCAACGAGCACACTTTTGACGGTTGTTGGTCATGCGGCAAATGCCGCCCTCGGATCCCCACTTACAGCAGACCAGATCCGGCTTTTGATCGGGAACAACTATGTCGAGGAGACCGATACTGGCGATGTGGTCTATGGATTTGAGACCGGCGTCGGCCCGGCCGTCTCCACGCACGGAGGTATCGGCGTGATGGGCGACTGTCTCACCCTGGTCTACCATCATTCCTTTGCAGAAGACAAGAAGGTCTATATCGTCATTCCGCCATCCGGGGTCTCCAGTGCAGGCGAACATGAGTTCGATCTCCTGATGACAAAAGCCCGGACCCTCGACTACCGGGATCGCGAACTGAAGTCCTATATGATGCTGATGGACTTCATCCCGGCAGTCGAACGCGGTGACCTGAAGGCGATGGGCGATATCATGTGGGAGATCGAGTTCCGGGGCTCGAAGCGGGCCGAGGTTGAACACCACAGCTTCGCCCTCTATGAGTACATGAGCCGCCTCCGCGAAGCAGGGCTTGAGTTTGTCGCGATGAGCTCGGTCGGCCCCGCCGTTGCGATCATCACCGATAAAACAGAAGAGGAGATGCAGGCAATTGTGCAGCAGATCGGCCTTGAGATCGCGGTTTCAACCGAAATCGATAACGAGGGTGTGAAGGTGATCCCCCCGGCGTGAGGGGGTGACCCGGATCAGTTTTTCTATTTACTCAGATCAAAAAGAACTGATAGAAAATAAGAAACTTCTGTCTGATACACGAAAATCAGATATACTCATCAGGAGTACTATCTTTCATCCTATGATACGGCAGATCCGTCCGGTTATCCAATTATATGCAGACAGGGCACGAGCCGCATATGGTGGTGCGATTGACGAGATCCTTCTCTTCGGATCTGTTGCACGGGGAGACGATCATCAGGACTCAGATATCGATATTCTTGTCATTACCCAGGCTGATAACCGGGAAATTCGCAGTAAGCTCATCGATCTTGCTTTTGATCTCCTGCTTGAAACAGAAGAATATATCTCTGTCAAGGTACTCCCCCGGGCTCTGGTTGAAGAACGACGCCATCATCTGTTCTTCAGGAACGTCTATGCTGACGCAATTGCGGTATGAGTTATGATAGAGGACGATTATTCTGATATTTGCAATATGTTGTTGAAGTCCCGTCAACGACTCATGGCGGCACGATTGCTCTGCAAAGAGGGGCTCTATGAAGATGCTGTGAATCGTGCATACTATGCCATGCATTTATCAGCTTCAGCCTTACTTGCACGCAAAGGGATACTGGTTAAGACACATGCAGGACTGATCTCTGCAATCGGATTACACTATATTCGGACCGGTGAGCTTGCAGTTGAACATGGTCGTGCACTCAACCGGATTGAGATCCTTAGAGAAGAAGTCGATTATAATATCTCTAATCGGATAACTATGGATGATGTATCAATCGTTATCTCACAGGCTCATGCTTTTATCGAGCAGGTGGAGCGGATCATCACAGCTGAGACAGAATAAATCTTCAACAGAAAGATCTTAATTTGGGTTAATGATCGAGTTGAAGTTACTTTACATAATAATTAAGGATGAGAAGCTAATAAGGAGGAGATGATGGGAGAAATTAGTTTAGAAAAGGATATCCAGACTGAAATCAGGGATATGCCACTTCAATATCAGAGAAAAATACTGGATATCATCCGACTTATGAAGACTGGTTGCACATCGATCAAGAGAAAACATGACATTCTTGAATTGAAGGGTTGCGGTAAAGAGCTCTGGAACCAGATCGATGCCCAGGAATATATACGCCGTTTACGGAATGAGTGGGATTGAATCTGCTTCCATAGCAAAATGAATGATATCATTGATACCTATCCAATAGCTTTTCACACCCTTACCATAATCAACTCCTCATCCCTCTGGTATCAAATCCACACTCCTTATATCCTCAGCCTTCCATCACTTTCATCTGGTAGATGGCAATGCGGATTTTGATTCCAACCGACTTTTCAGAGTATGCAGATGCGGCTCTTGGAATGGCCTCTGAAATCCCGGATATCACAGAGGCACTCATTCTCCATGTGACTGAAGGAAAAGCAGACGGGACGGTGAAAGGGAAGCTGGAGGAGGATCAGAACCTCCTCTCATCCCATGGTATCACTACCCGTATCAGGATCGTGGAGCAGATCAAAGAACCAATAGATGAAGTGATCAGATCAGTTGCAGAAGAGGAGCGGATCGATTGCATCGTTGTCGGTGCGAGGGGAAGGGGGAAAGTCGGAAAATTCCTCCTCGGATCGGTATCAGACAACCTCCTCCTCAATGTGAGCCGTGATCTCCTGATCATGCAGTACCCCCGGTATATCAAAAACACTCAACATCCGGATATTTTTGATAACGTCCTCATTCCAATCGAACTTTCCAGCATATCCTATGAAATTTTAGCATTCGTAAAGAGCCTGGATATCCGTGGTCAGATCACGCTTCTGCATGTCACTGACTCTGCCGATCATACTGTAATCCAAAAATTGCGGGAAAAGCTGAAGGATGCTGCCGATCAGATAAACAACGGAAACAACCGGTATTCCATCTCTCTTCTTGTTCTGCATGGAGACCGTGTCAATACGATCCTCTCAGTAGCAGAGACACTTCAGGCAACCATGATCCTCCTCTCACGATTTGGGCATCTGGATTACCTGAAGCAGGCGAAGATCGGATCAACCGTTGCCGGTGTCGCCGCACAGGCCAGTATTCCCGTCTATATCCGCTACCCTGAGTTTACGCTCAGGATGGAGGGACGTGAGCTGCTGCCCTCAGAATTCCACCTCGCCGAAAAATTGTGGGAGACGTACCATCAACAAAAGGCAGACCCGGAGACAGATCGGGTATTTGGAGCCTTTGCCGAGGGTGTGCTCGTCTCTGTTGCGCGATGCCGCCGCCACCCGGATGGCTCCGAAGTCGACTCCGTCTTCACACCAGAGGCATACCGGGGGCATGGGTTTGCCAAATATGCGATGGATGCCCTGATCGACTCCTGCAAAGAAGAATGGCTGTACATGCACTCGACAGAGGTGCTTGTCGGCTGGTATGGCAGGTATGGCTTTGAAAAGATCCCAGAAGATGCTCTTCCAAAGACGATCCGGGAGCGGTATGCCTTTGCTCTTGGCAATCTTGAAGGATCAGGGGTTGTCCCGATGATGCGAAAGCCGGGGAGATTATAATCCCCGGATCAGCTGACCAAACTGTGGGAGATAATCCTTCTTTCTGGACATGACGCCCTCAAGCCTGACCGGTTGCCTGAGATAATCCAGGCGCTGGAGTGTGGTGTCGTCAGCTGCTGCAAAGAGATCAGATCCATTCTCAAAGACGCTTGTGATAAGCACAACAAAGATATCAACCTCCATTAATCTCCTGAGGTTCTCGATGGTGGATCGGATCTCATCTTCATGTGCTCTGGCAAATTCGGATGAGGGGACCATCACCTGTGAGATCGCAACATCCATGGAATACAGGCTATAGCGTTTCAGATCCTTCTTCACCAGCTCCTCAATCGAGAAGCTTGAGAGCTCCATCCCCTCCCTGAAGAGCGCGATCCCAAACTCTACCGGGTCAATACCGGTCTTTTCTGCAAGCCAGGCTGCCATCTCTTCATCCTTCTTTGTGGTCGTTGACATCTTCAGGCCAAGGGTGTCAGAGAGGATGCCTGCGAGGAGCAGTCCGCTGATTGAGTCCGGAAGCATCCGGCCGCTCTCCTGGTAGATTGAAGCAACAATCGTTGAGGTTGAGCCGACCGGCTCCATGATGAACCGGATCGGCTTCAGTGTCGTCATCGCACCGAGCCGGTGGTGGTCGATGATCTCGAGTATCTCGGCATTCTCGATACCATCAACCGCCTGGCTGTATTCATTGTGGTCGACGAGGATGACTGATTTCTGAATATCATAGACAAAGGTGTTCCGTGAGATCATGCCGAGGAGCATTCCATCTTCGTCGACGATACAGGCGGTTCTGTACCTGGAGTTTGTCACCAGCTGTTTCACATAATCCAGCCCGTCATCCATGTGGATAATCGGCACATCGGTTGCCATCACCTCGCTTGCAGGCAATGAGAGGTTGATCATCTTGGCAACCCCGAATGCATCGAGTTTTGTTGAGATGACAGAAACACCCTGTGATTTTGCGGCATTGATGGCCCGCTCTCCTATAGGAGCACCGTCAGCGATGATTAAAAGTGCAATTCCAGCCTGAATAAGGGCAAGCTGTGAAGGCTCGTTATCACCGACGATGGCGATATCATTCTTTGTCAGGCGGGAGAGGGTGACGTGCAGGGCATCGATTGAGATATAGACGTTCCCCTCAAGGAGATCACGGTTCCGTACAACCACATCAGCCTCAAGGATGCGTGCAAGTGTCTCGATCTGTATCGGGAGGACCGAGAGCGGCTCTATCCGGGTTCGGCGGACATATGCCCGTGCCAGTCCGTGTTCTGAGACAAGGCCGACAAATCTCCCGTCGGTATCGGTAATGGGTATGTTCCTGACATCCTGCTCCTCCATCATATCGACAACATCGATTGTGGGGAGATCCTTCTGTGCGCTATGGGTGTAGGTGAATGGGATGTCGGCAACCGTTGGTTCGACAGACTCCACAAAGACAGGAGCTTCAACTCCGAAGTGGGAGAGGACAAAGGCTGTCTCTGCGGTGATCTCACCACAGCGTGCAGGTATGTACCTGTCGGCATCCTGCTGGTTCAGATATGCAGCATATCCGATGGCACTGCATATACTATCCGTATCCGGGTTTTTGTGCCCGATCACATAGATGCTGTTTGTCATAGTCTCCTTTCCCCCTCTTGCCGGTGAAACCGTATAGGAAATCTCTAGATCCTTTCTCATTAATGGTGATATGTCTTGCCCTGATAGCAAATGTGAAGCCAGAGAGGAAGCTTTATCTTGATATCCTCTGATATTGTGGCGTGTGGTCTGATGACGGGTGATCCGGTTGATTCTTCAGAAGCAATGAATCATGCATCATGTACGGTATTTCAGAATGAGTTTGCAGAGATACAGGAGGTGATCAATCTTTATCACTCACATAAAAGGGAGAATGTTGCCATCATCGGCCTTCCCTATTCTGGTAAAAGTACCCTGATATCCGCAGTTCATGATACCTATAAGGACGATACCTATCTTGTAGAGTATGAATCACAGATAACGAGTAAACGCAATCTTCTGGATTACCGTTCATCAAAGCCGATCTTCCTTATGGACGGTTGCCAGTACCTCTTCTCCCGGCATATCGGTGGTTTTTCGGTACTGGATAATTTTCTCAACGATGTTGTCACCTCCTCCTCTCTCTTCATCACGACCTGGAACCTCTATGCCTGGAACTACATCAGGAGGATACGGGAGGTGGAGCGGATCTTTCCCCGGACAATCTTCATACCTCCCCTCTCGGATACCGGGATGCGCCAGTGTATTCTGAAAGACTATACTGATGCCGAACTACAGTTCATCGGCGGAGTGGAGGTTGAGCTCCCGTCATTTATCCAGACAAGAGATCATGAGGTTCACCTTCCCTTCAAAAAAGAACCTCTTATGATCCCAATTCCAAGCTTCAGTTTTGACAGGCTGGCATTTCGGAGGCAGAAATCTGAAGAGACACTCTCTGATGAAGAGGTGGTATTTAAAAAAATAACGAAGATGGCCGAGGGAAATCCCGGGGTTGGAAAGGCGATCTGGAAGCGAAGCTTCGAATATCCGACGGTGAACCTGAAGGACTACCAGCCCATCACATTTAATGATCCCATGATCAGAAAGGACGCCTTCATCCTCGGGGTGATTGCCATGAGCGGGATCACATCAAAAGAGTATCTGGAGGAGGTGTCGGCTCTCGAATATGATATCAATCCGATACTCTACCGGCTTCAGACACTCGGCATCATCACGGAAAAAAATGGCGGATACCAGATCTGCCCTGAGGCGATCCTCGGGGTGCATGATCTCCTCAGAAGACTGAGGATCATCTGGGAGTGAGTAGTATGGTTGATCTTACATCCACAGAGTTTTATGATGAGGCTCTCTCTCTGGCACTTGATGCAGTTATTATATTCATTGGCGCCTATATCCTCGCCAAGGTCCTCAGTTTTGTCTTAATACGCTTCTCAAATCAGTTTGGCCATGCCAGGATCGCTGTCCGGATGATAGTACCGATCTTAAATATCATCATCTATTCAACTGCCATCCTTCTCATAGTTCGCCAGATTGTTTCCCTCGGAACGATCGAGCTTGTCGCGTTCTCGGGGTTGTTTGGTGCGGCAATCGGTTTTGGGTTGAAAGATGTCTTTGCAAACATCATCGGTGGCGTTATCATCGCATTTGAGAAACCATTCCGGATTGGGGATCGGATCACAATGGGTGAGCACTATGGTGAGGTTGCAGAAATCGGGATGCTCGATACCCGCATCGTCACCCCGGATGATAATTATGTCACCATCCCCAATTATAAGATCATCACGCAGAGCGTTGCCAGCGCCAATGCAGGACTCACGGAGATGATGGTTGTCATTGACATCTACATCGATCATTCAGCAGATCTCGATCGTGCCATAACTATTTTCAAGGAGGCCGTTGTCACATCCCGACACGTCTATATCTCCGATACCTGCTTCTATACGATCCTCACAGAAAACCAGCTCCATTCGGTCCGGCTCAGGGCACGTGCTTATGTCTGGGATCTCCGCGATGAGTTCGAATGCAAGGCAGAGATTTCACGAAGGACGAAAAGAGCGTTCCAACAGGAAGGGATCTCCCCGCCACGATTCTACGTGCCCGGTGAGATGCCGGAGGCTTCCTGAGAGACAGAGAGCGATCTCTAAAAAAGCAGAAAATAAGAACTGATGGGAATAAGTGACTGTTTACTCCCCATCAAACATTTTTTGAACCGATTCTGCGGCGACCTTTGCCGCACCCATCGCAAGGATCACCGTTGCCGCACCGGTTGCCACATCGCCTGCTGCGAAGATCTTCGGAACGGTTGTTCTGCCATCCTCATCGACTCTGAGGTTTCCCCTCTTCTCGCGGATGAGCCCTTCGATCATCCTGATCAGGAGTGGATTCGGGCTCTGGCCGATCGCCTCGATTACGACATCAGCCGGGATGATCTGCTCACTGCCGGGAATCGGCTGTGCACTCGGCCGGCCGGAGTCATCCAGCTCGCACATATCCATCGAGATGACCTCGACCCCGGTGACGGTTCCCTCACCGAGGATCCGGGTCGGGTTCGTGCAGGTGAGGAAGCGGATCCCCTCCTCTTCTGCATGGTGCACCTCCACAAGACGGGCAGGCATATCCTCCTGCCTCCGCCGGTAGACGAGTGTCACCTCTGCACCCATCCGGCGGGCGACACGGGCCGCATCCATCGCGACATTCCCACCGCCGATGACAACCACATTCCCTCCCCGCCTGACAGGGGTGTCATATTGCGGGAATGCATCTGCATGCATCAGGTTCACACGGGTTAAAAATTCATTTGCTGAATAGACTCCGATCTGGTTTTCGCCCGGAATATCCATGAATGCCGGAAGCCCGGCACCGGTGGTGAGGATGACCCCGTCATAGGAGAGCAGCTCTTCAACCGGCACACTCCTCCCGACGAGATGGTTGGTTTTGATCAAAACACCGAGCCGCTTCACCTCATCGATCTCGGCAGCGACCACCTTCTTTGGGAGACGGAACTCGGGAATCCCGTAGATGAGTACACCGCCCGCTGCATGGAGTGCTTCGAAGACCGTTACAGAGAACCCGTTTCGTGCAAGCTCTGCTGCTGCCGTCAGCCCGGCAGGCCCTGATCCGACAATGGCAATCTTCTCTCTCCTCTTCTCAGAAACAGCCGGGGCAGTAACGCCATGCTCCCGTTCCCAGTCTGCGAGGAACCGCTCAAGTGCGCCGATGGCAATCGGCGTGTCCTTCACGCCGAGGATACACTCGCCCTCGCACTGCACCTCCTGAGGACAGACCCGGCCACAGATCGCAGGGAGCATATTGCTCTCCTTGATGATCCCAATCGCAGATCTGAAGTCTTCCTCTTCGATATGCTGGAGGAATCCCGGAATGTCGATTCCGACCGGGCACCCATCCACACATGCGGGCTTCTTACACCGGAGACACCGTGCCGCCTCGGCTACTGCCTCCCCGGCGGAGATGCCACAGTCGACCTCGGCGAAGTCATTGATCCTGACTTCAGCAGAACGATCAGCCATCAGAACTTCCCCCCGCAGCCGCATCCACCCGAATGGTGGTGTTCCCGGGATTCCTTCTCTTCTGGATGATAGAACCGCTGGCGGCTCATCAGGAGGTCGAAGTCCACCTTGTGGGCATCAAATTCCGGTCCGTCCACGCAGGCAAACTTCGTCTCACCATTCACAACAACCCGGCATGATCCGCACATCCCGGTCCCGTCCACCATGACAGGGTTCAGTGAGACAAATGTCCGAATGCCAAATGGCTGTGTCACGGATGAGGTGACTTTCATCATGATGGCTGGCCCGATCACCCAGACTGCATCCGGTGGTCGTGACTCGCAGATCTCCTTCAGGGGACCTGCGGCAAAGCCTTTGATCCCGTACGATCCGTCATCGGTGGTGATGATCAGCTCATCACAGGCTTCTTTCATCTCATCCTCAAGGATCAGGAGATCCTTGTTCCGTGCTCCGATGATCCCGATGACACTGTTGCCTGATCTCTTCAGCGCCTGTGCAATGATCGGAAGGCAGGCGATTCCGACACCGCCTCCAACAAGAACACAGCTTCCAAAGTGGTGCACCTCACTCGGCTGGCCGAGAGGGCCGACAACATCAAGAATTGCATCCCCGGCTTTCAGGGCAGCAAGTTTTTCGGTCGTTGTCCCGACTGCCATAAAGATGACACGGACAAAATCCCCATCCACTCCCGAGATGGTGAGGGGAATCCGCTCTCCCTCATCATCGATCCGGAGTACAAGGAACTGCCCCGCCTCTGCGTTTCTGCTCACATGAGGCGCTTCAATCCATGTTTCATAAACATTTTCTGCTAATAATCGTGCAGATCTTACCTGATACACTCGTAACCACTCCGGATATCTCAATAATCTCGTATGCGTTTGCAACTACGATCTCTTTACCTTACGCACCTTCACAGCAACACCGCGTGAAGACCGGTGCATCTCATCTGCGGACATCATCGCTCTCCCGGTTGCACGCACACCCTCTCCACAGACGAGTACTTCATCACCCTCGCGAATGGCGGGATCGGCATCTGCAATGCCCGGTGCCAGGATATCGCCCTGCGGAACAAACCCTTCTATCCCGACACGATAACAGCCGGGGAGGAGATCCCATCCTTCAAAGGTCGGCCTCAGGAGTCCTGTTTTTGGATCAAATGAGAAGAGCTGCTGCCGCCCCCGGTACACCTTCTTCTCGGGCCCTTTGCCTTTGATGATCATCCCTTTCGTATCGATCGTCTGGCCAAACTGCCACTGGATCGTGCCGCCGACGATATCGGGAGATCGTTTCCGTTCTCCTGCAAGCGCATCATAGAGCTGGTTCAATGATTCCCGTGAGGTCGGACGCTCATCGATTGCGCTCTCTTCAAGGGTGATTCCGGCCTCCGCAGCTGCCGCACGAGCCACCTCGCGGGCACCACCTTCGAGATGCGAGATGACACGCCGGTATGGGTGAGTGCGGAGATATTCTGTCAGATATCCGGTGAGGATATGTATCTCCTCGTGATCCCAGTACCCGGTGACGGGAACATCGTAGTGGGCGGCCGGATAGATCAGCTCAAGCTCACGCGGCACCACACCGAGAGGTGAGGTGACGATCACCTCATGTGCTCTCCCGGCAACTGCCTCCTGGAACTTCTTGTGGCTCTGGGAGAATGAGTAGGGTTTGCGTGCAGAACAGGGGAGGAGGACGCAGACATCCCATCGATCCTGTGAGAATCTGCTTCTCACCCGCTCTTCAAAGCGATCGATCTCGACCCTGTTCATCGATTCGGCTGTATATGCCCTGAAGGAACTCGTCCTCGCGATTGGGGTGTTCAATTCCATGAATGCCTTCTTTGCATCAAGATGACGGAGTATGCCGACAAGGGCGGCATCTGACCTGCACCGCGACTCGATCAGCTCACGAAGCTCACCACGTTTCAGGAGTGCAGCTGCCAGACGGATCTCCGATGCAAGTGCCTGCCGGTTATGCTCTCTCAGATCGCCACCCTGGCATCCTGTACACGAGCAGACCCCCTCATCGATCCATGAGCCGGGATAAACCCCTTCAGTGGTGCAGAAGAGCCCCTGTGCGGCTCTGAGGTCAACTGCGATCGTATCGAAGAGGTCAAACCCGGTTGCAACCAGCATCGCGGCATTGGATGGGAGTGCGGATGCGGGTGCATATCTGGCGGCATCGGGGGGGAGGGAAGAGATGAACTGCTCCACCCACTCCGTATAGGCACGGGGATTTGTGAGGGCGGTATGCCAGCAGGAGATGATCGCTGCATCACCTGAAGAGATACCCTCAGAGAGAACCGGATGGACAGGGATCGGTTCCTCACCACTTCTTTTGGACCACTCTTTCACAAATGCTTCATTGGCCTGGAGCGGTATATTGGAGAAGGAGCGTGATGCAAGATCCGGAAAGACTGCGATCGGATCAATCACCGCCGGGGTCTCGATCCCTACATCGCCGATCATGTAGATCCCATATCGTGCAAGTCCATCACGGCGACGGACCTCGAAGGTACTCATGAGATCACCTGCGCAGTAGGGAACCGTTTCTGGATCAGATCGGCGAGATCTGGTGTTGTCGAGAAGGTCACTTCGGTATCCGGGTTTGCAGATAAAAGCGCATCCACCCCGGCAAAAGCAGATGCAAGCATCGCATCATCCCATTCCGGAACCTCGCACTGACCCATCGGTGCAGTCTCTGAGAGTTCAATCGGCACTGCCCCAAATGGCGGACGAAGCTCAAGTACTTCTTCAAACTCCTGTGGGCGGGGACCGCCGCAGAGGATTAATGAGCGATCTCCAAGCTGTATCCGGGGAATCATCTCCTGGAATTTGATCACCTCGGTTCGTCTGCATGATTCATCGCCCCGGTAGAAGAATCTCCGTTTTGTTGCCCGATCAGATCGTTCAAGGAGGTGGGCATGCTTCAGCAGTTCGCGGTATCCCTCAAGCAATCTCGGGTGGGAGCGGCACCGCTCATCAACAAGATCCCAGAGGGTGCCCTCCTGGATGGAGAGGCGGATGCGGGAGATCTCCGCCTGTGTCACCGCGAGGTTATGGTAGGCAAGGAGCCGCTCCTTATCGGGAGCAGATCGCAGCTCATCAGCGGTATGGGATCGGCAGACAGAACAGGCACAGGGGAGCTCAGCGATTTCTGCGAGTTTCAGGGTGCCGGAAGGGGTGATGTAGCGGCCTTCCCGTGCATAGAGGGCATAGGCGGCAGAATCAAAGATATCACAGCCCATTGCGACTGCAAGTGCGAACATCGAGGGGTGGCCGGCACCGAAGAGGTGGACGCAGGCAGCAGATGAGAGCCCTTTTTTGGCAGAGATGACCGAGTTGACGAGCTCTTTGTACCGGTATCCTTCAAGAAGCGGAACAACCGCTCCGATCGGGCAGAAGGCAAAGCCAAGCTCGCTCGTCTCACGGCCCGCCTGCTCTCTCAGATCGGGGTGGAGCCCCCCCTGCACAGGTCCTGCGAGTGGGGCATCATCCCCGAAGAGCTCTTTTGCCTCACGGAGGCGGCTCATCGTAACGGCAAGATCCGCCTCGACCGTCTCCCGTGGAGAATCCGGGTGTGTCGGGATATCGAGGGGTACCCAGATGTCACTGCCGATATCACGCTGGAACGAGATGGTCGTCTCGTTTGTGGTATCGACAGAGCCGTACACCGAGAGCTGGAATGATCCGGAATCCGTCATGATCAGCCCGTCAAACCCAAGCACCGAGTGGAGTCCGCGAGCGAGTGCATCCTCGCGAAAATCGGCACTCTTTGAGAAGATATAGGCATTGGTGATCAGCCCCTCAATCCCCATCGCTGCCATCTCGGATGGGGGGATGATCTGGATATGTGGATTTACAACCGGAAGGAGGGCCGGGGTTCGTATACGTTTATCGCCGACGGTGAGCCTTCCAACCCTCCCGGCGATGTCCTTATGCATCACTTCAAACTGTATTGACATAGTTACTCAGAGAAGATCTGGCCCTCGAACCTGAGGACGGATATCTGTTCATCCCGCCAGCATCCCGGCGGGAGTCCTGCTTTTGTGCAGGTATGATCAAGGAATTCAACTGCATTCCATCCATACTCGGATGCAACCTGGGGCAGCAGGAGGCCGGATCGGCCCCTGCCTTTCACAATAAGGCCGTGTCTTCCGACTTCCACCTCATCTGCCCTGCTGGCTGGGGGAGCGGTGATCTCTTCAGGAACACTGAGGATCGTCACCTCAAGCGCAATCAACGACAGCTCTTCAGGTGTCACCGGCATAAACCGTGGATCCTGAAGCGCAGCAGACGCTGCCGCCTCAATGATCGCCTCACCAAGCGGCATCACCGGGAGAGGAATGCCGATACACCCCCGCAGCTCACCATCCCTGTTCAGGGTGACAAAGACCCCGCGTTTCTCGGAAAAGACTGGTGAAAGAGGGGGCAGCGTCAGCTTCTCGTGCTGCACCGCCGCCCTGAGAGCCTCTCTTGCGAGGGAGACTCCACTCCTCCCGTCTTCCCCGGACAGAAGCATCATAGTAATGAATCACCTTCGGAGAAGATGATGGTATCTCCCATGATACGAGGTTTAATCTCTGTATACATCGATATTTCTATACTGTACATAGCGCATTTCGCCCTATAGTACAGCGATGAGAGGGAGAGTGCGGCTGACGGTGGCCCTTTCGGGCTGCTGAGGAAAGTCCCCCCACCCTCCGGGCGCGCAGCCCCGGTCAATCGGGGATGGCGAGAGTCATGGCAATGACACAGAAACGACACGTCCTGCCGCCAGCAATGAAACGATCGAGCACCTCCGGTTTCCGGTGGTGCGATACTCTGCATACTGCAGTGCAACTCGTTGAGCATATCGGCAGGGATCGATGGAACGGTGAATCCCTGCGGGTGCAAGCCAAACAGGGCAGAAGGGATGCCCGGATCCCGCCCGGGTACGGCGCTTAGCTGAATGCCGCAATGAACAGAAGGGGGCTTACTCCTCCCACTCATCATTACCAGGGCAGCTTTTTTCATATATCACTGATAGTAATAGTATGCATCTTCCTACCGCAGATGAGATCAGATCTGCACGCCGACGGATTGGTATGACGCAGGCTGAACTTGCACGGCGATCCGGGATCAGCCAGTCGATGGTTGCACGCATCGAACGAGGTTCGGTTGATCCCCGTGTCAGCACCCTCCGGCGGATTGTTGATGTTATTACATCTGCTGAAGTGCCTGCTGTACGAGCTTCAAGCCTGATGCATTCCCCTGTCGAGAGCGTCTCACCGGACGACTCAATTCTCTCGGCAGTTGAGAAGATGGACAGAATGGCCTTCTCACAGCTCCCGGTTCTGCTGGACGGGGTGCCTGTTGGCTGTATATCAGAAACTGCTATCCTCACAGCCATTGCCGAACAGAAGCACCAGAAAGGACATCATCCAACGGTCAGGGATTATATGGAATCAAGTTTCCCGACTGTTCCCCCGGGAATCGAGATTGAGACGGTCGTTGGTATTTTAGAACAGCACCATGCGGTGCTGGTGATGAAAGAAGGGCGTGTTGAGGGGGTCATCACAAAACATGACCTGATCTCATTAATTGTAGAATAATTCAGACTTTAGAGACGAGATCCCGGAGCACCGTCTCGGGATCTTCTGCCTTTACCACGCTTGATGCTAGCAGTACCCCTGCACACCCAAGATCAAGGGATATTCTGACACACTCCCCGGACTGGATCCCGGCCCCGGCAAGCACCTTCACCTCACTATTCTGTTCATGTGCTGCCTTCACAGATCCGGCGATGATCTCCGGATCAGCCTGTGCAACCGAGATCCCCGATCCAATCAGCTCCGGAGGCTCAATCGCAACATACTCCGGCCCGAGTGCGGCGGCAGCTGCTGTTGTCCTGATATTGTTTGTGCAGATAACTGACGTCAATCCCTCTGATTCTGCGGCAGTGAGCGAGGCTTCAATATCAGCAAGTGTCAGCCGCCGCTCTGAGTGGTTAATAAGAGATCCGACAGCACCCTCCATCTTCACCATATACGCAGGAGTATGTCCGGTAAAGCCTCCTGCTCCGACACCGTCGATATGCTGGGCAAAGATGGGAATAGAAAAATGCTTTGCCATCTTCCGCAGGTCGGTATATGATGGGGCAATGCCAATTGTTATGCCCGTATCCTCCATCACCGCCTCTGCTGCCCGTGCAATGCGATCTGCACCATATCCGGTTCCTTCCCGGTATGTCTTGAAGTTGATGATGATGAATGGTGAGCTCATCTCACTTCCTCTTGATCTGGATGACATCTCCGAGGGTTGTTCCGCTCGTCTCTGCATGTCCGCCGCTATCATCCGGTATACCATCCGACTCGATGAGGCGAATATCGAGCGCTGCTTCAATCTTCTTTCGGACAGAATCCTCAGGGATCAGATCGCTGTTCTCGATCTTTTTGATGAGATGCTCCTTCTCTTTCAGTTCAAGGGCAAGATCCTTCTGGCTCATTCCTTTCTCAAGCCGTGCCTCACGTATTCGATCTGCATAATCTTCAACGATATCTCCACCAATGAGATCGAAGACATCGCGCCGTCTGCGGGCTGGAGGGGTGGCGCCCCGGCCGGACGAAGGCACCGGCTTCCCACCTGCCCTGCCATATGAGGGCCGCGGCCCTGTCTGGGCCTGCACCTCCGTTCCATGCCGTGCGCACCGTTCGCAGACCTTCATCGGCTGTGATCCTTCAATCCGTACAATCTTCGATCGCCCTTTGATAAGCTCTCCACAGGCTTCACAGTGTTGTGGTTGCATACATATCCCAAACAACTTTATAACTTTTTTTCCTATATATCTATTTGAAGAGTTATGGCCGTGAAATCCCGCACCCCTGACGATGCATTCCATCCCGATGATTCATACCGGATGGTGCTTGAGCGTCTTACCGAGCTTGAAGGTCGGAACCAGGAGTTGCGAGAGGAACTCCGCCAGTCGAAGACCGATCGCCAGTACCTCGAAACCCAGAAGGTGAGATATGAACGTGAGGTCCGGAAACTACGGTCAGAAATAGAGCAGATGAGGAGTCCACCTCTGATTGTCGGAACAATTGCCGATGTCATTGACAACACCCGTGTTGTTGTGAGGAGCAGTGCAGGTCCCAAATTCCTTGTGCGCACATCACAGTTCATCAATGCCGAGGATCTGAAACCCGGTGTCCGGTGTACAATGAACCAGCAGACACTGGCAATTGTCGAGGTGCTCCCATCCGCCTATGATGCCCAGGTCTATGGTATGGAGGTGGAAAGCCGTCCTGGCGAGAGTTACAGCGATATCGGCGGCCTTCAACGGCAGGTTGCCGAACTACGGGAAGCAATCGAGCTCCCGCTGAAGAAACCTCATCTCTTTGAGCGGGTCGGTATTCTTCCTCCAAAAGGAATCCTGCTCCATGGACCGCCAGGAACAGGAAAGACGCTGCTTGCACGGGCTGTTGCCCATGAGACCGAGGCAACCTTCCTCCGGGTGGTTGGATCAGAACTGGTCCAGAAGTATATTGGTGAGGGGGCACGCCTGGTTCGTGAACTCTTTGAGAATGCGAAGAAGAATGCCCCGTCTATCATCTTCATCGATGAGATCGATGCAATTGGTGCATCACGCGGACAGGAAACGTCCTCCGGTGATCGGGAGGTTCATCGGACCCTGATGCAACTGCTCGCCGGGATGGATGGTTTTGAGTCACGGGGCGATGTCAAGATCATCGGGGCAACAAACAGGATCGATATCCTTGATATGGCACTCCTCCGTCCAGGTCGCTTTGACAGAATCATCGAGATACCGCTCCCTGACGTGGAAGGCCGGCTCTCTATCCTGAAGATTCATACCAAACGGATCACCCTTGCAGATGACGTTGATCTGAAAAAGGTTGCCGGGATCACCGAAGGGAAGAATGGTGCTGATCTCGCCGCTATCTGCATGGAAGCAGGCATGTGTGCAATTCGCGAGGAGAGGACTGCGGTAACCCAGGATGACTTTGAGAAGGCGGCACGGAAGGTCACTCTGGACTTCGAGCGGAACCGGATGACGTACTCCTCCGGCACAGGAACAATGTTTGCCTGAGTCTTACTCCAAATCATCCTCTTTTTCATCCGGAGCGCGAGGGATCTCATCCTCTGCATCACCAGACGATACATCCGGCATCTCTCCCTCTTTGCCTGCTTCATCTCCGATACAGAGGACCGGGAGGGTGATGATCCCCTCAACTCCTGCTATCCTGCAGAGATAGGAAAACTCCCAGTCCTCTCCCGGGTAGGGGAGATTCCGATCATAGATCTCTTTTGCAAGTTTGAGAGATAGTATATGGCCATCCCCGGTTTTCATCAGAAAATCCCGTGTGTACCGTCTGATATACCAACGGAGCTCTGATGCAAGTGAAAGCCCTGATCCGAGTGTTGCTACAGGAACCTCAACCCCGCCCCCCGGGTAGCGTTTTGGTGCATAAAACCTGAGGATTAACCTGCTCGTCTCGGATTGAAGAAAAGTTTGATAGAGGTCGATGCCGGGCTTTGGGATGAAGATAACCCGCATAGAGGCGACCCCTTTTACAGGTACATGCGTGTGTCCGGTTCACTCTGCTTATGATTGACCTTCTCAACAGCCGCCTCGAAGTGCGGCATTGCAACCGAATCCGCATTCTGCCTGACTGCGATCATTCCCGCTTCGCGGCATATTGCCTCAAGTTCTGCACCGGTTGACCCTTCGGTGAGATCAGCAATTGAATCGAGATTGACATCTGCGAGATTGAGATTCTTTGCATGGATCTTCAGGATCTCCCGGCGTGCCGACAGATCAGGGAATGGGATCTCAATCAGCCGATCGAACCTGCCGGGGCGGAGGAGGGCAGGATCCAGCATGTCAGGCCGGTTTGTTGCCGCCATGATCCTGATCTCGCCACGATTATCAAAGCCATCCATCTCGGCTAACAACTGCATCAGGGTACGCTGTACCTCGGCAGATCCGGATGTCCCATCATGGGTTCTGGTACTACCGACAGCATCGATCTCATCGATGAAGACGATGGCGGGCGCCTTCTCACGAGCAAGCTGGAAGAGTTCCCGGACAAGCTGTGCGCCTTCCCCGATGAACTTATGCACAAGCTCACTCCCTGACATCCTGATGAAGGTGGCATTTGCATTATGAGCTATTGCCTTTGCGATCAGGGTCTTTCCGGTTCCCGGTGGTCCATAGAGGAGGATTCCTTTTGGTGGTTCAACACCCAGACGTTTGAAGAGCTCGGGCCGGGTGAGCGGATATTCCACTGCCTCACGCACCTCTTCGATCTCATCGGTCAGGCCGCCTATCTCACCAAAGGTCTGTGTAGGTGATAATTCAAGCTCCATCACCCTGACACGGGAGTCGAAGGTTGTTCCGACGACCTTCACGATGGAGAGCGCATTATTCACGGCAACTTTTGAACCTGCCTTCAGGAGGGGATAGATGTCATCTCCGGCATGGGTGATATATTCCTGATTGTTCCCCTGCTGACGAAGGTAGACCTCACCACCCGGCAACTTTTCAATAACAACTGCAACAAAGAGTGGAAGCCGTTTCAACTGCGTGTTCTCACGCTTCAACTGGCTGTTCTCCTCACGGAGCTTTGTTACTTCTCTCTGCTGTACTTCCAGTTTCTCGCGAAGCTCGACCAGCGTTTCATACAGCTCTTTCAACTGCTGTGACTGAAGTGTCGAGTCATTACATGGGTTGTCGATGAGGGATTCGTCCATGGCTATAATATACTCTATGCTCCCACCACTTATTAGGTGGTATTGTGATAATCAAAGGACGATCCATTGCAAAAGGTATAGCCAGCGGGGAACTGATCATGACTGATGCCCCGATATCATTCCTCTCCGGGGTTGACCCGGCTACCGGGATCATCATTGAGAAAGGCCATCCCCTTGAAGGGATATCCATCACCGGCAAAGTGCTTGCATTTCCTTTTGGGAAGGGCTCGACGGTCGGATCGTATGTGATCTATGCACTGAAAAAGAATGATCGTGCACCTGCTGCCATGATCAACTCCGAGGCTGAGGCGATCATTGCTGTTGGAGCAATCATCTCAGGAATTCCGATGATCGACCAGCTGGAAGGGGATCTCTCCTTACTAAAGAGCGGGATAGCTGTCACCGTGGATGGAGATCGTGGCGAACTCATCTGTTCCGATCAGGCGAATGCATAGATGAAGGTCGTCTGGCGTGACATCAGGGCTGCCCGGAATACCTATGCGGTTCTGTATGCCGCCTGCAGGCAGTCCGGCTATCATATTTCCCTCTCAGATTCCCCTGATGGGGATATCATCTGCTATAGTCTGAACAGTATCAATGAGCCTCATTTCAGATCCGAGATCCGGGAAGCATCAGCACTCACCATCGTCGGAGGTCCGCATGCCTCTGCATGTCCTCTGGAGGTTTCAGAGTATGCAGATTATGTGATCGTCGGTGAAGGGGAGAAGACCCTCCCCCGGCTTCTCGATGCAATTCAGTCAGGTTCAACTGAGAACGTCCCGGGTGTTGCGACAAGCAAAGGGTACACTCCCCCCGATCATACCGTACTCCTTGATGCCTATCCCTGTTTTCTGGAGGTGAAGGGCTATCTTGAGATCTCCCGTGGCTGTCCGCATGCCTGTGCCTACTGCCAGACTCCACGCCTCTATGGCAGGAGGATGCGGCACCGGAGCGTCGATACAATTGTGGAGTCAGCAAAGCGGGTTTCTGATGCACGTTTTGTCACACCGAATGCGCTTGCCTATGGATCAGATGGGAGAACTCCCCGCCTTGACCGGGTGGAGACACTCCTGAAGCGTCTCTCTGCGATGAGCCGGATCTGGCTTGGCACCTTCCCTTCGGAGGTCCGTCCTGACTGGATCTCGGATGAGGCACTTGAACTGATCAGCAGGTATGGTGCGGGAAGAAAGATCCATTTTGGGGCACAATCCGGGAGCGATCGTATCCTTACGGCAATCAACAGGGGGCATACCAGAAGAGATGCAGAAGAGGCCCTTGATCTCTGTAGATCCCATGATTTTCTGCCGGTTGTCGATATGATCGTCGGGTTTCCGGGCGAGACTGAAGAGGATCTTGGGATGACGATGGATCTGATCCGATCGATCATCAGGCAGGGAAAAGTACATCTCCATTATTTCCAGCCGCTCCCCGGCACTCCTCTGGCTGGTGCTGACCCAACACCCCTCCCCCCGGATATCGAGAAGGCCTTTGGATCGCTTGCCCTCTCAGGAAAGATCACCGGGTACTGGATGGAATCGGAACGAAGGTTTTTGAGTATTCCGCGTGATAATGAAGATATATGATGAAAGCACTGCTCCTTGCGGATCTCCATGGGAACTACGATCATATCGATCAGCTCCTTACAACTGATCCGGATTGCCTCTTTATTGCCGGAGATGTCACCCAGATGGGCCCTGTAGAGGATATCTTCGCATTAACCAGAAGGCTCGGCCTTCCGGTTCTGGCCGTTCCCGGCAACTGCGATCCCCGCGAATCACTTGCCTGCCTGGATGACTCTGATGCAGTCTGTCTACATGGCTCCTCAATTACCTTTGGTTCGGTCACTATTGCCGGGATCGGGGGATCAAATCCGACCCCCTTTGACACTCCCTTTGAATGCACTGAGGAAGAGATCGATTCCACGCTGGAAAATCTTCTGAAAAGGATGCAGAAGAACAGAATAAACATCCTCATCTCTCATGCACCGCCGTTTGGGATCCTCGATGAGGTCAGCCCTGAGGTTCATGTCGGGTCTGTGAGCATCAGAAAACATCTTGATGCCTTCGATCTCGTCTGCTGTGCTCACATCCATGAACAGCGGGGTGTTGTGAAGGAAGGCAATACCTGGGTGGTGAATCCGGGACCCGCCTCAGAGGGCTATGGTGCCCTGATTCAGATAGGAGACGGGGAAGGGGAGATTGAGATCGATCTCATCTCTGTTGCTCCAGCAGAAGCTCAAGATAACTCAGCGTGAGCCGCTCCCCTATAATCCCATATTTTTCTGCAATTCTTTCTATCTCCTTCTCAGCCTCTTCCTGTGAGAGTTCAGTGGCAGCTTCGATCTCAGCAAAAGTGCCAAGCCCGTCCACGGAATCGAGTGTCACTGTCGCCTGCCCTATCCGATAGGATTCTCTATATTTTTTGACAGCAGCCGTCTTCTGAAAACCGATCCGCTGGAGGAGGAGGTCCATCGTCTCAAGGGATTCAACCCTGAGATTTAACTCTTCCCGTGCTTTGAAGGAGCCTGAGCCGATCTTTGGGCCTTTATATGTGAGGAGGGCATAATTATCAGCCTTCCTCAGGCGGAGTGCCTCGTCGGTCTCTGCGAAATTTCTCTCAGGGCTGTTATAATACGCATCAAACTCATCTCCTTTTTCAATGAGTGGAGCGCCGGATGCGAGGATCCGCTCCCGGATGGGTTGGAGATCCGGGACTTTCACTTTGATTTCAATTTCAAGCATGAGGTACCTCTTCTTTAAGTATTATTCAAGACCAGTAATTAAGACAAGGTATCATTATGGCAATCGAGAATGGAGTTTTTATAAGGCTCTCCTATACCGGATCGATCGAAGGGATGCCCTTTGACACGACACGTGAAGAGATAGCAAAAGAAGCAGAAATTTTCAATGAATCAGCACGCTATGGCCCAATGGTCATCAAGGTTGGCAGCACCCATGTCCTCCCCGGCCTTGACGAGGCACTGAGTGACGCCGAAGTCGGTGTTGAACAGTCGGTCACCGTCACCCCTGAGAAGGGTTTTGGCCCGCATGACAGAGAGAAGGTGAAGGCATACCCGGTGAAGGCATTTGAGAGGAAGCCTGTTGTCGGTATGAGAGTCAACATGGAGAAGCAGGAAGGTGTCGTTGTCGATATCATCGGACAGCGTGCAATCGTAGATTTCAACCACCCGCTTGCAGGCAAGACCCTCGATTACACCTTCACCATCGAAGAGATCGTTCTTGATGATGAAGAGAAGATGAAGGGGATCATCCGCCTCTTTTCAGGCAGGGATCTCGATCTCACACTGGAAGATGGGAAACTTACCCTCGTTCTCCCTCCCGGTATCAACTATGATCAGCGGTGGTTCCTCTGGCGTAGCACGATCATTCAGGAGTTATTTGCGATCAGCGAATCTGTTGCTGAGATCGTCTTTATGGAATCCTTCAAGCGGCCAGAGTTGCCCGCAGAAGTACCAGAAGAAGTAGCAGAAGTACCAGAAGAAGTACCAGAAGTACCCGAAGAAGAGAACTGATTGCCCTTATGGGCAACCAACTTTTTCCCTATCATCAGAATTGGTGAAAAGAAAGGGGTTTTTATGCAATTTTATACCTGAGTAAAGCGGCTATCCCGCCGAGTCCTTCGATCCGTTTCCCCGGCTCAAACTCTGTTGAGAGCACAAGGACTTTTGCATTCATCGCTTCTGCCTCTTCCATCAGGGATGAGATCTCCGGTTTCCTGACGGCAGAATCCGCAACGATCACCTCTTCTGCCGCCCCGAATGCAACCGCTTTGTGTACCTCTTCGATCCCGTATGCAACCGGATCCTCACGGGCTATCCGCTTAAAGACCTCATCAGCTGCCCTTACCTCGTGTGCAAGCTGGAGATCTTCTGCCACCCGTTCGATGATACCATCACCGATCGCCTGCTGGATTGCGCCATATCCGCTCCTCTGGGTATCGACAATTGCCATCCTCGCAAGGAGATCCGGTGCACGCGATCGGACGTAGCTGCCAAACTCCTCTTTAATGAATCCGGGCCCGGCGATGACAATGGGTCCTGTGACCTGCATGAGGAACTGGTAGAGGCTTTCAAAGAGGGCCTGGCGGGTATTCTCTCCCTTGGTCTTCCCGCTCCCCTGTGTCATCGTGGTGATCCGCTCAGGTCCATATTGCCTGACCCGGCAGATCTCAGCCTCCCCCTCCTCAAGTGCGACGATATGGATTGCGTCATAGAGTGATGCCTTCACTGCCCGGTCGATCCGGGCGAGATCTGACCTCCTCCACTGCCGGATAACCGAGATTTCGTACCCCGTCTCGACATTCAGGCTGTGGTGGAGTCCGGGATCCGGTCCGTCATGGATTATCCCCGCTATCCTCAGTCTCCGTGATTCCGGTACAAACTCGGTTCTATCCACCAGAAGACCGATCCGAACCGGTCTCTTCTCTATTTTATCAGGCCTGATCTTATCTGATGACTGCTCAACCGACCGGAGTGTGGTGGCGTATACCAGATTGGCCGGCTCGATCAGATGGGAGAGGTGCCAGAGATCATCAAGTGATTCGGGCATCAGTTTAATCTCGCCGGTATTTCTCCTGAGGTCGCAGAAGGTGGCTTTCATGACTCCTCAATGATATCGGATCCCCCGGCCGGTATGAAGGCAGCAACTGCTTCGGTTGAGAGGATGCTTTTTAACACCTTTGCATCGGTTGCTGGAAGATGTTCACGGAGCATCCTGACCACCTTCTTTGCGATATCATTTGGTTCAAAGGTCCCGGGTGCGATCCTGACAAGATATTTTGCCTTCTTTTCAACAGCAGCAACAGGGCCGCCGATTACAGCCACTCCCGGCTCTGTCACAACACCAACAGCAACCGTAAGGGGAGCGTTTCTGTAATATGTCCGCTCTCCCCTGATCACAAATGCACCCCGTGCAACAAACTCACCTGATTCCGGTGTCTTGCTTACCTGCCCCTGGGATGCAGCATAGACATCCCCGGATCCATACCCGCCTTTCCAGAGGTTTGAGTATGAGGCGGCAAACTGTGCTACCTCATCCATTTTTTCTGTCTTCCCTTTCACGATGACGACACTCCCTCCATGCACATCAGCGTGAACAAAGGTGTCGCCTCCTTCCATGTATTTTTTCACAAGCTCTTCGTTCTGGTCTGCATCCCTGCCACCGATAACGAGTACGCCGTCACTCGTTTCAAACCAGCGGAACCGGTGGTACCACTTTGGCTTCTGCCTCTTTGGAATGACCGACCGCTCTTTCTGTTTTGGCGGGGGCCGGCTCATTGCACGGATTGCACCTTCACGCTTTGACCTGAACTTCTTCATCTGGTCATAGTAGACGCCGACATTCCCCTCCACACTTTTCTGCACAGAGATGGTCACCTTCATACCCAGATCCACAACCACCGATGCATCAGATGGGTTCACTGAGACGATCATCTTTGCAGCCGGGTGATCAGATGATTTGATCACCTTTGCAATCTCCTGCCAGGAGATCTTCTCAGATGCGGCTTTGAGGATATCTATCAGCTGCTGAACCTCGAGGTAGTGTTCATAAATCAGCTCTGCGGCCCGCTCGGAATCACGGATTTTTCCCTCAAATGTCAGAATTGCAGTTTCCTGCTGCCGCCGGATACGCTCTTCCCTTGAGAGGACTTCCCGTTTGGCCTCTTCCTTCTCCTCCATCTTCGGGAGCGGATAGTATGCAGCAAGTGCATCTGAAAAGCTTGTATATGCTTTTGGATCTTCTGATCCCAGGAGAGGGAAAGACCAGCATCCCTTTTTGTCGATCACCGGGCGGGTGCTGGATCTGGCATCAAGAATGATACTCCTGTATGCATCATACAGCTTCGAGAGTATCTCATCGGTCAGGTACTGTGTTGGGAATGCCTTCTCGACACTGGCACGGAGACAGAGCTCTTCTGCCATCACGCCTCCAAACATCAGGCCAACGGCAACTGCCCTGACAAGATCCCGTTCCTGGGATCTCAGGATCTCTTCGAATGCCTCCCGGCTCAGATCGGCGAGATCGACTCCCCCAATCTCATATTTCTCTCCGGTGACGATCTCCCGTTCCCGGAACCGACGTTTCCTGAGGGCATTCTGGATAACAAAATTTTCATCGGTGACGATGAGGTTCCCCTCATCAAAGAGCTCGATAATGAGGTTCTGTGTACCGCCGCCTTTTCCGATCTCAAGGATGATCACCCGTTCAATGCTCTTCTGGGTAACCGAGAGGATTCTTCCTCCATCCAGAAACTTCCTGAGGTACATTGAGTATCCGGATGGATTCTTCGGGGCGGGGGGAAGTGCAGGAACACGATGGGCACGCCTGCCGATCTCGATAAAGAAGAGGTGGCGTGCCTTATCCTCTCCATTGAAACGAAACCCAAATGATGTATTATCGTACTGATAAATCTTGCCAACCCAGAGAGGAAGAAGGCTTTGTAACTCCGCTGTTAATGCGGTCAGATCAAGCCCGCTCATTCCTTTGTCTGTTGCCATGTGAATACCAAGATACATAAGATGCGAAGACTAAAAAATACACCACTGGTGCGAAGATGAGTAAGGATACCACAGAGAAACGAATTGAGAAGAAGGATCAGCATAAGAAACGGGTGAAGAGGACGCTCATCGCCTGCCTTTTGGGTCTTATGGCAGGTATTCTTTCGTTTATGCTTGGAGGAGTGCCGGATGCACAGGGTATACAGCCAAATACGATGCTGACCATCCTGCTTCTCCTTGCCGCTATTGTCTTTCAGAAACATGTATTCACAATCATCGGGATTGATATCACGGAACTTGGCAAGAAAGACTGGTTTTACCAGGGTTTCATGACATTTGCCATCTGGTTCATCACCTGGACAGTCCTCCTGACAACAAGTCTTCTCTGATCATCCATGCGTCTTGCAGTCGTCCATAGGGATCGGTGCCACTCAAAGAAGTGTGGCACTGAATGCATCATTTATTGTCCGCGCGTCAGAACCGGTGATGAGACCGTCATCATCGGCGAAGACGGCAAAGCAGAGATTTCTGAAGAGCTCTGTGTAGGGTGCGGCATCTGTATCAAGAAATGTCCGTTTGATGCAATTGATATCATCACCCTTCCCGTCGAGCTCGATAATCCAACCCACCGGTATGGAAAGAACGGCTTTGCCCTCTATGGCCTTCCAATCCCGGTTGATGGAAAAGTATCCGGTATCCTTGGTCCAAACGGCATTGGGAAGAGTACGTCAGTTGCTATCCTTTCAGGACAGCTGAAACCAAATCTCGGAGAAGATGAGGAGAGGGAAGGGACATGGGATCTGATCCTGAAACAATACGCCGGAACCGAGCTCTTTGATTACATCAAGGCTGTCGCAGAAAGAGGCGTGAAAGTTGCGGTCAAGCCCCAGTATATCGATGGAATTCCAAAGATATTCAGCGGAAAGGTCGAGGATCTTCTCAGGAAGACCGATGAGACCGGCCGCCTCGATCACTATATCCGCGAGCTTGGTCTGGGGGCGATCCTTGATAAGAAGATCGATACCCTCTCTGGTGGAGAGCTCCAGCGGGTGGCGTTTGCCGCCACACTCTCCCGCGAAGCCGACTTCTACTTCCTTGACGAGATCACCCCGTTCCTTGACATCTACCAGAGGATGGCAACGGCCCGGCTTATTCGTGAACTTGCCCAGAGCCGGCCGATCATGATCGTCGAGCACGATCTGGCAATTCTTGATCTGTTAGCAGATACCGTGCATATCGGCTATGGAAAACCTGCCGTCTTCGGCGTGATCACCCGGCCAAAAGGGGTTCGTGTCGGGATCAACCAGTATCTCGAGGGATTCCTCCACGAGGAGAATGTCCGGTTCAGAAAGAACCAGGTGGTCTTTGAGACGAGATCCCACCAGAAGATGGTTGAGCGGGAGAAACTCCTTACGATTCCCCGGATGACGAAGACTTACCCCGGATTCAGCCTGACTATTGATGGCGGCGAGATCCGCAAAGGCGAGGTGCTTGGGATTGTGGGTGCAAACGGTATTGGAAAGAGTACCTTTGCAAAACTGCTTGCCGGGGTTGAGATGCCCGATTCGGGATCAGACGATGTCAAAGAAGGGATCAGGGTATCATATAAGCCCCAGTATATCAAGGCAGGCTCTGATGCAACCGTTGAGGAGCTTCTTCGTTCTGCTACAAAACGGTTTGACACCTCATTTTACCAGCACGAGATCCTCGAACCGCTGGTACTTGAACCGATCCTCCAGTCTCCGGCAGATACCCTCTCCGGTGGTGAACTCCAGCGTCTGGCAATTGCACTCTGCCTCTCTCAGGATGCCGATCTCTATATTCTCGATGAACCAAGCGCCCATCTTGATGTCGAGCAGCGGATGAATACCGTCTCTGTTCTGAAACATTTTGCAGAAGGAAAGGAAGTGGGTATTCTCGTCATCGATCATGATATGTACTCAATAGATATGCTTTCTGAGCGTCTTCTCGTCTTTGAAGGAGAACCCGGGAAAAAAGGGGCGGCATATGGCCCCTTCTGGATGAAGGAGGGGATGAACCGGTTCCTCGAAAATCTTGGCATCACCTTCAGGCGGGATAAAACCGGCAGGCCCAGGATCAATAAGATTGGATCGTTCCTGGATCGCGAACAGAAGTCGCATAGAGAGTATTACTATGCGACCTCATCTGATGATTGAGCAGAAAAAAGGCAATAATAGTATATGGTTTAGATCTCAGAACAGGTTCCATCCGCACGCCGGATGGAGATAGTAAAACCTTTTTCCGGGCAGTACATCACAGTTCTTCCCTTTGTTCCACCAACGTCCTCCCCTTTTATCGGGATTCTGTTCTCCTTCAGTTTTGCCCTGACCGCCTCGACATTTCGCTCGCCGATAGAGAGGTTGCCGCTGAAATTTGCGAACATCTGTGCTCCGCCAACAAGCTTTGCCTGGAGCGTCTTTTGAGCGCATCCTTTCTTCGAGAGATCGCCAAGCAGGATAGCAACTGCGGTATCGGCATACTTCCCGAGGCGATCCCGCTTTCCCCCGCTCTCGGGAAGCATGATATGTGCCATACCACCAATGCCGAGTTTTGTGTCATGGATGATGAGCCCGATACATGATCCAAGCCCGATTGAAGTCATCGGCTCCGCTCCGGTGTGGTAATCGCCGATGCCTATGACGATGGCTTTTGCATTGTAGCGGGTTGGTTCTTCATCCATTCAATGTCTCCAGTACCTATGTGGCATGTTTTTTCAGGAGGTTGTCCATCAGCTCAAGGATCTGGGAGAGGGTGTTCATCTCAGGCAGCATCACAAGATCGCCTTTGATGGCATGTTGGTCGCAGATCAGTTTTGTGTGGAAGAAGACGACTTCGTTCACATCAAATGCGACCTCGGCAAGGAGCTGCTCGACTGCGGCATGTGCCATATCAATAACGAGAACCGGTGGAGAGGGGAGCATCACAACACCGAGGAGCTCTGCTGTTGCATCGAGGAATGCAGATACCATGATATTGCCGACCTCATTTAATGCACTCTCGTCCATCTCATTGAGTTCACGCTCCTCGTCTCCCATGCCGAGCATCGTATTGGTCATCCGTATTGCAGAGGAGAGTGGCATGATAAATATCACATACCCTCCCTGTTCAAGCTCGCCCTGCATCTGGAATATGGAAAGAGCCGCTGTCTCATCGGTTACGTGCTTATAAATGTCTGCCAGATCCACAACCTCAACGAGAGGTACTGTCATCTCTATCTGGCCCATTAACATCTGTGAGAGCGTCGTTGCTGCATGGGATGCCCCGATGTTGCCAAGTTCGCCCAGTGCGTCCATCTGTGTGGGTGTCAGTAATGCCATTGTTTACACCATTGTATTTACATCTAATACCGGAACAACATGTCCGTCTCCGAGGATGGTGATTCCGGAAATTCCCCGGATTACTCCGATAATCTTACTCAGTGGCTTTACCACCACTTCCTGCTGCCCCTCGACAATATCGACGGCAATGCAGCATTTCTGCTTATTATACTGTACAACAATGAGAATCTCTGACGAAACTGATCCGCCAAACATCTCTTCAAGCATGTGGAGAGGCAGTACCTCATCCCTGAGAAGGATTGAATCCTGTGTTCCGATCCGGTGAATATTCTCCCGCCTCATGCTTGCCACCTCAACGATGGCGCTGATCGGAACGGCAATCCTCCGGTTATTCAACCGGACGATCATCACCTCAACGATCGCCATTGTGGGTGGGAGCAACAGCTCAAAGGTTGAACCCTTCCCCTCATTGGTAGTTACTCGAATAGTTCCTTTCAGCGATTCTATTGCACCCCTGACGACATCAAGTCCGACACCACGACCACTGATATCGGTGATGGTATCTGCGGTGCTGAAACCTGCGTGGAAGAGATAGCTGATCGCCTCCTCCTTCGTCAGCTGGTCTGCCTGATCCAGAGCAAGAATGCCTCTTTCGATAGCTTTTGCCTTCACCTTCTCGACATTGATCCCCGCACCATCATCCCTGAGCTCGATGATGACGTTATCACGGTCACGGCGTGCCGAGAGCTGGACAAGCCCCTTCTCCGGTTTTCCGACCTCCTTCCGGCGCTCCGGAGATTCGATGCCATGGTTGACGGCGTTCCTGATCAGGTGGAGGAGGGGATCATTCAGACCATCCATCACACTTCTGTCAAGTTCGGTCTCGCCACCTTCCATGATAAAATTGACTTCCTTTCCATCGTAGTGGGCGGTATCCCTGACCACACGTGGCAGACGGTTGAAGATGTGGTTCAGGGGGATCATCCTGATATCCATCATCAGGACCTGGAGCTCAGAGACAGAACGATCGATCATGCTGATCGCCTCATCCATCTCCTTCATCTGGTTCTTCTCTGCAATCTGCTTGAGGCGGCCACGATTAATCACCAGATCCTCGATCAGGTTCATCATCCGATCAAGCTGCTGGATATCAACCCTGAGGTTTTTGATCTCCCGGTTCTTGGCATCATCCTTCTTCTTTGGTCCCGGCTCACCGCTTCGTGGTGGCGATGGCGCTTTCAGTGTTGCCTGTTCAGCAGAATCCAGCGGGATGATATCGACCGATCGGATCTCAGGGACCATCGCCGCCTTCTTCAATGCCTCAGGATCTTTGTCTGTTGCAATCGTCAGCTGGAAGTTTGAGTCAAAGAGGCCATCTTCAACCGCCTCACGCGGGGGATCGCAGCTGATGATCGTTCCACACTCCTCAAGGCGTTCGAGAGAGATGCAGGCACGGAGGCCTTTCATCGCAGACTCTTCATCGACACTGATGATCATCTGATAGACAGGAAGGTTTTGTGTATCTGCCTGCTCTTCAGGCGGTGCTCCGGTGACAATCTCCTCGATAGAGACCTCGGCTACTTCTGTTCCTGATGCAGCTGATCGGAGTGCCTCGATTCCTGCATCACTCTCAATCACAAGGGTCAGTATGCCATCAAAGGGAGCATCCTCATCTTCCAGCCGGGAGAGCGGGGGGTTGGTTCCAAGGATGGTGCCAAACTGTTCGATATTTCCAATGGCAATCAATGCCCTGACATCCTTCATCAGGGAGGATTCATCGATCTCTATTCGTAGTGTGTATTGTGGATAGCCATGTATACTCTCAAGAGAGGGAGGTGTATGGGTTTCTTTGATTGTACTCTCTTTTGGAGTTTCTTCTTTTTTGCCATTCCCTGTTGCATGCCGAAGCGACTCGACCATCTCATCAACATTGATGGATGAGCCATCCCCACCCTCTTCAATCTCATCAATCTGCTCCTCAATGATATCGACGGTGCTGAGGAGGAGATCCATCAGCGTCTGGCTCACCGTCAGTTCGTTATTTCTGATCGCCTGGAAGATATCCTCCATCGCGTGGCAGAGATGTTCCATAGTATCAAAACCCATCGAGGCGGAGGCACCTTTCAGGGTATGTGCAGCCCGGAATATCTCATCGATTGCACCAGTATCTTCGCCGCCTTCAAGGATGAGAAGGTTTCGCACAATCGCCTCATGGTTCTCCCGGGATTCAGCGACAAAAAGGCCCCGATATTGCTCAAACTCTGACTCTACCATACTACCCTCCTATCCTCCGGACCGCCCGGTGAATCTCGTCAGCCATCTTCTTCAGAGAAAACGTCTCCTGGACGGCGTTATGCTCAAGTGCTGATCTGGCCATGCCATAGACGAGGCACTCATCTTCACGGACAACAAAGGTTCTCCCCCCTGCCTCTTTGATCGCCAGCATGCCAGCCCCTCCATCGCTTCCCATACCCGAGAGGAGCACAGAAACAATGTTTTTTCCATAGACTTTTGACGCAGATATAAATGTCTTATCAACTGCCGGTTTCACTCCATGAAGGGGCTGGCCGCTTGAGTGGACAACCTTTCCGGTGATCCTTCCGGGTATGGTCTGGGCACTGGTAATGATCGTATGGTATCCTGCTTTTGAAAGAAGGATTTTATTACTGGCGATGACATCTCCATTCTCGGTCTCTTTCACATCCAATGGGCAGATGCGGTTGAAACGCTCGGCAAGTGCGGCGGTGAATCCAACCGGCATATGCTGTGTGATCACAACACCTGCACCGAGGTTCGGTGGAAACATCGAGAGGAGTGTGTCAAGCATCTGCGGACCGCCGGCTGAGGATCCAATCAACACAAGGGTATCTGCCTTGTCTGTAGTGGTTGCTGAATCTGTTCCCGGTGTCGGTTTCTTCACTATCTCATCCGGAAGTGTTACAAGATGTTTGATCTTGCTGACGACATCGTCTTCAATAGTCCTGACCTTCCGGAGATCTGTTGGTTTCAGAAGAAAATCCGATGCTCCGAGGCGGATTGCTTTCAATGTCATCTCTGCCCCCTCGGCAGTGAGGGAGCTGAGCATCAGAATTTTTGGTTTCTTTGCAAATGGTGCACGTCTGAGCTTCTGAAGCACCTCGATACCATTCATCCTTGGCATTTCGATGTCGAGAGTGATGATATCCGGCTCAAGACGCTCGATCTTTGCCAGTGCGTCAATCCCATCCACTGCGGTTCCCAGAACCTCAATCTCAGGATCACGGCTGATGATATCCTTCAGAATCGTCCGCATGAAGACAGAGTCATCCACAATAAGAACTGTAATCATACGTTATGACGCCAGCACGTTTTTTACCTCATCAAGCACCTTTGGTGCCTGGAATGGTTTTACAACATATCCTCTTGCCCCGGTTTTAATGGCAAGTTTCACCATCTGCTCCTGTCCAACCGCTGTACACATGACAACTTTTGCACCGGGATCAAATTTTTTGATCTCCTTGAGTGCTTCGATGCCGTTCATCTTCGGCATCACCACATCCATTGTGACAAGGTCCGGTTTCAAAGCCTGGTACTTTTCAACAGCTTCAGCTCCATCTCCGGCTTCACCAACGATCTCATGGCCCCCAGAGAAAAGAATGTTTTTGAGAAGGGTTCTCATAAACAGTGTATCATCTACAATCAGTATTTTACCCATTCAGCATCCATCCAGATATGTGTGTGGGACGATATTTAGAGTTTTGTCCTGCCAGGGTATAATTACGGATCAGTTTGCCCCGGATTTCGTTGCATCTGTAATATACCGGACACCTTTTGCAGTGAGCTGAACTTCTCTTCGTATCTCTTTTACTTCAGCCATATTAAGGCTGATTAATTTCTCATAGACACGGTCTATCTCTTTGAACTGTATCTGGAGCATATTCTGAATTGACGAGGAATCCATTCCTGAATAGACGAGCATGGCTATCTGCTGATCCATTGCACCAAGTTCTGTTCCCTCCATCTTTATGCCTGCTGTTGCCTCCTGAAGGAAATTATGGAGGATCTGAAGGGTGGAGATCTGGGTGAGGATGAAACTTGAGACGACATCATGGTGCTCCAGGTGATCGATCCTGACGACATCAGTCGGTTTTTCAGCCACCTCCCGTTTGGTGAGCTCAATGCTGGTGACATCATCTATCTGAATGCAGATCTGTTTATTCTGGGTGATACACCAGATGCCGGTTTTCAGGACAATAATGGCACCTTTCTCCCAGGTGGCGTTTGTCAGAAGCACGCCCCCCCGGATTGCAGGCGACATGAACTGCACCATCAGCCGGTACCCGCTGCATTTCATCAGAATTTTATGCTTCAGGACGAATCTGACCTTCTCAACAGAGACAAGATCGATGACTGAACCGTCTTTTCTGTGAATGGTGAGGGTATTCTTCTTTTTCTCTTCCAGATCGACGATATGCTTGAGTGGAATTGTTAGATTAACCGGTGGTGGAATAACGAGTTTTTCATCATCAATTGTGATCTTGCAATTGATCCATTCACCATTATGCTGAACTTTTACCGGTGCGCTAACCATGATTTTTCATCCCATCCATATCATTTCTACCGGATATCGATTAATTATCCCTTTTCCCCCCTAATATAGTGAGTAGATTGGATAATTCTTCTTCAAGCTCCTCCGGTGAGACTTCAGCATCCTTTAACTCCCGTACAAGGCTGAGATCCTGTTTCTTCCTGATATTCTTTGTGCCGCTCTTCAGTTCACTGAGAAGATCGCTCTCCCCCATGCCTCCCCCACCTGATTTGGAGAAGAATGAGCTCTTCTTCTCTGTCCCTTTTGCATCGGAAAAACCTACATTTGAACTGATGGCTTCAGCAGATTCACCAAAGCTGAACTGATCCTTATTCTTCTCTTCCCAGCTCTCTTCTTCCTCAATTGGTGAGTCAGCCAGTGGATCCTCGATCTCATCCAAATCTTCAAATCCATCCGGCAATTCCTCCTCATCGCCTGTCTCTAATTCATCGAGATCAATGGAGTCAAGATCGCCGTCAGCTGAGAGGAGATCATCGTCCATGGAGTCATCAAATGAATCATCAAGCGGGGTTTCCATCGGCTGATCGAAGCCTTCCTCAGGGATATCCTCATCGAGATCCCCGGCCTGGGCAAGGATTGAGGCGACGTCATCTGACATATCGGCATCATCCTGTCCCATGTCAATGACTGCAGCATCGCCTCCGAAATCATCAAGCCCCTCATCATCCAGCTCATCCAGATTGATGTCCCCGAAGAGATCGTCATCTTCGAGTTCTTCATCACCTGGCTCACCACCTACAGAACCGATCACACCTGATGAGGAGGCTGCAATTGCCGTTTCCTTATCAACCCTCTTTTTTCTGCCAAAAAGACCACCACTTTTTTCTTTCTTCTCTTTTGGCTTTCGCGTCCCTCCGGTGAGCTTTTTGTAGATAGTATAGAATGATGGTGCCTTCTCAGCAAACTTCTCGCCAAAACCCGGCTTTTTCTGTGTCCCGGTCTCATCTGATTCTTTTGTGTCTTCCTTCTCTCTCCTCAGGCTCTTCAGGGAGAGTGCCCCGGTGACAAAGAGTAAAATTATGCCAAAGAGTGAGACGATTACTACCAGATAGAGAAACGGCAGATCGATGAAGAGGAGTATCATTCCAACCGCGACAATGCCAAAAAAGAGGAGTATCCTCCGCACTGAATCCTTCATACAACACCCGCTCCTGTTGAAACAAGTCCTTCCATGCTGAAGAAGATATCGACAACCGGTGGGATTGCAAGGAAGAGCATTCCCGTGATGACAAACATTATTGCAATAAAGGGGTAGGCAATGGTCCGATCTCCGCCCACCGCGAGCTGACCAACGATGACATTGGAGAAACAGATGATCACCAGGATCTGAACCACATACGCACCGATTAAGGCTTCAGGAAAATCGAGGAACATACCGATCATCCCACCACCCATGGCACCCCCGATTGCATCCCCTGATGCTGCTGCTGATGCTTCTTCAAAGCTCATCATCACCTCGGTGATTGATCGTGAAAGTGTGCTCAGTATCTCAAAGAGCGCGATGAAGATGGCAGACATGGCGGCATGCATCGGGATTAAGAGGACCACAAAACCCATGCTTGCAAGCTCACGCCGTTTTCTCATCAGCACCTGTTCAAGCATGGAATCGGCAACAACGGTTCCGATCTTCTTCGCATCCCCGCCCATCTTTGCGGTATCGCGGAAGATGCTGAAGTACTTATAGATAAAATTACTTCCGCATTCGCCGATGAACCGTTTCCATGAGAGTTCTTCATCCAGCCCGAGGTTCAGTTTTGAGAAGACTGACAGAAGAAGGGGAGAGAGGGTCGGCATCGATTTTTTATCCACCTGTGCGAGTGCTGTAGACAATGTGACAGATTTTCCCCCCATCATCGCTCCGACTCCCCGGATGAAGTTGGGAAACTCCTCATCACGGGCGATGACATTGCTATTATCAATAAATGCCAGGATCGCAAGCGGTGCAAGCATGATGCCAACAAGTATGAAGACGACTCCGGCGGGAACGCCGATTGCCCAGGTAACAAGCCATGCAATGATGGTTGCCGGGATGATGATCTTCTCCAGTCTCTTGATCATCCCCTGCTCTTTCGACGACCACTCTTCAGATTTATAGATACGATCATCGGTTGGAACCGTCTGAAACATCGTTCCGATACCAAATATTGAGATCAGGATCACGATTACATAGGTGATCCCAAGAGTCTCTTCAACAGAACCCGGCGTATAGATCGCAACCGATATCATGAGCGTGATGGCAATCACAACCGAGGAGAGGAGCATGGCAATGTATGCATCCGCCCATTTCTTCAGGAGTTCATATCCAGCCTCCTGGTTGTTCCTGAAGATCTCCATTGAGGAAGAGAGCTCACCATCAAGGAAATCGATATCAGGGACCCCGGATTCCATCGCATTTCCAAATCTATTGAGCAGAGTTTTTAAGAGGGCATTCTCAACCCGTTCTCCGACGATTGCTATCGCCTGGACATAACTGTATCCAAACCGCTTGACAAAGAACTCGATCTTCTTAATCGCTTTTGACGATGCATATTCTTTCTTCTCAGCAGTGCTCGCAAAGATCTCAGGGCGTGTTGCTTTTGCGATTGCGAGCGAATCCATGTACGTGACCATCAGGAGGATGTCAGAGGCCATCCTCCGGTCATCAAAGACTTTGGTGATCCGTTTGTATATCTTCTGAAAGAGATCTTCAAAGGGGAGTTTTCCCTCATTATTCTCCCTGAGGCGCTCAATAACATCCTCAAACATTTTAGTTGCCCCCGATATCGATCTTCAGGAGGCCCTGTTTCCTGACTTTCGTCAGCATATTAAAGAGATCATAGTACCGGGTGAAACCTGCCTCATGGAGTTTCTCAAGTATCTTGGCACGCTTCTCGATCTCAAGGTAAATATCGGCTTTTCTCCGCTCAGGAATACCGAGCATTGTGGCGATCTTATACTCAAGCAGGAAGCTGATACCCTTGGCATTAAAATTAAAGGTGTCGGTGACCGGCTCCCATGAGAATGCCTCGACAAAGGAGAATCCCTGGCTCTCGGGATCATATCCGACAAGCTCGGATATAGAGAGGACGCGCCGCACCGTCTCACCGGTGGGGCGTTTGACCGCACTCTGGATGACAACGACGTTTAAGCTGTCAACAAAGGTCTTTGGGATCAGGATAGGATCGCCTGTTAAACGCTGGATCAGCTTTTCAACAGTTGATGCGTGGAATGTTGCCATGACCGGATGGCCGGTCTGCATCGCACCAAATGCCACAGCACCCTCAACACCACGGATCTCTCCGACCAGGATCTGGTTTGGCCGCTGCCTGAGTGCGGCACGGAGGAGATCGAACATCGTCACTTCGCCGCCTTCACCCTCGCCTTTGCCTTTGCCTTTTGCAACTTCGCGTGTCCAGTTGCGGTGGGGGATGTTCAGTTCCGGGGTGTCTTCAATGGTGACGATCTTATTATCGGGCGGCAGGAATGCGGTGATGGCATTCAGGGTGGTGGTCTTCCCGGATGCCGTCTCCCCGGAGACAAAGAGGGACATGCCATATTCGATCAAAATCCAGAGGTATGCCGCAGCCATGTAGTCAAGGCCGCCGCTTTCGATAATATTTAAGATCGAGAGGGGCTCTCCCATCGCTTTTCTGATGGTGAAGTTGCTCCCGTGCTTGCTGATCTCGGTTCCATAGACGATATTGATACGGGATCCGTCCAGGAGTGTTGCATCGACAATCGGGCTCTTGTAGGTGATCGGACTTTTGATCCGCTCTGCCATCTTCAGCACAAAGAGGTCGAGTTCATCGGATTTTTTGAATTCGATGACAGATTTCAAGCCTTTGAAGATCTTATGCTCGATGAAGATCGGCCCGACGCCATTACAGGTGATATCTTCAATATAGCTATCCTGAAGAAACGGCTTTAAAATTCCCATATCGACTTTGTCCCTAATGAGGATGTACTCAAGTGCGGTATATTGTGCGGGGGTGACAATCACTTTTCCATCCGCAGTCTGGGGGACTCCGGGGAATTTCCGTGCGACCGAGTCTCTCTTTGTATCTCCAAGATCCTTCTGCAGGAAGTCCATGACTTTATCTTTGAGGGATTTTGAGACTTCAGCTTCCCCGGATTCAATGAGTGCGGTGTCCTGGGAAGTTTTGATGTACGTGATCTCTTTTAAGAGTTTTTTGAGAAGATCGCCCCGCTCTTTTTCGGTAACCGGATCATAATCGAGGGCATCAAGGAGATCGACCAGTTTGCACTCAATTGCTGCGTTCAGATAGCCGACACTGTGAAGGAATGAGGGTTCTATTGGGATGTAGTATTGCCTGACATCATTTGGATCAGGGAGGATATGTACGAATGTTTCGTTTCCGACAGGGTAGATGACATTCGGGCTCTCCATCTTTTTGAGATCCCCTTTCAGTTCAGAGAGGAAGAGTGGAATGCCATAGACATCGACGGGGAAGATTAACAGGTATTCGAGGAGGTGTGGGCTCTCTCGGACGTACTCCCGGGCATTCTCGGGGAGCATCCGGTACAGTGCGGATGACTCAAGATCTCCCTCATAAATCTCTTCCACATCAGCTGTCTGTGGCTGGAAGGGGAGGGTTACGTCCATTGAGAGTGAAGATGCCATAATCTATACTTTTGCTACCGACATTGGGATGATCTTCATGCCATACCCGGGGTGCACTTCAAAAGACACCAGGTTTCCAGTTGACTTTCGTGCACCACGCACTTTTCCTACTTCCATCACCATGACGTACTTGTCACCGATGAGTGACTTCTTCATCACCAGGTGGGCATCACAGGTGGAACGGATACGGACAAGCGAGTCTTCTTCGAATGCATAGGTGTGGAGGGTAATCAGGATGGTTTTGCCGTTGTCGACGAGGGTTTTGCAGTTTGTGAAGAAGGTCATGACCTGGTCTGTGGATGCATATTCTGAGAAGAGCGTGAGCGAGTCGATGATGATGACCTCTGCCTTGCTATTTTTCATGTGCTTTATAAGCCTGCCTAAGATGCCCTGCATGTCGCTTTCATCCCAGTCAAATCCGACGACATGGAGGGGGAATACCCGTATATATCCCCAGGAATAGTAATCTGAGATATCCAGGCTCATCGATTCCATCTGTTTCAGGAAACTTTTTACCGTGCTCTCTGTTGTAAAGAGGTCAACAGTAAATGAATTCTTCATCGCACCCCACATAATCTGCTGGGTGATGACACTCTTGCCGGTATCGTTCTCGCCTTCTATCAAAGTCATCGAGTAGAGGGGGAGGCCATCTGCGATCTTTCTGTCGATCTCCGGGTTTCCTGTTGAGAGGATCTCCTTATCTGATCCCCCGATAAGGTCATCTAAGTATGAGTTGCCGGAATCCTCGTCATCATCAAATATGGCCATGGTATCACCTCATAGATAGGCAGATGCAGATGTGCCTGTCGGCGTTGCCACCTTCACCCAGATGGGGGGATTCAGTTCATCAATAGTCATGCTCATATTCAGCACCTCACCCGGATCAAGGAACCCGGGATTGATGAGATCCGGGGTGATTCCAATTGATTGCCATTCCTCTCTTGTCTGGGTGCCTGTGCTGGTTGCGAGAAACATATCCATCTGATCGGGGTTCTCAATCACTGTGGTCCCCTCATTTTTTACCAGAACATAGAGTGTTGTATTCTCTACTATCTGATGGTCTTCAATTGCAATGGAGGTTCCCGTTTTGTCTGTCTGCACTTCGGTCATATCCCGCTGTGCCGTCATGACGACTTCAGCGGTTATCAGGGTGGCTCCGATCAGAAGGTATGCGACAACGAGAAGGAGAAACACCCCTACAATCGCTCCTATGATGGTTGCAAATCCTATCCCAAACACCCCCTAGACGACTGTGAAGTCGATATTTCTCCGCACACCATTTGGGAGGACGATCTGGAAGGTGATTCGGTCCCCTTCAGTGACGCTGATGCTACTCTGTGCTACAATCTCAAGCGTCTCTCCCCGATCCCAGAGCCCGTTTCCGTTGTCATCATAGAGACGGTATTGCCATTCTCCAGATGCGGGACCAGCTCCCTCTCCACTGTTTGTGAGCCTCCTGATCTCACCCGTCTTTCCGAGATAAATATCAAACCGGGGGATGAGGCTCTCGCCTATCGGGTTCACCCCGATGTTTTTTACCCAGATATAGGCTATTCCGGTCTCGTTTATGACTGTATTGACAATTGCAATATCGGTCCGCAATCGCTCATCCATCTCATGGGAACTCGATACGAAAGTCTCGGATGCCAGGTAAATGGAGGGGAAAACGGCATTGACCAGCACACCTGCTGCTATGATGGCAGTGATTAGAAATATGGCAGTGACGAAGGTCTCCGAACTCATGATGGTTCATCTATCGAGTTGTTGTTCCTGATAGAGTATGGTTTGTATAGAGTTATATCTTATCGATCAGGTGTGCCCATTCTTCGCCCGGTTCCTCCTTTGGCAATTTTGGCCGCTTTGAAAATCCTTTCTTTGTATCCCGCTCCATCATGACGGTGATCATGTCGCGGTCAAGCGAGGTGTCTTCTGGATCCAGGATCTGGTTTAAAACATAGAGCTCGGATACAAACTCATCAGCACCCACTTCATGCTCTTCTCCAAGCGAGGCGGGCATGATCCGGGCGATCTCTTTCACCTCATCGGCTGCCTCTTTTTTGATGTACCCGATGGACTGGTACGAATCGAGCATGATATCCAGCCGGTCATGCCCGTACTTGGTGATTGCAGCTTTTGTCCAGTTGAAGAGCTGGTATACCTTGTGAAGACAGAGCTTCCCATCCCCCTCCTGCTGCATCGGAAGATTTGCCGGGAATCGGGTGCCTGGATCGATTGCCGGAACCCGTGGGAGTGCATACTCAGGTGGCATCTCCGGGATCAGTTCATCCTCATCCTCTTCTATGAAGCGTTTCTGCTTCTTCTCGGATGCCGGCTTCCCCACTTCTCCCACAGGGCGGGCGAGGAGCTCTTCCACCTTCTCTTCGAGCTCCTGGATCCGGACTGCATCCTCCTGTGTCTTCTGTTCAATATCCTGGATTCGTGCCGCATCGGCAGGGGTGAGCCCTGCAATCACCTCGCCACCCTGTGCCATCACAGTGAGCGGGTTATCGGCTTCGTTCAGACGCTCACGTATATCGATCAGGAGCTTCTTGATCGATTTCTTCATGAGGTCGACTTCCTGTTCCAGATTCTGCAGTTTAACCTCGGGATCGTCGGCGGAGGCGGTCGCCAGAATATTATCGACCTGAGATTGGTTTACTGCCATCTGATAAGTATATTATTTGAGTGATATATAATGGTTTTGCTTAATTCTGAGGAATGGGGGTGTTATGTGCGGGGGATGGGGGGATTTTCCTGGTTGATGGGTTTCATCAGTAAATGTGTGAATGGTTATGCAAAGCAGTTATGCATGCGGTTACGCAAGCAATGAATACTATCTGCCCTACAAGAAGAAACCATTCATAGTGCAGGCTCAAGCGCCTCAGCTCACCTGTTAAGATTTCAAAAAAAGAGAGATGAATGGTGGTTATCGGAGAATGTTCACTGCTTTGATGTCAGCAGGTGTGGTCTTGACCACTGTGGTCATGGCCCCAACTTCAGGTTGCATCGAGATGGTGAATCTGGTGTCTGGTCCTATGTCACCACCTGTTGGTGTCATTACAGTTATCTGGAACTTCTCATTTGGATCAAGAACAAGATCCCCTTCGTTTACCTCATCAAAGATCTTAGTGACTGCCCACTCTCCAGCTGTGGGTGTGGCTGTGCCTGTTGCACTCTTCAGAGATAGTATATCTCGTGAGTCTGGTGTTGCTAGTGTTACTCGTGCACGAGCGATATCCATAGGCTGATTGCCTGATGTCAGGGATATGGTGTAGGAAATTTTATTTATTGCTACAGGATTTGCAGTTTCATTGAATCCATAGACATCTCCAACGACTTCAATACTGGAAGCTGCCTGTCCCATGCCTGTATGGACAACAGATTGTGCTTCCTGAGCCGTGAAGAACCCTGCACCGAGCATCACGTATGAGAATACAGCGGCAACAACCACAAAGGCGATCAGGACGATCGCAGCCTCAAGGCCTGTAAATGCATTTTCATTCTTTTTCATGATACATCACCTCAGTAGACCTCATATGTAGTGTTCGCAGCCAGTGACAGTGGTGAATGACGCTTGATAGGAAGCGATGCACCAACCGGTGGTTTCACTTCGATGGTGAAAGGTTTGTTTGCATAAACAACATTTGTGTATGGTGTGCCAATGATGATGTCAAGAACATCACCGCGTTCAAGGAACACTTTGCCCCCCGGGAGCATTTTCCCTTCACTATACCACGTTGTGTTGACCTGACTTGAATTGAATTCATGGTATTTTGTAGCATTCGATGCAATATAGGAGAATTTACTCGTATCCATCGGTGCTCCGCCTGCCGCAAGAACCACAGTAAATGTCAAATTTGTTACTTCATCCTTTGCAGCGGTTTCTATAACAACCGGTCCCGAAACCTCCATGTTAGCAGTGGCCTGGCCAACTGCGCCAAAGACAGTCTCCTGGCTCTTCTGGGTTGTGAAGAACCCAGCTCCGAGCATCACATATGAGAAGACCGCAGCGACCACGATGAATGCGATCAGAACAATCGCAGCCTCAAGGCCGGTGAAGCCGTCCTCTTTTCTTTTAAGACTCATTTTATAATCACCTTCTTTTCCTGTTTAGAATACCGGAATCATTCCTATGGGAGCGAACCAATATTCATAGTTTCCTAGTGTATTCAATAATATAAATAAGTATGTTTTGTACATCTCCTGAAAGGTTCATATATAAAGGTGCTGGTTGTTCCAGTTGCCTGAAGAGTACACTCATTCAAGCAATTGCAAGAAGAAACCTGCGTGAAAATTGTAGAAACGTTGAGATGCCGGTCCTGCCAATTGGCTATCTTCTTAAATTATATATGGTGTGATGACATACTATTGGTATTATTTCCTGAATGTTGGTAATATTCCCTGAATGGCGATGGATCGATATACAAGGTGAATAGGTGATGGCTAATGGATAAAAAGGACGGGATGATCTTCCTCACCGGGATCTTCATCATCATCATTGTCGCTCTCGTCATCAAACCGATGGCAACCGGCGAGAGCCCGGATCTGGGCATACCGGAGATCCCCTCACTCCCGGGTCTTGGAGATGGGGGGGCACCGGCACCGACTGCCCCCCCGACACCGGTGCCACTTGGACAGATCCGGATCCCCCATCCATCCACCGTTGAAGGTGCCGGAATTGGGGATCGTCCCGTGCAGGTATGGGATGGATCCCCAATCCAGCTTGGATATGTCAGTCCGGGCACCTATCACCTGACACAGGAAGATACCTCCATACCGGCACGGCGTCCGCTCGAAGAGGGGCCCAGAACGCCTGAGCTTGCTACCTATGCCTCCTTCAGTGCGGGAACGGGTGAGGGGCTCACCTCTGGCACCCCGCTGACAACCGAGGTTTTTTTCATTCCGTTCCCCCGCTGGGAGCTCTGGTATACGCTTGAGACATCGGTTGATCCGAAAGAATCGGGAACAGTGAGCGATAATATGGTCACCGGCGTGGTCGGATACCCCCGGTTCACCATCACCGTGATGGATGCGGAAGATCCGAGCAGGGTGGTTGCCACCATCAGCCCGTCTGATGGCCCGATTGACGATAGTCTCTGGGAAGGAGATAACGATCCCCGCCCCTGGAAATATAAGTTCTTTGAAGGGGGGCGAAGCTACTACATGATCGTTGAGCGGCGGTTGATCGACTCCTATGAGATCGATATCAGGGTGCCGGTTGCATAAACCGGGCTTTCTCTCCGATCTCCTCTCCTTCCATCCTTTCAACAACAATCCGTGCAATCGCCAGATCCTGCACTGCAAGTCCGGTTGAATCAAATATCGTGATGGCATCGGCCGTACTTCTCCGCTTCTCTCCGATCACCACCTCTCCGAGGGTACCGGCTATTCTGTCTGCCGAATACACACCTGAGCTGATCGGCACATTCACCTCCCCGGAATGGATCGCCTGCTCGTAATCATCCACAAAGACTTCGGCACGGGCTATCAGGGCGGGGTCAAGCTCCTGTTTGCCGGGGGCATCGGCTCCGATGGCATTGATATGTGTTCCCGGTTGAATCCACTCGGATCTGATCAGCGGCTCCCTGGAAGGCGTTGTGGTGACGAGGAGATCGCAGTTGCAGGCTTCTTCAATAGTGCTGACAGCTGATATCGGGAAACCGGAATCTGCACAGGTAAATAAACCAGCAAACTGATCGGCATTCTCCTTCCTCCTGCTCCATACGATCACCTCTTCGACATCACAGGTTGCTGCTGTTGCATGCAGCTGGGCTTCTGCCTGCCGTCCGCTCCCGACAAGCCCTATCCTCAGTGGCCTCTTCTCTGCAAGATATTGTGCAGCCACCGCCCCGGCTGCCCCGGTCCTCATATCGGTGAGGGCGGTTGCATCGATGAGGGCTGTCTGTACTCCGGTATCCGGATCGATAAGGATGATGGTTGCCATCACCGTCGGCAGGCCGTGTGCAGGATTGCTGGGATGGACGTTCACGATCTTAACGCCAGCAAGATTCATCACCGGAATTGACGCAGGCATCGTTCTGAAATCACCTTCCGGGAAGGTGATATAGATCTTTGGCGGCATCTGGACATGTCCCCGCCCATGCTCTGCAAAGACGCTCTCGATTGCATGGTTCACTTCCGGGTAGGTGAGGCTCCCGCTGGCATCGGGATAGTATCTCATAAGAGGATAATGAAAGGAGGGAGTATTTTGGTCTGTTGGTTGTGGGTGACGAAGTAATGCAATAATGGGGGTTTAGAGTTTTCGATAGACCGTGCTCCGCCTGCCCATCTCGATAACGATAATTACCATATTTTCATCCTCGATAATCAGAATGATACGAAATCTGCCGACACGGAGGGCATAGAGAGGGCTATCCCTGTTTCCTTTTAGTTTTTTGAGTCTTTTTCGTGGATATTCATCATCTGCAAGCGTGTAGAGTTCATTCTTGATCCGCTGTTTCTCGGGATCTGAGAACCTGTTGAAATCGTGTTCAGCCCCGGGGGTGATGATCAGCCTCCAGATCATTGAAGGCCATGCTCCCGTACAACCTCCTCAAATGGGCGAAACTTCCCTTTCCGGAGATCGGAAATGGCCTCTTCGATCTTGACCAGCGTCTCTTCACTTATCGGCTCTGTATCGAATGCTAAATCGAGGATGCGATTGAGTGCATCATCATAGGTCTCTCGCGGATGCACTTTTACCTCATCCAGCCGTGCTTTTGTCTCCGGCTGAAGCTGGATTGTAGTTGCCATAGTCAAATATGGGTGGCTATGGCATTAAATAGTATTGATTCTTACCCCGAAAATTACCGGTTTTCCTGCCCCTCCACCATCACCTTTTACCTCTTTTGGATCGAATACATCCCCATGCCTGCGACATTCCGGTACTACCGCAGAGACTTCAGCCCGTCTCCTGTTGATGTCATTCATATGGATCTCACCTTCTCTATCTCGGATACCGAGACCCGCGTCCTCACAGAAACCCTCTTCAGGACACAGGCCACCGCCATCCGATCCCTTCGCCTGAATGCAAAGGGACTTGAAATTCACTCTCTCTCATGCCCGGGGCGCTGGATTGAATATGTGGTGGAGGAAGATGGGATCCTCCTCACTTTCGGCGATGAGATCCCATCAAGTACCGAATTTGTCATACGGAGTGAGACGATCTGCCGCCCAAGCCATACTCTCTTAGAAGGCCTCTACTACGATGAAACACCTGAAGGAGCGCCGCCCACCCAGATCACCCAGTGCCAGCAGTGGGGATTTCAGCGACTGGTTCCCTGTATCGACGAGATGACCGCCAAATGCACGTACCGGACGACGATCATCGCAGACTCGCGGTATACCCACATGATCTCAAACGGTGATATCGCAATCCCCCGCCACCGCCTCGGCAAAGGGCATTCATTCTCCCACTCCTCACAGTTCCTGCATCCGCATCCTACCGCAGGGGAGGAGAGGGACTCAATCACCTATGAAAATACCACAACACCGATGGCGCCATACCTCTTCTTCCTGGGTGTCGGCACCTATGCCTCCTTCCAGCGGGCTTTTGAATATCCTTCTGGCAGGACATTTCAGCTCGAACTCCTCTGCCCTCCCGGATCGGATCCGATCCGGGCAGAACAGGCACTGGATGTCCTTGAGGATGGTATTCTCTGGGTGTACCTCTTCACCGGCCCTCATTGTTATGAACAGGTTGAAGTCAGGCATGAGATCTACCGGCTCTATACCAAGCGGGTAAAACTCAGGAAACGCGGGGCCGGTGAAGAAGATCTCAACAGAATTACCCGCCAGATGGAGCTTCTGGATCAGGAGATCGTCGGAGGGTACATCTATACCGGATCGGTATACCGGGAGATCGGGATGCAGAACTCCGATTTCGGCGGGATGGAGAATGTCGGCAATACCACCATCTCCACAAACCGCCTGATGCCGTTTGCCGGGATGACTGATTCGGGGTTTGAGTACCTGATGCGGGTCAAAGTGCACGAGTACTATCACAATTTGAATGGATCAGAAGTCACCGGCGAGACACCATTTGAGATATGGCTGAACGAAGCTGTCACCGTCCATATTGAACAGCAGTACCATGCTTTCCACTTCGGTGAGGAGTATAGCCGCCTCCAGACCGTTCTCTCCCTCCTTGATCCGGCGGATGGAACTTTTGCACGGGATACCGGGGCAACAGCGATGCCGATAGAGCCGGACGGCTTCAATGATCCAAATGACCTGATCACCTCGGTCACCTATGTAAAAGCGCCTGAATTTGTGCGGATGGTTGAATTGATCCTCGGAAAAGAGCCTTTTGTCTGGGCACTCTCCCTCTACCACAGGAAGTTTGCACATTCAAATGCAAGCCGGGATGACTGGGTACACCTGATGGGATCAATTGCCGGCATGGATCTGGGGCCAATGGCAGAAGGGTGGTTGAAGCGATCAGGCTTCCCCACCGTCACCGTCACCCCATCATATAATCCCAAAGACCGCAGCTGTACCATCCGCCTCCTTCAGTCGGGGGGAGATCCTCCCTGGGTATTCCCATTCAGCCTTGCCCTGATGAAGGCAGATGGCACAGAAATCGCCTCAATGTGCCATCTTGTCAAACATGCGGAGGAGGAGATCATCCTTGAAGATGTCGATAATCCCGACTATTATTCATTAAACCGGGGCTTCTCCTTCTATGGACTCCTCAACTACCATCCCACAGAAGAACTCCTGTACCTTCAGGCCCGGACCGATCCGGATGTCTCAGCCCGGTTCCTTGCATACCAGAGGCTTGCCTCTCTTGAGATCCGCCGCCTCATGCAGGATAGGGGGGCAGAACCCTCTCATAAATTCATCTCCCTCTACATCGATCTCCTCTCTGATCCCGAACTGATGGAAGAAGCGGGTGCCCGGTTCCTGACAATCTTTGAGGATGCATCCGATCCGTCCCTTGCTCACCATTACCTTGCTGCCTATACAGCACGCCGCCGGTTGGAACTGGCGATTGCAGAGTCACATGCCCCAACTCTTCTGGCACTGTACCGGGCATACCATCAGACAGATCATACCTGGGAATCAATCGGTGGTCTTGCCTTCTTCATCAGGAATCGTCAGGTGAAAAATCTCTGTCTCCACCTCCTTGCCCGGCTCGACACCCCCGAAGTACATGAAATGATCAAAAACCAGTTCCGGAACACTCCGATTGCAACCGATCGGATGCATGCATTCTCGCTATTGATCGCCTCATCTGCCCCGGAGCGACTGGAGTTATTCCGGGAAATGATGGAAAGGGCAAGGAAGGATCCCGTCGTCTGGGAGCAGTTCCTTGCTGCAACAGCAGGATCAGATGCCGATGATCTGGTGTCTCTTATCAGGGAGATTGAAGACTCCGGCTATCTCAGGATAGAGCAGGCAAATGATCAGCGTGCGCTCTATGGTCGTTTTGCGAGGAACAGGAAATGTTCTCTTGAAAAAGAGGAGGGAAGGTCATTCCTTCAGGGTGCCCTTCTCCGCCTGATGGATGTCAATGAGTATACAACCGGAGGGCTCCTCACCACCTTCTCACATATTGACCGGATGGACTCAGGAACCCATATCCCACTCATGGAGATCCTTGCTCATCTTTTACAAGAGACCTCCTCTCCCGCACTCCAACAGACACTGAAACGGATTATTTTTGGGAATCCTGATGCTCTCAAAAGCTATGAATCTGCTGAAGGTCCGATGACGGGACTGGAGCAATGACCCTCCCTCCTTTTGCCCCCTTTACTTTATATACTCAAACCATTCTCTGAAAGCGCATGACCTGAAATTTCTTCTTTTTTTTATCGATGGCAAAATTGAGCTTTTTCAAATTTATTCGATTATAATAGCTTAATTTTAGATTGGCTATTGCAAAACTCAAATTAATCGATTTTGACCAAAATAAACTCTCTGGTGGCGTAATTGGCTGATTATAATCGTTTTTAGAAAGAGAAATATTTATATACTGAATTTTGAAACCTATTAGTATCCAAAGAGGGAGATCCTAAGACTATGACCCAGACCATGCAGATATCAAAAGAACTGTCCGACAGAGAGATCATGAACCGTTTCAAAGAGGAGAACATGTGGGGTCTCTGTACGGCAATTGATCTGAAGAATTGCAACCCGGAGACGATCCGTGACCCACAGGCGATCCACCAGTTCGTTCTGGAGGTCTGTGATCTCATTGATATGAAGCGCTTCGGTGAACCTGTTATCGTCAATTTCGGCCCAAATGAGCGGGTTGCCGGATACTCATTAGTACAGCTGATTGAGACCTCATGTATCACCGGGCACTTTGCTAACGACACAAACGGTGCATACCTTGACATCTTCAGCTGCAAGGAATACCCGCCACAGATCACAGCTGAATTCTGTAAGAAGTTCTTTGGTGCAGAGGAGATCAAAACCACCGTCTTCTTCCGCTCCATATAAATCTTCACACACCTTTATTTTCAACCCCTCCCAATCCTGATTGTGGATATACCAGAAGAGTATCCTCTGATCGGGGTTGTCGTTCCATTTCTGTTCATTCTGATGTATGTCGGCATCTCTTCTGTCTTCCTCCCCCCGCTCCTTCTCATCACTCTTGTATCAGTGGTTCTGGCCTATCTCGTAACCCCGATAGGCAGATGGATCATCCCGGTTGCCATCGTCGCCGGTCTTCCCTGGTGGTATGCCGGGCTCACCGTCCTGATTCTTGATGTAGTCGGAGCCCTCTTTATGGCATGGAACTTCCAGCATCTCTATTCTCTTCCAAAGATCGGACACTATATGGAAGGGCTTATTCTGGATGTTGAGGATCTCATTGCAGAAAAACCGTGGATGGAGCGGTTTACTGCGCTCTCCCTCTTTCTCTATGTAACGCTCCCGATACAGGGTGCCGGCTCCCTGATGGGATCCGCAATCGGGAGGCTGATTGGGATCGATCCCTGGAAAGTCTTCTGGATCATGGTCGGCGGATCAGGAGTCGGATCCTTTGGGATGGCGTTTGGTTCCGATGCACTCCGGATCTTTTTGATCGGAAATATTGCTGCAGGCACAACAATTATTCTCATCCTGATCTTCTTCACTCTCTTTACCTGGCTTTCATACCGGGCGATCAGGAGGAGGAGGTTATGATATTCCAAACATCGCAAGCGTTGTGTTCCGGGGGTCGATTTCGTCCCAGTGCCATCCAAGGCCTTCAAGAATTCGTGAGATCGGGCCTTTCACCGTCTTCTCAAGCATCGTCTCCCAGTCAATGACGAACTCCGGTGGCACCTGATCGGGATATTCAAAACAGAGGACATCGGTCTTTGGGTACGTGCTTGTGACATTTTTAATATAGACACGCTTTGGCTTGCTTCCCTTCTTAAAATCTGTCTTCAAATGGGTATTTGAATAGATTGCACCCCTGATATGGGCATCTTTTGTATCATAGTCTTCAAGATGTTTGCCGATGCCGCCGGGAATCCCTGCATCCTCAAGTGAACAGCGGCCTCCGCGGTAATGTTTGATCACCTCGCCGAGATACTCTTTTACAGCATCAAACTCCGCACCCTGGAGGATCATCTCCATCACGGTCTTCTGGACGACTTTTGTAATCTGGGGAGAATCAGATCTCCGCATCTCAAAGCCGACGATATCGATCTGGTCAACCGTTGCCCCCTCCTTCCAGATGAGATGGCCTGCATATCGCTTCTTCCTGCCTGCCTGGAAGAACCGGCGATAGACTTTCTCGAACTTGATCGAGAAGTAATGGGTGTCGGCATTCAGCACCTCCTCTGAAAAGGCACGGAAACTCTTATTCAGCACGTCTTCGATCTCACGGGCGATCGCAATCGTCTGTTCCAGATCAGTTGGCGGCAGCTCGACAAAACAGGAGTCGGTATCCCCATACAGCACGAAGTATCCTTTCTGGTCGATGATGTCACGTGTATGCTGGATGATTGCCCGTCCGACAGAGGTGACGGCAGATCCGATCTCCCGATCATAGAGCCTGAACCGGGAATACCCCGAGACACCATAGTAGGTGTTCATGATCACCTTCAGGACATTCTGCTGGAGATCATAGAGAATGTACTCATCAGATCCATATTCAAAGGTGTTCCTGATCCGTTTCTTCTCATCCCGCTCGGCAAGCAGTTCCGATATGATGCTCCGGGTAAGTCCGTCAGGAGATCGTTTGAACCGGATCCCGTTTGGAGCCTTGATCTCACCATTTGGATCTTTCGTCTCGGGAGAAGCATTCAGGGTCATCATCGCCATCGGGTACAGTGATTTCAGATCCAGCACCACCACATTCTCCCGAACCCCCGTTGCAGGCTCAAAGACTGTTGCCCCTTCAAACTCATCCCCGGTGGCATTTCCTTTTGAGGGCAAGACAAATGTGCCCGCGGCCTTTCTCAGGATATAGATATCAATCACATTTGATGAATTCAGGGTTCGATCGAGCGGACAGCCGACATAGCGTGCAATCTCCTGGTAGAACCGGATAATCGTGTTTTTTGCATCGATCCCAACGCAGAGCTCCACATCCTTGTAATTGTACTCAATCAGCTTCACCGGATCCATCTTCCAGAGATCAAAGACCGTTCCCGTATACCTGACCTTCCGCTCTCCGAGCTCATCTTCTGCAATTGCATCAAGGCGGTATGACTCCTTCTGCGACCCCTGCATCTTCTTGTATGCAGTCAGGAGATCGAAGACGACCCGGCCGCGGATCGCATTCCTGTCGGTCTGACCCGGCAGGCGGGAGAGATCGGCCGGGTTCATCCCGAGTGTTGCCATTCTCCGTGTAATATAGGCTATATCAAAATCGAGAATATTCCATCCGCTGATGATATCCGGGTTTGTCTCCCTGATATGAGCAACAAAAGCAGCCAGCATCGATCTCTCGTCAGGATAGGTGCATATCGTATGCATCCCTTCTGAGAAGCAGCCGTTTGTGTACCCGCCGTTCTGCACTTCCCCCTCAGGTGATGTCTTCGCATCCGGTGATGCCAGGAGGAAGGTCGTATACCGGGTATCAAAGGAGTCATAGCAGGTGATACAGAAGATCGGCTGCTTCTCCGGCTCAGGAAAGCCGTCTGAATCATCGCATTCGATATCGAGGAAACAGACGCGGGCAGGCGCATCAACATCGGCGGGAATAACCTCGGTATATTCGACGGTATTTCCCGCAATACGCACCCCGCCTGTCACATTGCAGTCGATCATGAACCGTGTGGCAAAGGGGATATCGGCCTCGAAATGGTGATAGCGTTCACGCACATCACGGACATCTCCCGGCCGTCTGGTATAGAGCCGGACAACCTCCTCACCCTTGATCGTTTTTGACCGGATATCCGAGACGTCAATGGTGTCGGGGTGCTTCTCACGCGCCGCTTCACCAGCCGGGACGTAGAAGTACGGCCGGAACCCGGTCACATCCACAGCCACGGCCGTCCCATCCCTCTCACGCCCGAAGATATGGATCAGGGGGCCGCCCGGGGCATTGCTGTATTCGACCTGAATGACCGCTATATCACGTTCAGACATCAAGCCTCCGGCAGAGGGGCTCGATAAATGCTCCGGCTCCATCAAGCTGCCCCCTCTCCCATGCATCAAGGGGCCAGTCACAAATTACCTTCGCACCATTGGAAGATACGTGAGCCGGAACTCCCATCGCACAGTTGGAATATCCGTATTCCCCATCAAGGGAGAGTGAAATGGTGACCGTCTCATGCTTCTCCCCTTTCAGCATCCGGATCAGGTCAATGATATGTGATGCAGGCCCAAAAGCGGTTCCACCCTTGCCTGAGATAACCTCCATGCTTGCACCCCGGATCTCAGTGAGGATCTCCTCCCGTTCAGTCAATGGAATCTCCCTGCCAAGATGAGAGAAGAGGGGGACCTGGTGCTCCCCATGCTCACCCAGCACATAGGCAGGCCCGTCAATCCCGCGCCCTGCAAGTGCAACCGCTAACCGTCGCGAATCCAGTTGCCCACCAAAACCAATACAGTCCTCCTGCGGCAATCTGAGCTTTTTCTGGAAATAGTAGCAGAAAACATCCATTGGATTTGAGACAACGATCAGTTTCCCGCCAAATCCCTCAAGGTGCTTCATGCAGTCATGCGCAACAGGGAGGTTTGCATCGAAGAGATCCGCCCTCGTCTTAATTGATGGATTGCGGGGCGATCCTGCTGCAAAGATGCAGATATCCGCATCGCGGATCCGCTCTGTCTCTGTTGAGATTGGTATGTCCGTATTCGTATGGAGGAGATCGAGGGCCTGGGCGCGGAGGAGTGGCTTGTAGATATCTGCCAGAACCAACTCATCAATAACTCCGAGGGTGGCGGCTGCAAAGGCACATTCTCCCCCGATTCGCCCGACGCCAAGCACTGCAAGGGTCGTCATAGTACTGGTACTATGGGGTATGCTCATTATTAAACAGAACCAATTCCCATTGGATGATTACATTACAGAAGGATCAGGTCTCTGTCGGAGGGGTTGACCTCGATAACCATCTCATTCTGGCAGCAGGCGTCCTTGGAACCACCGGAGCATCGCTCTTGCGGATGCGTCGGCTGGGCGCCGGTGGTGTGGTGACCAAATCCATTGGCCCGGTTCCAAAAGAGGGGCATGCCGGCCCCTGCCTGATTCCGCTTGCAGGTGGTCTCATCAATGCAATGGGACTCCCAAACCCTTCAAGGGATTTTGTCCCGGAACTTGAGACTCTTTCCGGAGAACCGGTGATTGTCAGCATCTTCGGGGGAACACCAGCTGAATTTGGGGAGGTTGCCTCCTGGTTTGAGGGGATTGCAGCCGGATTTGAACTGAACCTCTCCTGCCCCCACGCGGAGGGGTACGGCGCTGCGATCGGATCCGATCCCGCCATAGTCCGTGCCTGCACCGAGGAGGTGGCTGTATTAGGGAGGCCGACATGGGTGAAACTGACCCCGAATGTCACTGATATCAGTGCTATCGGGCGGGCTGCGGAGGAAGGAGGGGCAACTGCCCTTGTTGCAATCAATACTGTCCGGGCGATGCGGATCGCAATCGATCTCAGGCGGCCGGTGCTTGGGAACCGGTTCGGGGGCATATCCGGCCCGATGATCTTCCCGATTGCGCTTCGATGTGTCTATGATCTCTATGAAGCCTGTTCGATCCCGATCATCGGGTGTGGCGGCGTCTCGACTGCTGCGGATGTCATTGAGATGATGATGGCGGGTGCGTCTGCGGTCCAGATTGGATCAGCCGTCTTTGATGATTCTTCTGTCTTCAAAACCATCACAGATACACTCTATTCGCATGATGGAGTGCCTGCTGCTGAGATCGTGGGGTGTGCGCATGCGTGACGGGATGCCGGTTGTGGTGACGGTGCGGGAGGTGATCGACGAGACCCCGACTGTGAGAACACTCCGCTTTGATCGGAACTTCACAATCCACCCCGGCCAGTTCTGCATGGTCTGGGCACCTGGTGTTGATGAGGTGCCGATGGGCTTCTCATCGCCAGACTCGATCACCATCCAGAAAGTAGGAGAGGCAACAGCGGCACTCACCTCGCTTACACCCGGAGATATGATCGGAATTCGCGGACCTTTTGGAAATGGCTTCACTCCACAGGGGCGTGTTCTTGCGATAGCAGGCGGTGTCGGTGTCGTCCCGCTCTACCCGCTGGCTGTAAACGGGTCAGTTGATACCTTCATCCTGGGAGCACGGACAGAAGCAGAACTCGTCTTTGCGAACCCCATCGCAGATCTCTCAGATCTCAAAATCGCAACTGATGACGGGACTGCCGGGTACCATGGCTTTGTGACCGGGGTGCTGGACGGGCAGATCGATCTCCTCTCCTATGATACCATCTGTGTCTGCGGGCCCGAGATGATGATGAAAGGGATTCTGGATCGGCTTTCAGAGGCAGGGATTGCCGGTCGCGGACAGTTCTCGCTTCACCGGTACATGAAATGTGGTGTCGGGGTCTGCGGATCCTGCGCAATCGATCCGGAAGGTCTCTGCGTCTGCCGGGATGGCCCGGTCTTCACCGGTGTTCAGATAATTGATTCCGAATTCGGTCACTATGCACGGGATGCAAGCGGCCGGAAAAAACGGGTTTGAATCTAATTCGACCCGTTTATTGCTTTTAAATCTCCAAGATCATTGATATTGGTGAAGGATTTTAAGTTCGGATCGATCTCCCGAATCTCCTGAATCTGAATGAATTGTGTATTGATGCTCCTGATCATCTGACGGAGCGAGTATGAGCTATGGGTGGCGATATATCTCTTCAGGGCATCTTTTCGATAGACTGCATGGAGGGGTTCGTACATCTCATCGTTCCAGTAGGGAACAGCGGCATCGGCATCATGTATTGAGTTGAAGAGCAAGTCGACAACGTCAGATCTGATACAGGGCATATCGCAGGCAGTAATAAAAATAAGGTCGCCTTCTGCCTCCTCGACACCTGCAATGATCCCCCCAAGTGGCCCGATTCCGCGTACCCGATCGCTACAGGTTCTGATATCAGGAAAGTCCTTAAAACGGCTGCACTGCTCCTTATCGCGGGCGACGATGATTATCTCGTCGGTAGCCTGTGAGAGAGTGGAGATCAGATGGGAGAGGAAGGATTTGCCTCCGTAAGTGAAGAAATACTTCTCCATTCCTCCCGATCGCCGTGCCTCGCCACCGACAAGGATCAATGCAGTCCTCTTCTCATTCATGGTGAATAATAAGTTTATTTGATTCTCTTAATTTTAAGGGTGTTCTTTTGTCTCCGGCTTTCAAGCCCGAGCAGGTCTTCCTTGATCCGAATGTCGGGTGTAAAGCCGCCGATATCCTTCTCGCCAACAACACGGTGACAGGGGATCACAAGCGGTGTCGGGTTCCTCCTGAGCGCTCCCCCGACAACCCGTGGGTGGGTGCCTGTCGCTGCTGCCACCTCTCCATAGGTCATCGTCTCCCCATAGGGAATGCATCTCACAACGCGGTAGATGGCAGCAGATGTAGATTCCCCCTCTTCTGCCAAAGACCTGAGTTCTGAGAGATCGGATCGTTTACCCACAAGGTATTCGGTGATTGCAGGATGAAGCCCGTCATCCCCATCCGAATGACCAAACCAGACCCGATGGATATAGTCTTCATCCCAGGCAGCAGAGACCGGCCAGAGGCCGAATCTCCCGGTTCCCTCCCTCATTACCATCGCGAGAGCACCCCCGGCAGGTTGTCGGCGGTGATGGCTTCCATCTCTTCCTGCATCCAGGGTGGCAGACCACTTTTCACCTCGGGCTCAAGAAACCTGCTGTCACCGAGGATGAGCACCCCGCGATCGTCAGGTGTCCTGAGTACACGGCCGAGCGCCTGGGCTGCCTTATTGATGGCAGGGAGCGTATAGGCGATAAACTCCCCGTCTTTTCCAAACTTCCTTTTGAAGTACTGGATGCTCATTGCCCGCACCTGGGTATAGGGAGCAAGGGGAAGACCAACAACCATTGCACCGGAGAGGAGCTCCCCCCGGTAGTCGAGCCCCTCACTCCATTTTCCGCCGCAGACCGCAAAGAGGATGCCCGATCTTCTCTTTGCGGGGAGACCGAGGAATTCAGCGAGCATTTCAGTTGCCTCACCAGCATCACGCGGCTCTACAAAGACCTTCTTTTTTCTGATGGCGCACCGATCTGCATATTCACTCATGATCTGGTATGAGGGGAAGTAGACTGCGAGGTTACCGGGTACCCCGGCAAAAGCCGTGATCGTCCGGACAGTCCGCTCGATATTGCCTGCATCCTGCCTCATCCTGAAAGCGGTTGTGATATCTTCTGATGTGAGCAGAAGACGATTCTTTTTTGGAAATGCATTGGGTATTGAGAGGGTGGCTACCTCCATATCCTCAAAGTAGTACTGCCTGAAGCTCTTGATGGGAGAGAGTGTACCACTGATGAAGATCGAGGCGTGATGGGATCCGACAATGTACTTGAGTTTCCCGGCAGGATCGATATTCCTGACCTCAAGGATCACTGCGTCCTCCTCCTTCCGATAGACCGTCAGGTATGCCGGATCGGTTGCCGAGCAGTGGATCCGGTAGAGGAATTCGCAGAGCCGTTCGATGGAGGTCTCTTTGAACTCCCCTTTCTGGAGGCTTTTTTCCCGGACGACATCACTGATTGCAATGATATCTTCGACAATCGCGGCCATTGAGGGGTAGAGGGAGCCTTTTGTCAGTATCCGATCAAAGATTGCCGGGTCAAACCAGTCTTCGGTCTCATTTGATCGGCGGAGACCATCCATGAAGTCACGGATCCTCGGGAGAACATGCCTGACAGCCTCTGCACCTTTCACCTTCGACTTCAGGGAGGAGAGTTCATGGGATGCCTGCTGAATATCCCTCTCCTGGAGGGAGACACTCTGGATCCCCTGTACCACATCCCCGATATTGTGACCTTCATCGACGAGCAGGATCACGTCCTGCGGCTCGACATTCAGCGAGACGAGCAACTGTTCCCGGATATCGTCATTGAATAGGTGGTGGTAGTTGACGATGATGACATCCGCATGTTTTGCCGAGGTCATCATCAGATCATAGGGGCAGAGGCTGCCGGCATAGGAATGGAGATTGTCGGGGTTCACAACATTCAGCGAGGCTTTTTCTGCCTTTCTCCGGATCTCCTGTGAGGGAACCAGCCGAAATCCCTCGTCTCCCTCCAGAAAGACCCTGCTGTTGACGAAATACGGGCAGATGAGAGGATGGTCACGATCCTGTTGCTTGATCTGCCGAAGAATTTCGGGATCTTTTGAAGGCACAAGCGATCCCTTTATCGCCCGCTCCCGCATCAGGGCACTGGTGAAGTTCTTCACCCCCTCACATTGCCGGTATACATCCCCCACCCCGCCGAGCGGGCACATACTCCGTTTCCCAATCAGGTAGGTGAATTTCAGCCCCGGCTTCTTCCGCCTGATCAGATCAAGCTCCCTGATGAAGGTATTCAACTGGCTGATCGTCCTGACAGCAACAAGGATGGTTCGTCCTTTCGACTCTGCAAGGAGGGCAGAGATGACACTTGATTTCCCGCTCCCGGTCGGGGCATCGATTAGGAGTGTGCCGCCTATTCTGGCTGTCTCTGCTGCGGCATCCAGCATCTTTTCCTGGTGGGGGCGATAATGGGTGTAGGGAAACCAGTCGTCAATTGAGCTCATATGATTCTCTTTTTTTGTGGAATATTGGATATCCCGTTGATTACAACCATTGGGTAGCAGATTATAAATCGGTGACGTTTCGCATCATTCTTTTGTGTTGTCATCTTTGCGAGGCAATGAGCACAGCTCCCTTATCCGGAATATCCGTTCTGTCAATTGGGATCGAATATGACTGCCGTGATACCATTATCCCGGGCATCAGGAGCCCTCTTTTCCGGTCGTTTTTCAAGGCTGATGGATCGGTTTAATCCTGCCGGGAGACGTACATAGATGTATGGCGATCCACCCGATAGACTTCCGGTACGGTACAACCGAGATGCGCCGTATCTGGAGCGAAGAGGCGAGATTTAATGCAATCATCAGGGCTGAAGTGGCGCTTGCAGCAGCAGAAGCTGAGATCGGCCTCATCCCGATGGAGTCGGCAGAGGCGATCGCCGCTGCGGCACCGAAAGCTTCGCTTAGGCGGGCAAACGAGATTGAAGCTGAGATCCACCATGATATGATGGCTGTTGTGAAGGCGCTTGCCGAGGTATCCGGTCCTGCCGGACGCTGGGTGCATTATGGGGCGACCTCAAACGATATCCTGGATACGGCAACCGGTTTACAGCTCAAGGATGCCCTTGATTGTATCGAAGAGAAGCTGAAGATTCTGCTCAGGGTTCTCATCGAGCGAAGTACTGCCACAAAGACGCTTGTCTGTGCGGGCAGAACGCATGGCCAGATCGGTGTTCCGACAACCTACGGTCTCCGCTTTGCTATCTGGGCAAGTGAGATCGGCCGTCATATCATCCGGCTCCGTGAGATACGTCCACGGGTTGTTGTCGGACAGATGACGGGGGCTGTCGGGACACAGGCTGCCTTTGGTGAGGACGGGATGGAGGTACAGGCGGCGATGATGCGGCACCTTGGGATCGGCTCAGTCGATGTCTCAAACCAGGTGGTTTCCCGGGATCGGTATGCTGAATATTTCTTCCTCCTCGCAAACATTGCCACCACCCTTGATAAGATCGGGATAGAGATCCGTTCCCTCCAGCGGACAGAGATTGCCGAGGTTGAAGAGGCTTTTACAAAGAAGCAGGTTGGATCCAGCACGATGCCGCATAAGAGAAACCCGATCAAGAGCGAACAGGTCGGAGGCCTTGCCCGGGTGATCAGATCCGCAGTTGAGCCTGCACTTTTGAATAATACCCTCTGGGATGAGCGGGATCTCACGAACTCCTCCTGCGAGCGGGTGATCTTCCCCGAAGCAACGATCCTCTGCGATCACTGCCTGAAGGTAATGGCGCAGGCATTGGAGGGACTGATCATCAAGGAAGAGAATGTCACAAAGAACCTTGATCTGCTCCATGGCATCAATCTTGCCGAATCAGTGATGATCGAACTCACCAGGCGTGGGATGGATCGGCAGGCAGCACACGAGGTGATCCGGGCAAACAGCATGAAGGCGCTTGAAGAGAAGAGGCCGCTTGCCGAGATCCTCTCAGAACTTCCCGATGTGACAAAGCTGATCTCAGCCGCCGAGATCGAAGATGCACTCCTGCCGAAACGCTATATCGGCACCTCGGTACAACAGGTGGAGCGGGTGATCAAGAAACTCGCCCCGCTTACCTCTTAACCTCCTCTTTTTCTGCAATCCAAAGATCAGGCCGGAAATGACTTTCCTTTCTTCTGATCCCCTGCAGGCCGTGAGATATGCATCTGCACAATCTCCCAGCGGTGGCCGGTACCCCGGAGCACCATCGTGATTCTGCAGGGGATCTCATTCTCATCTGCTGTGAAGGTGATATCCCCCATCACCCATCCGATCGTACCTTCTGCTTTTATCGTGCAGTCTGCCATTCTGACAGAGATGCTCTCTACATCTTTAAAATCACGGCGGAGCTGTCTCTCCATCTCCTCTCTGTTTCTGACAATTTCATCCGCACCAGTTCCAAATCCCATCATGTCAACGGCAGTGATTGCGAGGATCCCCTCACAATCCTTTTGTGAGTAGAGATCACAAAAACGATTCAACAACCCCTGTATCTGATCTTCTGTCTGTCTGCTGAGCATTGAAGAATAATGGTGATGTTGGTTGATAAGGGAGGATGGTTGTCTGGTGGGGAAGAAAAAAGATTGGGCTAACCCTCCTGAAACCACCTAATCATTCGAAAGTGCATCAATCGGATTCATCTGGGCTGCCCGGTGTGCCGGGTATACCCCTGCGGCGATACAGATGACAGTTCCGATGCACATCCCATAGAATATTGTGAAGACGGTGTTGAATGTCATCAGATACTTGATATCCTGCATGATGAGCAGGATGAGAAGTCCGCCGCCGATGAGGCTCATCAGCCCCCCAACGGCTGATCCAATGATACCAAGGATTGTTGCTTCGTACAGGAACATCTTGCTGATATCACTCTTCTGGGTGCCGATACTCCGGAGAATCCCGATCTCCTTGATACGTTCGTTCACCGAGATGAGCATCACATTCAGGATGCTGACTGCGGCAACGACAAGCGATATTCCGCCAATTGCCATGACAAAGAGTGATATCTGACCGATTGCGTCCTGGATGGATGAGATCATCGCTCTGAAGTCCATGATGTTGACGATCTCTTCACGCCGGTTCAGTCTGGCATCAATCTGATCCTTGATGCGGTCGATCTCATCCAGATCTTCGACGGTGATGACCACCTGATCGTATTTCCCCTTCCCTCCATACTTTGATTCATACCACCGCTCTGATGCAATGATCGCATTATCAGTCTGGATGCCGCCCGAAAAACCGGTATTTTCCAGGATTCCGACAACCCTCAGCCGTTGTTCACGGCTTCCGATGCCGATGGTGATGAAATTGCCTTCCTTGATATCATACTGGAGTGCAAGACTCTGGCCGATCATGACGCCTTCTGTTCCCGAGACGTACCTTCCTGATACCAGGGTTGTTATCGATGGCAGTTCTCCCGGATCAACACCGTACACGGAGGCATACCTCCGGTTATCTCCCACCTTGATCTGGTCATAGGTATTGTAGAAGGCGATCGTCGGATGTCTCCCGGCAATCAACTTGATCTGCCTGATATCTCTCTCATCAATACCGGCTTTTTCATCTCCGATTGAGGGGCCTGCCGGGGTGATGATGATTGAGTTGCCCATGTTCATCAGCTCATCAGATACAGACTGCTCAAGGGCACCGCCGAGAAGCCCCATCGAGGTGATCGCAACAACGCCGATGATGATCCCAAGTGCTGCAAGAATTGATCTGAAGAGATGAAGCCTCACATTCCTCTTCGCCAGCTCAAATGTCATTCCCAGATGAATCATTGGATCACCCCGTCACGGATGGTGATGATTCTATCTGCAAAGGATGCAATCTCATCTGAGTGGGTAACCATCACAATCGTCTTCCCCTGCCCGTTCAGATCGGTCAGGATATCCATAATCTGCTGCCCGGTCTTTGAGTCGAGGTTACCGGTTGGCTCATCGCAGAGGAGAATTCGTGGATCATTTGCCAGAGCCCTGGCAATCGCAACCCGCTGCTGCTGACCCCCGGAGAGCTGATTTGGGGTGTGGTGGATGTGACCCCCATCAAGCCCGACAAGTTTTAAGAGATCTGCTGGTTTTCCTGTGGTGTCCCGCGCCCCTGTCTTTAAGATGAGGGGATATTCAACATTCTCAAATGCTGTTAAGAGCGGGATTAAGTTGAATTTCTGGAAGATGAAACCGATTGCATCCCTGCGCAGATCGGTAAGCTCAAAATCAGATAATTCACGGGTATTTTTTCCTTCAATGAACAAGTCGCCGCTTGTCGGCTGATCGAGGCATCCGATCTGATTCAGGAGTGTTGTCTTTCCCGAGCCGGATGCTCCCATGATTGCAACAAATTCACCAACACCGATATCGAGAGTGACACCGTTTAATGCATAGACATCTCCCGCTTCCATCGGGTAGATTCGTTTGACCTCTTCAAGCCGGATACAGATCTCCATCTTATTCTCCACATATGGTGCAGGATGCCTGCGTGATGTAAAATATATTGTACATTTTCGTATATATGGATTGTGAGTAGTTCAATCCGGCTTCATTTTGTCATCAAACACAAAGATCTCATCGACTAAAACTCCAAAATACCGGCTGATCTTAAATGCAAGTTCAAGTGATGGATCGTACTTCCCCTTTTCAATAGCCAGAATCGTCTGTCTGGTGACACCAAGCGCGGTAGCTAACTCCTCCTGCGTCAGGTTATGTGCGGTCCGATGGAACTTGATGGTATTATTCATCTCTTATGCTCCAAACTTTCTGGAATAATACAGCCAGAAGAGAAGGTAGATGACCATGATCAGGACGATATTCTGTATGAGTGCATATCCCCAGACCAGGAGATTTGATACACCCGCATAGTACCCGATGATAAGGATAAATAATGAGAAGAAGAGGAGGAGCAGCACTGATGTCTCAAGTGTCCTCACCGCGGTCTTCTCATAGATTGCCACCAGCCGCTCATCAATAATGATATTCAGCCACCTCCATATCCCGAAGAGGTAGAGCATCAGGGCAAGGAGCATAAAAAAAAGGAGGTCAAGGTTCCCGGAGGAAGCAGCCACCCAGATACCTCCGGCCAGCAGGATGGCGATGAGAACCATTGCTCCTTTTGACACAATCCGATTCATCCTGCAAGTAGTTGAGTTCATCCCTCTAATAATAGATGGTGTAGATCTCAAGGTGTGTTACAATATGTAACTGCCTCTTCCCTATGATGTAACATTTTGTAACGGCGTCTCGTCCAACACGTTACAATATGTAACTTATATCGTCTCGCAGCTCCAATATCAGATCCATGTCACGAGTGGTCAGGATTGCAGATGATGCCTATGAACGTGCAATGGCCTATGGCCCTTCCCTGAGCGAGGGGATACGGGTGATGGACGCTCTCATCCGTGAGTTACGATCAAGAAGTGAAATGCCATTTGATCAGAAAACAATCGAACAGATGATCCGATCCGCTGTCCGTGATGAGATCGAGGCGGCGGTGTACCGTGGATAAGAGCTATCAGGAATCCAGTATGATCATGAGAAGCAGAATGCCGGAGTAACCTCAATGGATACACAACTATCAATCCGTGGATGGGTGGAAGAGGGGGGTCTCCTCCTGACAGACGATCAGATCCGGTTCATTCTCGAAGAGGAGCCTGAGAGAGTATGCCGTCTCGGTGGGGAGTTTGCGATCGAGTACGGAGCATACCGGCTCCGTGACTCCCTTGGCGTGGTACCCGGCAGCGCCCCTCCCGGTACCTTGCAGAAGAATGGTGAGACAATCTGCCGCATTGTTCCTGATCCACCGGAGATGCCGCTTGAAGATGCCATCAGGGAAGCTGTTCTCCTTCGGAAGAGTGCAAGAAGTGTTGTTGCCCTCTCAGGAGGGGTCGACTCCTCTCTCATAGCCGCTCTGGCAGATTGTCCCTGCCTCGCTGTGGGCGTCCCCGGATCACACGATCTGATTCGTGCAGAAGAGGTGGCAGCTGCAATCGGGTGTGATATCATAACAGTAGAGATCGATCCCTCCCGTGTGGAGCTGGTACTTCGGCAGATACTCTCACTCCTCCCTTCCATCAATCTGGTTGATGCCTCGATTGCCACAACCTCCTTCTTCCTCTGTGAAGCAGCTGCCGATCATGGATATGATCGGATCATCTCCGGGCAGGGTGCTGATGAACTCTTCTGCGGGTATACCAGGTACCTTGAGAGTTCTGATCTCAAAGCAGACAGAACTGCGGATATCGCAGACCTCCCAAGACAGCTTGCACGGGATCAGGCAGTTTCCGGGCTCTTTTCTGTCTGGTTCTCGCTTCCATACCTTGATGGCAGGGTCGTGCGCGCCGCAGATCGGATTCCGGTTGATGAGATGATCCAGTCAGGAGTCAGAAAATTCCCTCTCCGATCGGTAGCTTCTGCATATCTGCCCGAGGATATCGCATGGTACGAGAAGAAAGCGATGCAGTATGGCAGTGGTGTCTGGAAGGTTATCCGGGATCGTGCACGGGAAAGAGGTTTTAAACGAGCCGTACAAGGGTACATGAAGTATATTCAGGATGGTAGGGCAGAGCATGGTATCTAAAGAGGATGTAGCACATATCGCCACAATCGCCGATATCGGCGTTGATGAATCAGAACTGGAACTTTTTACCGACCAGTTCAATGCAATACTGGAATATTTTGATGTACTTGATTCTGTTCCGGTGGGGGGAGATGCAGCTCCTCTGCGGGCGAATGTCTTCCGGGATGACGAGGTTGTACCTTCCCTTTCCAATGAAGAGGTACTGATGAATGCAACTGATCCGGAAGATGGGTTCATCCGGGCCCCGAGGGTGATCTGAGATGGGATCCAGATACTCGTTTGCTCATCCTGATCCCAACAATGCCTTCATCACCATCTGCCGTGAGGCTGAGTATGGCGAAGGCCCGCTCTCCGGTATTCCTGTTGCTGTCAAGGACAATATCTCGACAGCAGGAATAGAGACCACCTGCGGCTCACATATCCTCAAAGGCTATATCCCACCCTATGATGCCCATGTTATCACCCTTCTCCGGTCAGCAGGTGCTGCGATCGTTGGTAAGACCAACATGGATGAGTTTGGAATGGGCACTACCACCGAAACCTCTGCATTCGGACCAGCACTCAATCCCGCCGATCCGACACGTGCACCCGGTGGCTCGTCCGGAGGATCCGCTGCTGCCGTTGCATCAGGAATGGTACCCATGGCCCTTGGCACCGATACCGGCGGCTCCGTCCGTTGTCCCGCCTCCTTCTGTGGAGTCGTCGGCCTGAAACCGACCTATGGCCGTGTCTCCCGGTACGGTCTTATTGCCTATGCCAATTCTATGGAGCAGATAGGACCGCTTGCAGCGAATGTCAGGGACTGCGCTCTTTTGTATTCTGTCATCGCAGGTCATGATCCACGCGACGGGACCAGTCTGGATCTTCCTGCACCTGCTCCCCTGAAACCGGAGATTGCCGGAAAACGGATCGGAGTCCCTGCCGAATTTTTCGGGGAAGGGGTCGATCCTGCCGTGGCATCTGCTGTCCGATCGGGAATAGACCGGCTTGAAGGACTGGGTGCTGAGATCATCTCCTGCTCCATGCCGAGCATGCAGTATGCCCTCGCCGCATACTATGTCACCTCAATGAGCGAGGCAAGCTCAAATCTTGGCAGGTATGACGGGGTCAGGTATGGCACTGCACCTGATTTCGTCCGCTCCTGGCATGACGCATACTCGCATATCCGGAAGACCGGGTTTGGCGAAGAGGTCCGCCGACGAATCCTGCTCGGCAGCTTTGCTCTCTCGGCCGGGTATCAGGGGAAGTATTATGCAAAAGCACAGGCGGCACGGCAGATGGTGCGGAATGATTTTGCCCGCCTCTTCAAGACTGTTGATATGCTTGCGGGCCCGACAATGCCCTGTGTTGCTCTCCCCCTCGGAGAGACGAGTGACCCGCTCTCGATGTACCTTGCAGATATCCTGACGGTTCCGGCAAACCTTGCGGGGGTTCCCGCACTCTCCATTCCCTGTGGCACTGCACACAACCTCCCTGTCGGCCTCCAGCTGATCGGAAAACACAGGTCAGAGGATGAGATTCTTTCAGCTGCACTTGCCTTTGAGGAGGGTTCGGCATGACTGTTATCATCGGGCTTGAGATTCACTGCCAGCTGAATACGAAGACGAAACTCTTCTGCGGCTGTTCAACCGATTACCGTGATGACGGGCCAAACACCCATGTCTGCCCGATCTGCCTTGGTCTGCCGGGAACGCTGCCGGTGATGAATAAACAGGCGGTTCTGTATGCACTGAAGGTTGCAAAAGCTCTCCACTGTGAGGTTCCTTCCCACTCTGAATTTGCACGGAAGAACTATTTCTACCCGGATCTTCCAAAAGCATTTCAGATCACCCAGTATGACAAACCTCTCGCACTTGGCGGCTATATCGATATTGAAGCAGAAAGTGGCGGAGAGAAGCGGGTTGAATTAACCAGGATCCATATGGAGGAGGACCCCGGCCGTCTCGTTCATAAAGGAAGCGGGGATCGTGGCCGCTACACCCTTGTCGATTACAATCGTTCAGGAGTTCCATTAATTGAGATCGTAACCGAACCCCAGCTCTCCTCACCAAAAGAGGCACGGAGGTTTTTGAATAAACTCCGGGCAACCCTTGAGTACCTCGGGATTTATGATTCCGAACGGGAGGGGTCACTCAGGGTCGATGCCAACATCTCGATCAAGGGATATGAACGGGTTGAGGTGAAGAATATCACCAGTTATAAGGGGGTTGAGAAAGCCCTTACCTTTGAGATAACCAGGCAGAAAGGGATGATCCGAAGAAATGCGACGATCGTTCGCGAAACACGGCATTACCAGGAAGCACGTGGTGTCACCACCTCAGCCCGTTCAAAGGAGATGGAGCATGATTACCGGTACTTCCCCGAGCCCGATCTCGCCCCGCTTGAGGTCAGTTCATGGGTTGAGGGGATCGTTCTTCCTGAACTACCGGATGCACGACGGGATCGCTTCATGCAGCAGTACGGGCTCTCCCAAAACCATGCCCGGACCCTGACCGGGGATCTGAAGCTTGCCGAATTCTTCGAGGAGGTCGCCTCAGACATGCCGGAGATCGCCGCCCCATGGACTGCTGATATTCTCCTTGGTGAGCTGAATTACCGGGATATGCCGGTGACAAAGGTGCCGGTTCCCCACTATTGTGCCCTCCTTCTGGAAGTGAAGAAGAGCTCAGTGACTGATACATCAGCAGTCGAGGTTCTCAGGCTCATCCTGAACCAGGTGATGGAGGGAGAGCAGCCGGAGATGCCCGGGGTGATTATCGCCCGTCTTGGACTTTCAAAGGAGAAAGGCGATTCTATTGTCGATAGTGTCGCCTCGGTTCTCAAGGAACATGAAGCGGCAGTTGCCGATCACCGGGCTGGAAAGGCGGGGGCAATCAACTTCCTCGTCGGCCAGGTGATGAAGGCAACACGAGGGCGTGCAGATCCAAAAGAGATCGCGAAAATAATCGCTGATCTTCTCAAGGACTGATTGGAGGTTGTGTTTTCCGTGCATCTGATAATTGCCGAGAAGAATATTGCTGCAAGGCGGATCGCCGAAATACTTGCGGGAAAAGGGAAACTCTCGACAAAAAAGGACGGCTCTGTCTTTGTCTATGAGTTTGGGGATACCAAAGTCATGGGACTGCGGGGCCATGTTGTTGAGGTTGATTTTGAGCCTGGATATGATAATTGGCGGAGTGCAACCCATCCTCCCCGGTCACTGATTGAAGCTGGGATCATCAAGAGGGCTACTGAGGCGAAACTCGTTTCAATCCTTCAGAAGGCAGCAAAAAGAGCAGATCTCGTTACGATCGCGACTGACTACGATACCGAAGGTGAACTCATCGGTAAGGAGGCATATGAGCTTGTCCGTGCCGTGAATAAGACTGTCTCGATTGATCGTGCCCGCTTCTCTGCAATCACCCCTGATGAGATACAGAGGGCATTTGCAGAGACAAAACCTCTCGATTTCAATCTCGCTGCGGCAGGAGAGACTCGCCAGATCGTGGATCTCGTCTGGGGTGCATCCTTAACCCGCTTCATCTCGATTGCGGCAAAACGCGGTGGGGGGAATATTCTCTCTGTCGGCCGTGTCCAGAGCCCGACACTTGCGATGATCGTTGAGAGGGAACGGGAGATTGAGGCATTTGTTCCTGAAACCTACTGGATGGTCGGAATCGATTCTGAAAAGGATGGATCTGCTATTGAAGCACGGCATACGCATGGCAGATTCAAAGAGAAGGCAGATGCAGAAGCAGTTGTTCGTGGTAGTAGTCCTCCGCTTACTGTCACCGAGGTTATTGAGGGGGAGAAGAACGATCGTGCTCCATCCCCGCTTGATACAACGACACTGATCGTTGCTGCCGGAAGGCTTGGTTATTCGGCTGCAAACGCGATGCGGGTTGCAGAAGATCTCTATATGAACGGATTCATCTCCTATCCCAGAACCGACAATACCGTCTATTCAAAGAGTCTTAATCTGAAAGGCACTGTCCAGGATCTCTCTCACGGCGTCTTTGCAGAGGATGGCAGATGGGTGCTTGCCAATATGCGGCCACACCCTACCCGTGGCAAGAAAGAGACGACCGACCACCCGCCGATTCACCCCACAAGCTATGGGAGCCCTGACAAGATCGGCGAGGGTGCCTGGAAGCTCTATGAGTTTATTGTCAGACGCTTCTTTGCAACCCTCTCCCCGGATGCGAAATGGAAGACGCTGAAGGTGAATATGACTGCAGGAAGCGAGCCCTATACTACAACCGGCAGCAGGCTTGTTGTACCGGGATACCGGAGCATCTACCCGTACTCGGATGCAAAAGAACTCATCCTCCCTGAGTTGACTACCGGGATGATCCTTCCGATAATCGCTATCCATCTTGATGAGAAAGAGACAAAACCACCGGCACGCTATACCCAGAGCCGACTGATTCAGCGGATGGAGGAACTTGGTCTTGGTACGAAGAGTACGCGACATGAAGTGATCCAGAAACTCATCGGGAGAAAGTACATTGAAGGCAATCCGCTCCGACCAACGCTTGTTGGTCGTGCTGTTACGGATACACTCTCAGCCCATGCTGATACCATCACCCGGCCGGAGATGACGAGATCGCTTGAAGATCATATGAATCTGATCAAGGTGGGCGAGAAGCAGTCTACAGATGTGCTTGCAGAATCCCGGGAGATGCTCAACTGCGTCTTCAGCCAGCTTGAGGCAAATGAGCAGATGATCGGGGAAGATATCATGGAGATGACGGTTGAGGAGTCGATCGTCGGCCCCTGTCCGGTCTGCGGCCATTCACTCAGGATACGGAGGATGGGTTCATCCCAGTTCATCGGGTGCATGCACTACCCGGACTGCACCTTCAATATCAGTCTTCCACCCGGTACCTGGGGGGGTGCGGTCAGGACAAAAGAGATCTGCCCCTCTCACTCTCTTCATCATATCAGTCTCGTGAGAAAAGGAGCCCGCCCCTGGGATCTCGGCTGCCCTCTCTGTTCCCATATCGCCTCCAATAAAGAGGCACTTGGGATGATCCCCGACTTTAGTGAGGAGATGCTCACCTCACTGCATACACATCACCTGTATTCTATCATCGATCTTATTGGACAAACTAAGGATGATCTCGCAAGGATTCTTGGAATCTCCCCTCAGAAAGCAAAATCCATTCAGAAGGGGGCAGAGGAGGTGATCGCTCTTCTGAAACGGAGGACCGAGATGAAGAAGTTCATCCGCTCCCATATTACTCCACGAAGGGGAAGGAGCCCGGCAAAGGTTGCCAATATGCTTATTGAGGCAGGGGTGTGTGATATAACCGCACTCGGCCGTGCTGATGGCGCCTTGCTGAAAAAAGCAGGTGTTTCCGCAGAAGAAGCCGAAACAATCATCAGAGAAGCAAAGATGGAGAGCGATACCAGAATTCTGCGGGAGATGGGCATTCCTGCTGCATCGCTGAAGAAGTACCAGGCGGCAGGGATCACTTCGCCTGAGGACTTTACCCGGATACATCCTGCCGGAATAGCAGTTGCATCAGGTGTCACCATTGAGACGGTGATCAAACATGTATCTCTGGTATGCGACTATTATAACCAAAAAGCTCCTGAGAAGATCACCAATGCCACGTTCAGGAAAGGACAGGCCGAGCTCCTTCTGATTCCTGGTGTCGGTGAAGCAACACTTCAGAAACTTGCAGCTGCCGGCATTTACAATCGCAAAACACTTCTGGATGCAAAGGCAGAAATCTCCGGCCTTTCCCCGGATCTGCTGGCAACACTCAGGAAGGAGGCGGCAAAACCATGAGCTGGAAAAAGTGGGTTCATATTACAAAGCTGGATCCCGATCGCTCCCTTGACAGGGCTGCGATAGAGATGGTTGCAACAAGCGGGACAGATGCACTCATGCTCTCAGGAACACTCGATGTCACCCCTGAGAAGCTGGCTGTTCTCTACGACTGTGTACGGGATTATAACCTCCCGATCGTTGTTGAACCGGCAGATCCCGGTGGCGCACGGTTTGATGGCATGGATCTCGTCTTTGTCCCGAGTGTCCTGAATGCATCCCATCCCCGCTGGATCATCGGCCAGCATAAGACCTGGGTCAGGGATTATCCAATTGACTGGTCGCGGGTTGTGCCTGAGGCATATATCGTCTTAAATCCCGACTCTTCTGTTGCAAAAGTGACTGGATCTGATTGCACTCTCTCTCCTGCCGACGTGGCAGCATATGCTGCTGTTGCAGATCAATATTTCCGGTTCCCGGTTGTTTATATTGAGTACTCCGGCACCTATGGAGATCCGGCGGTTGTCGAAGCTGTCTCCGAAGCAGTCACCGATGCCCGGATCTTCTATGGGGGCGGGATCAACAGTGCTGAGCGTGCCGCCGAGATGAGTGGTTTTGCAGATACCATCATCGTCGGGAATGCCGTGTACGAGGCGGGGATCGAAGCACTGAAGGCAACGGTCCGGGCGGTCCGGTAGAGGATGCCCGAGGTTGATATCGTCCTTGTCGAACCCCTCTATGAGGGTAATGTCGGATTTGCAGCACGGGTGATGAAGAACTTCGGGTTCACAAACCTTGTTCTCATCAACCCCTGTGAACTCGGGAATGAGGCAAAAGCCCGCGCTTCACATGCCCGTGATGTGCTGGAATCTGCAGAAAGAATCACCCTTGATGAGGTGTTAGAACGGAGTGCGGTAACAATCGCTACCACCGGCACACTTGGAAAATCGGTAACAAACCCGATGCGGATGCCGTTTTACTCTCCTTCCGAACTCCGTGATATCATAGCCCCGATCAATGGCCGGATCTCCATTCTGTTTGGACGGGAGAACTGGGGGCTGAATAACGAGGAGATATCAAAGGCTGATCTCATCTGCACGATTCCGACATCTGAGATCTACCCGATCATCAATATCTCTCATGCAGTCGGAATCCTCTGTTATGAGCTGGCACATCTTCCCCGCGGCGAATACCAGCTTGCATCACGGTTTGAGATGGATTACCTCTTTTCTCATATCAGTTCATTTCTCGATCGGATCTCCCACCCTCCTGAAAAACGTGCCACAACCCTGCTTCTGGTGAGGCGAATCCTTGGGCGAACCCTGTTGACTGCCCGCGAGGCGAGTACTCTTCATGGTCTTTTGAGGAGAACCGAGTGGCACCTTGACAATCCGGAAGGAAGCGATAAGTCTGATCAGGTGCCACAAAAGAGTGATGATTCTTGTTGACTGGGAGATCAGCGATCGGATCAATCGTGAGCATATTCTGATTGATCCGTACAATCCTGAGCTGGTTCAACCAAACTCCCTTGATATCCGGCTTGGTAACCATTTTGTCTGGTACCGTCCGGGAGATTCTGTTATCGATCCCTATGACAAAAAGAGTATCGAATCTGAGACCGAGGAGACCTTTGCCGATTATTTTGATATCCAGCCGGGAATGTTTGTCCTCGCCGAGACACTTGAGGTGATCGGTCTTCCTGACAATATTGTGGCATCCATTGAAGGCAAGAGCAGTATCGCCAGATTCGGTGTTGAACTCCATCAGACCGGGGGCTGGATCGATGCCGGATTCCGCGGCACCATCACACTTGAGATGTGTAATGTGAATGTCCGGCCGGTCAGGGTCTATGCAGGAATGCCCATCGGACAGCTGGTTTTCTACACAACAGAACGCGCGGCAACCCCGTATGACAAAAAACCTGATGCCAAATATATGGATCAGCGGCAGGCAACGCTCTCCCGGTATGCCGGGAACAAACGGCCTGACTGAATTATTATATAACCAATTGATACGCATACGTACTGGATTTGGGAAGGTTAATAATGCGGCTTCTTCTGATACATTCGGATTTTATTGAGTATGAGGCACAGAAAAAGACAGCAGTGGCTGAAGAGGATATAATCGATAAAGATTCCCTCAATGAAGCTATTGCTGCATTTTGTGCAGTTGAGTCAGTCGATGAGGAGGATATCATGGATGTCGTCAGGCAGGCGGCAGATGAGATCCTGGCAACTGCCGGGAAGGTGGGTTCATCGCGGGTGATGATCTACCCCTATGCCCATCTCTCACATGATCTCGCCTCGCCGAAACAGGCGGTAGTGGCTTTAAAAGCCCTTGAAGAGATGCTGAAAGGAAGCCTTGAGGTGAAACGGGCTCCGTTTGGGTGGTATAAATCATTCACACTCTCATGCAAAGGGCACCCGCTCTCCGAACTCTCCCGGACCCTTCTTCCGGGAGGATCAGAGACTACCCCGGCAAAGAAGGAAATTTCCCGTGAATGGTTCGTTCTCACTCCTGATGGTGAGAAGAAGGATGTCAGCGAGTTTATCGATGGCTCAAACTTCAGCCGCCTAATCGAGAAGGAGACGGGGTCTGCTGTCCCAACCGGCGGAGATCCAATTCACGTGGAGCTGATGCGGGCAAAGGAGCTTGTCGATTACGAGGCAAAATCCGATGTCGGGAATCTCAGATGGATGCCGCGAGGTAAGCTGATCCGTGATCTCCTGGGAGACTACTGCCTCAGGACGGTTCTTGAGTACGGCGGATCTCCTGTAGAGACACCGGTGATGTATGATCTTGGGGATCCTGCTATATTTGAGCATGCCGGGAAATTTGGTGAGCGGCAGTATCGCTTCAAGTCGAATAACCGGAACATGATGCTCCGGTTTGCCGCCTGCTTCGGCATGTTCTCAATTATGCATGATATGCATATCTCTCCAAATAATCTCCCGATGAAGATGTATGAGCTCTCCACCTACTCATTCCGTCATGAGCAGAAGGGAGAGGTGATCGGGTTAAAGCGGCTCCGGACCTTTACGATGCCGGATATGCATACCCTGACGAAGAATATGGAGAACGCCCTCTCCTGTTTCGAAGAACAGCTTTTGATGGGATGGAAGAGTGGTGAGGATCTCGGAACGCCGCTTGAAGCTGCATTCCGGTGTACCCGGGACTTCTATGCAGAGCATGCAGACTGGGTGAAGAAGGTTGCGAAGATCTCGGGCAGGCCGATTCTGGTTGAGATCCTCTCTGACCGGGTTCATTACTGGGTGGCAAAGATCGATCTCGCAGCCATCGACAGCCAGGATCGCCCCATAGAAAACCCAACTGTCCAGATTGATGTCGAGAGTGCAGATCGGTTCGGTATCTCCTATATTGACCGGGACGGAAATGTCGTCCACCCCCCGATCCTACACTGTTCGCCAACCGGATCAATAGAACGGGTGATCTGTGCAATGCTGGAGGGAACGGCAAAGATGAAGGTGCCGTCCTTCCCTGTCTGGCTTGCCCCGACCCAGGTTCGGGTTCTCCCCGTTTCAAGCAGGAATAATGATTTTGCCGCAAAAGTTGCCTCTGCATTAAATGGAGCCGATATCCGGACAGATCTCGATGATCGGGAAGAGTCAGTCGGCAAGAAGATCCGTGAGGCAGGTATGGACTGGGTGCCTTTTGTGGTCGTTGTCGGGGATCAGGAGGAAGAATCCGGTGTATTGACGGTTACCGTCCGGTCCAAATCAGATCCCAAAAAGCCATATAAGGAGCAGCTCACTGTCGATGATCTGATGGTAGCCGTCCGTTCAGAGACAAGAGGAATGCCCTTCAGGCCGCTCTATACCCAGAAGCTTCTCTCGATGAAGCCACGGTATATCTAACACCTTTTTTATGACTGCCACCGTTTCATCTGTTCTCTGTTCCACCTATGATGAGACAGAAGTGGATGCAGCGGTGGTACAGGCGATCGATCAGCTGGGGGGTATCGGTTCGTTTGTCTCTCCGGGGATGACGGTTCTCCTCAAGCCAAACCTCCTCGCCGGTACCGATCCAATAAAAGCAGTTACCACTCATCCATCTGTTGTCGGATCCATTGCCCGCATTCTGACCGCTCACGGGTGCCGGGTTCTGATCGGCGACAGTCCCGGTGCTGGCACCCGGTATACTCCGGCTGCTTTGAAAAGGGCATATGAGCGGTCCGGCTATGCTCCCCTGACATCGATCCCCGGTGTCATGCTGAATATGGATGTCTCCCATACATCTGTTTCATCTCCGGAAGGCAAAGTGGTCAGGCGTTTTCTCGTCATCACCCCGGCAGTTGAGGCAGATGCTATCATCTCCCTCTCAAAACCAAAGACCCATCTTCTGACGACCTATACCGGGGCGGTAAAGAACCTCTTCGGGGTCGTCCCGGGACATGAAAAATCCGCTTTTCATTCACGGTTCCCTGATGCAGCGAGTTTTTCAGAGATGCTCATCGATCTGCATGGTGGGATCGTGCCCGTTCTTCACCTGATGGATGCGGTTGTAGGGATGGAGGGAAACGGCCCTCTCTCGGGAACACCGGCACCCGTCGGGCTGATTCTTGCATCCCGTAACCCTCATGCACTTGATTGTGTTGCCTGTCGGATCATCGGGATTCCGGGGGATACTGTTCCGACACTCTCTCTCGCAGAGGAACGTGGTCTGATTGAAGGAGATCCGGTTATTGTTGGTGATGATCCCGCACACCTCACGATCGCTCCCTTCCGCCTCCCGGATACCGCCCGTCCTGCAGGGCTCCTCATGAGACTCTCCCGGAAGGTGCTGGCCCGTTTCCAGAGAGGAAGCCGTTTTCTTCTCCCCTATCCGGAGATTCTCTCTTCTGACTGTATCGGGTGCGGTGCATGCGTCAGGATCTGCCCGGTGAAAGCTGCCTCTCTTCATGGGAGACAGGCAGAAATCAATCTCTTCCGATGCATCAGGTGTTACTGTTGTCATGAGTCCTGTGAGGAGGCGGCGATTCTGATCAGGCAGAGTCTGCTCTCACGTCTCATCTTCGGCAATCGACAGTGATTATTACCTCCTGAACCAAACGCTATTGAATGGTTCAGCTGACAGTTGATATCGGCGGCCGCCCGGGACTGGATTGCCGTGGGTTCTGTTCGTACTGTTACTTCAGGCATACGGGCAAAAAAGAGATACCGCCATTTGGCTGCCGATACTGTCTCCCTTTTATGAAGGGGTGTGATTATTGCAGTCGCGGCGTGAAAGAGGAGTACTCCGGATTCAAGCCGCTTCGCGAGGTGGCTGATTCAGTTCTTGCGGATATCCAGTCTGTCAGGGGAGATATCACCCGGATTACCATCAGCGGTGGCGGGGATCCCAGCTGTTATCCTGAATTTATCGATCTCATCGAACTCCTTTCCAGTCTAAAAGTCTCTCTTCATATCGGCTATACGAGCGGGAAGGGCTTTGATGATCCGGGGATAGCAGATCTTTTGATCGAGTGCGGCCTTTCAGAGATCTCGTTTACGGTGTTTGCATCTGATCCTGACCTGAGAAGAGAGTATATGCATGATCCAACTCCGGAAGCATCGCTTGAAATTCTCAAACGTCTGGCAACAAGGATCGATGTCTATGCGGCATCTGTCATTCTTCCCGGTGTGAATGACGGGGCGGTTCTGGAAGAGACATGCCAGTGGCTTCAGGAGATAGGGGTGAAAGGGCATATCCTGATGCGGTTTGCCAATGCAACAGAGCAGGGTCTTATCCTTGGAAATGCACCGATTATACCGGATCATCCTCTCCAGACGGTGGAGGAGTTTGCGGAGATGATCAGGTCTGTTGCATCAAACTGTTCGATGAAGGTCTCAGGCACCCCGGTCTTTGATCCTGAGTTTGGATCTCCGTTTGCGATCCGAAATGAGCCCGATCTTCTTGCCAGGCTTCCAAAGATCAGTGGTTCGGCAACAGTGATCACCGGGAGTGTTGCGGCTCCGTTTATCCGCGAAATTCTTCAGAGCTGTGGGGGTGGCGATGTGGTTGCTGTTGACAAGGAGATCGCCTGCCTGATCACTGCCGACGATCTCCGTACGGTCGAGCTCAGTCGTCTTGCTGATACTGTGATCATACCCGGACGCTCGTTTGTCCACCTTCCCGAAGCCGAGTCGATCCTCTCAGCTGACGGAACATCAAGGCGGGTTCTACGCGGTCCTGAATGCCTGACTGCGGATGCCGAGACGAGTATGGGAATGACCCGTGCCGGGGTGCTTGAGATGGAAATATCCGGTTTTTCCCATCTGATCCGATTGATCAATCTGTATGGTGATAGATGAGATCCCTTGAAGAAGCACTTGGCTGCACGTTTCACAATCCTGCTCTTCTCACCCGTGCCCTCACCAGATCCGCATATGCCCGTGAGGCCGGGATCGACGCAGATGGTCATATGGATGCGCTTGCAGTCCTTGGGGATGCTGTCATCGAACTGGCTGTTCTTGAAGCGATCATTGATGCTGGTGAATCCGATAAAGGCACAATAACGAACAAAAAGATTAATACTGTGAATATGCTCAGGCTCAGAAATGCCGCAGAATCTCTTGGTCTCTCCTCATATGTCCTTTGGGGGAAGGGTGAGAGGCAGATGGAGATCTGGACGTCTGGCCGGGTGCTTGCAGAATGTTATGAGGCTTTGATCGGCGCCCTGTACCTTGATAATGGGATGGATGCTGTGAAATCAGTACTTCATGCCTCTCTTATCGTATCCGATAAGAAAGATTGAAGTAACCTCGCCTGCGATGTAACTGTACTAAAGATTTGATTGCTTTTTCAGGTGGCAGGGCTGTAGATATGATCGGGCAGATGGTGACGATCGGAAGAGAGATTGCCGGAATTACGTGTCGAGGAGGTAGAACGGTCAATGAGGACTCATATACTATCCTCCCGCTATCATCCGGGTATCTGATTGCCGTGGCTGACGGCATCGGCGGTCAGCGGGCCGGGGATCGGGCATCATCACTTGCCATTTCGACGCTGAAGGATTTTATATCTGAAAAATACACAGCCGGAATGAGAAATGATGAATGTCATCAGCTCCTCCGAGAAGGGTTTGCAGCTGCCGACTGTGCAGTAAAAGAAGCAGCTGTCGGAGATGCAAAGGGGATGGGCACCACTCTTGTTGCAGCTATAATCAGACGGGGGGTTGCAATCATTGCCCATACCGGTGACTCACGTGCATACCATCTCTCCGGGCAGGTGGTCTCGGTTACAAGGGATCACTCACTTGTTTCAGATATGGTTGAACGGGGCCTTCTGGATCCCTCTGAAATCCTTCATCATCCGCTTCGATCGTATATCACCCGGAGTATTGGTGGTGATTTTATTGTCACCTCGACAATGGATGTCCTGCATCCGGGTGATGTTCTCCTGCTGGCAACGGATGGCTTTTATGAATATCTTGATGAAGATGCTCTCGTCTGCGAATCGCTCCGTCTGGATCCCGCCGATATTCTTCATCGATTAATGCAGAAAGTGCTGATGATCACGCCAGATAACGCAACCGCAGTCATCTACCGCCATCCCGTCTGATCAAAAAAGGGGTGTTCTGCCGTATCCAAACAGCTCTTTATGGTGTGGACGATCAGTCATGCAACTCGATCAGGTTCTCGAGCTCCTCTTCTGCCCGTGTCTTTGGCGGGATGGGTGGTGTGCCCTGTTCTGCGATGATATATCTCCACCCTGAAACTTCTGAGGTTCTGAAAGCAGCCTGATGATAGGTGCCATCCTCGTAAAATCCTACTTCTCCTTCTTCTCCGGAAATGATCGTCCGTATTGCTTCTGAGAAGGTATCTGTACCGCCTGGGGATATGATACCTATCTTCTCTGAATATGAATGGAGGGCAACGACACCCTCTTCAGTGAATGCGGCGAAGTAGGCAGTTTCGGCAAGTGAGAGGTCGGAGACCAGTGATGCTGAAATTGCTCCAAGATCGATCATGCCTTCAATTGCTCCAACTACCGTATCCCCGCTCATAACCGGGACGGCAACAATCGCAGCCTCGCGTCCGGTCACCGGATTGGTGATTAGTACCCCTGTGATAGGAGTGCCTGAGAGGAGGAGATCCTGGTAGGGGCGAATACCCGAATCCTTCCGGGGCATGGCATCCTGAGAGTGATACCAGCTCCCATCTGGTGCGATGAAGGCGAAGGTGGTTTTTTCATCATTTGATTTGAGGTTTGCAAGTACTGGCTTTATCCGCTCTATTTCACCTGATTTGATATCAGACGTGCCCGCAAGAAGGCGGAGCGTATCCGCAGTTCCGGTGAGCCGTGTGTCTGCCTTTGCAATAAGGAGGGCAAGTGCCTCTCTGCCCGCCCCGCTCACGCCTTCAGGCTGGGTGTAGAGGATGAGCTGTTCCCGTGTTGTGATCTCCTCGTACTTTCCATCTTTCTTCATTCCGTCCAGGGCTGTCTGCCATCTCCGGATGATATCTTCGTCTGTATCTTTATTGAAGGCGATGAAGAGTTCGATCTCACGAAGGGTATAGACCGGCATAAGATCAGTCGGTTCAAGTCCTGCAGCACGGGAGAGCGGATTGATGGAATCACTGCTCCCAAACCAGAGATCGGCTTCACCGGCATTGACCCCCCCTATTGCCTTTATATCATCTGGATAGAGAATAAGCTGATCAAATCCCTGTTTGAGAAGGTACTGGTGCCTCCAGTCATCCCTGACGACCCCTACAGTATACTGACTCTGGATCTCATCCACACTGGTGATGATAACTTCCGAATCCCCGGGTGCATAGAAGAGAAAACCCTGCTTTCCGATTGGGCCGACCCATGAGAAGAGATCTTCCCGCTCTGGTGTCCGTGCTGCGGAGTAGAGGGCAACATCACGGGTATTGAGAGCAAGCCCATAGGCATCGCTCCAGGGGAGTACCTCAATTGGTGCTTTTTCATGCATTCTGGCAAGAATCTCACGTACTACTTCAGTGGATTGTCCGGCTGCCTCCCCATCCATATCAAGATAATTATAGGGCGGATTTTCCTCGGTTATGATCCGAAGCCCTGAGTCAGCGGGCTCTCCTATCTTTTGTTCTCTTTCAGTACATCCTGTTGTTCCAATGAGGAAACAAAAAATCAGCAGTACTACAAGAATTCCTCTTTTATTTTCCATCCGTTCATCCATCCTTATTAAAGATACTGAATGGGGATCATAGATAAATATATTCAATTAATTCTGGTTTTAATGCATTATTTTTTATAATTTTCTGAATGTGCATATGATATGCTCCCTGGTGTACCACTCCCCTGAGAACCGGACCGGGTGGCTATCGAGTGAGACTGTTGCCTCCTGAAATGGCCCCTTCATTTCCAAAATCTCCTCTTTTGTGAAATATCGGGTGATGATACCCCGCCTCAGGTATGTAAACGGGAGTATCTCTTCTCCTTTTCCGCACCGCATATCCCTTCTGGAAAAGACCGTGCACTGAAATATCCCCCCGGCTTGTAAGGTTCGACAAGCTTCATTGATCAGCAGGGGATGCATATGCTCCGTGAGATGGCCAAGGATATGGATCCCGATGATCACATGAAATGTCTGGTCTTTGAAGGGGAGTGTGCAGGCATCTCCGATGAACAGATGCGATGTATCCTTACAGAGCCGGATTGCCTCTTCCGCATGATCGATTCCTACAACTTTCCATCCACGCGCCTCCATTGCGGCATGATGTTTCCCGTTCCCACAACCAAGATCAAGTACCATGGCTCCTTCCGGGAGCTTTGGAAGCAGAAACGGAGCTCCGCCATAAAGTTTCCCCCGTACCCGGTATTCAGCATTCCAGGCATTGCGGTGGGATGCGGGAGACTGATGATCCATATAGATTCATGGTTTTCCGGGTTGATATGATCACTCTCATGTTCAGGCTGAAACACTATCACCGTCTTTTAATCCTCCTTGGTTTCATCATTGCAACAGTGATGGCAACAGAAGCGATGATCATCGCTGCGTTTCCCGGGATCGAAGATGAGTTTGGTGTTTCTTCTGTGATCATCGCCTGGATACTCCCTGCTGTGATGCTTGTAGGTGCGGTGCTTCTTCTTGCCGTTGGATCGCTTGGTGACATCCTCGGCAAGCGTCGGATTGTTCTGGCGTGCCTGATCGTCTATGGTGCAGGAATTGCCCTTGCCGGATATGCACCTGATATGCCAATCCTTCTCTTCTCCCGTATGCTCCAGGGACTCGGGCTTGCAGTTGCGCCCCTCGCCTATGCCCTTGTTGCCGAAGAGACCCCGGTGGAATGGTTGGCAACCGCAATCGGTGTTCTTGCCGCAACCTATGGGGCGGGGAGCTTTCTTGGGATCATGTCAGGGGCGTTTATTATCGAGCATATCGGGTGGCGTGCCTGTTTTCTGGTGATGATGCCGATCGTTCTCCTTCTGATCATCTCAGCATGGTTCATCATCCCTGATCACGGAGAGCGGAAGAAAGCCGCAATTGATCTCATTGGAATGATACTCTTTGCGCTCTCGATCCTGTCTGGGATGCTTGCGATAACATGGCTTGGACTTGTTGGTATCACCTCGCTCCTTGTCTGGCTCTCAACGCTCGTATCACTCACCTGTCTGTTGTTATTTCTCAGGCATGAGAAAAAGACAAAATCCCCACTCCTCGATCTGGGGATGATACGCGAAGCCCCATTTCCGGCCATCACAATCAATGCCTTCCTGGTCGTCTTCTCATTCTTCATCCTTCTTCAGGTGATGCCCTACCTGATCTCATCTCCTGCCGGTCTCGCTCTCTCCGCACTCTATGTTGGGATTCTCCTGATGCCGGGTTCCCTGACAGATATGATCTCAGGTCCGCTTGCCGGGTATATCGTCGCAAAAAAGGGTGTTGTTCTTCCTTTCATTTTAGGATCGGTCTTTCTCCTTCTCGGATGTGGGATCTTCTTCATCTTCCCGACAACACCGCTTCTCATCGCCTGTATCTGGATGATCTTCTCTGCTGGCATGTCAATTCTGCTCACCATTGACAACATGATCGTCGTTGCCTCGGCCCCACCGGGAAATACTGCAACAGCGAGTGCATTTCTGCATACGGTACAGAGTATCGGGGGTGCAGTGGGCCCGATCGTTGCAGGAGCCGCCCTGACGATCTATGCACCGGATGAGGCATTCACCGTGATCTTCCTGGTGGTACTTGGGGTATCTGCGCTCATTCTCTTCCAGTCGGCAGGAATCAGGCGATATCTTCCCTAAAGCGATTTAAGCGCTTTTTCAGGACGCTTTTGGTATTACTCAGCAATGTACTCCCGGAGTGGTATGTAGCCATCGGTGGTTGTATGCTGGAGAGCGGATCTCCCCTCATCTTCAAAAACAGCAGCTGTTGCTTTCCTGATCCCATCAGGATCGATGAGATTTGTATCAGGGAGCCCGCCGGCAAATGAGATGATTGATGGGTCACGTGAGACCCCGAATAGTTCATCCAGAAATGATTTCGGGGTGCTTGTGTATCTGCCAGAATCCTGGATGTCCACCTGAAAAGAAGAATGAATGAGAGTTATGCCGGGACACTCTCATACAGCATTGTCACATATCTCCATGCAAAGATGGAGAGCGGAGGTCCGAGGAAGAGGCTGATGAGCCAGCCAATGAGTGGAATTGCACTCAGAATGCCAATGATGAATGCGAAGACGGCGATGAGCACCCAGAGGGCGATGACAGCAAAGATGTAATCAAGCCAGCCGATCTTTCCGATATGTCCGAATATCCCGCCGAAGTTGAATGCCTCGCTGATGCTTCCTGTCTTGGCAAATCGCACCACTCCTGTATAGGCGATCAATGAGATGATGATCATAATGACGAAGGCTATCATGAAACCTGCCATAAGCTCCGCAATGGCACCGATGATTGCCTGATCCGATATAACTCCCGTCATATCCTCCATTGCTGCTCCGGCAAGCACAAATGGGAGGGTTGCAGCACCAAAGATGATAAGGACAATGATCACCGGGATCATGTAAATCAGAGCTACGATGTTCAGTTTCCACCCGTCAACAAAGAGTTTACCCCAGTTATCAACTTCAGGTGCAGGGTTTTTCCCTGAAAGGACTGAAACGATATACCCATTGAAGACAGGTATTAAGAACAGAGTGAATGTTGAGATCAGGTACGCTACCACAAGCAGTATCCACTGCTTCCATTTCCCCCACACAGCCTCTTGTGCATATGCGAAGGATCCCGATGCAAATGTGCTGATTGACATCTATACACCTATAATCTAATCATCTTCATTTTTCTATTTAAAATTATGTGAAAAATCCCAGAAAGCATTTATAATACGGTATTATATTTCTCTTCCTTGTGCTGGTGATCTTTTATTTATATTCTTCCTGCATCCTCTATAAGGAGGACAGCATCAACATACTCATCTCATTGAAAAACCACTATGATGAAGGAAACAGAAGAAGAATGTGGTATCTCCGGACTGAGGTCTAATGGAAATCTGGAAAAGGGAGCCTGAGCCAAATAAACAGGAGGAAGCAGACGCGATTGTTCACAATGGCATCTCTCTCTTAGCAAGAGGTGAGATTGAGGATGCCATACGTGAATTCGACAGAGCCCTTGCAATAGATGCCGGCTACTATGAGGCCTGGAAAGGAAGAGGGGATGCGTACCTTCAGATGAAGGATTACCTGGGGGCTATCTTCTCCTATGAGAAAGCCCTCGGCATACGTCCGAATGATCCGGAGTCCCGCCAGTCATGCGCATCTGCGCTCCTTGCAGTTGGGAGAATAGAAGATGCATTACGAGTGCTGAATCTTACATTTAACCCTGGTGCTCTCCCTGATCTGAAAAAACTGGTGCATGAGCTGATCTCAGGAGGGTTGTATCCCGAAGCTCTCGATCTCATCGACAGACTGACTGCTCTTGATACTGGTAATGCGGGTCTCTGGTGTATGAGGGGAATGATCCTCTGCCGGTTATCTGAAGCGGATCAAAGTGGAGAGTCCGGAGGAATGCAGTTGCATTACCCTGATGATACGGGTGTATGGTACCTCCGGGGTGCTATACGTTCGTTTTCAACGGCACTCCAGATATATCCTGATAACTTTCCCGCATGGAAAGGAAAAGGGATTGCTTCACTTTCGCTTCATGAATTTCAGGATGCAGCCGACTCCTTTGAAAAAGCACTTGCTATTCAATCCGGTGACCGGGATACCAGACGGAGATATGCATTTGCTCTCCTCGGGCTTGGAAAAACTGACCGGGCCATTGGTATCCTGAACCAGTCCGGCCATATCGATGATCTCCCTGATCTAATCTCGATGGGTGAATATCTCCTCTCAGAGAAACACTATGAAGAGGCATTAACGCTCTTTGGCCGGACACTTATAATCAATCCAACCTCTGGAAAAGCCTTGTTTTTACTGGGTGTCTGCCTCTACTGTCTCTCCCGTTTTGATGATGCTCTTCATTCATTTGACGAGGCACTCAGAGTGGACACAAATGGTGAATCAGAATCAGCGTTCAGCGTTTCTGAGATCTGGTGCATGAAGGGTGCCATCCAATGCCGCCTCTCCCGTTTTGATGATGCCATCATCTCATATGAGAAAGCAATCACCCTCAACCATAAGGATCCTGTTGCCTGGTTCCTCCGTGGCATCGCACTTGATAAACTCTGGCGATATGATGAGGCGATCGAGAGCTATGAACGGGCTCTCCCGCTCTTTCGTCAGGGCGGGGATGATGAGTCTGCTGATACCCTGCATCCTCAAACCGGAGCTGTCTGGAGAAGACATGGAGTATGTCTCTGGAATCTGGGGAGGTATGAGGAGGCTCTCCGATCACTTGATACCGCACTCAGACAGAACCCTCATGATATAGAATCCTGGTTTTCAAAGGCGACGCTTCTCCAGATTCAGGGACGAAATGAGGAAGCACTTGATGCGTATGCGAAGGTTCTCGAGGACCGACCAGATTATTATGAAGCATGGTTGAATAGCGGATCAGCGGCCCTTGCACTTGGCCGGGATCAGGATGCTCTTACCCTCCTTGATCATGCAATTGCCATTCGTGATGATGATCCCGACTCCTGGTCACTTCGTGCACTGGCACTCAATCATCTTGGCAAGACCGAGGGATCGCTTGCGTCTCTTGAGCAGACGCTTTCACTCAATCCATCGGATCTGAAAGCAAATCTTGGCAAGGGAAAGCTTCTGATTGAATCAGAGCGATACGAAGAGGCTCTTTTGGCTTTTGAAAAGATACTGGATACACATCCTGATAGTACGACAGTTCTGCTCTACCATGGATCCGCTCTTGAGGCCCTTGGCCGCTACATGGAGGCTGTCTCTTCATATGAACGGGTTCGTACTCTTCGCCCAGAGGATTCTACAGCGCGTCTGCGGCTTGCCCCCCTCCTCCTTCGTCTCGAAAGATACCGGGAAGCCCTGAATGCATTTGATGAGATCATTGAAGAAGGCATCACCGATCCAGGTGTCTGGCTGAACCGGTCATCTGCCCAGATGGCACTCCACCAGAATGAAGGTGCAGTTCAATCCCTGGAGGAATTGCTGAAGATTGATCCTGATAATACCGAGGCACTTTTTAGGTACGGAGCGCTCCAACACCTGCTTTGCAGATATGAAGAATCTCTGTCTGCACTTGACAGGTTGCGAGATGATGAGCCACCCGATGCATCATACTGGCAGATCCGTGGGTCTTCCCTCCTCTCGCTTGGGCGTTATGACGAGGCTGTCTCCTCATTCGACCGTTTCCTCTCTCTTGATGACTCCGACTCTTCTGCCTGGCGTGATCATGGCCGTGCTCTTCTCTCGCTCGGGCGTCATGGGGAGGCAGTCTCCTCGTTTGATCGTTCTCTCTCTCTGGATGACAGTGACTCTTCTGCCTGGCGTGATCGTGGCCGTGCTCTGCTCTCGTTTGAGCGTTATGATGAGGCTGTCTCCTCTTTTGACCGCTCTCTCTCTCTTGATGAGAGTGACTCTTCTGTCTGGCGTGATCATGGCCGTGCTCTCCTCTCGCTTGGGCGTTATGATGAGGCCGTCTCCTCTTTTGACCGCTCCCTCTCTCTGAATCCGAATCAGCCGTCAGTCTGGTCCGATCATGCGGGGGCTCTTCTTTCACTGAACCGTTCTGAAGAGGCATTCAATTCATTTGAGCGTTCAATCGCACTTGACCCGGAGAATATCGGTCTGCTTTTTCAGTGTGGGAAGCTCCTCTGCCGGCTGAAACGGTATGATGAGGCACTCAGCTATCTTGACCGTGCATTGAAAATCAGTCCTGATGATCCTGATCTGATTGGAAAGCGTGCCGGTCTGTTCACGCTTCTTGAGCGATATGATGAGGCGCTGGAAATATTCGATCAACTTGATGCCCTTGCACCCGATCAGCATCTGCTCCATGCCGATGCCCTCTTCCGGACAGGCAGATATGATCGGGCAGAAGAGGCATATCGTGCCTCTCTTGATGGTGCAGATGAGGATTCCTCCATCTGGAAAAAGATCGGCGACTGCCGGTTCTTTATGGGGAGATACGAAGAGGCGATCACCGGGTATGAGAGGGCTCTGGAATCTACACCCGATGATCCCATCCTGCTTGAATTGTATGGTGATGCACTTCTGGAGGTTTTGAGAAGCGAGGAGGCATACACTGCTTATGAGCATGCACTTCTGGGATCTCCGGATGAACCTGCTCTCCTTTTAAAGGCTGCTGATACTCTCGCCCTTCTGAACAGGCAGACAGAGGCCCTCGCTCTCTATGACCGGCTCACCAGGGCGGGAGACGCGGATGCAGCACTCTGGAGGAGACGGGGTGATCTTCTCGAAAAGCTTGAGCGCTATGAGGGCGCTCTCACTTCCTTTGAAGAAGCGATCCGTCTGGCTCCCACCGATAATGCCTCTCTGCTTGGGAGTGCACGATGCCTGATCTCTCTCTCACGGTTTGAGGAGGCTCACGGGATACTCTCAACACTGGTTTCTGAGATTCCCGGAGATCCACAAATCTGGCAGATGCTGGGCACTGTGCTTGAACAGCTTCATCGTCCTGATGAGGCGCTTCTCGCCTATGAGCATATCCCTGATGAGACCCCTGTCCAGAGGGGTATCCTGCTCTTTGAATCCGGTCGCCACGATGAGGCATTCTCACTCCTCTCCTCTAACCCGGACAAGCTCTTTTCCCATCCAGAAGCGCTCAAAGCCCTCTCCAAATCCTCAATGGCAATTGGAATGGAGGGTGAGGCTCTTGCTATTGTCGGGCAGAAGGTCGATGAAATGCCAGCTAATAGCGGCATTCTTCTCCTCTATGCGGAACTTCTCGTATCTACCGGTCACCTGGATGATGCCCTTGCTGCCTATCGCAGGGGAGTTTCACCAGATATACCGGATGGATGGAGAGAGATGGGGGATCTCCTCTGTCGTCTCGGCCGATATGAGGAAGCCGGTTCCGCTTTTCAGCAGGCACTCCGGTTCTCACCTGATGATCCCGATCTCCTGTGCAGGTCTGGAATAGCACTCAGTCATCTTGGCAGAGATGAAGATGCACTCGCCTCAATTGATCAGGGTCTGGCTATCAACCCCGATGATAGCAATCTGATCGGTGAGCGTGCCGGTCTGCTCACTCGTCTCGGTCGTCATGAGGAAGCGGTCTCTGCTTTTGATAAGCTCGACACTCTTTCATCAGAGCAACACCTGCTCCATGCTGATTCCCTCTTCCGGACAGGCAGGTTTGATGAAGCAGAGGAGAAATACCTGGTTTACTGTGGTGATGTTCCAAATGGCGACCCTCTTATCTGGAAAAAGATTGGCGACTGCCGGTTCCGTTCCGGTCGGTATCAGGATGCAGTTGATGCATATGAGCAGGCATTGACACTTGCCCCGGATGACACTTCTCTTCTGGAGCTCTATGCTGATGCGCTGTTTGAAATCAACAAGGCAGAGGACGCCTATGCTCTATACCAGCGTGCCCTCCTGACCCTCCCTGACGATCCAATCCTGCTTGCAAAGGCTGCTGATTGCCTTGCCCTCCTGGATAGGAATGTCGAGGCCCTTGCCCTCTATGAACAACTGGTCGGAACTGGCGATCCTGCCCCCTCAATTCTTCGAAAACGGGGTGTCATTCTCCAATCGCTTGGCCGCCATGAAGAAGCGGTACTCTCCTTTGAAGAAACACTTCAGCAGGAGCCATCCGATACCAAATCCTTTCTCGGGAGCACCCGCTCCCTGATTGCCCTCAATCGCTTTTTGGAGGCTCATGAGATCCTCTCCAGACTGGTTCTGGAGATCCCGGATGATCCCGATCTCTGGTCTCTGTATGGGTCGGTACTTGAGCAGCTTGATCGTCCTGAAGAGGCGCTCCTCGCGTATGAGCACGCACCAGATGAGACAACAACAGAGCGGGGCCTTCTTCTTTCCCGCCTTGGCAGACATGATGAGGCAATACTCCTTCTCTCTCCTCCAACTGAAGATCCTGTATTCAGGACAGCTGTTCTCCAGGCTCTCTCCACTTCCCTTATTGCAGTTGGACGAAACGAAGACGCACTTGATCTGCTTCATCAGCTGATCGGGGAGGTACCTGATGATCCAGAAATCCGGCTCCTCTATGCAGATCTCCTGGCATCAGCCGGTCGTCCTGAGGATGCACTCTCTTCATATGATCGTGCAGTCTCAGCCGGGAAACCTGATGGGTGGAGAGAAATGGGTGATCTCCTCTGCCGTATGGGCAGGTATGATGAAGCATTATCAGCATTCAGGCGGGCACTACACTTCTCTCAGGATGATCCTCTGCTGATCAACAGGTGTGGTACCGCACTTTCACATCTTGGGAGATACACGGAGGCGGTATCCTGTTATGAAAGGGCAATTCACCAAAATCCACGTGATCCGGATCTCTCTCGTCGATATGCATCCGCTCTCTACCATGTTGGACGGTATCAGGATGCACTCCGGTACTGCACCTGTTGGCTTGAAGAGCATCCCGATGATCCTGAGGGCTGGTACTGGCATGCCAGGCTGCTTGTCAAGGTTGGAAAGTATGATGATGCCTCTTTCTCTGTTGAACAGGCTCTTTCCGGAAGGCAGGACGATGCGAGGGCATGGTATCTCCGGGGTGTCATTCAGGGCGGGCTTGGAAGGTTCCCAAATGCATTGTCATCAGCTGAAAAGGCGATTGCTCTCGATGATACCTATGCGGATGCCTGGGTACTCAGGGGCACCGCTCTCCACCGGCTTCTGAAATACCAGGAGGCCCTCCGTTCACTTGATCAGGCACTCTCTCTCACCCCCGGGGATGGGGGAACCTGGTATATCCGGGGCACTATTCTCGGTAGTCTGGGAAGGTTTGAAGATGCCTTCCTCTCCCTTGAACGTTCTCTGGAAATTGATTCTGAGAATCCAAATGTCTGGAATGCCCGTGCGGTTCTCCTGCACCAGCTGGGGAGATTTGATGAGGCTGCCCGCTCCAGTGAGCGGGCGCTTGGGATTGATCCGGGTTTTCATTCCGCGTGGCAGGCACATGCACATGCGCTTCTCCGCCTTGGACGAAACGAAGAGGCGCTTTCTTCCCTTGAGCGTGCCCTGGATTCGGCACCAGAGCGCCACAGGCTCTGGTATGCGAAGGGGAAGGCTCTTGCTGCGCTTGATCGGTTTGATGAGGCCCTCGCCTCATTTGAAAAAGCCTACGAGCTACAGCCTGAACGTGCATATATGGAAGAAATTCGACGGTGCCGGCAGAAAGTCGCCTGAGATCTCTTCCTGGTCTCTCTACCATTATCTGAGAATTACTTCTTCCAGAGATCCCGGGCTTTTATCTCCTGCTTGCAATGGGGGCAGAGGTACTCTTCATCCTCGTGGACCTCTTTCTCCAGAGCTTTTGAGAAGCCTGATGCAAGGATGCCTGCCGGAAGAGCGAATATGGCTATTCCAATGAGTGCAATCACGGTTCCAAGCATCTTTCCAAGCGGGGTGATCGGAACGATATCACCATATCCTGTTGTTGTCAGGGTAATCACACCCCACCACATTGCCGCAGGGATATTCGAGAACGCTTCAGGCTGTGCAGGGAATTCAACTTCGTACATCAGCGTGGCAGCTGCGATCAGGACGATGAAGAGGACGAGATACGTTGTGATGAGCGTATTCCTCTCCCCTTTGACCACCCTGATGATCAGGTTGATCGAGTCAGAATAGCGTATCAGCTTAAAGAGCCGGAATACCCTCAGGATCACAAGCCCGGTGAGATTGATGCCGGTGAATGGCAGGAGAATATACGGGAGTATTACCAGCAGATCGATCAGGGCAAAGGGTGTTTTCGCCCATTTGAGCCGTCCGACTATCGGTTTTGCATATTCCGGGTCTGCTGTACATGTCCAGAGCCTGAGCAGATACTCGATGATGAAGATGATCAGGGTCGATGAAGAGATCAGGAGGAGGATGCTCCATATGACCGGATATTGGATATGGATCTCCCGGATGCTCGAGAGGACCATTGCAGTGATATTAAGAAGAATAACTCCTGTAATGAAGATCCCAAAGATATAGCTCTTCTGGCTCTCCGTCTCTGAAGGCTCGATAATCGCCCATATCTTCTTTTTGAATTCTCTATGCGCCATCATCAGCATCCTCTTTTTACAGGCTCAGGTGATCCTCTGGTATCAATCTACTCACTCTCAAGTTGAATTCGTGCTTTTTCAATCTCTTTCATCTGTTCTGCAGAGGTTTCAGGGTACCTTAAGTCAAGGCGGCTGATGGTACGGACGATGATATCGGCAACCAGGGTCCTTGCGACCCATTTGTAATCTGCCGGGATCACGTACCATGGTGCATCATCACAGCTTGTCTGGAACATCGCCTCTTCATATGCTGCCTGATAATGGCTCCAGTACTGCCGTTCCGACAGATCCGAGAGGGAGAATTTCCACTGCTTCTTCTCTGTCTTTAGCCGGGATAAAAGGCGTTCTTTCTGCTCTTCCTTTGAGATGTTGAGGAAGAATTTCAGTATAATGGTGCCGTTTGCACGATGGTGCCGTTCGAATGCCCTGATATCTTCATAACGCGCTTCCCAGAATGCATCAGATCCATAACCCGGTGGGAGCTGCTGTCCTTCCAGGATAACCGGATGGACTTTTGGGACGAGCACATCCTCATAATAGGAACGGTTAAAGATCCCGATCTCCCCACGGCGGGGCATGTGTTTCCAGAAACGCCAGAGGAAGGTATGATCGAGCTCGTATTTTGTTGGGACACTGAAACTCATCACCTGACAACCCTGCGGGTTCACACCTGACATCACATGCTTTATTGTACCGTCTTTACCTGCTGTGTCCATTCCCTGGAGAATCACAAGGATTGAGTACCGCTTGTCTGCCCAGAGGATCTCCTGTGCCTCTGCAAGTGCTGCCCTGTTCTCTTCAAGTATCTCGGCAGCCCGTTGTTTCACCGCATTCTTCCCTGCTTCCCGGAGTGCATCGCTCTGTGCCCATCCTGTATTAAAATCTGTGAGGCTGATCTTTTTCCCCGGCTTGACGAGCAGTCTCTCCATATACTTCTCGTTAATCATCTTCTTTCACCAACCCCGTTTATACTCAGAATCTACCTCAAGGAAAATAAAGAATCGTTATTGTAATACGTCAAAGGCTGGATCATCCTGCTGCCCGAATTTTTCAATTTTTGAGAGATACACATCTTTATATGGATAATCTTCCTTCTAGTTTCCATGGATTTCAAACATCTGCACTGTCCGGAGTGTGGCGAGCAAACACTGAATGTAGAGCAGCCATCAGATAATGAGATCTGGATTAAGTGCAGTACCTGTACCTTCTTTATGGGCCTCTCCGAAGAGAAATGGCATCAGATCCATAATTCACCACATCTTGAAAAGAAGATTCGGACGCTTTATGAAAAAGATCATCCTGAGATGAAGGCTGGCCGCCGCTGCAGGCTCTGTCTAAAAAGTCATGAAGGTGGCTTTGGAAGCATCTGTCATAGTTGCCTCTATAAGGCCCTGCTCATCATTCTGGTCATCATGGTTATCGGATCGTTTATTGTCTGGTTTGGTATCTTCTGAAGATACCATTGCCCCTGATCAGAAGTCGCCATCCTGTTCAAAACTCCTGTTGAAACGGATGGCGAGTTCTGCTTTATAGAGTTCCTTGCCAAGATATGCAGCGTGATCGAGGAGCGAAACCCATCCATTCTCTTCGATCATTGAGAAGAGAGAGTTCCATTCTTTTGCCTTTATTGCAACTCCCATTCTTTCTGCAATGATCTCTTTTCCGTCAATTCCTATCCTGAAGTTTCCGCATGGGTCATAGCTGATCGCTTTTTCTGAGACGCCAGCCTCATGTATTGTCTCATACAGTACAGGCGGTTCCTGCCGCCTGCGTTTCTCCTTGATGACGAAGAGGTCAAGGCCGAGATCTTTTGGATATGGCCGGTCCTTCATCAATGCCATCATCATCGTTGCTCTTCTCATCTCTGCAACTGACCCAAGCGTTTTATCCGAGTGTTCGGTGGTGAAGATCAGTGCTGCCCCGATCTCGTTTGCCATAGCAGCAAGAAGTGCATTGGCACCGGGAGAGTCGGCATCCAGAAGCTCTACCACGTTCCCTGCACCAAAGAAAAGTGGATAGGATGTTTCTGTCTCTACCATTGTTGCAAGTGCTCTCACCAGCCCTGATCCGGCCGGAGGGAGGAGAGGATCTGCAATGATACACTCAATTCCGCATGCTTCAGCAGCAGCAATGTTGGCTGCCAGTCCTGCTCCTCCGGGAACGACAACTGCAGCAATCCCCGCCTCTGCGATTGCAGATCCGATCAGGGGAATATTCTCTTCCTGGAGCGAGAGGATGAGATCCGCTCTTTCAAGTGCTGCTCTGATCAACTCAGGGTCCTGGGTATCTGCTGCAAGCGGCCTGTCAATTCCTTCCAGAAGAGAGAAGGTGGCAGCCACATCCTCTGGTGTGGCATCGAACCCAAAACCAAGATCGACGATATCCGCTCCCGAAGAGAAGAAACGAAGTACAGCCGATCTAATATCCTGATGACGGTGGGCATCCATGATCTCGGCAACCACCTTCATCCTGCTCCCGCCGCCAATCTTCACTCCGCGTATGAAAAAATCCGGATCGACAGCAGTTTCTCTCTCTTCCAGCATTAGAAGTGCTTTATCGCGCTTCATCGCCGCAATAAGGTCATCTGCGGGGATTGTCCGGGAGAGCTGAATCTGCCCGACACCGGGAAGAATCATAGCGAGATCTGCGGCGTGACGGGGGCCACGGAAGACAAAGACTCCGGTCTCTTTTTCAACAGAGGAGAAATCTGCGGTACACATCCCGGAGACGATTACAAAATCATACTGGTCTTTTTGGATCAGTTCCGTCAGCTGCTTTGGTGAAATGAACGATGCCACCTCACCGATGACAGCGATATCACAGTCATGGCCGGATTCTTCGGCAGCTTCCCTGACAATTGCTTCTGTCTGGGTACCGGTTACAAGCAGGATCCGCATAGCGGTATGGTTGACGTAAGGTTACTTGAAGATGGCGAAACAGTCATCCGGATTTTCTCCAAAGGATGATATGGCTGATATGGTGGCTAAAAAAGAAATGGTGTCTTTGGCCTTATTCTGAAGAAATCTTCTTCGCCATTGTGAGCCCTTCATCAAATGCAGAATCCATTTCGTTTTCATCTGGTACGAACTGCACCTCAAATGTTTTGGTAACGGAAAATCCGGCAGTCTTCAGTTCTTCAGCGACGAAGGCTGGAGCTCCTCCACGCCCCCCCATGGATCCGAAGGTGAGGGCATACCGCTCTCCCGTTCTATCGAAGCGGAGTCCTTTGAGATAATACAGGAGATCTCCAATACTTGGATATGGCATATCGTTGATTGTGGGAACACCGACCATGATCGCCTTTGAATCAAGGATATGCTTCACGATCTCGGATCGCTCATCTTCATGAAGGTTGAAGATCTTCACATCAGCTCCACCTGCCATAACACCTTCAGCAAGGGCATGTGCAAGTTTCTGAGTTGATCCATGCATGGTATCATAGATGATGGTTACCTTCTTTTTCATTGCACTCCCGGTTGCCCATCCGACATATGCATTGATCACCCGCGATGGATCGGTCCAGATCTGGCCGTGTGAGGGTGCTATCATCTTTACCTTTGAGAGAAGGTCAAGATCTGTCAGCTCTTTTGCCTTCTTCAGGAAGAGGGGTGTCAGGGGAACAATCAGGTTGGCATAGAACTTCTGTACTGCATCCATCAGGATCGTCTCTTGAATGTCGGTATCGTACCTGCCGGTGAAACAGAGGTGCTGGCCGAAGGCATCATTTGGGAAGAGTATCCCCTCTTCTGCATAGAGCGTGAACATCGAGTCCGGCCAGTGGAGAAGCGGGGCCTGTACAAATGCGAGTGTCTTTCCCCCGATATCGAGGGTATCGCCGGTCTTCACATATCGGAACTCTGCTCCTTCAAGGGTGCGGTAGTGGCGCAGGAGTCCGTTCTTACAGACCTCGGTGCAGTAAATCGGCGCATTTGGGAACCTTTTATGGATCTCGGGGAGTGCCCCTGAATGATCCTTTTCTGCATGATTCTGGATGATAATGTCTATTGTCTCCGGTCTTCCTTCAGCGGCACATGCGTCTCTGATCCGTCCCCACATCTGTGCAGACTGTCCCGGATAGACGTTGTCAATCAGTACCGTCTTCTCACCGAAGATCAGATATGCATTGTATGATGTTCCATCAAGGGTATATCCATGGTATGATCGGATATCCCAGTCAAGGGTGCCTACCCAGTAGACGCCCTCTGCAATCTTCTTTGCTTGTGCTTTCATAGGAAACAACTCATTCGTATTGTTGCGAATGTTCATTTAGTTACGAACGATTATAAGGATTTCGAAATCGATCTGAATCTCAAAAAGCGACAAATTATATGATTATTCCCATAAAAGAATAAAGAAGCTAAGAGATGAGCCCCATGGTGATATGGATCCAGTCGGGAATCCCTGAGAGCACAATCCAGAAGAGGAAGAGTAATCCTGCTGTGAGAAGGATGCCGATTGGATCGCGTCCGGGCATAGGGTGATCTCGTATGTTGGTGTAGAAAACGTATTGGTGGGAGTGCAAAATATTTCTCGCCTTATCGGAACGCCCAAATAACCTAAATCAATATGTTTTTCTAAGCATGACACCACTAATGAAATTGAAAGTGTTTCCATGGTTTCATCTACGCTCACAAATGAAGAGAAACGTGTAAAGATCTATACTATTGAGCAGATTCCAACCCGAGCCCATGATGTGATGCCTGACACCCCTCTGGAATGCCTGAATCTGAATTGGACAGAAAAGGATCTTCCCGAGAGAGAGCGGACAAAACATGTTCATCGCCTTCACCCATATCTTGGCAAATATATCCCACAGCTTGTTGAGATTTTTCTGAGAAAATATTTTTCCAGGGGACAGACTGTTCTCGATCCGTTCTCTGGCTCGGGAACGACGCTCGTACAGGCACATGAACTTGGAATAAACTCAATTGGGTTTGACATCTCTGCATTCAACGTTCTTCTGGCACGGGCAAAGACACAGCAGTATGATCTTACACAGATGAAGCGTGAAGTCCTCGATATCCTGAATAAGGTTCAATCTGCGACCCAGGTGGATTCAGCGCAAAGCCGGTTGTGGTTTGAGTGTACACATGGCCCCTATCTTTCAGATGAAAATAACGAATATCTTGAGAAATGGTTTGCACCAAAAGCACGCGAGGAGTTGCTCACCTATCGCTACTATATTGAATCCGGTGATTACCAGTACAAAGATCTACTCAAAATAATCCTCTGCCGTTCAGCCCGTTCCGCGAGATTAACAACGCATTTTGATCTGGATTTTCCAAAAAAACCTGTCACTGAACCATATAAATGCTATAAACACAATCGGATCTGCCAACCAACACAGGAAGCCTTCAAATTTCTAAAACGATACAGTAACGATACGATTAAGCGTTTATCGGAATTTGATTCACTGAGAACTGAAGCGACTGTGGATGTATATCATGATGACTGCAGAACGGTCGATTTTCCTGAGGTTCACGGAGTTATCACAAGTCCCCCATATGTTGGATTGATTGACTATCATGAGCAGCATGCGTATGCATATAATCTCCTCGGTCTTGAAGATAAACGGGTACATGAGATCGGACCTGCTGCAAATGGAAAGAGCAGATCCGCAAAAGAAGCATACCAGAAGGATATTTCAGAAGTATTCCGGCGGATTCTCCGTTCAATGCATGATGATGGCAGATTAATTGTTGTTGCCAATGACAGTGATGATCTTTATGGCGACATCGCTGCCTCATTGGATGTTGAAGTGGAGAATATCATAGAACGCCATGTAAACCGGAGGACCGGGAGGCGTTCGGGCGAGTTTTTTGAGTCAATATTTATCTGGCGGAAAATATGAATGGAGGTTGTACATGGTTGAATCACAAGAGATGAAAGATGCTATTCAGGGAGTCATTCAGGAATTAATGGATAGTATCATGGATAAAGTTCTGTACAAGGATCCTTTTCTAAAGGATGTGCATCTCTCCACTAAACCCCTCTATGCAGCGCTTGTTCCTGATGAAATATTCAAAGGTTCTCATTTTGAAAGACGATTTGTCACTCCTTTTGGGAAGGTCTGGGAAAAGCTTGCAGTTGTTGCGGCAACACATGGGCTCGGATATGCGAAAATGGAACATCGTATAGATGGGTTAATTCCAGAGGGTCAACTTCATCGTATATCAGAAGTTCTTAACACATTAGAGCACTCGAAGAAAAATAAAGGGAGAGTAACCCCGAATTGGGAGAAAGAGCTTTTATATATCCGGCAAGGAAAAGGCAAATTAATCCCTGTGTCTGTTATCTGTGATCTCTATGTTGAAGATAGGGTGGCAAACAAACGATATGCATTTGAAATAAAGGCACCACTTCCAAATAGTGACCAGACGAAAGTGAGCAAAGAAAAACTTCTTAAACTTCATTGTATGGAACCAAAAGTGGTGGATGGTGCCTATTTTGCATTGCCCTATAATCCATATGGCTCACGTGAAAAGTACTCCTGGAGTTTTCCTGCCCGATGGTTTGATATGAAGCATGACGATGTCGTCTTAATAGGCGATGAGTTCTGGGACACCATTGGTGGTTCTGGTACATACAAAGCCTTTGTATCAGCGGTTAATGAGATCGGGGTTGAATATAAAGAGCGTATCTACAGGGAATATCTTGGTATTGAACCCCCTGCAACATATGAGCCTGCACATGCGCTGCTACATGAGCCATTACCTGAATATCACGCACACAAGGATAAATGAGCGTAGATTTATTCCTAACGCTCTTTAAATCAGGTTTTTATGAAAATGAATGGCCGTCTACTTCCTCCACCGTTTCAGTTCGGGAAGGAACTCCCCTGTCATCTTCCTTGCTTCTGCATAGGGCATAATGCCCGCCTCATCGATCATCTGCGCAGAAAATTCAATCATCTCTTCGAGGGTGATTGATTCATTCAGAAAAGCCCCCTTCTGGTAGCAGTAACTGCAATACTCTTCTGATTTTGAGCCGTCCTTTTCTGTTCCAAAGTGTTCGGGCTCGCTCATCGGCATGCCGTAGCTCTGGCTGAATGGCCCCTGTGGGATCTCGTTCATACCGCTTTTCTGTTTTTTCGGGTGATAAAACAGGCCGGTGTCATCATGGGTTTTCAAAGAGAGTGGAGGATTTTATTGACAATTCGTTGATAATTCGGTTGACTCCCGGTTTTGATCTTGATTTCCCTTCATCGTATAGGCAGCCTGCATCAGGATATATATTCTTTCAGATCAATGTCAGTACAGGTGAAAGAAGATGCTTGAACTCATTATCGGCGGGATACTTGTCATCCTTGTCATCGTCCTTGTTCTCTGGTTTGTCAGTATATACAATACATACTATCGGCTGAAGAACGCATCCGAGGCAACACTCGGCCAGATTAAGGTTGCCATGAAGAAACGGCTCGATATGATCGATCAACTCCTTGGATCGGTGAAGAGCTATGCAGAGTTTGAGAAGAGCACGCTTGAATCGGTCACGAAGATGCGTGCAAGTGTCGGTTCCGCAGGACCTGATGACCTCAATGCTATCGAAGCAGAGTCGCGGAGTGTGCTTGGCCGCCTCTTTGCGGTGATGGAGAACTATCCTGATCTGAAGACTTCCCAGACGGTTAAGGATCTGATGGGCTCGATCAAAGGGCTGGAAGATGAGATCGCCCGCCACCGGTATACCTTCAACAATATCTCACAGCAGTTCAATACCATGCTCCAGACAATTCCATCAAATATAGTCGGGAACATGATCGGGATGGTCAAGCTCGAGTACCTCGAATTCCAGGACGAGAATCTGGAAAAGGCCCCAAAAATCGAGTTCTGAGGTTTCTTCATGGAAGAGAAGAGACTGATTGCACTCCTGTTTGCGGGAACCCTGCTGCTTGGCCTCTCCGTTATTGGCGTGATTGGGATCTTTCCTTCAGGTGCATTCGATTATAGCGGGGATCTCATCGTCGAGTCATATAAGGTTACCTGGCAGGAGAATGGGGATCTCACTGAACGGTACGTCTATTCGGTCCACTCAGCCCAGGAGTTTCGCATGTTGTACCGCAACTGGAATGCTGCTCTTATCTATGGAGAGGCAGAGTCCGGCTACCCCCACATTCGCTTTATCGAGGGATCGGCACCGGATGGTGCTGTTCCTTATCTGAAGACAGGCACCGGTGGTATTCATCTTTTTGAAGGGGATAATGCCCGTGCCCGCTCGCTCGTCTCTGATCTCGCTTACCCAAATGAGGTTGGCATTGTCAATCCGGACTACTTCACACCGGGCGAGTATATCGTCGAGTATACCTACCAGATGGTGCCGCCGGTTGAGTACGACAACGATGCGGTGCATATCAACCTGATGTTTGCAGATGAGCATATCCCCTATAAGGATGTTACCATCACGCTCATCTCCGACAAAATTACAGATGTCTTTACCCACCCCCCAACCTATGGGGTGACTCGTGGGGAGGGGATGGTCGTCATCACCGGCAGTTCCCCTTCCAATGAGCGGATCGAGGTTGAGTTTTTGATGACCCGGGATGCTGTGGATTCTGTTGCCGGGATCAAAACCCATGTCGAAGGGGTTTTGGAGAAGACACAATCTGCAAATGAATCTTATCTCTTCGGCTTCTTTATTGCGGATATCCTTCTGTTGATTGGAAAAATTCTGGTTGTTCTGACGCCGTTTTTACTTCTTATCCTTTATATGCTCTATGGAAGGGAGAAGGAGTTCACTGTTCCAGAATACTTAAGTACTGTTCCCGATGAGACGATGCCTCCCTGGCAGGTGAATCTGGTCTTCAACAAGGATGCCTTTGCTTCAGACGAGAACGGGTTCTATGCAACCCTTCTCGATCTCCACAGGAAGAAGAAGATAGAGATCAAGGAGAACCCGGATCAGAAAGGGGTGAAAATCCGGCTTCTTGAAGAGGAAGGGGACGATCAATATGAACAGAAGGTGATGAACTTCATCAGCCTGAATTCAGATGAATCCGGAGTTCTTGATACCAGCTACTTCGAAGCAGTTGCAGAGAGGGCAAAAAAGTCCACCGCAGACGAGCATATTGCCATCCGGCTCAAGGAGAATCTGAATGATCTGATGACGAGGACTGATGAGCGGATCTCAGGAACCTATGCCGTTGATGGAAGAGGGACTCCTGCTCTTCTCCTCCTCGGCGCAATCGGCTACACTCTTATTGTTATCCTAGCATTCCTCTTTGCAACCGATACTGAAGGGACACTGCTGGCTGCCATTGTCCTTGGTGTCATTATGGCAGTGCAGGCGGGGATTGCGGTAGCACTTCCCTCAACCCTTTTTGGCCACTGGAAGGATGATTACTATAAGACGAAGCTTGAATGGAGTGCTTTCAGGCGCTTCCTCTCTGATATGAGCATGATCCGGAAGTACAGCCCCGATGATATGAATATGTGGGGGATCTGGCTTATCTACGGCACAGCGCTTGGTGTTGGCGATAATGTCCAGAAGGCGATGAAAGAGCTGAAGGTGGATGTTTCAGAGTCCGGTTACTATGTCCCGACTTATTTCTGGTTCATGGGATTTTATTCGATCAGCACATTCTCCCCGCCCTCACAGGCTGGCGCAGGTGGGGGAGGATTTGGTGCCGGTGGCGGTTTTGGCGGCGGAGGGGCAGGAGGGCGGTAAGCTCCTCCTTCCCGGATTATCACCTTCTCTAAATCTTCTTTTCTGCGCCGATTTTTATCGAAACGATGCTTTCTGAGAGTCTCTTTCGTTCAGCCTCGTCATAAGGAACAGATCCAATAGTGTTGATCAGTTCCGGCTCGCTTATGATATGGTTCAGGGGAAAGACGGATTCGCCGTGAATGGTGATCCCGGAGAATCCTGCATTACGAATGCAACCCAGGTATTCTTCCTTCAGGAGAGCTCCCGATACACAGCTCGTATAGAGGAGTGATGATTTTTTGAAGGCATCCGGGAGCGGGGCGGTGAGGACGATATCCGAGACCATGAGACGGCCGCCCGGACGGAGCACCCTGAATATCTCTGTAAAGACCTGAGGCTTATCGACTGAGAGGTTGATGACACAGTTGGAGATGACGACATCAACTGACGCATCTGCAACCGGCAGGTGCTCTATCTCGCCAAGCCGGAACTCCACGTTGGTATATCTCCCCTCCTGAGCGTTTCTGCGGGCCTTCTCAAGCATATCGACCGTCATATCAACGCCGATGACATGGCCGGATGTACCGACTCTCCGGCTTGCAAGGAAGCAGTCAAAACCTGCACCCGATCCCAGATCCAGCACGGTGTCACCTTCTTTCAGGGATGCAAGCGCCACCGGATTTCCGCATCCCAGTCCGAGATTGGCCCCTTCAGGAACCGCCTGCTGTTCTTCTTCAGAATAGCCAAATGAGGCAGAGACTGATTGTGGATCCTGTGTGCTATCGCAGCACCCGGTGCCGCACCCGCATCCAAATCCGCCTTCACGGGCGACTCTGCCGTATCGCTCACGCACATGTCTTCTTGTGCTTTCTCTGTCAGTCATAGTATTCAACTCCGATTTGTCTTTAGATCTTTAGTTCCGCACGTTTGTTGTTCCGGATGAACGAGTGAGGAGATGTAGCAGTCAAGGTGTTCTTTTTTGATCAGGGTGATGCAGCAGACCGAGCCCTCCCTCTCTGAGAAGACGACTGCGAAGCGATCCCCCGGCGCGACCCCTGCCCGCTCCCTCACCTCTTTTGGGAGCACCATCTGGCCCCGGGCATCAATGGTGACGATCCCCTCAACCGAGCAGTCGCACGGGTTTTCGTACCTGGCACCGCTCCCCTCTTTCTGGAAATTATCTGTGACAGTCACAAGAAGAGTAGGATGGCATAGGTTATAATAATTCTGAATTTTCAGAAAATTAAGGAAATTCCTATTATCTTCCCTCTTCCTCTTCTTTCTCAATTGATGTTAATTCAGCGGTATTCTTAACTCCTGGTACCAAAGTACTGATATGATCCTTGAGGAGACATTCATCTTTGATTCAGAGGAGGATGCGGATGCATTCTGTGCATTTGCCAAAGAGAATAAGATAGGTATAAAGAAGTCATTTAGGGGGGTTGCGATAACAGAGGATATTGTCACCTGTTCCCTCCAGGGATTTGTCGACTGGTATTCGGAGATTATCAATGCCAGCTCTGATGATCAGAAGAAATTCTCTGAAGGTGAGATATGGATTTTTAAACGTCATGTGAATCTTCTTACCCGAACACGAGGGAAACTGGATGAGCTCCTCGCTGGAAAGGAGATTGGTGATGTTATTTACACTATTGAGACCGTGCAGAAGGCGATCCTCTCCCTCCTTACGCTCCCACAAAAGGATGCAGAGGCACTCGGTGATCTGCCTGAAATGAATGATGTCTGGATTCCAATTGAGGTCATGATGAAAGACAATGATGTGGTTGTCGAGTCACCTGAGGGGTACCGCCTTCAGAAGAAGATTGATCCGGGTGAGCTCCTCTATCAGAATACGCTTGTATCATATGAGGATGCATTTATGGATGCTGGCGAATCGCATGGTGCAACATTCTCAGCAAACTACTCGATCGATTCTGAATGTGTGGTGACAGCAGGACCCGGAATCTATCTGCTGGATGATCAGGATCGCATCTTCGATCTCCTCGATTCCCTCGCAGTGGATGAGGCTTCTCTCGATCTCCTCTATGAGAACTATACTCCGAAGCGGCAGACTGTTTTTTCTTTGCTTGATCTGATCAGCAGAAAGAACGTCCTCTCTCTCACAGAGATCTGTGCCGGTATGGCAAAGTACACATCTTCTCCCGATACTGCTGATCCGGCCTTTCAAATCCGTCTCTCCCCGATCATGGCGAAGCTGATTGTGACTGAACTGATAAAAGCAAAGATTCTCACCGGCCCTGAGAAGAAGATCCGGATTGGAAAAGGAATTCCTGGCAGGGGATAAAAAAATGGTCTTATCTGTATCCCGAATCGATCGCTTTCTCAAGGTGCCTGTACTATGATACCTGACACCACCCTGATCCATCTTGTTCTGTATGTGGTGCTGAATATCTTTTCATTTCTCACCTTTGCAGATGACAAGCTGAAGGCGAAGAACAATTCGTGGAGGACAAGTGAGAAGCGGCTTTTAATCTATGCCTTTGTCGGGCCGTTCGGCGCACTTGCAGGGATGAAGCTCCTCAGGCACAAGACGCAGAAGATCAAATTCAAGGTTGTCTATCTCTTCCTCCTGTTGCACATTCTGGTGATCGGGTACTATCTCATGCCGTTCTTAAACGGATGAATGCGCAGGAAATTTTTTTTCTGAAAAATGGGTGAATTGTTTGAGAGAACAATCCCTCTTCATTCTTTGATCATCTCAAAGATCTCAGGCCGCCATGCGGGATCGACAACGCTCAGTATGACGGCATCTGTGTTACCAGCATTTGAAATCTCCTTTGATTTGCCTGGGGGGAAGAGTGCTGCTTTTCGGGCTGGAATTTTGTAATCCACTCCGTCACCTGCACGAATTATGATCTCTCCTTCCACGACGTAGATGAGATCGGTTGAACCTGTAAGCTGGTTTCCGACGATGGTGCCGCCGGGAAGTATCTGTACATATGCAACACTGTAGTCGATTGGAATATCCATTTCAGGCATCAGCACCGGGTTAATGAGGGTGTAGATAAGCGTCCCGGTTGCAAAATCCCATTCGATCCCACCTGCAGGGTCAGGGATTATGATCGGATCTGCATTTGTCAGGTTGCTGAGTGGGATGAGGTCATCATCCCGGATATCTATTTCATATGTATATTGTGGCTGATTTGCCGAAAGATACCGGAGATCTTCTTCTCCTATACTTTCTATCGACTGGAGCACCCCTTCTGGGAGGAGGATGAGCTCGCCTGCTGCTGCCTCAACTGTTTTGGAATCGCAGTGTATCCGGGCAACCCCGCCGATCACATAGACGAGTTCGGAGGTGCCGAGGAGCCGGTGGGGGGGCGTGGCATTTCCGGGAGGGATGGTGACATATCCAAGGTTGTAGCTTACCGGGGGAGTTTGTGTCTCGGCAGTGATGATGTTCACATACATCCCCTGCCCACTGACGGTTGGGAAGGGATCTGATGGTTCAATCAGCACTATCTGGGATTCATCCGCCACCGGCGGGGTATTGGTTGCGCATCCGGCCGTCAGGAGAAGCAGGATACAAGGAATCAGAATGAGTCTCTGCATATGCAAATTCTTGTAGCGTTCAGGTAGAAAAACCTGTGCAGGCATCATATTTTGAAGTTGATTGCGCTCCTCTTCCTGCTCATAGAGGGGCAGGCACGCTTACACATTTGTGCTTGCGATTGCCGATCTGATGCCTGAGTCTGGGTGTGTTGACATGGAGGGGAGAAGCAAAAGTGTGATCTGCTGGAGAGAAAAAATGATTATTTCCTCACACAGACTTCATTATCCAGGAATCGCGGTTCTCCTCCCTTCACCGGGTAATATCCTGCCCGGATGCAGAACTGATCGCCTGTTAAAATATCCACAATGGTAAATCTCGCCTGATATTTCCCATCAGATACCCTGACGTCACGTGTGGTGACTGTTCCTGTTTCGGTGATGGTGATCACCCGTCCATCAGGCATGATCGTCGGCTCATCCGGGATGGTGGTGGGGATGAAGTTATCTTTCATCTCGACAACCACAATCGATCCATCCGGGAGATCGGTGGTGCCCCTGACGATCAGATCTGCCTGCACCACTCCGGGAGCATAATTGAAGGTGACCTCGTGGGTGAGGACGGGATCCTGCCCTGCTATCGCTCCGGGCGGGGTTTGGGCTTTCTCCCCGTCTGCACATCCGGCAGCAGACACGAAAATAATGATCATGACACCGACAAGGAAACAGGCAGACGCTCTCTTCATAGTAACCAGATCTGCAATGGAGAATGATAAAAATTCCTGTTGATAGAAAGTATGTGGATTGGGAAAACGTGTTTCTCCCTATTCTTTCTGAACTCTACCCGAATACACCCTTATCCTCTCCTGCACCCATTTCCGGCAGGGGCTTGCGACAAATGGTGCAATGAAGAGCACCACAATACCGGCTGTACCAAACCACCACTGGGGAATCTCGGGGTACGAGGTGATCCGCAGGCCGATATAGAAGAGGAAGATGATGAATGACATCACTGCCCCGGTAATGTATTGGAGCGTCCGGGCGTCAGGGGTCATGATGGCGAAATATTCCGGCAGTTTGTACGCATAGAGGTAGTATAACCCGATAAGTCCGAGGATTGTTCCGGTGATGAAGATCGGCCAGGGTGAGATGGCAAGCCCGTGATTGATGTTCCCGAAATCATCATGGGTCATGAAGGAGCGGGTGAGGACATACTCAAAGATCATGATGAAGGTGATCACTGATGTCCAGAAGACGGTGTGGTATGCCCATCGGTGCTCTTTCACCCATCCGGTTGCCATCAGGCCCGCGGTCACAAAGAAGAGGACTATGTTTGAGAAGGGGCCTGCAAAGGCAATTGCCGCTGCGGTAGACCCTTGTCCGGCATTGAAAAGAACTCCATAATCGACATTTTCATCCCATCCGCTCCCGATCAGATCCCCATAGATGATATTCAGGGGATCAGCCTTTACTCCGAGGAGCCAGGCGAGGGTGCTATGTGAAAACTCATGCATCATGAGTACAAGAATATGAAGGATAAAGAACGAGATGACCAGAACAGAGATGAATGTGATCACCTTCATGTATCGGGAGGTGCGTGGCAGCCGGTCAAAGGCATCTGATTGTGTATGGGGTGCTTTATGTGCTACTCCACCCCCTCTTCCTGCCACCCATATGTCTATTGCCGGGAGTATTGCCCCGCAATAGAGGAGATATACGACAAGTGCTGCAAAAAGGATTGCAGATGTCTCCAAGAATTCGACAAAGGTGCCAAAGAGCAGAAACATTGCAACTCCCACAATGACCAATGTGGCCGCACCCTTGATGTACATAGAAATCTTTCCGGTCATATTACACCCAGTATAGTGGTATCTGAAACTACTCTGATAGGTGACTATGGTGTATTAAAAGGATGACTTTTGCATCTTTTTCCATTTACGTTAAATATGCTGCCCCAATCACTCTCATATTGGTTGCACACTCTTTATCTTGTGGTTAATCTGAAGGCGAAAACTTAATACTAATCCTGATTAGTACTAATTATGATTAGGAAGTTCGTCGGCCGCGAGACCGAGCTCGCCATCCTCGAAGAAGAGTGGAAGAAAGATGGCGGGCGGTTGATCATCCTCTACGGTCGCCGTCGAATTGGTAAGACCCGCCTCGTTTCAGAGTTTATTCGGGAAAAAAAGGGAATTCTCTACTTCGCCGATGATACTGCACCTCAAATACAGTTGCGACGACTTCAGGATGCAATAGCAGGGTTCTTTGCTGATCCCCTCCTTCCTTCGCTTGAGCTTACAAATTGGGATCAACTTTTTACGTATCTGGCTGGACAAAGACTCCCTGAGCGCCGGTATCTTGTCATTGATGAATTTACCTACCTTATTAAGAACGATCCGTCCATCCTCTCTGCCCTCCAGAAAGCATGGGATACTGCTCTCTCAGAATCCAATTGGTGCATTATACTCTCGGGATCGATGCTTGGGCTGATGACTGATACAGCCCTCTCATATACATCTCCTCTCTACGGACGGAGAACCCGTGATATGCTCCTTGGAGCCCTCAGGTTCTCTGATGCCCGAAAACTTCTTCCCACCTTCTCCTTTAAGGATGCCCTTAAGGTTCACCTGACTATCGGAGGAATTCCTGAGTACCTTCTCAAAGCAGGTGACTATAATGACTATGCCACCTTCGTTGAGCGTGAGTTCTTCAACAGGTATGGGTACTTCTACCGGGAACCTTACTTCCTCCTCTCGCAGGAATTCCGGGAACTGAAGACCTACCAGGCGATACTTAATGCCATTGCCATAGGGAATACATCTGCTGGCACCATCTCACAGTTCTGCGGTATGGATGCCCGCCACATCTACCCCTATCTTGAGGCGATGATCCGGCTTGGGTTCATCGAAAAGGAACTCCCCCTTCTCGGGAGTAAGCGGCAGGGGTTATACCGGATCAAGGACAGTGTCTTTGATTTCTGGTACAACTTCATCAATATACGTCGGCAGGAGATCGAGACAGAGAACTATTCTGCTGATACTATTGATATGAACCCCTATTTTGGCAAACAATTCGAGGTCTTCGTTCGGAATGAGTTTGCACGCACCTTTCTGCCGGGGTATTCCATAGGGCGGTGGTGGTATAAGGGTGAGGAGGTTGATCTGGTTGCTGTCAGGGAGAATGATGGGAGCATCGTCCTTGGAGAATGCAAATGGGGTAAACTCACTGAGCAGAAAGCCCGTGGTGTCCTCACGCGGCTTATCCAAAAAGCAGAGGGTATCCGGCATGAAAAATACCCAAATGAGCGTTTTATCCTTATCGCTGGTAGGATTGAGGGGAAGGATAGTCTCCGGGAAGAGGGTTTCCTCGCTTATGATCTTGAGGATATTGAAGCGATGTGTTGATGTAAATGTGTAAATGTGTTAATGTGTAAATGGCTGGAATCTGAATGCACCAATGTAGCGTCTGCATAGAGGTATAGAGATATGACGTGTTCATCCCGGTCACACCATTCTTCTTCCCTGTTTACTCAGGTCACTCTGTTTAGACTGGTGACTCTGTTGACTCAGGTCAGTCAGGTCAATCTTGTCACTCTGTACACGGTATTGATGAGGAGGATGGAGAATACCACGATTGCAAAAACTGAGATATAGAATCCGGTTCCGCTGGTTCCCATAGCAATGCTGTAGATATTTACCAGAATTACAATGATGCTGCCCGCGATGATAATGAGATCTTTTTTCGAGAAGTTCATATGGAGTATTGTATCCGGGTGTCAATAATCTACTGGATTAATTGAGCACCATCATTTTTCTTTTTCATCAAATGAAGGGATAAACAAGAGGTTTAAAAGAGAGTTCCCGGCGGGGCAGTTTCGACATACGATTCTTTCCCGATGATCTCTGCTTTGAGATACCTCTCTGCCATTTGAGCCATACACAAAAGCGGGGAATGGATATAGCTGATCTCTTTCTGTGTCCGTTCCCATGATGCGAATGATTCGATCTCCTGCTCGATCGCTTTGGTCTTTGCCCGCCATCGCATCTCGCGGGCTGTTGCTTCCACCATCTCACCGCCGTACTTGAACCGAACGCGGATCTCTGTTACAACTTCGTATTTTATCGGTTCTCCGTCCATGATATCATCCCATATGCATTATCTTTCTATAGAAGTGTTTTTTAGGATCGACTCGCGGCGTCTATTGGGGGATAGGAGGGTATTTGCATTAATCTCAGTCTCAGGGTTGGCATATGATTTCATCGTCTATCCTTAGCAATCGTATTATACAACCGCCTCCTCCACGATCCTGATCTCCTCTTCTGTGAGCCCGTAGAGCTCATATACCTCTTTATCGATCTCAGCATTTATCGCCTCGATCTGCCGCATCAGCAACTCACGGGCATGTGCCTCCCGCACCCCGCCTACCTTGGTATTCAGGTCAAGTATCCGCTCGACAAGGGTAACAATGCGATCATGCCGGGCAACGTCGTCGGGGTTTGCGGGATCGATGGGGCGGATTGGGATTTTCGCGAAGTATTGGTAAATAAGTTGATAGCCACTTTGAATTCTTGTACAATGATTTGCTACGAGGAACCAGCCTAATTGTGAATTTAAGATGCCTAAAAGCAATATATCTTCAATTATAATGATGTAGGTAGCATTGTTTGAAAAGATGCTTCCGTGTCGATCTATAGTAAAGTTGGGCTTTACTTGAAAGACATTGTATATTATTTTTGGTTTTTCAAATTCATTGTAGTAATCACATGCACGGAGTTCCCACCAATAATCCCCTTTATCGCATCTCTTCTGTGCCTCAGCTTCAAAAGGTTTTAAATGCTGTGCAATCGCCGGATATTGTTCTTCTAACCATCTCCACTTATTACGATAATCCGAAGCTTTTTGATTTGTGGTTCCTTTCTCAAAGAGAATCAAATATTGCCTTTTTTGTGGACTGATATAACGTTTCACATCCCTTCCTGCCAGAAATGGCTTAATAATCTCCTCGCTCTTTGGATCCTCGGCGATCAGCCGCTCACGTGTATCCGCATCGATGACAAATGCCTTATTCAGCCCGGTCTTGATGCCATAGTATATCTTCCCCTGCACATACTCTCCGAGCGGAACTCCTACCTCTTTGAGTTTGCTGAGCAACTCCTGTACCCCGCCATCAGCAAGCGACCATCCGCTATCGTCCAGCTCCTCCTGATTAACCGGATAGTGGTTCTCTTCAACATGTGCAGCGAGATCCGGGAATTCAAGGCTCTTTACCTGAGCTACATTGAAGTTAGAACTGGCTTTGCCTGCCAAAACCGTGATGATGCAGGGGTAGGTGGTCGCATTCGTAAAGACGGGGAGATCGCCAAAGTCCACAATCTCCTCGATCTGTTTTGTCTTCAGCCATTGCCTGAGGGGTTTGCCATAGTTTGCCCGCATCCACTTGTTTGCAACGATATAGGAGAACCTGCCGCCTTCTCCGAGGAGAGAGACGCCTTTCTCGATGAAATATGCATACAGATCCGCTGTTCCCGCATAGACGGCATACTGCTTCTTGACATAATCCTTAAACACCTGTCCAAGCGTTTCCTGCCGCACATATGGCGGATTCCCGATCACCGCATCGAACCCGCCCTTCTGCATGATCTCAGGGAACTCCCGTTTCCAGTCGAAGGGGTTGATCTGGCGGATCTCCTCATCTGTGAGTGCCGTCGGGGAATTGGTCTGGCTGTTATTCTGGATGTTCGTCTGGATAGTGGTATAAATATCCGGTCCAATAAGCGAGTTGCCGCACTTGATGTTCTTGTGTAGGGAGGGAAGCGCCCGTTCCGCAAAGAGTTTCAGCTGTTTTGAGAGCGTCTCTTCGTTCTCACCTTCAAGCACCTTCAGGAGAAGGGAGAGTTTGGTAACTTCAACTGCCTGCGTATCGATATCCACACCGAAAATATTGTTTAAGAGAATCCGCTTCCGCTCGGCTGAAGTCAGCTGCCAGGTGCTCCGGACGCGGGAGACCGTTCCGTCACCGCCGGCAAAGATCGGCAACTCTACATGCTCGTTTTGTGTTCTGGATCTCCCCTTTGCACTTTTCTTTCCGGTTATCTCCTGATACTGTGCCGGGATGAGTGCCTGCACCTCTTTTGAGGTTGCTCCCTTCCCCCTGATCACCGGCACCAGGTGTTCGATGTACCAGTCACGATGCCAGTCAAGGAGATACTGGTATGCTCCGATCAGAAATGATCCTGATCCGCAGGCAGGATCGAGGATTTTGATCTCCGAGATCTCTTTTGGTGTTTTGCCGGAAACAAGCTCGCCAACTGTTTTTTCAACGATGTAATCAACGATATAGGTCGGTGTGTAGAAGACTCCGCCCGCCTTCCGGACCTCCGGCTTGAATTCTACCTCAGCCCGTCCAGCTTTCGTAAGCCGGATCACCTTTCCGAGGAACTGTTCATAGACATGACCAAGGATCTCTGTTGGGATCACCGAGAACTCAAAGGGGCTCTCAGGGTAGTAGAGGCGGTTGATGATCTCCTTGAGCACCTTATCATCGATTACAACCGAGAGGGAGAGGGTATCGGGGATCTCCGTTCTCCCTCTTTCTTCCTGGAAATAGAAGAGCCCTGAGTTGTAGCGGTCATCTGCCTCGATGAAGATATCGCAGAGTCGTTTGTAGATCCCTGCACCATCCCGGAGATCGTTCAGCCGCCCATACCTCTCAATCCCCCGGTCCTCGCAGATCCTGAGGAAGATGATGCGGTCTATTGTCCGCTGGACAACGGTATTCAGCTCTTCAAGCGTGATATCGTTTCGAAGTGCGATATTTCTCGCAAGCAGATCCCGCCATTTCTCGATATCCTCAAGGAACGCATCATCCACGCGGGCGGTCCCACGTTTCCCCTTTTTGGATTCGGCAAACTTATCAAATGATCCGAGCTTGATCGATTCCTGTGCGAATATCTCTTCGATCCAACCCCATTTCTCCGGGTATTCCGTGAAGGTGAAATAGGCGATCCGGGCTGTTGCTGAGGTGTCGTTCTTGCCAATTGGTATGGTGCAGTCATAGACCGCGAACTCTTCAAAATCTGTGAGAATGCTCAGTTTCAGGTTTGCATTCCAGGCATATCTCCTGAGCTGGAGGGCTGCGTTGGTATCATCCTTGATATTGACATCGGGTTTCTTTGCCTCGACTATGAATTTCGTCTGTCCGCCGATCCGGAATGCATAGTCAATAAAGAGTGTCTTCCCCCGGATCTTGATCGGCTCTTCATGTGCGACCTCTTTGTAGGCTTCTGAATACCCCTTGTTATTATCGACATCCCATCCGAGGGCATGGAAGAAGGGATCGAGGAACTGCCGCCTGAGTTCTGTTTCATTCTTCTGCCCCCGGAGATATGAGGGGCGATGAAACTCGAAACGCTCTACAAGATGTTGTATTGCTTCAGGGCATGCAGCCGGTTCAACCATTGTAATCAATTGGAGGGATGGGGTTTTGGAATAGAAAAAGAGGTATGGTTTGGATTTATCCAGTTATTCTGAAGGTGAGGCTTGGAGTTAATGGGTGACGTTTCATAGGATTATGTAGGGTAATCAAGATTGAGGGATTTGATTATTATGTAACTTGTTTTAGGACTGATATGAATTAGAATAATAATAGGAGCGGCGATAAATCACCAATATGATGATGAATAATAATGCGAGGGACCGGATTCGAACCGGCGAACCCCTACGAGAATAGGCCCTGAACCTATCGCCTTTGACCTGGCTCGGCAACCCTCGCGCCTGTGCTCTTACCTCTTTGACGTCATTGCGTATAAATATGTCCACTTTCGATCGGGAAGAGAGGGTGAAAGATGATAGAAGTAGAAGATGATAGAAGATGATAGAAGATGATAGAATATAATAGAAGATGATGAGGGAAGGGCTCTTTCCAAATCCCCGCTCCCTACTCCCTCCTCCTCACTCCCTTTACTTCTTCCTTCCCGTTTCCTCACCCTGATCTGCGGCCTTTGCCATCTCGCGTTCCCTGAGCTCGGACCGGCGAATCTTGCCTGATATCGTCTTTGGGAGTTCGTCCACGAATTCGATTGCACGTGGGTACTTATAGGGTGCGGTCGTCTCCTTCACGTGGTTCTGAATCTCTTTCACGAGCTTTTCAGACGGCATCACATCCTTATGGAGGACGATGAATGCCTTCACGATAACGCCCCTGATCTGATCCGGGGTGCCGACGACAGCGGCCTCCTGGACAGCCGGGTGCTCGAGGATCGCCGACTCCACCTCAAAGGGGCCGATCCGGTATCCTGAGCTCTTGATCACGTCATCATCGCGGCCAACAAACCAGAGGTACCCGTCCTCATCCTTGTATGCCTTGTCCCCGGTATAGTAGAACCCATCTGAAAAGGACTCGGCATTTGCCTCGGGGTTTTCGAGATACTCGCGGAAGAGCCCGACCGGCCGGGGGTTGAGGGAGACTGCGATCCTACCCTCATCTCCATCAGGCACCGGCTGGCCGTCATCATCATGCAGCTGGATATCCCACCCCGGTGCGGGCTTTCCCATCGATCCGGGTTTGAGCTTCATGCCGGGGAAGGTCCCGATACAGCAGACCGTCTCGGTCTGGCCGTATCCCTCATAGATATCAAGGCAGGTTCCCTCCTTCCAGATGCGGATCACCTCGGGGTTCAGGGGCTCACCGGCAGAACAGCAGTGGCGGAGCTCAGAGAAATCGAACTTCCTGAGATCGGCGATGATCAGCATCCGGTAGATCGTCGGTGGGCAGCAGAACGTGGTGATCCCATACTTCTCGATCAAGGGGAGGAGTTCAGTTGCCTTGAACCGGCCCCGGATATCATAGACAAAGATTGCCGAGCCGCAGACCCACTGGCCGAAGTACTTCCCCCATGCCGCCTTTGCCCATCCGGTATCAGAGACGGTGAAATGAAGATCGTTCTCCCTGAGATCATGCCAGAACCGGGCGGTGATGATATGCCCAAGGGCATAGCTCTGTTCATGGATCACCATCTTCGCATCCCCGGTTGTCCCGGAGGTGAAGAAGATCAGCATCGGATCGGTCGGGAGGGTTCTTCTGAGACTCCTGAAATGAACCAGTGTGCGTGCCACCGGCGCCGGATAACTCAGTTCAAATGGATAGCTGATCCATCCGGAACGCTCCCCGTCAACGACCATCTTCTGGACAAGTGACGGACAATTGTCAGACAACTCATCACATTTCGGGGCATTCTCCGAATCAGTGATGATCATCTTGAAGTCGCCCGCATTGATCCGATAGATGAGATCCTTTGTTGTCAGCATCGTCGGGGCAGGTGCAAAAACCGCGCCAAGCTTCATCAATGCAAGCGTCAGTATCCAGAACTCCGGGACCCGTGGGAGCATTACAAAAACACGATCTCCTTTGTTAATCCCGAATTTCAGTAGAATATTTGCCGCTTCATTCGAGAGGGTCTTCATATCCCAGAAACTGTACTTCTTCTCCTCACCATTCTGATTCGTCCAGATCAGCGCAAGCTTATTCCGATCCTTCTCAGCCCATGCATCAACGACATCGAATGCAAAATTAAAGTATTCGGGCACATGAATTGCAAAATCGGACGTTGCATGAGCGTATTCTGGCAGATTGCGTGTCCAGTCGGCGACCGTCTGCCTGCTCTCTGTAGTATTGCCAGCACCATCAGTCATAAAAACGGTTAAATTTGGTTTTTCATCCATTTATGACAATCGATCTGTTCTTCCTCGGAGAAGACTACAGGGTCAGTGTCAGATCTGCTTGAGAGATTCTATGCGTGGTGTGTACCCTCTCGAAAAAAACACTGCATAACAGGCGGCAGAAGATGATGAAAGGATGAATGCCATAAAGCTTCTCCGTCATTATTATGGTCTGACACCTTTAAATGTACGAGGATGGCAGATCAACAGTACGACTCATTAAAGATCGAAAATATCGTGGCTTCCGGTGTCATTGCAGATTCTATCGATCTTCTGGCAATCTCCGAGCATATTGAGGGGTGCGAGCTGAATACAAAGCGATTCCCCGGAGCGGTATACCGGATTAAGGATCCGAAGATGGCATCACTCATCTTCTCATCCGGAAAAGTCGTGCTTACCGGGATCAAGAATGAAAGCGATCTCGGCCGGGGCCTTGAGCTGATCATTGCATCACTCAAAGGTGCAGGTATCACCACGCATGAAGTTCCTGATGTCAAAGTAACCAACATCGTCTGTTCATATGACATGGGTAAACCAATCAACCTGAACAAGGTTGTCATTACATTGCAGCTTGAGAACATCGAGTATGAACCGGAACAGTTCCCGGGTCTCGTTTACAGGATAGCAGATCCAAAGATTGTTGCTCTCCTCTTCTCATCAGGAAAAGTGATTCTCACAGGTGGAAAGAATCTCACGGATGTCAGGGCTGGTCTTGAAGTCCTTGAACAGCACCTTGCTGATATCCTCTGATTCTTCTTTTTTCACCAGAATCGATGGGTTGTGATATACTTCCTCTCGGCTTTTAAGATCTCTTTATAGAATCCATCTCCTTTTGCATGAGTGGCCAGGATTCTTGATGCGGCATCAGGACCAACCCCTCGTCCGGCAAGGGCAGTGATGGCCATCTTCCCGCTTGAGAGAACCATATTTGCGGTTTTGAGCATTTTTTTCTCCACATCCTTCTCTTCAGGTGTCTTCTTCTTTTTTCTGGTGATCAGAATATTCTCTTCTTCATATGGCTTGACGGCGGCAATGAGCCTGGCTCCACATTTTGGACACTCGGGGTGCTCCTCCACCCGTTCCAGAATCGTCTTCCTCTTCCAGCTTCTGCAATGCATACAGGCAAGGATAACCTCCTGTGCATCCAACCGTCGCTTCAATGCAGCAATCACTGCCTGATCCATATCCGGTGGAGCGATCAGATCCCGTGACGAAAAGAGCCCTTCTGCACCGATGATGGAGAGTGGTCCTATCCGAACCTCGATCTCCCCTGATCGTATCCGGGAGATAAGTCCGCCTGCTGTCTCTGCATCCATATATCTGCTGAAGAGTTCACGGTACACCTCCTGTTCGATAACACTGCCATCAAAATGTTCGCTTAAGCGGTGGAGGCTGATCTTATCATATTCGGCATCGGAATCGATCGCCCCAAACTTCTTTGCAACAGCAACAAGCTTCCACTTATAGAGGGCGGTCTTCCGCATTGCAATCCTCAGAATCGCCTCGATATGTGCTCCTTCAAGTGAGAAGAGGATCTCTCTGACATCCTGCGCTCCGACAATCTTCGGCAGTCGCAGAAAAATCCTGTATGCATTCACCTCAATTCCGACACTTGTTCCATACCGTGCGGAGATCAGGATGGAGAGGGCGCGACCGAGGGCTTCATTTGCCTTATGGCCCCCGCAGATATTCACGATCACACCTTCTTTGGAATGCTCGAGCATCACCAGACGATCGGTTGGAACCGGCGTCCTGTTCTTCTCCATCTCGGAAAATATTCTGTTAATGTATGCAACTGACTCTGCATCTGCTCCATAGTCAGTGAAGCACCGTGATCTCCTGAGCCGTCCAACCTCCTCTGCCACCTCAAAGGGCACCGGGATCTGCTCTCCCTCCCAGGATGGCAGCTCACCCATGCTCTTTGGTGCAGGCTCGACGGTGATCGCATCTTCAAGCACTTCAAGCACCCGCCAGAGCCTGCCGCGTGTGATGAAGACAGCTCCGGTATGGATCCACCCGACGACAAATGATTCATCAAGGGTGCCGATCGTTCTCCGCGTCACATAATCGATGATCCGGAACTTCCGCTCATCGGTGATCATCGAGAGGTTTGTGGTGAGATACTTCCGGGCACGGCCGGTTTTGATTAAAAAATCTCCCTCTCTTCGGATCAGGCGGTGCTCTTCCATTCTGTCTATACAGTCATCCAGCAGCTCTCCACAGTCAGATGTCGGCCATGCCCGCGAGATGATTCTCCTCACCAATCCAATCCCGCATTCACCCCGCTCAACAGCGATTGCCGCGACCTGATTTGCGATCACATCGGCCGGGCACCGGGGTGGGTTTACCGGCTCGGTCTTATTCATCACCGCCCGCCGTGCAATGACGAGGGATTCGAGGAGGTCGTCGAAACCGGTTGCAATGATCGTTCCCCGTGAGATCTGGTCGATCCGGTGCCCGGCCCTCCCGACCCGCTGGATGAGACGTGCGACATCACGGGGGGATCCAAACTGTATCACATGATCGATATGCCCGATATCGATCCCAAGCTCCATTGAGCTGGTGCAGACGAGTGTTTTGATCCAGCCTTTTGAGAACCGGTCCTCAGCATCGATCCTGACCTCCTTTGAGAGCGATCCATGATGTATTTCGACATCGCCGCGTGGTATGAGATGGTGCCCGATTGCCTCGGCCACCGACCGGGTATTGACGAAGACAAGGGAAGATTTGGCATCATCAATGACATCCTCAATCTTCTCCACCTGCTCATCAAATCTATCTCCGCCAAAGAGAACACGGAGAGAGAGGCGGGATGCGACCGGCACTTCAATGATTGAGAATGCCCGCTCCCCACAGAGGCAGAATCCGACCGTCTCAGGGTTTCCGACCGTTGCCGAGATCCCGATACGCTGGAATTCTCCTGCATATTCGCAGATCCGCTCAAGTGCAATCGCAAGCTGCACTCCCCGTTTCCCATCAGCAAGTTCATGGATCTCATCGACGATCACATGCCCAACACCCGCAAGATGCTGCCGGAGACGGGATCCCATCAGCATCGACTGGACCGTCTCAGGGGTGGTGATCAGAAGATCCGGTGGCTTGAGTGCCTGTTTTCGCCTCTCCGCCATCGTGGTGTCACCATGCCGCACACTAACAGACAACCCAAGCTCTCCGCACCACCAGGTGAGGCGGGAGAGCATGTTCCGGTTCAGTGAGCGGAGGGGGGTGATATAGAGGGCAGAGAAGCCATGCCGCTCCTTCATTGTGAGAAGCGAATGGAAGATCGGGAGCATCGCGCTCTCGGTCTTTCCTGTGCCGGTGGGAGCGATCAGGATCTGGTGTTCTCCCCGCAACAGGGGAGGGATTGCGCGGAGCTGGATCTCGGAGAGATCATTAAAACCCCGTTTATCAAGGGCATCCCTGATCCGCTCATGCAGAAGAGCGATAATATGGATCGGATCTGAGGGATCCGAGGGTGTCGATATAGGTTCCATCCTGAAGAAACACCTCGGCTGTTTCTATCCTGATACTCCGGGAAAGAGGGGATATCCCACTCTCCGGGATCGTTCTGATATCAATCCCTCCTGCATACTCATAAAAGGCAGGCATGAAGAGGAGACGGGTGGGTGTATCTGCCGACTCCATCCTGAGCTGCTCCTCATCAACTTCAGATAACAGGTATGCGGGATTTCCCCTCAGGGAACAACCGACCTCATCATAGAGGTGGATAACCGGGTGGTGGTGTCCTGCTATAATGAGGTGGCCGGCAAGGTCTGGTGACGGGTAGGTGTGGCCGTGCAGGTATCCGATACCGTCAATGATCACACCAGTTTTGTTCTGGATCTCTTCCTGCTCCATATACCGTTCTATTCCGGGATCATGGTTGCCGGGAAGGAGCCGGAGATCGACTTTGCGTCTGATCGCATTCAGAAACTCCGGGAGCTCCGTATGCTCCTGCCAGGTGATACGGGGCACCGAATGTTTCAGATCGCCGAGAATAACCAGAAGATCGGGATTGGTTGCCTCAATACAGGTGAGAATACGTTCGAGCCGGCTTTTTGAACTGCTCTTCAGATGCCATCCTGCGGAATCAAGGGAACTCTCGACACCAAGATGGATATCAGCAATGACAAGAACCGCAATCGAGCTTTTTACCAGGAGAGCCGGCCCTTCGGGGAGGAACCGGGGTATCATAGAAGCCTGATGATGCTGTTTGTCGGCATATAACAGTCTCCTTCCTCAAGAAGTACTGTTAAAGCGGCTTTTGCCTCACTCTCCCCGACTCCTCCTTCACCAGCTTTATTGAGAACATCCTCAAGAGAGGCGCCTTTTGGCCCTGAGCATTCTTCGATGAGTTTGATCATCTGCCCGGTCAGATCAGGTACATCTGCCTGAACGCTCTGGCTCTTCTCTGGTTCTGCGCCGACAACCTCCAGTGCCCTTGTAACCATCTCTGCAATCTCTCTCTGTTCTTCGGAGAGTTCCCCAATTGCCTCCAGTCTCCGGAGAGTATCATCCGCGCAGAGGTGAACGAAGCGATCACGATCCTCACGCTGTACCACCTGACAGGAGTCTGCAATGACCCTGATCTCCTCCCGGCCGCGCTGGGAGAGTTCACCTGAGATGGCGACAAATGCCGGAGGTTCGGTTGCGGTCAGGAGATCGGCAACGAGCGGACAGGAACGGTTCACTGATATCGAGAAACCGCCCGTTGGATCGCTCAGTCGTGCATCCACTGCACGACTATTCTGTACATGCACCTCGGTCAAAACACCGATCAGAAATACACGATGAAAAATACCTCCGGTTGGGGTGATAAATCCATTCTCTCCTTTATCTGCACGGTGAAGTTCATCTGCGAAGACCCAGCCGACAGGAGTGGTTGCATGTACCATTGTCTGTTCATATCTGTCGGGGTGAGGCATCAGGGTATCGATAGGACGTATCCTTTTCATCAGGTGGGATCTAATGATCATGCATGGAGGATGTCCACGGGATCTGGATCGAGAAGTACCGCCCACTGCGGTTAGCTGACATGGTCGGCCACAGGGATATCGTTGAGCGGCTGGAGAGTTATGTCAAGATGGGAACCCTCCCGCATCTTCTTCTCACCGGCAGTCCCGGTGTCGGGAAGACGACAGCAGCTGTTGCCCTTGCACGTGAACTCTTTGGGGAAGACTGGAGGATGAACTTCCGTGAACTAAATGCCTCTGATGAGAGAGGCATTGATGTTGTGCGGAACCAGATCAAGCAGTTTGCCCGCACCTCGCCGATGGGAGACGCGTCATTTAAGATCCTCTTCCTGGATGAGGCTGATTCACTGACAACAGATGCACAGGCGGCACTGCGACGAACAATGGAGAGTTATGCTGAAAGCTGTCGTTTCATCCTCTCCTGCAACTACTCCTCAAAGATCATCGATCCGATCCAGAGCAGGTGTGCACTCTTTCGGTTCCGTCCTCTCACTCCTGAGGATGTCAGGGAAGAAATACGACGAATAGCCGGAAAAGAAGGACTAACCCTCACCGAAAAAGCAGAGGATGCAATCGTCTACATTGCACAGGGTGATATGAGAAAAGCGATCAACGCGCTTCAGGGTGCAGCGGTGGTTACACAGGATATCACAGAAGAGCAGATTTATGCGATCAGTGCCACTGCAAAGCCCTCGGAGATAGTTAATCTCATTAATCTCTCGCTTTCAGGGGATTTCGAAGGTGCCGAGCGGCACCTCGGTTCACTGACACGGGATCGCGGGATTGCCCCCACCGAACTTCTCGGGCAGTGCTATAGGCATCTGATCTCAATGGAAATTGATCGGTTGCTGAAGGTGGAATTGATCGATCATATCGGTGAGGCGGATTATCGGATCTCCGAGGGGGCGCAGAGCGATCTTCAGATGGAAGCGATGATCGCACGGTTCGTACTGTCGGCATTGAAGAAGAGAGGGATTGATCAGCATTGAATCAGGATGAAGAATTCGACGTCGAAGTTGTCGATAAATCAAAAGAATGGGCGGATTTTCTCTCAAAGAAATACAAACAGGAACTCCGGACCATCAGCCGTGAATATCCCTATAAACGATCCCTGATCATCAATTATGAGACCCTTCAGAAGTTTGGAAAGAGCGGGGTCAGGCTTGCCGACGAACTTCTTGCCTATCCAAACAAGGTCTTTGCAGAGGTCAGGGATGCCCTGCGGGCACACAATCTCCTTGCAGGAAAAGATGCCCATGAGATCATCCCCCGGATGAATATCCGGTTCATCAACCTCCCGCGTAAAACACTTGTTCGGGATATCAGATCCGAGCAGATGAATACCTTCGTCTCAGTTGAGGGAATTATCAGAAAGACGACTGAGGTTCGCCCCCGGATTGTGGAAGCGGTATTCCGGTGTCCATCAGGCCATATGACACTCCGCGAACAGGGATATGGTAAATTTGTCGAGCCGGAAAGTTGTGGCATGGGTGAATGCACTCATAAGCGTCTGGAACTGATCCATCTCAAATCAAAATTTGTCGATGCACAGAAGATTCGAATACAGGAGATACCTGAAGGTCTCCGTGGGGGTGAACAGCCTCAGATCCTTGATATTGACGCAACCGATGATCTGACCGGGCTTGCCGCTCCGGGGGATCGCGTCATTGTAAACGGGGTGCTCCGTTCGATTCAGCGGATGAATGCCGGTACAAAGAGCACCACGTTTGATATCTATCTCGACTGCAACTCCATTGAGTTTGGCGAGAAAGAGTTTGAAGAGGTGAACATCACCGAGGAAGACGAGGCACAGATCCTGGAACTCTCGCGGGATCCAAACCTCTATCGAAAGATCGCCCATTCCATTGCTCCGACCATCTATGGAAATGATGATGTCAAGGAGGCAGTCTCTCTTCAGCTCTTTGGCGGCATTGCAAAGGAGATGCCGGATGGGAGTACACTCCGTGGGGATATCCATGTTCTTCTCGTTGGAGATCCGGGTATTGCAAAATCCCAGCTGCTCAGGTACGTGGTGAAACTCTCTCCCCGTGGCATCTATACCTCCGGCAAATCCGCAACTTCAGCCGGACTTACGGCAGCTGCGGTGAAGGATGAGTTTGGGGATGGAAAATGGACCCTTGAGGCAGGTGCTCTCGTACTTGCAGATATGGGTGTTGCAGCAGTCGATGAGATGGATAAGATGGCAAAAGATGATCGCTCTTCCCTTCATGAAGCCATGGAGCAGCAGACGATCTCAATTGCAAAGGCCGGGATCACTGCGACATTGAAATCCCGGTGTGCACTTCTCGGGGCCGCAAACCCGAAACTGGGGAGGTTTGACGAGTATGTGGGAATTTCAGAGCAGATCAATATGCCTCCTTCCCTCCTCTCGCGTTTTGATCTCATCTTTATCATGACCGATAAGCCGGAGAAACAACGTGATGAAGCAATTGCACAGCATATCCTAAAAGCACATTCAGTTGGCGAGCTGATCATGCAGCACAAGAAGAACCCGATCGAAGGCGTCAATGATGAATATATCAAACGTGAACTTGCTCCCGTCACTCCCGAGATCGATCCCGTTCTCTTCCGGAAGTATATCGCCTATGCAAAACGGAATGCATTTCCCATAATCACTGAAGAAGCCAGGGAGACGCTTGTTGATTATTACATGAAACTCAGAAACCTCGCATCTGCTGACAAGCCGGTCCCGGTCACCGCCCGTCAGCTCGAAGCGCTTGTCAGGCTGGCTGAAGCGAGCGCACGTACCCGCCTCTCGCTATCGATCGAGCGGGATGATGCGGTGCGGGTGATCCGGATTGTCGATGGCTGTCTTCGGAAAGTCGCCTATGATCCCCAGACAGGATCCTTTGATATCGATAAGATCGTCACCGGTGTTTCAAAACAGAGCCGGGATCTGATCAGGACTATCAAGGAGACGATCCGACAGTCAGGGGACGAGAGCGGCATAGCCCGGATCGATCAGATCGTGGAAAGCCTGGTCCAGAAAGGATTTACCCGCGATACCGTCGAGAAGCAGATCGATGTGCTTCTCAGGGGTGGAGAGGCCCTCTCTCCTCGAAACGGCCTGATAAAACTCATTTAGGAGATATATATGCCAACAGACAGGGAACAAGCCGTCTTTGAAGCGGCGATAAAACTCGGTGCACTCTACCACCAGTTCGTCGGAACTCCAATCTCCCCGGAGACCGCAACAACAATTGAAAAAGCGATCGAGTCAGCAGTCAGCCTCCAGCCATATGTGACAGATGTGCATGTGAAACTTGATAGATCTGTTATGCTCGAGAACCCCTTCGGCTACTCCGAAGTTTCCGGGAGGATGTTCAATGTCACAATCTCCACACAGGTGGGGGACGCAACCTGTACTGCCGCACTCAGATATGAGAATGGATATCCGATGATGTCCATCATCGATTAATATGCAGAAACCGCGCTTTCCGATAACAGACGACCATATCCATATCGATCCGGTTCGGGGCATCGGTATGAAGGCGGTCAGGGAGTTTGCCCGATCCGGTGGAACCCATATCTTCCTCGTAACAAAACCCTCATGGTCATATGGAATCACACCAGCCATCCCGGAAGATTTCCGGGTGGTCTTTGAGAAGACTATAGCCCTTGCAGCGGAATGTTGCCGGGAGGGAGTGGTGGCATTTCCGGTTCTCGGGGTTCATCCGGCAGAGATATCGCGCATGACTGAGCGGATGACCATTTCTGAAGCCGAGTCCCTGATGATCGGGGCACTTGAACTGGCCGGTCGGTATGTGAAGGAAGGATCAGCCGTTGCCCTGAAGAGCGGCCGCCCCCATTATGAGGTGGAATCAGATGTGTGGGAGGCATCAAACCGCGTATTGGATGCTTCTCTCCAGTTTGCCGCAGAATGTGGCTGTGCAGTGCAGCTGCATGCTGAGAGCGGCCCATGCGATGATGTTGTGGAGATGGCAGAAAAGGCCGGTGTTCCTCTCAAACGGGTGGTGAAGCATTTCGCTACCCCTGATACCAAACTTCATCCTTCATTCATCGCAAACAATGATTTCATCGCTTCTGCCGCTTGCGATGGCAGGCCATTTACGATGGAGAGCGATTATATGGACGAACGCGATCGCCCCGGTTCAGTGCTCGGCCCCCGGTCGGTTCCGAGGTTTACGCTCCGCCATCTTGAGGCAGGCAGTTTCACAGAAGAAGATATCTGGCGTATTCATTCTCTGGTGCCAGAAGAGGTTTATGGTGTTCAGATCTCCCTCTGATCGAAACGATCCTTTTTGCACCATGACACCGAATACTATGCAATGTACCTGAAGATCCATAAGGAGCCGGGTGGAGGAACGGTTGTTGCCGTCTGCGATCGTGAACTTCTGGGAAGAACGCTCACCGAAGGCAATATCGAGATTACCATCTCCGAGTACTTTTATGGAGATGTTCCTGCCTCCGAGGAGGAGGTGCGGTATGCTCTTGCACATGCAAGTAATGCGAATATCATCGGGACAAGAGTCGTTGAGATTGCGATCTCACTTGGCTGTATCGAACGTTCATCATGCCTGATGATCGATTCTGTCCCGCATGCCCAGTTTGTACAATAAGAGATCATGAGTATCAAAGACACCATCTGCCCCCGTTGCGGAAAATCCTCTGAAGAAGGACTCTGTGGCCCATGCAGGCTGCATGAGATCGAATGGGTAACCGTCTCTCCCCGTGTTGAAGCAATCCTCTGCCCTACCTGCGGATCACGCAAAGTTGGTAGTAGCTGGGCCGATCTGGAGAGTGATAAGGAAAATCTTGCACGATCTCTTGTCATTGACGGCATTGTGTTCCATCCGGATGTAACTGATCATGCAATGGAGATGACGATTCGCGATATTAGTGTGAATCGATCGAAAGCCTACCTGACGATATCCGGGAAATGCTATGGCATCCCGGTTCAGGGTGAATATCAGGTGCTGATCGTTCTGGGCAGGGAGCAGTGTGACCGGTGCTGCCGGATATCCGGTAGTTACTATGAAGGTATCATTCAGGTAAGAGGTGAGGGGAGGCGGCTGACTGAATGGGAGAGCAGACGGGCCGCAGAGATCGCCTGGCAGGCTGAAGATGCCGCCCAGCAGGGAGGCGACCGCCTCTCGTTTGTATCATCTATTGACTCCTCAAAGGATGGAATTGATGTTATCGTCTCATCTCTTGGGATCGGGCAGTCTATTGTGACTGATATCTCCTCCTATTTCGGGGCACGTTCGACATCACATCCGAAACTTGTCGGGGAGAAGGAGGGGAAACGGCTCTATCGTGTCACATGGTCCGTCAGGCTTCCCCGAATCGTCCGTGGAGATGTCGTTTCGATGAAGAATGATTACTATCTGGTTTCAGGATCAGATGGTACGACACTCAGAACAAAACATCTGCTCACCCAGCAGCCACGAAGTTTCCGTGACGAGGAAGCCGTACAGCTCATCGGGAATATCCGGGATGCCGAGGAGGCGATGGTGACCTACCATGAGGGTGATACCATCGGCATCCTCGATCCAAAGACTCACCTCCCCCTTGAGATCCCATCCCCAAAAGGCTGCCATACACAGGCAGGGGGAGTCGTCACCATTCTCCGCGATGGTGAAGTGCTGGTTGTGGTTGGGTACTGATGCGTGCACGGATACTCTCTCCCGGGGCTCTCACTTCACTCTCGAAATACCGATGGGTTGATCCATCCAGAAGGTCGTACCGGGAGGGGGATGTCGTCTATGCCCCTGTCAGGGAAGGTGAGGCATATGATACCATTATCCCTGATAGAAAGAGGAGAGGGCGAGGGTACCAGCGGCTTGGTGATACGATCGTCTTCCATGGAAAACGACCTTCAGCCGAAGATATTGACGATATCAGGTCCCGCGAAGCACCCTCATGTATTTTGTTTATTCCAGCGCATGCAGGATCACTCCGAATACCCTCCTATGAAGTGATTACAGGCACTCCCCATGAGGTGCTTCATCAGGAATGCGGGATTGCATACCATCTCGATCCCACCAAAGTGATGTTCTCACAGGGGAACCGGGGAGAGAAGGAGAGGATTCGGTCTCTGATCGAAACGTCAGGACGAGAAGAGCGGATTGCTGATATGTTCGCCGGGATCGGGTATTTCACACTCCCGGCTGCTGTTGGCGGCGGGCGTGTGCATGCGATGGAGATTAACCCGGATTCGTATGGGTATCTCCTGAAGAATATCCGGGAGAATGATCTCTCCAATCGGGTATCTGCTGAATGCGGGGATTGCCGGAGACTCCTCTCAGGCAGGTATGATCGGGTGATTATGGGGCATTTTGATGCAACAGAGTATCTTGAATCCCTGCTCCCTCATGTTGGTTGTGGCAGTATCATCCATCTCCATACCATACATCCCGATGAGACGGCAATTCGCAAAGTACTATCCGGGTTTGGATTTGATGCCGGGATCACTCTGCATAGAATAAAGAAATATGCCCCTAACATATGGCATAGCGTAATGGATCTGGTGATTGCATGAGGCGGACACTGGAAGGAAAACTGCTAGTACTTGCGGTCACCGGGAGCATCGCCGCAGTTGACTGTGTCAGGCTTGCTCACGAACTCCGGAGGAAGGGGGCTGAGGTGCAGGCGGTTCTCTCGGAAGCTGCTGCCGGAATCATCAGTCCTGCGGCTCTTACCTATGCAACCGGACGTGAGACGATCACAACAATCACCGGGCATGTCGAGCATGTGATCTATTGTGGTGATGAACGAGAAGCTGATCTTCTCCTGATTGCACCCTGCACAGCAAATACAATTGGAAAGATTGCCTGTGGGATCGACGATACGCCTGTGACCACGTTTGCAACCACTGCTCTTGGAAGTGGCCAGCCAATTGTTCTCTCCCCCACAATGCACCACTCGATGTACCGTCACCCTGCCGTGTGTAAGAATCTTGAGATCCTGAAAGAATATGGGATTTGTGTGGTGCCTCCACGGATCGAAGAGGGGAAGGCAAAGATCGCTCACATCGACGAGATCGTCCTCTGGTCTGAACGGGCGGTCTCCGGCAGGCCTCTTGAGGGGAAGAAGGTGCTGATCACAAGTGGTGCCTGCCGGGAGCCGCTTGATGATGTCCGTATCCTGACCACCCGTTCAACCGGGCAGATGGGCCGCGAAATTGCCCTTGAAGCATTCAGGCTTGGCGCGGATGTGACCGTCATTCATTCGGATATATTCCCCTGTGTCCGGAACGTGAACGTGGAGACAGCAGGCGGGATGATGGCGGCGGTCCGGGCAGAACTTGATCTCGGGGTTGATATCTATATCAGTGCGGCTGCGATCTCGGATTATGCACCAGATCGGATCGCAGGCAAGATCCCATCAGGCCAGGAACAGGAGATCGCACTCCACCCTCTTCCAAAAATAATCGATCTCGCTCTTTCAAATCCGGCTATCAGGACAATCGGGTTCAAGCTGGGAGATGATGCCGCAGATGAAGGACGTGAGCTTCTGAGACGTGGAGCGTCGCTCGTTGTTGCCAATCCACCCTCTGTGATGGGATCTTCCAGTGGATCATTTCTGATTATGGGAGATGGTTCTGATGTTTCTGTTTCAACAAAAGAGGAGGTTGCCTTCGAGCTATGCCGACGTCTATGAAAGCCTTCTCACCAGGTCATATATCCGGATATTTCTCAAAGGTGGTGGGAAAGACAGCTGAGGGCACAGGAAGCATCGGTGCCGGACTTGTCCTTAACGAAGGGGTGACTGCAACAGTGGAGCGATCTGATGAGACTGAGGTTGTGGTAGTTGCAGATGGGATTGAGACGATCGGATCCCCCCCGATCGAGGAGGCACTGGAGAGGATGGGGGTGCAGGCTTTTGTCAGGACCGAGTCCCTCCTTCCGATGGGCTCCGGTTTCGGCCTCTCTGCCGCCTCCCTTCTGGCAGCAATTACCGCAGCAAATGAACTCTTCTCTCTTTCAATGGGGATGCCTGAGATTGCCCGTTGTGCGCATGAGATTGAAGTTTTGCATGGGAACGGACTTGGTGATGTGGCAGCGGAACTTGGCGGCGGCCTTGTCTGCCGTTCTTCACCTGGGATCAATGGGGTGGCCGGCCGTCTGATGGTCCCGGAAATGCCGGTTGCCATCGTCAGTCTCTCCCCAATCTCCACACAGCAGGTGCTCGCTTCTCCAGAATCAATGGAAAAGATTGCCCTGGCATATCCCGGCAGGTGCCCGGCCGATATTGATGATTTTTTCATGTTATCCAGGCAGTTTGCCGAATCGTCCGGTCTGATCACAGATCCCGTCAGAGCCATCCTCTCTGCCTGCGATGATGCGAATGTTCCGGCAAGCATGACGATGCTCGGGGAGGGTGTATTTGCCTATGGGAAGGATGCTGAAGCGGTGCTTTCGCAGTTTGGGAAGGTGTATATCACCTCCGTTGCTGATGAAGGGCCGAAAATTCTGGAGGTGAAGAGATGATTCCCAAGAACCATCCGAGGTACCGATCCCTTACGGTTCGGGAGTCGCTTGCTGCGGCTGCCCGGAGTGGTCTCGTCTCGTTTGAGGGTCTTTGCGCACATGGCCGGGGTGAGGCATTTGATTATCTGATCGGGGAGAGGACGACTGCCAGTGCAGCAGATGCAGAGCGTCTTGCCGCCCGGCTTATCCTCTCAGCAGTTCGCCCGGTCTTCTCGGTGAACGGGAACTGTGCTGCACTTGCAGCAGAGGAGATTGCAACATTTCAACAGAGAACCGGAGTGGCAGTTGAGGTGAATCTCTTTCACCGGACTGAGGAGAGGATGCAGCAGGTTGCAGATCACCTGATCACTCATGGTGTGGAGGTTCTGAGCGGTTCGTGTGAGCGCCTTGTTCCGCTTGAACATGACCGCGGCCTCTGTCTGCCTGAGGGTATTGGATCTGCGGATCTCATCCTGGTTGCGCTTGAGGATGGGGACCGGTGCGAGGCGCTCCGGAAGATGGGCAGGATCGTCATTGCAATCGATTTAAATCCGCTCTCCCGAACAGCCAGGCTTGCAACACTCCCGATTATCGATGAACTCACCCGTGCACTCCCTGCGATCACACAAGCCTGTGGAACTGAGAAGGCTGGAGATCTCTCTGCATTAGCGGCTTCGATCGATAACCAGAAATTCCTTGCAGATGCATTGAGAGAGATGAGAGAGAGGTTAGCCTGATGCTCTGGATAGAGAAGTATCGGCCGGATGGACTCGATACGATTCTTGGTGAAGAGCATATAAAACGGCAGCTGCAATATTTTGCCGATTCCGGTTCGTTTCCTCATCTTCTCCTCTCCGGCCCTCGTGGATCGGGGAAGACTACTGCACTCGACTCCTTTCTCAAGCTCATCTATCAGGATCATGTGGCCGAAAACGTAACGGTGATCCCATCCGGGACACTCTTCTCCCAGGGTCGTGCCTATCTCGAAGCTAATCCCAAATTCACTCCGCTCTATCAGAAAAGTCAGAGCGTTCTCTCAAATTTCAAATATATCGTGAGGTGGCATGCCTCCCTCAAGCCACTCAACCGTGAATTCCGGGTGATCGTCTTTGATTGCGCGGATGCACTCTCCCACGATGCCCAGAACGGTCTGCGCCGGACAATGGAGCGGTTCAGTGCTACCTGCCGTTTTATCTTTGTAACAACACAGCCCGCAGCCTTGATCAGCCCAATCAGGTCCCGTACTCTCCCCCTTTCTTTCCTCCCCATAGAGAACAGTCTCATTGAAGCTCGTCTGCGTGAAATCCTTGACCTTGAAGGAAAAACCGGTGCAATCCCGGATGATGATATTGCATTACTTGCGATTGCAGTGCGGGGAGATCTGAGGAAGGCGATCATGCATCTCCAGGTGGCAGTGGAGCTTGGAACTCCCATTCGTCCCGAGGAGATAGATGATACTGAGATCTCAAGGTTTGGAGAGGTGATTCTGGATGCAATCAGGCGGGGTGATCTATTGGCAGCTGTAAAGAGTGCAGAAAGCCTGATGATAGAATATGGCCTTTCGGGGCGTGAGCTTATCGGGACGCTCCGGAATTCGCTGAAAGTTTGTTGTAATGATCCAAATGCAACGCTTCTCCTTGCAGAGGCAGATGCGATGCTCGGGCAGTCCGGGAATGAATATCTCCAGGTAAATGCCTTTCTGGCCCGTTTGGAGGAGTTGAAGATATGAGCAGGGCAAAAGTACAGGCACATTATGATGAGGTTGCCGGGGTTTATGATCAGCGCTATGATTTCAGGCAGGGAAGGCTGTACCACCAGCACCTGAGTGGACTTGTTCTTGATCGACTCAAAAACCAGGGACTCCTCCTTGACCTTGGATGTGGAACCGGTCTCTTTATCGAACACTACCATAAAACCGGGGAAGAGGCAATCGGGCTTGACATCTCTCCCGGCATGGTCAGGATGGGACGTCTCCGCTGCCCTGATTCTGAGTTTCTTGTCGGAACAGCTGATGTTCTCCCCTTTGAAGACGAATCATTTGACAGCATTGCAAGCCTTCTTGCATTTACCTATCTCAATGATCCAGAAGCGATGCTCCGCGAGTCATATCGCATTCTGAAACCGGGTGGACAGATCGCTGTATGCACGCTCTCCTGGAATATGCTCACCTGGATGGTACCTCTCTTCTATCGACTTGGGGAACGTCTTGGATTGAATAAGATCGGAGTTGGCGATTTTGGTGAACATTACTATACCGGAAAAGAGATGGAGGAGATCTTCTCCCGGGCAGGTTTTGTTGATGTTGAATCCGCACGCTGTTCATTTGCACACTATACCCTCTCTCCCCGGCTTTTTGGCATTGCTCAGAGATTTGAGCCATTCATTGAGGCGCATATCCCCTATCTTGCATTCAATGTCTGTGTGAGTGGGAAGAAGGAGTAAAAAAGAAATTATTGGAGCTGTTTCAGCATCCGCTGTTTCTTCTCCCATGCTGCCTCTGCCGCACGGTCAACTTTCTTTTTCATCTCTTCAAAATTCCCGCTCTGCTTCTCAACCACTTTCTTGAGGGGTGTGTATGCGGCTTCACGGAACTGTGGTGAAAAGTCAGTCTCAATTCCGCCGGAGAGGAGAACAGATTCCGCTAATCCCTCTTCTGCATATCCGATGATCTCAACTGCAACACCGGTGTTTCGAATGACTGCCATGACGCGATCTGCTGCCTCTGGTGGAACGACAACAAGGAGCGAATCGATGGAGACACCAAGATAGTCGATCCCGAGTGTGTCGAGGAGGGTGAGAATACGGGGGTTGATGAGATGGCGGATCTTCTCTTCTTCAATGATAATCCGGCATCCTGCGGTCTCTGCCATCTCATAGGCGTCCCCACGAAGCCCTCCGTTGGTGACATCGGTCATTGCGTGAATCTCTGTGAAGACGGGATCGTGAACGAGTGCATCGCATGCCCTGAGGAAATGGAGATTGATCGTCTCGTCCACATACTCAGCATTGCCGGAATAGATTGCCGCGGTTGCGATGGTGCCGCCACCGGACCCTTCTGTCATCAGGAAGAGATCGCCCGGCATGATCTTTCTCCGGGCGGTGATATGGTCTGCAACCCCGACAACGCCGACACATCCGGTCATCCGGTCGCCGATCACCATATCGCCACCGATACGGAGGGTGGATCCGGCGATGAGCGGGACCCCGAGTGCCTCTGAGACGGTGGTGATACCGGCGGTATAGTCGAATATCTTTGCGACATCACCGTCATCTGCGACATGAATATCGGAGATGAGCCCGACCGGAGTTGCTCCCATCACATAGACGTCACGGAGGGTTGCCCGGGTGGCATGGAAGCCTGCAAGGAAAGGATAGTCTGAGAGGCGGGAGTGCATGCCGTCAACGGTGGCGATGATGTACTGGCCCCCTGCCTGCACAACCCCGCCATCATCCATCTCTGAGACACCGACCGATGCACCCGTATCCCCGATGATCCGGGCGATCTTTCTGTGTGCATAGAAGTCGCCAGTGCCACGGGATCCAACGCCAAACTCCCCCATGGAGACACCCGCCTTTTCATAGGTGAAGAGGTCGCCTTTCAGCCCCTCAGTGAGCCTCACTTCCTCGATTGCGGCAGTGGCAAATGCTTCTGCGTACTTTGGGTTGAGATCTTTTATCTCAAGGATCCGGTCCCGGAGGCGGATGCGCAGGTCATCATCCGGGCATCCTTCAGCCAGATGCCTGCGCACATATCCTTCTATATCCATATATGATTCTGTTGATCGGGAGGAGCAATAAAGGCGTGATCCTGATACTTCTCCGGGGTTATCCAAACAGAGGTACGCCAGCCCGGAGCGCACGCTCCCGATCGCAACCCTGATGATGGGTGGGGATGAGTTCTATGAATATGACGACTCAGCTGCTCCCCACTGCCTGTACAATCGCCGGCTCGGACTCGAGCGGGGGCGCCGGGCTTCAGGTTGATCTGAAGACCTTCGCCGCATATCAGGTATATGGCCTCTCTGTTGTATCCGCAGTCACTGCCCAGAATACACAGAAAGTTTCCGGGGCGTGGGTGCAGTCCGCTGATTCTGTGGCGGCTCAGATTACCACCCTCTGCGAGGAATTTGTGGTTTCTGCATGGAAGACGGGGATGCTTGGGAATGCTGCTGTTATTGAGGCGGTGATCGACTCACTCCCGGCGGGCGCCCCCCTCGTCCTCGATCCGGTGATCGTCTCAACAAGCGGCCACCGGCTGCTGACAGAAGATGCCCTGACACTCCTGACAGACGGACTGATCCCGCGTGCAACGGTTGTTACCCCGAATATCCCTGAGGCGGAGATCCTGAGCGGCATCTCACCGATCCGCTCGCTCGATGATATGCGTGAGGCGGGCTCGGTCTTCCTCTCTTATGGCGCAGATGCGGTCGTTCTGAAAGGGGGGCACCTGGGAAGCGGAGATGCTTCGGTCGATCTTCTTATCACCAAAAATGGAGAAGATGCATTCTCTGCTCCAAGATATCCCTATGAAGTCCATGGCTCCGGATGCTGTTTTGCCTCTGCGATCGCCTCAGAGCTCTGCCTGGGGCGGGATCTTTATTCAGCACTGGCGGGTGCGAAACATTTCATTGATGGTGCAATCAGGCATGCGATCCATCTTCCTTCAGGAGGAGCAGTGCCAGATCCATTCTGGAAAGGAAATGGGGCTATATGCAAACCGATCCCTTAATCTGATCCAATTGACCAACATCACCGTAATGGATGCGACCGATCATGCCATCCTTGACGCACTGATGGGGGATGCAAAAATACCGCTGGCTGACCTTGGGAGGCGGCTCTCCATTGCACCCTCAACGGTCTTCAAGCGGATCGAGCGGCTGAAGCAGGAAGGCGTGATTGAGCGGTTCACCATTGCAGTGAATCCTGAGTTCTTTCCCCGCCGGCTGGTTTCGTTCCTCTCGATCAAGGTTGATCCCGATGCAGCAGACGATCTGATCGCCTATCTCGCAGGGAAACAGATTGTGCGGGAGGTCTTTGAGGTGCTTGAGCCCAATGACTACCTGATAAAAGCGGTGACAACGGACATCTCTGAGTTAAAGACCGAACTCATCCATCCGCTCTCGGCACTGCCGGGGGTCCGTGAGGTGAATACTATTCTGGCAGTGAAGAAGATCAAGGAGCAGACATATGTTGGGTAGAATGGATATTTTGGGTGGCATGTTGGTTCCGGGTGATTGGCATGGCTTTTGAAGTACTGCATGGGGTCCTTGCGATCATCACCCTCCTGATGGGGGCGGCATTGAATGTGCTCGTCTACCAGAGCTATAAGCGGGTGAAGGATAAAACGCTCCTTCTCTTTAATCTGGGATTGTTTCTGCTCGTGATCGGGATTGTCTTCTCGGATATTGTGGCGATGATACAGGGAGATACCGTCTTATCGTACTGGTCGATTGTGATCGCCCGTCTCTTCCAGATCGCAGGAATCGGGTGCATGATCACAGGGGTTGTCAGATAGGGATAGGTATAGGTATAGGGAGCATTTGGAGCCTGGATAGAGGTTGTTGAGATGGGTTTTGGATCTTCGTTTGCACGGGACTGGACGATCAGCAAGACCTCAAGGTTCTTTGGGAAGAACCGGATCGCCGATCCCCTCCTCGCCCGTCTTGCCGACGATCCCTCCCCTGAGATCCGTGAGGCCGTCACCCGGCATACCTATTCGCTCGGCAGGGAGCATGGTGCCGGGTTCCGGGAGCGGGTGCAGGGAGAGGATATTCTCACGGTTGTTGAGAGTTTCTTAATCACCATCGGGGTGCCGTATGAGCGGAAGGGCGATAGCGGTATCACTATCCGGACGGATTTCTCTCTCCCGGCCGATCACCCCCTCTGTAATCCCCGGATTGCCGGTGCCTACCTGCGGGGGCTCCTCGCCGGGCTCCTCCCGGACTGGGTCTCTGATGAGGCGGATGGGGTGATCCGGTACCTGTGTGTGAAATAAAAACTCTATATCTTGCTTTTCAGGAAATAATATTTCCTTCATTGATACCCGAATGGTTTTTCTTTCTCCATCCTCTGACCTTGAAAGAGTATAAATAGTTTATCCGCCTTTGTCTCCTCATACACATCGGAATTCAGTAGTGTATCCGATGATGTGAGGTGAATGATTATGTCTATGAAGAGAAATGACGATGCGGTATCACCGGTTATCGGTGTTATCCTGATGGTCGCCATCACGGTGATCTTAGCTGCAGTGATTGCAGCGTTTGTCTTCGGGCTCGTGGGCAATGTCCAGGGCGGGAAGATGGTTGGTTTAACGACCGCTATAGATGGAAACAACAATGTTTCTGTAACCTGGCAGAGTGGAGCGGATATTAGCGCAATTTCATCATTAAATGCAACACTTGCAGGTACAAATCAAACAGGAATATATGATGAAACTTATGAGGAAATTGCTGTAGAGGCTTATCCTCCAAATGTTGGTGAGCGGTGGATTTTTGCATTTGGTGACAAGGTAAAAAAGAATCGGTTTGTACTCGTCGCCACCTTCAATGATGGTACAGAGCAAATCCTTGTCGACAAGAACTTCTAATCTCTTTCCTTTTTTTTACTCCAGGATCTTCTCCAGGAGCGTGACTGACTGTCGTTCCCGTTCTCCCCCGCACTTTCTCGCAAGCGCCAGATGATGCCAAATCAGCCACTCAAGTTTGGGATCATGGTTCATGATATACCGGGTTGCGTGCACCGCCGCCTCGATGATCGCGTTGAAGCCCCAGTTCACGGGATGAATGGAGCGAACCAGCACCTCTTCTCTGAGCGGGGTGAGGATGATGCTGTATGCCTCGCTGCTCTCGCCGATGATTTCAGACCTGAAGGCAACCCAGGCTTCAGCATGCCTCGGCGGCGGTGAGCCGGTGCATCGGAGTGCCATTGACTAGCTCGGTTGAAATTGTGCCTCATAGAGATTCCGGATAGAGAGCAACCATTCTGTCTTCAGAGGGGAGGGTGCTTTTTAGTGTCTGCTTACGCTCATACCTTGTGCATCATGGCGTAGTGCCCTCTTTCTCTAACCAGTCTCTGCGGTTCAGAAGAAACTATTTTTATATTCCCTTCCTATAGTGATAATTAATGAGACGTATTCATGTGATCGTTGATGGCTATGTCCAGAAGGTCGGCTATCGGGAGCATGTTCGCAAAGAAGCGGTTAAGAGTGGTATTACAGGGTATGTAAAGAATCTCGATACAGAGGAAGTCGAGATTATTGCCGAAGGGAAAGAAGAGGATATTCATACCTTTATAAAAGAAATTAACATACTTCGCTACCCGATACAGGTCACCTCATGTCATGTGGAATGGGGGGATGCAACAGGTGAATGGAAGAGGTTTAACATAATCAGGGGAGATATTCAGGAGGAAACATTCGAAAGGATGGATTATGCCGGGATGATCATGCATGAAATACTGGATGTTTCAAAAGCAACCCTCGATCATACGAAAACAAGCCTTCAGTTACAGAGTCAGATGCTGGATAAACAGGATCAGATGTTAGGGAAGCAGGACCAGATGCTGGAGAAATCGGATCAGATGTTAGGGAAGCAGGATCAGATGCTCGAAAAACAAGACTGGATGCACCAGACCGGGAAAGAGACAAAAGATGAGATTATACATCTTCGACAGGAGACCGGAAAATGTCTCGGCGATGAATTCAAAGAGATCAAGAAGAAACTTCACTCCATCGAAGATGCTCTTTCCCGGGCAGGCATTCAGGTCTGAGAGCCTCTTATTGATCTCCCCTCTCCCTTCTCCAGAAGGTGCTCAATATAGAGCTCTATGGCCTCTTTTGCCATCTCTATTGCTTCATCTATTGTATCACCAAATGTAACACATCCCGGCAGTGTCGGAACAGTGACAGTGTATCCACCTTCGGGTTCTTTACGGAGCAGAATACGATAATTTCTGAATGTCATGATTATCCCCCCGTTATGGTTAGCCCGGTTCTGGTTAGAAGAGAACCGATCATCTCATCTTCATAGATCGTTGTATCAGGAATACATACTCTCTCTGCTACAAAGATTCTTCCCTGATCAACTCCTTCACCATCCCCGCCGCTTCCCTCTCCCGCTCCCCGCCACACTTCCTCGCAAGCGCCAGGTGATGCCGGATCAGCCACTTTAGCTCGGGATCATGGTTCATGATATATCGGGTACCGTGTACCGCCGCCTCGATGATCGCGTTGAAACCGCGGTTCACCGGATGGATGGTGCGAACCAGCACCTCTTCTCTGAGCGGGGTGAGGAGGACGCTGTATGCCTCGCTGCTCTCAGCGATCACTTCTGCCCGAAAGGCAACCCATACCTCGGCGGCGGCGAGCCGGTGCATCTCTCTGCCCTCTTTCAGCTCTATGCCGTCTATCATCTCTGTTATGAATGCATCATCAGGGAGATCGCCAAATGCAGACTCGACATAGATCACCGGATCATGGATCAGGTTTGCGACAAACCATCCGTCCCGGACGATATTTGCAGCGGTATGGCTCCCCTTGAAGAGGGCGAGGGTATAACGGCCGCCCCTCCGGATGACGCCCATCGGTGCGGCATTCATATGGGTGGTGCCGATCACCTCGTTGATGCCTTCCTGAAGGATTTGTTCCTGCATGACTTTCTCCTCCCTGATGCTTTCATTCGGGGAATGATCCCCTGAATAATCCCTTGAATGATCTCTTATCTGTCCCATTGCCATCCCTCGGTGAGTGCCAGATAGATTCCGGCGATGGTGATGTCCGCAAGCGAACCGGGATTGATGCCCCGGTGGATACACTCCTCATCCATCGAGGTGAGCGTCCGCCGCCCCGTCTGCACCTCCTGTGCCATCGCCATCGCCTCTTCTGCAATTGTTGCATTAAACTTCTTGGCGATGAAGGTATCCATCTCCTCTGCCATCAAGGCGATGAAGAGGGGGCTGATCGCCTTTGCACCGCCGCCTGCATCATGGAGCCGGTCCGCAAAGCGTCTTGTGAGGGTGTAGCCGTCCACCCACTCACGGCAGATCATGTCCTTTGGTGCTGAATATGCCATCACATCAAGGAGGGTCATCCCCTCTCTTCTGATCTGTTCAATCGAGTCAGGGTCATTTACATCCAACCCGTCAGTTTCGATCACTCTTACTTCCGTCTCTCGAAATGCCTTGTAAAAGAGTACAGCGTCGTGAACAGTGGTCTCCTTAATCAGCCGGAGAGCCCCTGCAATGTCTCCCCCGGCAATGAGTGGAAGAAGAAGAATAAAAGCGCCAAAATGGGTGTTTCCGCCGGAATGGCAGTTTGTCTTGACAACGGCATCATAGATGCCCTCCCCGATACAGAGATCCCCCCTCTCAACCGCATCAAGGGTGGGGCGACAGGCGATCACCGATGCAAGAAAATGTTCGAGCCGGGTATCTTCATAATCATGGCATCGATCGACATTTCCCGGCTTAGGATATGCCGTCACTTCAAGCATCATTGCGAGCTGTGCACGCTCAGCACGTGACGTCGGCGGGCACTTCATGGAAGATCTCCTCCATTATCTTCTCTGAAAGTCTCCGTTTATGCTTCATATAGTCTGTCTTCTCGATATTTTGATTCTTCAATGTCATGTCACGGAACATACAGGGGGTTGATGATTTGCAGCACCAGGAAAGGCTTCCAAAACAGGTGTGCGCACCCTCATGAAGTGGTGTACCTGCAACTGCTCTTCTTTTCAGGTGAACATATGCTTCCCGTTCCATCTGTATTCCTTTCAGAGCCGGGAGCAACGGGCACTCCTTCACCGGCATACAGCAGAAGGAAAGAGCCCTGAGATCGCCGCCCCGGCAGAGCTGCTTCGGTGCATTATACCATCCGGTTTCATCAGCATATCGTCGGATCGCAGCATCAAGCCCCTTCAGGGTGTGGAGATCAGCCTTCCGTGCAATTGAGACGAGATCTGCACCATGTGAGAACTGCTCCATCACGCGATCATATGAGTGCATCGAGTTATTTGCAATAATCTGGAGGGGGCAGGAGTTTCTGATCTGGCGGATCTTCTGGTACCCATTGTCCATCAGATCAATGTGGATGATATCGGCACCTGCCTTCCAGAGCGCACGGGCAAGAGCCCGCTCTTCTGTGATACCGGTCCGAATCTTCACCGAAACGCAGACATCACATTTCTTGAGGGCTCTGACCGTATCGCAGAGATCATGGTGGTGGGTGAGCAGGTGCTCGCCTGCACCTGCCTTGATCATCGGTATCTGGCGGCAGTGGGCGTCTATCTCATAGACTGCACTATCACCAAGCTCATCTGCAAGCAGTTCAAACGATGCAGCTGATGATCCCCGGAGATTGATCCCGGGTACAATGTCGGATCCCTTCAGCTTCTCAACTTCTGTTCTGATCCCCTCAATCGGATCAGGGAAGAAGAACTCTTTTCTTCCGGCTTCGGCAAGATCATGGCTTGCGAGTATCGTCTCTTCATCGATGGAGAATCCCCCAAGGAACGCAGCACCGATATGCCCACCCCGCTCAAGTGCATATGCTGCATCCACCATTCCGGCCATGGATGCCAGTGCAATAGGTGTCCTGACGATCTGCTGGTTCATCAGGAGCTCAAACCGTTCGTATGCCTCCATCATAGATTCACTATTATTAGAAATGATAAGGGATAGAAGTTTGGATCTCCCTCTCTCTAACCGAATCGATAACACTTTTTACCTATAATTGTACAACTCTACTATAATGGCTAAGAAAGGCTTACTACTGGTTGGACATGGGAGTAAACTCCCGCACAACAAGGAACTTGTCGAGAGCACCGCCGCAATCATCGCAGAGAAAAAAAATGGCTATATCGTTAAGGCAGGGTTTATGAGCATGAATGAACCCTCTGTCGAGGAATCTATGCAGGCGTTCTCACAGGAGGATATCGATATTCTTGTTGTTGTTCCGCTCTTTCTCGCAAAGGGTATTCATATCTTAAAAGATATTCCGGGCATCCTTGGTCTTGAAGAAGGGAAGAAGAGGGGTGTGGTGACGCTGAATGGGAAAGAGATCCCGCTCGTATACGCCGATCCAATCGGTGGTGACCCCCTCCTTGCTGAACTGATGCTCAAGAATGCGGAAAATGCCATCCGCGATCATCTCTGATCGATCTATGCGCCTGCTCGCGCTGGACACTATTCATGGTGGAGGTGTGATCGCCTCCGCCCTCCGCGAGCAGGGTTATACTGTCGATTGTGTGGATGTCTACCGGGGCCGGGATGGAATCTCTCCCAAAAAGGCAATGGCAACATCATATTCCTGCGCTATTGCTCCGGTTCATCTCGATCCTGCGTACCCCCTGCTCCATGCCGGGATGCCGGTGATCACTCATCATCAGGCAGCGGGTATTCTGATCGGATCAGATCTGCCACACCCGATGATCGAGATCACCGGAGCTCGTGGAAAGACGACAACAGCATATGCACTTGCCCACCTGATGGCAGGTGATGGAATTCTCCATACCTCATCCGGAACCATCCGGTATCCCTCCTGGGAGATGCTCGGCCGCTCCAGCATCACCCCTGCCAGTCTCATTGCCCCGGCAGGAATGGCTCATTCGATTCATGGCTGGCTGATAGGTGAGTGTTCAATCGGTGTGTCAGGAAGAGGGGATCTTGGGATACTGACTTCAGCAGAAGACTATCCAATCGCCGCAGGAAAACGTTCAGCCCTCGACTGCAAATGCGAAACCCTGAAGACGTGCAGGAAGGTCCTTCTTCCTGATGGCATATCATTGGATCATCATCCGGATCAGCATACTGTTGGAGAGATCGTCTCATCTGATGGCTATTCGATTCAGTATGAGTGTGATGGGATCAGCGGATCATTCGATCATCCGCTCCTCTCTCTGAAAGGCTATTTAATTCCGCTGATGACCGCCGCCGCCGCCGCATGTCTTCTCGGCATCAATCCCTCACCTCTCTCCTCTTTTGAAGCCCTTCCCGGCAGAATGCAGATCCTGAGAGAGAATGGATGCCTGATCGTTGATGCTTCAAACAGCGGGACGACAAAAGATACAACCATTGAGGCGGCAGCCTATGCACGCCGGATACAGCCGGATGCCCCGCTTCATCTTATCATAGGACAGGATGAACATGCAGTCTGCGAAAATTTTGCAGAATCTGATATCAAACGCGCGATAGCGGAGATCCGTCCCGATACCCTCACGGTTGTCGTGATAAATCCGGATGAGGAGATCATATCCTGCTATCCCGGTGCAACTATTGCCTCCTCGCTTGAAGAAGCGAGAGAACAGGCCCCTCGCCTGCCGGGAACAATCCTTCTCCTTGCAGTAAAAACATGGAGGTAACACCACTATGCAATACATTCAGCCACGCCCAAGTTCTATTGTAGCCGCCCTGTATACCGCCCGTGATCTCGGAGTCGATGTCGCTATCCTCCATGGTCCGTCAGGATGTTCGTTTAAACATGCCCGCCTCCTTGAAGAGGACGGGCTCCGGGTGCTCACCACATCCCTTGCCGATAATGAGTTTATCTTCGGGGGGCAGCAGCTCCTTGAGGATGTTCTCAGGTATGCCGAGAAGACATTCTCACCAAAACGAATAGCGGTTATCGGAACCTGTGTCTCGATGATCATCGGTGAGGATATGCAGGCAGCAATCGACTCTTCAGGGATTACCACTCCGGCAATCGCCGTAGATATTCACGCAGGTTTCTCCGAGAATATCGATGGGGTCATCGCTGCCCTTGAACCGGCTGCCAGGGCTGGATGGATCAGCGAAGACGAACTGACCCGGCAGCGCCATCTCCTCGCAAAGGCAAATGAGGTGGAACGGCTTCGTGGTGCGGCATCCCGGAAGTACATCGAACCGGAACGTGGAGATCTGAAGCATATTGCCGCCTCCGCCCTCCTCGACCTTGCACGGAATGGTAAGAAAGGGATGGCGATCATGAACGCGAAGAAGGAGACCGCATATATGTTCATTGATGAGCTGTGTGCGCTTTACGAGATGGCACCGGATGCCGATATCGTCTATATCGCAAACCTTGATGATCGCGGTCTCCCGAAAGTCAGGGGCGATGCGGAGCGGATCCGCACTGAAGCAAAGGAACGGGGACTTCCACTCTCTATTCTCGGCTCACTGGATGAATACGGGGCACTTGGGGATGAACTCGGCAGGGCCATTCGTGAGAGAAACCCGGAATTTCTGCTGATCGTGGGAGTTCCCCATGCAGTACCGGCGGAATACACCGAAGGCATCACCGTCTTCTCGATCACAAACGGGCCCCGGCAGGTTGCACCACTGCGCGAACTCGGCCACCAGCACGTCCTCGTTGAGATCGATCTTCATCCAAAGACCCTTGGTGTCCGTTCAATTGTGGAGAGTGAATATGGGGCGGTGCTCAGGAGTATGAAATGCGCACCATCCTGATCTCAGGTGATCGCTCAGGATGCGGGAAGACGAGCATCACCCTTGCAATCTCTGCAATCCTCGCAAAAAGAATGCAGGTCCAGACGTACAAGGTCGGCATGGATTACATCGATCCCTCATACCTGACCGGTGTCACCGGACGGCAATGCCGAAATCTCGACAGCTATGTCCTTGATGCAGATGGTCTCCGGGGTATCTACTCGCATGCTGCAGAGGGTGCTGCTATCGGCGTCATCGAAGGTGTACGTGGACTCTATGAAGGATCTGAAATCCTTGGAGATACCGGGAGTACGGCATCTGTTGCAAAGACGCTTGGGGTCAATACAATCCTTGTCATCAATGCAAAGAGTATCACACGGAGTGCAGCTGCCATTGTACGGGGTTTTCAGTGTTTTGATCCGGATGTACGGATCAGAGGGGTGATCCTGAACAATGTATCGGGAGGCAGGCATCTTGAGAAGGCGAAGGGTGCAATTGAGCATTTCTGTGGCATCCCTGTTATCGGGGCAGTGCCGAATATGCCGGAGATGGAACTGGCGATGCGGCACCTCGGCCTGGTTCCCTACCGGGAAGGAAGTGAGGATAGCGCATTCTCAGATCGGATTAGCACGATCACCCGGATTATTGAGCAGTTTATTGATATCGATGCCCTTCTGGCTATCGCAGAAGAGCCACTCCATCCAGGCACTCCTCATCCTGCCTTTGCAAACAGACAAGACACGGATCTGAGGATTGGGATTGCCTATGATGAAGCCTTCACCTTCTATTATGCAGATCTCTTTGATCTGCTTCGCGCAGGCGGAGCAGACCCTCTCTTCTTCTCTCCGATTCATGACGGGCTCCCCGATGCTGAGGGGTATATCCTCGGTGGCGGCTATCCGGAACTCTATACTGAAGCATTGGAAGAAAATACCGGTATGCGGAATGCAATTGCTGGTGCTTCAGAGAATGGTATTCCGTTCTATGCGGAATGCGGCGGTCTGATGTATCTCACCAGATCGATCACCAAAAAGGCAGGCTGGCAGGGGCAGATACAGGAATCCTCCCATGAGATGTGTGGTGTTTTTCCGGGAAGGACCCTGATTCCTTCAGGACGGGTGCTTGGATACGTTGAAGGCGAGTCCCTCACCGGACCCCTTGGAAGAGCGGTATTTCGGGGTCATGAGTTCCATTATAGTGAGATCCAAATGGACCCTGATCAACAGTATGCATTCCGGTTATCCCGTGGAAAGGGGATTGCTTCTGGAAATGATGGCATTCTTGTAAATAATTCGGTAGGCAGCTATGCACATCTCCACCCGGTAGCAAGTGCGGACATGATCGCATCATTCCTTGAGTGTTGCCGCCAGCCGCATACAAAGCAAAACTAATACATTGATCCTCTTTCCAATACACTATTATGGAAGTATACATCGATGGAAAATTTGTTCCTGAAGAGGAGGCGAAGGTCTCGGTCTTTGACCATGGCTTCCTCTACGGTGATGGTGTTTTTGAGGGGATACGCAGCTATAATGGACGAATCTTCCGGTTAAAGGAACATGTGGACAGGCTGTATGATTCAGCAAAGATGATCGATATGGCCGTTCCTGTCTCAAAAGACGAGTTTGCGGAAATTATCATCGAAACGGTCAGGAGAAACGGAGTTAAAAATGGATACATCCGCCCGATCGTCAGCCGTGGAGCTGGTACAATGGGGCTTGATCCCCGCCACTGTCCAAAGCCGACTATTGTCTGTATCGCAATGGAATGGGGTGCGATGTATGGTGATCTCTATGAAAAAGGTCTGACTGCTGTCACTGTTGCAATTCGAAGGAATGCACCGGATGCCCTCCCACCCAATGTGAAGAGTCTCAACTATCTCAATAACATCCTCGCCAAGATTGAGGCAAACTATAAGGGTGGGGATGAGGCGATCTTCTTTGATGCACAGGGCAGGATATCAGAGGGATCCGGAGACAACATCTTCCTTGTTAAGAACGGAATCATCTATGCCCCTCACACGCTGACGAATCTGAAGGGTATCACCCGCGATGTCTTAATCGAGATTGCGGCGAAGCTTGGATTACAGTTAAAGGTGGTTGAACTCGGCTTCTTTGATCTCTATACCGCAGACGAGATGATCGTTACCGGAACTGCTGCTGAGATTGCCCCGATCGTGAAAGTTGATGGGAGGGCAATTGGTAGCGGCCGGCCGGGTCCTATCACAAAACAGATTATGGCCGCGTTTAAGACGATCACAGAGAGCGAAGGCACCCCGGTCTGATTCAGGCATCTGAAAGAAGAAAAAGCAGGCTCTGGGATAAACCCATATCAATATCTTTTTATTGCCAAAGGTCTACCTTGTATAGCACTTTTGTTGCATGGCTGATATAGTGTAGTGGCCAATCATGTCGGCCTTTCACGCCGACGACTGGGGTTCGAATCCCCATATCAGCATCATCTGCTTTTGAAATTCCATTTGAATTCTTCCTGTATCTTTTCTGGTAGGAGGGTGAGCATTATTTCCTGCATGCTGACCGGTCGGGTCTATCGTCTACATGCGATAATATTCCGGTTTTTTATCGTTTATAGACGATAAGTATGCCAAGGACTTATCCCTGGAATGAATCATTTTGGGATATCTGAGACGTCTATATTAACTTCAGACGTATTTGATGGAGAAAAATAATCCGGTGAAACAATCTGCTATCTGCTCCTCTGGTACTGGCTGCTAATAGGGGGAAGGCCAGGGGGCATGACTCCGCGGGAAATCTGAAATGAAGAATGCAGGGGATTCTTCTCCCCTCATTCCTTCCGCCATTCTTTCTCCGGCACCCTGATCACAAACCGTGCCCCCTCTCCATAGACTCCATTCTCAGAGATGGTGATGCCGGTAATACCAAGGATCTCCCTGATGAAGAAGAGGCCAAGTCCGGTATTCTTTCCATAGCCACGCTCAAAGATCTTCTCTTTTTCACCATCCCTGATACCAATACCATCATCTTCCCAGATGATCAGAAGTGAGCTGACGTTACTCTCCCGATCCCGCAGGGTGTGTTCATCCGTCCTCTCTATCTGGCAGGTGACTCTGATTCGGGTCACATTCACCGCATATCGCTCGGTATTCTCCATCAAATTTGCAAAAACCTTCGGAAGGAGAGGATCTGCAAAGATTGAGATGTCAGCTGTCTCGTTTATAATCGGGATCTTTGCATGGTCATTCTTTCCTATCACAGACGAGAGTCTCTGCCAGTCCGGAGCTGCCTCCCCGAGATTCTGGTATTCTCTGGTGAACTCAATCTGCCTTTGGATTCGCTCTGCTGCCTGTTCCATCTTCTGTAAATATCCGGAGAGTGTTGTATCATCAGTGAGATCTTCAGCAAGGGAGAGATATCCGTTGAGTACCGTCAGCTGATTGGCGATATCATGCCGGGTGATACCGGTCATCAGGTTTAACTTCCTGTTTGCATCGGCAATGGCTGCAGCACTTCTGGCAAGTTCCTCCTCTGCCTCTTTTGCAGTAGTGATATCGCGGGCGATCCCTTCAATTGCCACAATCTCACCCTTATTATTATAAATAGGGACATTCCGCTGCTCCACCCAGATGATCTCACCATCTCTTCGGATGTATCTGAGAACCGGATACGTCTCGCCTTTGTTTTCACCAGCGAGGGCCGGGCCCCAGTCATCCGGGTGGATAACACGCCTGCCAAGATCCGGATCTGCATAAAACTCCTCAGGGGAATGCCCGGTCACCTTCTCAATAGCCGGGTTTGCATAGACAAAATGCGGCTCCGGTTGGATTTTTATCCTGTAGATGATATCCCCGGCATTCTCGGCAAGCCTGCGAAAACGCTCTTCACTCTCACGCAGCGCCTGCTCGGTCTGCTTCCGATCGATGATCCCAAAAGCCAGGTTGCCAAGAGAAATCAACGCGTCTGTATCATCATCGGTATAGGGATCTTTTTTATTGGCAACTGCGAGGATTGCAGAGATCCGGCCTTCGTCAAAGATTGGTACTGTGAGGAAACGATTGATAGTGACATGCCCCTCGGGATAACCGCGTTTCATCGGATGTTCAAGACCATAGTCATTGATGATCACAGCTCTCCGTGTTCGGATAACTTCACCTAATAGTCCTGTCTTCTCCTTTCTAAACTTACCTGGAAGTCTTGGCATCCTGCAGGCATCCATAACCTCTTCTGACCACGCATGGATGGTCAGTACCGATTCATCCTCATTCAATAAACCGATAAAGGAATACTGGCTCCCGGTCATCTCCCTGATCCCAACAAGTGCATAGTCCAGAACTTCCTGTTCTGTCCCCACACTCTTCTGATAGAGATCGAGAAGACTGTGTGTCCGTTTCAGATGAAGCCTGATCTCCTGTTCAGCGGCTTTTAGATCGGTGATGTCGGTCAGAACTCCCTGTACGCCAACTACCTTTCCCTGTTTAATCATTGGTTGTGCGGCAGTTCTCATCCAGACACTATGCCCGTCCTTCGCTTGAAAACGATATTCTGTTGCTTCCCCTTCACCTGAAAGTACCTTTTTGAACTCTTCTTCTCTTCCCTCACGATCATCGGGATGGACAAAATGAATAAAAAGTTTGCCAATAGCCTCTTCTGCAGTATAACCTCCCATTTTCTCAATATTTGGGGTTACATAGGTAATTCTGGCATCAGAGTCAAGGGTATAGATTATCTCGGTAAGGTTCTCAACAAGAGCCTGGTACTTCTCTTTACTCTCTATCAGCGCCTCTTCTGCACGTTTTGTATCAGTTATATCTGTGAGGAGGCCATGAATACTGATGATAACATCATCATTCATGACAGGCCTTGCCTTCAATCTCATCCAGCGATCTCTGCCATCATTGGTGAGAGCAGGAAATTCTGTTGTGATCTCTGTCCCGGAAAGAATTGTTACAAAAGCCTTCTCTATATCTTCTTTCTTTTCCGGGGAGGTAAATTCTATGAAATCTCTGCCCTGAGCCTCAGAAACAGATAAACCGGTGACATTTTTTATATTTGGTGAGATGTAGGTTACTTTTCCTTCGGTATCAAGGGTAAATATGATGTCACCAAGATTCTCTACAATCGTCCGGTATTTCTCAGTATTCTCACGTATTCTGGCCTGTTCTTCACGCACTCCACTGATGTCCCGGATGGTCTCTATTGCACCAATACAGGATCCTGTTTCATCCAGAAGAGGGGCAGCACGAATCCAGATGATCCTCTTTCTTCCATTCGACAGAATGATCTCGGCCTCACCCTCGATTATCCCATCCTTCTGTTGGATATTGGTGTAATCTCCGGAATCCAGCTCATCTCCCAGGATCTTATCGATGAGTATCGGTCTCTTCTCATTATAGAGAGGTGCTGCATATGCATAATCTCCCTTCCCCAGGATATCTGCTGCAGGTATCCCTGTCAATTCTTCCATTGCATAATTCCATGCCGTTACAATCCCATTTTTGCTCACAACCATTGTGGGATCGGGGAGGGCATCAATGAGAGAAGCAGGATCGTTTTTTCCCGGTAGATCATCGGGAATTCCGGTTGGCTTACAAAAATCACTGTGTAACATCCCTTTTACTGTTACCAGCTCTTCATTCAATGATTGTATCTTTGCCTCTGCAGCAGCCAGCGCTTCAGTCTTCTTATGGAGAATTGAACTTGCACGCCTGTTTTTGAGTATCTTCCAGAGTCCGTCCATCAGCAGGGTAAGCTGCCTGACATCTTCATCAGTATAGAGATTATCCTTATTCCCAACCCCGGTAACGATGACAATCTTATCTTTATCAAAGACAGGTATATTCATATGCCTTATTATTGGCACATGTCCTTCAGGATAGCCTTTTTTCAGCGTTCTTTCCGCTGCATAATCATTTGTTAGAATTGCCTTTCTCTGCCGGATCGCCTCTCCCCAGAGACCGGTTTTTTTAACCGGATATCGAATCGGTTTATCAATGATCTCGCATTCACCCATTGCGGAACGTGACCATGAGTACATCGTCAGAAGATCCTCATCCTCATTGACAAAAGCGAGATAACCTACACGACTCTCGGTCATTGCAAGCGCCTGCTCAATGGCAAACTCCGTAATGATATGTTCGGGGAGATCATTCATCTGTGTCAGTTCAAAGAGAGTTGAGAGACGTTTTTGATTGAGCAACATCTCTTTTTCTGTCCGTTTTTGTTCGGTGATATCCCTGACATAGGCAAGGATGTATGCCTTCCCTTTAAGCTCTACATGGGTGAGGAATACCTCGACATCGAAGACCGAATCCTCTGTTGGCCGTCGTGCCTGCCAGGTGAAGATTATATCCTGACCTGAGATGACTGATCTCCATTTAGCCTGTATATCATCAAAATCAAATGCCTGACCCGTATAATCACGGATGGTATAGGAAAGCACCTCTTTCCTGTTCACCCTGTACATTCTGAGCATCGTCTCATTCACATCAAGGAGCTTCCCATCCAGATCATGGATGAAGATCGCATCATTTGAATGATCCATGAAGGTACGGAAGAGGTCACGGGATTCGCGGAGATGGTTTTCTGATGCAATCAAATCATCAAGCTGCGCCCGTACCTTCTCTTCAGCGACTGCAAGCTCTTCGTTCTTCCTTTTCAGCTCTTCTTCCGCTCTCTTCCGGGAGATTGCATGCTCCAGTTTTTTGGCAAGTTCTGCAAACTGTGACTTTGGATCGCCGCCCTTCTGAAGGTAAAAATCTGCACCTTCATTCAGCGCTTCAATAACCACATCCTCACGACCTTTTCCGGTGAAGATGATAAAAGGGATGGGGCATCCGGTTGCACGAATAACCTTTAAAAGCTCTATTCCATTCATACCGGGCATCTGGTAATCCGAGATGACAGCATCATAGGATCCCTCTACAATATGGTTAAGCCCTTTCTCAGGATCTGTCTCTATATCTACCTTGAATTCACCTGTCCGTTCAAGAAAGAGCTTCCCAAGATCGAGGAGGGCGCTCTCATCATCGATATAGAGGACAGAGTGTGGAGACGGGCCAGTCATTGTTGGATATAATCTCTGCTCTTAGTTCATTACCCTTGTGGATACTCTTGAATGAAGGGCATTACAACAACACCCCTGTTGATTTGATGGGATTCAATAAAGTTTCATTTGTAATTCCTTATCAAAAACTGCAATTGTCGCATCTCAAATTGAGGGGGTATCTCGAATTATACTGTATGTACTTGAATGAACTGGCAACTATCGAGTTGTGAAAAACCTTTCTATACAATGGAGATAAGGGATTGCTAATGGTTGATTCGGAATTTTATGTTATATGCTGTCAACGTCGGTCTAGAAATC
>NPID01000086.1_pt1 | contig 186881 bp, 193 predicted proteins | sample 8637491 | NCBI WGS metagenome assembly NPID01 (sample SAMN07420843, study PRJNA396082) | bioreactor metagenome | isolation source: sample BA6 brine-fed electro-methanogenic bioreactor BA | place: Japan: Kochi | collected 2016-06-14 | reverse complement strand
TACATATGGTCGGTCGTTGCCATCAGTATCTGTTAATAATCCTTGGTCAATTAAAGATCTTAAGGTATCATCATCCGCAGCAGCAGACCTACTAGGATCAATATTTTCAGCATCAGTAAGTGCTCTTTGATTTTGCCCAGAAGTACCACCACCAGCAGCAGTAGCATCAAGAGCTTCTAAAAGTTCAGCAGTGTTGTTTACAGTTAGAGTTTGATCTTCTAGATTTAATATAAGTTGAGCTATTATGTCACCAGCTTCTAAGTAAGTAGCTAGATTGGCTAAGACTACTTCATATGTCTCACCATTCTCTTCGGTTACTTTTAAAATTACATCTTTTTCATTTTCACCTATTAGTACCTGATATTTCGCATTCTCTAAAGGTGTTACCTCTATCTTATCCCCGGCATTTACATTAAATAATACATTACTACTTATTTGCTGTGAATTATTTCCTACTTTTATACTCAACATATCAAACTCCTATATTTTTAATAAATACATTATATTGTTATAAGAGTTTCAAAAAAGTTTCTTTTTCAATAAATAATGAAATAACTTTTATTCTACTTTATTAATCTTTTCTTATTAACTTCGTATTCACTACTGCAATATCATTTAAAGAACTAAATATTTTTCCCGTCATGTACTCTATCTCTTTTGCAAGCTCTTTTAGTTCTTTATTAGAAGCTCTATTTGCATTTAAACCCATAAACTCTTGAACTTTACCATGAATTATTTGATGTCTTTGTTTTAAAGTTGCCCACTCAGTTGATTTAGTAAAATCTTTTTGTTCTCTTTCACAAGATATAATCCATTCTCCTAAATCACAAGATTTGTAATCAGTAACTTCATGGTGTTCAAAACTACTTAGATTAGAAAAACTTTTTTTCTTAAATTTTATATGATCATTTTTGTATTTTGATATCTCTTGGATTAAATCTACATCATCAACCATATAATAGTATTTATCATTTATTTGTGCTTTTTGTGTTATCCCTAAGAGTCTATTTGAAAGCAATGCAACCTCTTTTGATAATTGGTCGATATTTGATGAAGTTTGTGCATTTTTTTGTGTCATTCTATCTAAAGTTACTATTGCATCATTTATCTGTATCATACCAATTTCTTGCTCTTTTATAGCAGTAGATACATTATCAATAATATTTTTTGTATCTAAAATTTTATTTGATAGATTTTCATAACCTTTTATCATATCAGTTGCAATATTTTTACCTTCGTTTGATTTTATTGTTGCATCTTCTACAAGTTTTTTTATGCTATTTGCTGCTTCTGCAGAACGATTTGCAAGATTTCTAACCTCTTGTGCCACTACTGCAAAACCTTTTCCAGCTTCACCTGCTGTTGCTGCTTCAACTGCCGCATTTAGAGATAAAATATTTGTTTGGAAAGCTATTTGGTCTATCACTGAGATTGCTTCACTAATTGCACTTACTTTGTTATTTATCTCATCCATTGATACAACAGTGTTTTGTGCTTGTGTATTTCCTGTTTTCGCACTTTGATTTAATTCATCAGCTATTGTTAGCATTTTTGATACTTCAGTAGAACTAGATTTCATATTATTTGTAATTTGTTCTATTGAAGCTGCCGTTTCTTCTAAAGATGTTGCCTGTTCATTTGCACTATTTGATAAACTTTGAGATGAGGAAGTTAAAGTTGTAGTATTAGATTGTAACTCTTCACCTGCATTTGAAATCATAGCTATAAGTTGAGATATTGATTGACCCAATAAAGTAGAACCAGCGGATAAACTACCAAAGTCACCATACATTCCAACTTTTTCATCATCTGTTAATCTAAAATTATATTTTCCAATAGCATAATTATCTAAAACTTTATTGATATTATCAACTTTTCTTTTTGTAAAAAATATCATTTGATTTATAATTTGTCTTAAAGACTCAACCTCTTGAGTAGCACCTTTTTTATTTATACTATATTCCAAGAAGCCATTTGATACTTTTTCTACTACATCTGTAATCTCAGCTACAACCTCTTTATCTTGTTCTATAAAGTTTTTCACTTTTTCCATTTGCAAGTTCATATGCTGATTCATTTGTGCAAACTCGTCACTACCAATTACCTCTATAGGTTTTAAATACTCTTTTTCTCTTATTACATATTCAAATGAATACTCTAAACCTTGTTTAAACGTGTGTAATGCAGATACTATTTTTTTAGCTATTAGCATACTTACAAAAAATACTAATACGATTAGAGTAAATACGACAACAGATGTTGTTATAAAACCTATTTCTAGTTGTGAAGTTTTATTATCAATATAAGTTTTTATTTCATCTGTTAATTTAATCTCATATTTTTTAAAATACTCTATTCTATTTGAAGAGACTTCAAACCATTTGTTAAAATCTGTTCCATAAATATTGTTATTTAAATCAGAAAGAGCATTAATTGCAGGAAGATTATCAATATCTATTGATGAATCAATCTCTTCAATTGATTTGCCTGAAGCTTTTGCATCCATAATATCAACTGAGTATCCCATATATTGATCAAATAAATTTTTAATTGTTTTGATTAGCTTTTTTTCCTCTTTTGTAGTTCCATCCATTCTTCTATATTTGTTTAATTCTCTTAAAATACTAGAGTGTTGTCTTTGAATTTTATTTAAATATTTATCATCTGATTTTAAAATATAATCTTTATAAAAATGGATTAATCCACCAAAACCAGATAATTGTATTACCCTTGAAAGTATCTCATTTTTTTGAGCTTTATTTTCTATAATTGTTCTAAAATCTTCTACTTCTTTACAAGATACACAATTGTTAAACTCTTTTTCAAACTCTTTTAATTCATCATTAGAAACAACCTTTTTAAATAGGTTTAAATATGTATTTTGTGTTTCCACAGAAGCACTAAATTTTGAATAATCTTCATAAGTTAAAATACCTTTTTCTAAAGTATTACGTAAAACTCTTCTTTCCGAAAAAGAGGAATCAATTACATTTACTATATTTTGGAAAGCTTGTATTTTCTTTGATAGTATTCCATCATTACTGTAAACTAATAAATCATCTAAAAAAAATAAAAGTTTTGAATTTAAAGTAGAATAAAATTCTAATATAGCTTCATCACTTAATGAAAGTTGATTTATTTTTTCTCTAATCTCTTTTAATTTTTTAAAATCAACTTTAATCTTATTAATATTATCTGTAACTTTTTTAGAGTATAAATCAGAATCAAAAGAATTAAAAAATAATTCTAGCTTTTCAATATTTTTATTAGTATATTTTATATTATTTGATAATTCATTAGAATAATTTTTACCAGAACTATTAATAAATAATAAACTGAATTCTCTTTCATCTTTTAAGTTATTAAGTAGTTTTGTAGAGATTAAAGATAGTTCAAAATAGTTACTAGTTTTTTCTATTGCTTTTTTATTATTGAGCTTCTCAAGTAATGTTTCACCCGATAAAAACAATATTGCTATTACAGGTAGTGTTAAGATAAGTATGATTTTATTTCTCAATGATAGATTATGCATAGTTGCTCCAAGTATATAAGATAGATTGGAACACTATCACATTAAAATTACACTTTGATTACCTTAATAACTTTTAAGGTTACTTGATTTTATAAATTCTAAATAAGATACAGATGTAGATAAATAACTTGAACCAAAAATATTATAATGATTTAAAAAATGATATAAATTATAAATTATTTTTTTCTTTTCATAGTTTTGAGAAAGAGGTTTTTCTTTTTTATAAGTTAAGTAAAACTCATTTTTAAAACCGCCAAACATCTCTGTCATTGCTATATCAACTTCACTATCGCCATAATATATCGCTGGATCAATTAAATAAACATCTGTATTAGAATATAAAACATTTCCACTCCATAAATCACCATGAACTAAAGAAGCATAGGAAATATTTTCATTTAAAAAGTCAATCAATCTATTTTTTAGATTTTCTAATGTAGCTAAAAAATGTTCTTTTATTTCTAAATCTTTTATTAGATTTATTTGATATAAAAGTCTGTATTTATAAAAAAACTCTCCCCAATTTTCACTTAATATATTTTTTTGAATATTTAAACCTATATAATTATCATCATAAAAGCCATACTCTTTTTGTTTAATACTATGAAGTTTTGCTAAACCTAATGCAAAGGACTCTTGGAGTTTTTTAGATGGTAAAGATTGATTTATCTTTTCCATTTCTATATGTTTTTTATCAAAATTATATATTTTTGGAATTTTGATTAAACTATTATTCGAATCATCTAAAGTTTTTTTTAAAAGCTTAAGAGCTTCAACCTCTTTTATTAAAGAGTCATTATCTATAAAGTTTTCTTTTATAAATACTGACATTTTATTTTAATCTATTTTTAGCCAACTCTATATCTGTTTGATATTTGTAAATCATATAATCAAACATTTTTGTACCTCTATTTCTACTAAAGAAAAAATACATTTCAATTATTCTATAACACATTCTAAAAAACGCAGTAAAAGGGATAAAATATGTTGCCAATGTTTCATATTTTCTGTATGGATAATATTTATCAAATTCATTTTTAAGACTTGTTAATATCTTATTTTCCACAAAAAGTTGCTCTTTAGGTTTTGATGTCATGGTTGCCAACGCTATAATAAAATTTATAACAAACATCAAAATATTTAGATTCCAACCTAAAATAAATATCTCTTCGTAACTCATAATTCCTCCATTTCGTTTATTATATCAAAATTTAGTATAATAATTTTTTTAAAGGAAATATATGAAACTAATAGAAGAAAATATTACAGAAACAATTGAAGAGATTTATTTACTTGAAACACTAAATTTAGATAATAAAACTATTTTAGAATTAGGTTGTGGTGGTGCAGCCATGACTAAAAAACTAGCATCAAATGGTGAAAATAGAAAAATTATAGCATGTGAAGTTGATAAGATTCAACATGAAAAAAATCTAAAACTAAATATTGAAAATATTCAATTTGAAGACTATCCAGCAGAAGATATAAAACTTGAAGATGAAACTGTAGATATAGTTATGATGTTTAAATCTTTTCATCATGTACCAGAAGAAAATATGGCAAAAGCACTTAGTGAAATAAAAAGAGTTTTAAAACCAAATGGTTTGCTTTATATTAGTGAACCTTTACATTTAGGGGAACAAAATGCTTTAGTGGCTATTTTTCATAATGAAGAAGAAGTGAGAAAAATAGCTTTTGATCATATAAAAAAAGCTGTTGAAAATGAGGAATTTAAATTATTTAAAGAGATATTTTTCCAAACTCCTGTTTCATATAAAAATTTTGAAGATTTTAAAACAAGACAAATGGATGTAACACACTTAGATAAGGTTCATTCAGAAGAACTTATCCAAAAAGTAAAAAATGCTTATGAAAAACATTCAACTGGGGAAATAACATTTTTAAAACCATTTAGAGTTGATATATTACAAAAAATTTAAAGAGAGTTTATAGTTTATGACACAAATTGAATATAATGAAAAAATCCTAACGCTTATTGAGTGGGCAAAAGCCTATTATGTATATGATAATCCAATTGCTACAGATGAAGAATATGACAAGTTAGCTAGAACTTGTTTGGCTTATGAACAAGAAAATCCTCAAAATTCACATCCAAATTCACCGAATAAAAGAATTGGTGGTTTTATTTTAGATGGATTTGAAAAAGCTTCACACCTATCAAGAATGTGGTCTCAAGAAGATGTTTTCAACACAAAAGAGTTAGAAGATTGGATAAATAGAGCAAAAAAAGTAAATACAAATTTAGAGTTTTATTGTGAGCCTAAGTTTGATGGTGCTAGTTTAAATCTTATATATGAAAATGGTTTATTAAAACAAGCTATCACAAGAGGTGATGGAAGTGTTGGAGAAGATGTTACAAACAATATAAAAACTATCCATTCAATACCACTTGAGATAGAAGAAAAATCCTTGATAGAAATACGAGGTGAGATTGTTATACGAAAAAAAGATTTTCTTAAAATCAATGAAGAGAGACTACAAAACAACGAAGCACTTTTTGCAAACCCAAGAAATGCTGCTTCTGGAAGTTTAAGACAATTAGATCCAAGTATAACAGCAAAAAGAAAACTATATTTCAATGTTTGGGGTGTAGGTCAAAACTCTTTAAATATGAAAAAATATAGTGAGATGATGGAATATATCTACTCTCAAGGTTTTGTTAAACCTCCACTTCAAACTATTACAAATGATATTGATGGTATAGAAGAGATTTATCATAAAATCATAGCTGCTAGAGATAGTATAGAGATGATGCTTGATGGTATGGTTGTAAAAATTAATGATATAGAAACCCAAGAAGAGTTAGGATATACAGTAAAATTTCCTAGATGGTCATGTGCTTACAAATTTCCAGCAGTAGAAAAAACTACCATAGTAAAAGATATAGTTTTGCAAGTTGGTCGTACCGGGGTTATCACACCTGTTGCAGTAGTTGAACCAACACTTATAGATGGAAGTACAGTAAGCCGTGCAACCTTACACAACTTTGATGAGATTGAAAGACTTGATTTAAAGCTAAATGATGAAGTTATTATTATAAAAAGTGGTGATATTATCCCTAAAATTACAAAAGTTTTTTATGATAGAAGAGATGGAAATCAAATAACTATAAATCGCCCTACCTCATGCCCAACTTGCCAAAGTGAAGTTTTAGATGAAGGTACTATGATAAAATGCCAAAACCTTGATTGCCCAAGTAAAGTTGTAAACTCTATAATCTATTTTGCTTCAAAAAACTGTATGAATATAGATGGTTTAGGAAATAAAATAGTTGAACTTCTTGTTCGTGAAAAAAAGATATATGATATTTTAGATTTATACTCTTTAAAATATGAGGATTTAGAAAACCTTGAAGGTTTTAAAGAGAAAAAAATTAATAACCTTTTAAATGCAATAGAAAATACAAAAGGTACACAACTACATAGAATCATAAATGCCCTTGGGATAGAACATATAGGTGAAGTTGCTTCAAAACAAATCTGTTTAGAGTTTGGTTTAAATGTTATAAATATAGACTTTGATTCATTAGTTGCCCTTGATGGCATTGGTGAACAAATGGCAAACTCTTTTTGTGAATTTATGAGAGTAAACAAAGAGCTTGTTTTAAAACTTTTTGAGATAATAAATCCTGAAGTTGAAGAGAAAAAAGAGGTTTTAGAAAACCATTTTAAAGGTACCACTGTAGTCTTAACTGGTACTATGAGTAAAAGTAGAGGCATAATAAAAAAAGATTTAGAAGCCTTAGGTGCAAAAGTTAGCTCTAGTGTTTCTAAAAAAACTGACTATGTAATTTATGGAGAAGAGGCTGGTAGTAAATACGACAAAGCTATAGAACTTGGAGTTAAAACTCTTACAGAAGATGAGATGAATAAGTTATTATAACTTATTTTATCTCCAAATGATTAATATATATACAAAATATAACAAATCTAATCACATTAAATTAATCACTAAAATTTAAAACTGTTACCATTTTATATACTTTTTATATATTATAAGTCAAATTAATAAATAAACTTAATTTTTCTCTTTTATTATTTTATAATAACTATTGACAAAAAAGAAAAAGGGAAGAATGACAATGAGTAATGAGATCAAAAGAGAAAAGTCATTGACTATGACAATGTTAATGACTCCTGATAAAGCCAACTTTTCAGGTAAAAATGTACATGGTGGTGAAATTTTAAAAATGTTAGACCATGTTGCATATGCTTGTGCTGCAAGATATACAGGAATGTATGCTGTAACTTTATCAGTAGATATGGTACTATTTAAAAATCCAATTAAAATTGGTTCATTAGTAACTTTCCATGCGTCTGTTAACTATACAGGTAGAACATCAATGGAGATTGGTATCAAAGTTATCTCAGAAGATATTAAAGATCATACATTGAAAAATACAAATGTATGTTACTTTACTATGATTGCTATGGACGAAAATGGAAAAACAACACCAGTTCCAAAATTAGAGCCAGAAACAGAGGATGAAAAAAGAAGATACAATGATGCTATCAAAAGAAGAGAAATGAGAATGGCATCAAGACACGCTAAATAAATTTTTGCTTTGTAGTTTTATATCAAAGGGGAGATTTTAGTAATTTCCTCTTTTTTATTTGTATATTATTTTAAATATTTAATAAAAAGTTAAACTCTAATTTCATCAATATTAATTTTTGATTTTTACCATTATAATCTTTTCTATATTTTGTTTCGTATGATTTAAACCCTATAGATTTATATAATTCATAAACATTTTTATTTGTTTCAAACACTGCTAGTTTAATCTCTTTGGGGATAAATTCTTTTAATGCAATATTAATCATAACCATCATAATCTCTTTACCTAATCCCATGCCCCGATATTTTTTATCAAGTATCACATGTCCTATATGTGGTTCATTATCATTTGGCATAAAATATATATTTGAATAACCGACAATTTTTTCATTGAATAAAAATACAGTTGGGAAATATCTTTTTTTATGAATCTCTTCTAATTGTTCATAATCTAAAGGATACTTAGCATTAGGAAACATATAAAATAGTACTTGTTTGTTTTCAGGCAATTTACAAATTGATAAAAAATCATTTTTATTAGCAGTTCTATATTGTAAATTCATATTTTTTTACTTTTGTAGAAATTTTATGAATTGTCTATAAAAGATAGATAAAAAACCAAGAGTTCACTCTCTTGATTTTTTGTATATTAAGATTGTTTAGATTCAATAAACTCTTCATAAGAACCTTTAAAGTCTATAATTGACCCATCAGGTTGAATTTCTATAATTCTATTTGCGAAAGCATCTAATAATTCCCTATCGTGAGATACACAAATAACAGAACCCGGATAAGCAAGTAATCCTTCACCAAGTGCAATAATCGCTTCTAAGTCTAAGTGGTTTGTAGGCTCATCAAGTATCATAAAGTTTGGTTGCTCAAGCATAATCTTAGAAAGCATCATTCTGTGTTTTTCTCCCCCAGAACAAGACTTAACTTGTTTTTCTTGCTCTTGACCATTGAATAACATTCTTCCAAGACAGTTTCTAATCTCAGCGATATCCGCATCCCTATCAAAGTTTCTCAACCAATCATATAGTGTCATATCCCCATCAATTATGTCAGTTGCATTTTGTGGGAAATAACCATTTTGAATAGTTGCACCCCATTGAACTTCACCAGAATCTGGTTTTATATTTTCAACTAAAATTTCACAAAGAGTTGTTTTACCAATACCATTAGGTCCAATTAAAGCGATTTTATCACCTTTTTCTAAAGAAAATGATACATCATTTAATACAACTTCACCATCATATGATTTAGAAATATTTTTTACAAATAAAATCTCTTTTCCAACTTCTCTTTTTTGTCTAAAGATAATTGAAGGGTCACGTCTGCTTGAGATTTGGATTGATCCTAAATCTAACTTATCAAGTTGTTTTTGTCTTGAAGTTGCTTGTTTTGCTTTTGAAGCGTTTGCTGAGAATCTAGCGATGAATTTTTCTAACTCTTCTTTCTCTTTTTGTTTTTTGTTCATATCAGCTTGTTGTTGTTTTGCAATAACTGTAGAAGCTATATACCAATCATCATAGTTTCCAGTAAACTCTCTGATTTGTTTAAAATCAACATCTAAAATATGCGTACAAACTGCATTTAAGAAGTGTCTATCGTGAGAGATTACAACCATTGTACCATCATGGTGTTGTAGTTGGTTTTCTAACCATCCAATTGTTTCAATATCAAGGTTATTTGTAGGCTCATCTAAAAATAATACATCTGGTTTTGGATATAAAACCTGTGCTAATAAAACTTTAAATTTATCTCCACCTGTATAAGCACTCATAAGCTCTTGATGTTCACTTGCAGGGAAACCTAACTCTTCCAAAATTTTTGTAATTTTTACATCATATTCATAAGTTGGGTCTTCTTCTACACAAACAATCTCTAACTCTGCTAATCTGTTGTTTACTTCATCAGTAAACTCTTCACTCATATAAAGTTTTTCTTTCTCTTTGATAGCATCATAAAGTCTTTTATTTCCTAATAAAACTGTATCAAAAAGAGTATAGTTTTCATATGCAAATTGATTTTGGCTTAATGTTCCAACTTTTTTACCATTTTGTACTTGTACTTCACCCTCTGTTGCTTCTTCTTCCCCACTTAATATCTTTAAAAAAGTTGATTTTCCAGCTCCATTTGCACCAATAAGTCCATATCTTTTCCCTGTATCAAGTTTTAAATTGATATCTTGAAATAGAACTCTTGAGCCATAAGCTTTCTTTAAATTTACTGTTTGAACCATATAAAAAATCTCCGTACTATCATTATTTGTCGCGATTATATCTAAACTTCAATATAATATCAACTAAGACTTTGTTTTTAACCTATAAAAAAGAAAATACTTTAAAATCTCAACTATAAATATAATAATAGATGATATAAATATAATCAATACCCAACTATTTAAACTTATTGAGGTAGTACTAAAAGCACTATTCATAAAAAAGTTATTTGTAAATATTATTTGTAAAATAAACATCATACCAACTCCATATAAAAGATATGTGTTATCAAAAGGGTTTATTTTAAAAGTAGATTTATTTAAATTTTTACAAGTAAATAGATAAAAAATCTCTATAAAAACAAAAATATTAACTGCAACTGTTCTTGCATACTCTTCACTCATCCCAATAGAAATATAGTATTCAAATACAATTGTTGAAGCTATTAACATATATATACCAACTCCTAGCATCATTATGATTAATTCTTTTGATAAAATTGGAGTTGAAGGGCTACGGGGCGATCTTGTCATAATATTTTCTTCTTTTCTTTCAAATACAAGCATAAGACCCAAAAATATTGCTGTTGTCATATTTATCCATAAAATCTGCACTGGTAAAATAGGTAAACTAAATCCAAGCATTATAGAAAACAATATAACCAAACCTTCACCTAAATTTGTTGGAAGTGTCCAAGTAATAAATTTGATTAAATTATCAAATACATTTCTTCCTTCTCTAACTGCTTGTGCAATGGAACTAAAATTGTCATCTGTCAAAAGCATATCAGCAGCCTCTTTTGCAACTTCAGTACCTGATTTTCCCATAGCTATACCAATATCAGCTTGTTTTAATGCTGGTGCATCATTTACCCCATCACCTGTCATTGCAACGATTTCTCCTCGTGCTTGTAAGGCATCAACTATTCTTAACTTTTGTTCTGGTTCAACCCTTGCAAATACTTTTACTTTTTTTAGTTTTTCTATTAACTCTTCATCGGATAATTCATGCAATTCTTTTGCATTTAAAGCCACCTCTTCAAACTTGTCATCAGGATTTAAAATCCCCATAATTTTAGCTATTGAAAAAGCAGTTAAAGCGTGATCTCCTGTAATCATGATTATATTTATTCCAGCAGTTTTACAAGTTTCAACAGACATTATAGCCTCTGGTCTTGGTGGGTCAATCATTGCAACCAAGCCTAAGAAATTAAACTCTTCTTTAAACATATTTTCATCAATATTGTCTGATTTTACCTCTTTTTTAGCTATAGCTAAAACTCTTAAACCTTGCGAAGCTAAATCCATAGCCTCTTTTTCTATTTTTTCTAAATTTTCTTTTTGTAAGTTATTTTTACATAATGGCAATACTTTTTCTATAGAACCCTTTATATGTAACTCTTTTATATTTTTTTTTGTATCTTCATTTAAAGTTGCCATATATTGTTTATCTGATTCAAAAGGTAAAATATCTACTCTTTTATATGTTTTATTAATCTCAAACTCATCAATCCCCATTTTAAGAGCAGATACAATCAATGCACCTTCTGTTGGGTCACCACTTATTTCATATTCACCATTTTTTTCGACCAAATAAGCTTCATTGCATAAGTATGAACTTAACAAAGTTTCATATAAACTATTTGGTATATTTTCTAAAACTTTTTTATCTAAAAGGAAATCTCCTTTTGGTTCATACCCTACTCCGGTTATCTCATATAAACTATTAGAGCAATAAACTTTTGTAACAAACATTTTGTTTTGAGTTAATGTTCCTGTTTTATCAGAACAAATTGTTGTAACACTTCCTAAAGTTTCAACAGCAGGCAGTTTTCTAATGATTGCATTTTTTTTAGCCATTCTATGAACACCAATAGCCAAAGTAATAGTTACAGCAGCAGGTAAACCTTCTGGGATTGCTCCAACAGCTAAAGCAACAGAAGCCATAAACATCTCTACAAAACTATACTCTCTTAAAACTCCTACAACTAAAGTAAAAGCTGCTAAAACTAAAATAACATATAATAATAGTTTGCTAAATTGAGAAATTTTTTTTGTAAGTGGTGTTTGTAAAGATACTGTTTCATGAATAAGATGGGCTATTTTACCAACTTGGGTATGTCCTGCAGTTGCTACTACGATACCTTTTGCTCTTCCATAAGTTACAAAAGTACCTGAATAAATCATATTGTTTCTATCGTTTAATAGTGTATCTTCATTTATAGTTTCTATTTTTTTTACTACAGGTAAAGATTCTCCTGTAAGCATTGATTCATCCACTTTTAAATCATGAATATCAATAATCCTAATATCAGCAGGAACTTTAAAGCCAGATTCTAATAAAACTATATCACCAGGAACTAATTGTTTTGAAGAGATTTCATGTTTTTTCCCTTCTCTAATTACTATTGCATTTGTATCTACAAGATTTTTTAGTGATTCTATAGCTTCTTGCGCTTTAATCTCTTGTAGGAATCCTACAATTACATTTATAATAATAACAGCAAAAATAACTGCACTATCAATATACTCCCCTAAAGCAAAAGTGATAATAGAAGCAGCCAATAAAATATATATCAAAGCATTATGAAACTGCATAAAAAACTTTTTTAGTTTTGTTTCTTTTGGCTGTTGTTTTATCTCATTTAATCCAAAAAAATCTTTTCTATGTTTGATGTTTAGAGGGGATAAACCCTCTTGGATATCACTTTCAAAAAGTTCAACAGTCTCTTTTATAGTTAGTGCATGCCAGTTTTCGCCAATTAGATTGTCCATAATATACTCCTAAACAATCTTGTATATAAAATTCTTTTATAATTATAATCTTTATATATATCATTTTATGTAAATTCCCCTTATAGAATTATTTAGAAAAAAATAATTCAATCTTATGTAAATACAATAGTGTTAAAATACTAAAATTTCATATTTAAGGAAAATAATGAAAGTTGTCTTAACTATAGCAGGAAGTGATAGTAGTGGTGGTGCTGGTATTCAAGCAGATTTAAAAACCTTTGAAGCTTTTGGAGTATTTGGATGTAGTGTCCTTACAGTTTTAACAGCTCAAAATACAAAAGGTGTAACTGATATATATGAAGTAAGTCCAGAATTTGTTGAAAAACAAATAAAAGCCGTATTAGATGATTTTGATGTGGCAGCAATAAAAATAGGAATGCTTTTTTCAAATGATATAATAGATACTGTAAGAGATATAATCAAAAATTTAGATATACCAATTATTTTTGACCCTGTATTTATCTCAAAAGCTGGATCAAAACTTCTAAATGATGATGCAGTTGAAAATCTAAAATCTTTATTTCAATACTCTACAATCATCACACCAAACCTATTTGAAGCAAAGGCTTTATTTGAATATGATTCATTAAATGAAAAAGCTATAGAACAGATTGCAAAACTTCCATATAAAGTTGTAATAAAAAATGATAAATTAGTAAAAGATGATGAAACTTTGAGTTTAGACACACTTTTTGAAAATGGAAATAAAAAAGTGTTTTATACAAAACTAATCGATACAACAAACACACATGGAACAGGTTGTAGTTTCTCAAGTGCAATTGCAGCTAATATTGCATTAGGTAAAACTATAGAAGAGTCAATCAAAACTGCAAAAGAGTTTATATATGAAGCAGTTAACAATGCACCTAACATTGGTCACGGTATGGGTCCAATAGCTCATAAAATAGGTGCACAAAAAATAAAAAAGTAGGATAAAATGAAAGCATTAGTATTTATAGCTCACGGAAGTAAAAAAAAGTTATCAAACCAAGAGTTCATTTCAATGGTAAACTCTATTAAACAAAAAGATAAAAATTATGATTTTATAGAAGCCTCTTTTTTAGAATTGGCAATACCTGATATAAAAAGCTGTTCAGAAACACTTATAAAAAAAGGGGTTCAAAAGATATATTATTATCCATTTTTTCTTAATTCTGGTCGACATGTTGTAAGTGATATTCCCTATATAATTGAAGAGTTAAAATTACAATATACAAATATAGAGTTTGAACTATTAAAACATTTTGGAAGTTCTAAGTTTATTGAAGAGATTATCATAAAAGATATCTCTAAAATATAAACTTACATTTTTTTACTACAAAAGTAATCCATTTATTTGTAAACTACATATTATCATAAAGGAGAAGCTATGCTAAAAGAGTTAATCTACACAACAATTGGTGCAAGTGCAGTTATGAGAGAAAAAATTGAAGAAGAGATGAAAATTCTAGAGAAAAAAGGCAAAATCAAAAAAGAGGATGCTAAAGATTTTATAAAAAATCTTGAAAGAAAAGGTAAACTTGAAGATAAAAAGTTTAAAAAAGAGATTCGTGGTCACTTAAAAGAGCTTATAAATGAGTTGGGTTTACTTACAAAAAAAGACTTAAAAAAATTTAAAGAAGAGTTAAAAAAACAATAGGAAGCAATATGGCTGATTTGTCAAAAATGAGACAAGAGTATAGTTCAAAAGGTTTAGATATAAATGATTTAAACAAAAACCCTTTTGAACAGTTTGAACTTTGGTTTCAAAACGCTTTAAAAGCGGAGTTAATAGAACCAAATGCTTTTACTCTAGCAACTGTAGGCAAAGATTTAAAGCCTAGTCAAAGAACTGTTTTACTTAAGATGTATGATAAAAAAGGGTTTAGATTTTTTTCAAACTACAATAGCAAAAAATCATTGCAAATAGATGAAAACCCTTATGTTTCTGCTCACTTTGCTTGGCTTGGTTTAGAAAGACAAGTAAGAATCGAAGGTGAAATCAAGAAAATTTCAAAAGGTGAATCACTTAAATATTTTTTATCTCGCCCAAGGGGTAGTCAAATTGGAGCATGGGTTTCACACCAAAGCAAAGTTGTAAACTCTAGAACTGTTTTAGAAACAAAATTTGATGAGATGAGAAATAAATTTGCCAATGGCGAAGTTCCTTTTCCCTCTTTTTGGGGTGGATATGAGATTATCCCAACATATTTTGAATTTTGGCAAGGTGGATTAAATAGACTACACGACAGAATGGTTTATGAGTTTATTGGTGGAAAATGGGAAATTTATAGACTAGAACCATAGGAGTTAATTATGGCTTGTAATAGATGTGCAGAACAATTTGAACTAAAAACCACTAGTTCAAAAATTTATTTTATTAGTAAGTATGATGAACTTATGAGTAAAAGTAGAGTTTTTTTAATGAAACTTGGACTTAATATTTTTAAAGTACACGATTTACACTATATAAAAGTTGAAAATACAAAAGAGTTTTTTTATTCAAATATAGATGCAATAAAAACTCATTTTAATACTTTAGAAACTGAAGATATAAAACTTTTTGTTGATTATAATAATGAGGGATTTTCTTACAAAGTTGTACTAAATTCAAAATCTTTTCAAAACTATATAAATCTAATAGATGATAAAGATTTTTTTGAGATAATGAAATACCAATCTTTAACTTCACATTTTCAACCAATCATTGATGTAAAAGACAATTCAATCTATGGATATGAATCATTGATTAGAGGGGTTAATCCTGATGGAAGCTTAATGTATCCAGATAAATTATTTAGTAAATCATCTAGAAATGATATGAATTTTAATCTTGATAGACTTTGTAGAGAAAATGCTCTTAAAACTGCTGCTACTAAAAAAATAGATAAAAAGGTGTTTATCAACTTTATTCCAACTTCTATATATGATCCAGAATATTGTTTAAAATCGACAGTAAAATGGGCAAAACAACTAGAATTTGACCCTTCAAATATTGTATTTGAAGTAGTTGAAACAGAAACAATAAAAGATCAAAAACATCTAAAAACTATTTTAGAATTTTATAGAAATGAAGGGTTTCAAATAGCTTTAGATGATGTGGGTGAAGGTTATTCAGGATTAAATAGAATAATCGATTTAAAACCAGATATTATAAAAGTTGATAGAAATATTATTAATAATATTGATTCCAATGAATTAAAATATTCAGTTTATAAAGCTTTATACAACCTATCAAAAGAGAATGGTATAAAAATATTAGCAGAAGGTATAGAAACAGCTTATGAACTTGAAACTATAAAAACTATTGGTGTTGATTATATGCAAGGTTATTACTTTTGTAAACCAATGCCGGAACCAATAAGAAAATTAAAAGGATAAGTTATCAAAAATTATTCACCTTTTAGGATATATAAAGTATTTTTATTTTTATTAACAATCTATATGGTTATAAAAAAAAGAGATAGATTTTTAATATTTAAACCCCTTAAACCTAAAAGATTAAAAAAGTATATCCTAGATTTGGGTGCGAGTTTTATAAAGCTTGCCCAAGTATTAGCAACAAGAGCAGATTTTTTTTCAAAAGAGTATTTAGAAGAGTTAAAATCTTTGCATGATCAAATTCCCCCTATGAATGAAAATAGATTTAATGAAGTATTTAATACAGCATTTAAAGATAAAGAAATTTTTAAAGAGTTTGATAAACAGCCAATTGCATCTGCTTCTATTGGTCAAGTTCATATTGCATATTTGCAAAATGGTAAAAAAGTTGCAGTAAAATTAAGACGTAATGGGATAAAAAAACAAGTCTTAGCAGATATAAAAATCATCAATTTTTTTAATAAACTATTTAATCCCCTATTCTCATCATATACTAAAAACTCAATTGATGCAGTCGTAAATGAATTTTCTAAAATGATAGTTCAAGAAGTCAGTCTAAATCAAGAGTTACAAAACTTAAAAAATTTCAAGAAGGTGTATAAAAAAGAGAAGGTTCGATTTCCTAAAGCTTATAAAAAATACTCTTGTGATGATGCGTTGGTGATGAGTTTTGAAGAAGGTTTTAGATTTGATGATAAAGAAAATATTTTAAAACATAAAATTGATTTTAAAAAAATCATCTCTAATCTTGTAAATTTTTATACCAAACAGATGTTGATAAATGGATATTTTCATGCTGATCCACATCCAGGTAATCTTTTTGTTAATACAAAAGGTGAATTGATACTTTTAGATTTTGGTATGGTAAAAACAGTACCAAATGAAAAAAGAGTTGCAATTATAGAACTCATAAAAGCAGCAAATGAACAAGATTATGAAACCTATATCAGTGCTAGTAAAAGGTTAGGAACGATAGCTTATGAAGCTCCAACAAGTGAGTTAGCTGAATTTACATCAAAGATGTTTGATATCTTTTCAAATGATAATTTAGATAGTCAATCTATGCAAACTTTAGCTTTTGAGGTTTTAGAACAAACTAGAGATTTACCATTTAAGCTTCCTAGTGATGCCATATATATTTTAAGAGTTAGTGCAATTATTGAAGGTCTTGGCACTACATATATTGAAAATTTCAATGGAGTTAAAGATATCCTACCAATTTTAATAAACAATATTCCAAAAGCTATAGGGGCAAAAGAATCTATAACCCAAACTTTAATTGAAGAGATAAAAGAGATACCTTTTATAACAAAAGATTTTAAAACTATGATAAGAAGAGCTAGTGAAGGGAATTTAGAGGTTGAAGTTTCTAAAAATCAAATGGAATATATCTTTAAAGTCTCAAAAGAGTATCTAAAAAGTAGTTTTGTCTCTTTTGCTTTTATCTTTGCTTCAATCTTTTATCTTCTTTATGGTTTTGAACCAAAGGAGATATCTATTGTTTTATTCCTATTTGGTTTTATAAGGTTATTTTACAAATGAAAAATATAGATTTAACAAATGACGAAAAATACAGACTAATTGAAATGGCATGGCAAGATAGAACCACCTTTGATGTTATGGAAGAGAAATTTGATTTAAATGAGAATCAAATAAAAAACCTAATGAGAGAACTAATCTCACCAAGAGCATACAAAAGATGGAGAAAAAGAGTTCAAGGAAGAGTGACTAAACATAAAAAAAGAGTTAAGTTTAAACCAATTAGATTTCAAGGACCATGGTAATGTATAGATTTGGATTATTTTGTTCACTAAGTGATAACTCTTTATCAACTAATAGAACTATAAATCTAAAAAATTTAGATTATAAAAATATAGAAACTAAAGTTAAACAAAATGCCCAAGAGTTTATAAAACTACTTGAGTATTCAAAAACTTATAAATATCCTATATTTAGACTAGGTAACTCATTTGTACCTTTTATCTCACATAAACTGTTTGATAAAGAGTGGTTAAAAAAACTTTCACCCATCTTTGATGAAACAAAAGAGAGATTAAAAGATTTTGATATAAGAGTTACTATTCATCCAGGTCAATATACAGTTTTAAACTCACCAAAACCAAATGTAATCAAAAACTCTTTAAATGAGTTAAAGATGTTATTTTGGATATTTGATAGATTGGGTATCGATGAGAATGGAACAGTATTAATTCATGGTGGAGGAGCTTATGAAAACAAAGATGAATCAATAGAAAGATTGATAACTACAATTGAAGATAATAACTGGTTAAAACAAAGACTTGCTTTAGAAAATGATGAAAGAATTTTTAATACAAAAGAGATATTAGAAGTTTGTCAAGAGTGTAATCTACCAATGGTTTTTGATATTTATCATCATAGTTTAAATCAAAGTGAATTTGAACCAAAGCAGATAATAAAGACTTGGAAAAATAGAAGAATGAAACTTCACTTATCTTCAAAAGGTGAAGGTAGATTTGGAAATCATGCAGATTATATTGAGTTAAAGGACTTCTTGGCTTTAAAAGATATTTTTAAAGATGAATTAAAAAACATTGATATCATGGTTGAAGCAAAGAAAAAAGAGTTAGCAATAGAAAAACTAAAAAAGGAGATATCAAATGATAAATAGATTACTGATTTTAACTTTTATATTGGTTTTTACTGGATGTAGTACAAAATATCCTCATCTTCCAACAGTAACAAATGTAGATATAAATAAATACAAAGGTACATGGTACGAAATAGCTAGATATGAACACTTCTTTGAAAAAGGATGTAAAAATGTTACTGCTACTTATGAGTTAAAAGAGGATGATAAAATAAAAGTGATAAACAGATGTACCCTTATAAAAAATGATAAGAAAAAAGAGGCTATAGGTGTTGCATACAGTACAAATAAATCAAATACTAAACTAAAAGTTAGTTTTTTTAGGCCATTTTATGGAGATTATTGGATTTTAGATTTGGGAAAAGATTATTCATATGCAGTCGTAGGAACACCAAATAGGGAATATCTATGGATATTAAGTAGAACAAAAATATTAGCTGAAAAAACAAAAAATGAAATTTTGCAACAACTACCAAGATTAGGTTTTGATACAAAAAAACTTATCTGGACTATTCAGGAGTAACTATGAAAAAGTTAATACAAACTTCTTTAATAAAGTGTGGTTTAGAGGATCTATTTAATTTTCATCTTGATTCAAATAATATCACTAAAATCACACCCAAAAATATAAAAGTTGAGCTTTTAATTGATGATACTCAAACATATGAAGGGAAGATTGTAAAACTAAAAACAACAAAATTTTTTATACCCACTTTTTGGGAAGTGAAAATTGAAAAACTTCAATCTCCAAATCTTTTAGTTGATGTTGCTGTTAAATCGCCATTTAAATACTGGAAACATCAACATATATTTACTAAAAAAGGTAATATGTGTGAGTTAAGAGATGAAATTGAGTTTAAATTACCATTTGGAATCATAGGTAAGATTTTTGAACCTTTTATAGAACTTGATATAAAAAATATGTTTGAATACAGGCATAAAAAAACAAAAGAGTTATTAGAGAAAAGACTATGAAATACTACTATGATATAAAAGAGGTAACAAAAGCTTGTTCTAGAGGTGAAGAACCCACTTTTGCTATAAATGAAAAAAATAGATACTCTTTATTTTTATTTACTTTTTATCAATACAAATATAAAACAAACAAAGAGTTTAAACATATCTCTTATCAAAAAGAAAAAGATTTGCTCTACTATTTTTTAAGATTAGTTTCAAAAATCTCTTTAGGATATTATAAACTAACATATGATTATAAATAGTATGGCAATTTGCAATATTTTCTAATAAAAGGAAAATATTTTTATAAAATAGTATCATGAGAAAAGATATTTTTGAAAAGATGGAAATACTTGCAGATAGTGCAAAATATGATGTATCATGTAGTTCAAGTGGAAGTGAAAACAACTACAAAACTGGACAAATTGGAGCAACTCACAAAAGTGGAATATGCCATACTTTTACAGCTGATGGTAGATGTGTTTCATTACTAAAAGTTTTACTTACAAATTATTGTATCTATGATTGTGCTTATTGTATAAATAGAAAATCAAATGAGATAAAAAGAGCTGCATTTGCTCCAAGAGAACTTGCTGATATCACTATTAATTTTTATAAAAGAAATTATATTGAAGGTCTATTTTTAAGTAGTGGAATTATTGATAGTGAAGATCATACTATGAATCTTCTTTTAAGAACATTAAAGATTCTTAGACATGAATATAAGTTTAATGGATACATTCATGTAAAACTGATACCAGGAAGTGATGAAAAACTTATAGAACAAGTTGTATCTTTGGCAAATAGAGTTAGCTCAAATATTGAACTTCCAAGTGACAAATCCCTAAAACTATTAGCACCTAATAAAACTAAAGAGATGGTTTTACAACCACTAAAATTAGCAAGAGATATAAGCCTAGAAAAAGATACAAAACCTATAGGTATGAGTACACAACTAATAGTTGGAGCAACTCCTGAAAGTGACAGAGATATACTTAAACTTAGTTCAACACTATATGACAAAGCCTTATTAAAAAGGGTTTATTATAGTGCTTATATTCCTGTAAATGATGATAAAAACTTACCTTCTATTATAAATAAACCTCCACTTTTAAGAGAGCATAGACTTTATCAAGCAGATTGGCTTCTTAGGTTTTATCAGTTTTCTTGGGATGAGATTGTAAATGATGAAACTCCAAATTTAGATGAAGAGTTAGATCCAAAAAGTTTTTGGGCACTAAACAATTTACAATATTTTCCAATGGAGATAAACAAAGCAAGTTTAGAGGAGCTTATTAGAATCCCTGGTATTGGAGTAAGAGGTGCTTATAAAATCCTAAGAGCTAGACGTTATAAATCTTTGGATTTTGATGATTTACTTAAATTAAAAATATCATTAAAAAGAGCAAAATACTTTATAACTTGTAAAGGGAAATACCAAAAAGAGATACCTTTTTATCAAGAAAATATAAAACTAGCTTTGATTAAACCTACAAAAAAGATTACTCAACCCTCACTTTTTGATATAGAATATAGTGCCATAACAGGTGAGATATGATTTTAATATATGATGGAAGCTTTGAAGGTTTTTTGACTTTAGTTTATGATGTATATTATAAAAAACTAAAAGTAACAAAAATATATAAAAACTCTGTAAATGAGTTAATCATGGAAGAGATTTATGAAGTATTTACAGACTCTGAAAAGTGTGAAAAAGTATATAAGGCTTTGAGAACCTCTTTTGATAAAAAAGCTTTTGAACTAATAGTTAATATTTTTATGTGCGATAATAAAGAGTTTGAACTACAATTACTAAAATATATAATTTTAGGATTTAAAAATAAAAAAGAGCTTTTTAATATAAATAACCAAGAGGTATTTTATCTGCAAAATTTAGAAAAAGAACTTTTTAGATTGGTTCATAAAATGTATGGATTCGTTAGGTTTCAAGAGCTTGACGATGGAACTTTATATGCTAAAATTGAAACAAAATTTAATATACTCTATTTTTTAGGAAAACACTTTTTCAAAAGACTAAATAATCAAAATTTTATTATCCATGATATACCTAGAAAACTAGCTTTTGTAAAAAACAATTTAGATTGTAGTATTCAAAATGTTAGCTCATTTGATGAACCAAAACTTTCAAATGATGAAGAAAAATTTGATAATTTATGGAAGAGTTTTTTTAATACTATTAGTATAAAAGAAAGAGAAAATAAAAAATGTCAACAAAACTTTGTACCCCTACTTTATCGAACTTTTATGAACGAATTTAATTAAATGTAATCAAATTGTTATAAACACCTAATAAAATTACATTTTTATTACAAGGGGTTTCATTTTTGACAAAAATAATTAATAATAATTTCTTAAATAGCCAAGAACTAAATCTTTTATATATTGATGAAAGAAATATAATAAGTATTCAATCTATAGAAATATTTAAAAAATACTTTAAAAATATATTTTTTAGTCTAAATGAAAATAATATTATAAATGAATTACAGAATGATCAAATTGATTTAATATTTGTAAATATAGAATTAAAAACTTTTGATATTTTTAAATTATTAAAAAAAATCAAAAAAATAAACAAAGATATTCCTATTGTTATCTATTCATCTGATAATCAAACAAAACATCTAATCAAAGCTATCCAGCTTGGTATTAATGACTATATAAAAAGACCATTAAAAAAAGATGCCATAGATAAATTGATAAAAAAACTAAATAAAGAAAAAGTATTTCTAAAAAAAGAGTATCCTTTAAAAGAGTTTGAAAAGATGGTTCTAAAAAGCTCTATTATTACAAAAATTGATTTACATGGAAATATAAAATATATCAATGAAAACTTCTGTACTCTAACTGGGTTTAAAAAAGAGGAACTACTAAATAAACTTTTTACAACAATTTTATGTAAAAAAGAAAATATAAAATCTTTAAAATCTATATATAAAAATATTGATAACTCAAGATTTATATGGAAAGGTAAGATTAAAATTACAAATAAATTTGGCAAAAAGTTATTCCTTTTTACCACTATCACACCAATATATAATAAAAATAAAGAGCTTACAAATATTTTAGCAGCACATATAGATATCACTTTTGAAGAGAATCAAAAGGAACACTTTAAAAATCAATTAATTACTAAAACTTTTGATTTAAATTATGCATTGAGATTAAACAATCAATATGAAATGGCTATCAATGAAAGTAACATCTTATCAAAAACAGATTTAGAGGGGAAAATTACCTATGTAAATGACAAATTCTGTGAAATATCTGGATATACAAGAAAAGAGTTAATAGGCAAGCCCCATAGCATAATACGACACGACGATACTTCCATGGAAATCTTTAACCAGTTGTGGAAAACTATAAAATCAGGTAAAACATGGAAAGGCATAATAAAAAATAAAAGGAAAGATGGTACATCTTATTGGATTTCAACTACACTAATTCCTATAAAAGATAAAAATAACAATATAAAAGAGTTTATAGGGATAAAACACGATTTAACAGAGCTTTTTAATCTTCACCATGAAATAGAAGAAACCCAAAGGGAGATGTTATATAAAATGGGTGAAGTTAGCGAAAGAAGAAGTAAAGAAACAGGTAACCATGTAAAAAGAGTTGCTCAATATTCAAAAGATTTAGCTTTGTTATATGGACTTGATGAAAAAGAAGCAAATCTTATCTTTGCAGCTTCTCCTATGCATGATATAGGAAAAGTTGGTATCCCTGATGAGATACTAAAAAAACCTGATAAGCTAAATGATGAAGAATTTGAAATCATGAAATCTCATGCAGACATAGGTTATCGTATACTAAAAAATTCTAAACGCCCTATTCTTCAAGTAGCATCAATCATTGCAAGAGAACACCATGAAAAATATGATGGTACAGGATATCCAAGAGCTTTAAAAGGTGAGGATATACACATATATGGAAGAATCACAGCTGTTGCAGATGTATTTGATGCATTAGGCTCAAATAGATACTATAAACAAGCTTGGGAAGATGAAAAAATATTTGATTTTTTTAGAAGTCAAAGTGGTAAACACTTTGACCCTAAACTTGTAGATATATTTATGGAAAATATAAATATTTTTCTAAAAACAAGAGATGAGTTTCAAGACTAATTACTTGGTCTATAAACTTTTATATTTGTAAAACTCTCTGCATCTTTTAAGTATTGAGCATGAAGTTGACTTAAAATCCCTTTTTCACAATAAAAAAGATACTGTTTATCTTGTGGAAGTTTTTTGAATTCTGTTTTTAGTTTATAAAATGGCATTTTTATGGTTTCACAAGGAGTATCAATACATTGTTCTGATTGTCTTATATCAATAACTGTATAATCTCCACTTGACAAGTCAGATACTACTTCTATCTGTCCTATTTGGTTTACATCTAAATCTATCTCATCAACGTTTATAGTAATAGCCTCTTCAACAGCTTTTTCTAAAACACTATAATCAAATTTTGCAGCTTCTTTTTCCATTCTTTCATAAGAACCATGAGTTACAGGATTTTTTGAAATAACCCCACAATACTCAGGCATACTCTCAGCAAATTTTCTAGTACCAATCTCATTTGCTATATCTATTATTTGAGGTTTATTAAATGTAGCTAATGGTCTTATTACAAGTTTTTTTGTAGCTTGGTCTATTAAAGCTAGATTTCTTAAAGTTTGACTTGATACTTGTGCCACACTCTCACCTGTAAGAAGTGCATCTATTCCCATACTGTCAGCTATTTTTTCAGAAGCTATAAGCATAAGTCTTTTTAAAGTAACTCCCATATATGATTCATGAGTTGATCTAAAAATCTCTGTTACTACATCATCAAAAGGTACTGATGTAAAAGTAACTCTATGAGAGCTTCCAAATCTATTCCATAGATAATATGCCACTTGTTTTACACCTATTTCATGAGCTATTCCACCAAGATTAAAAAATATAAAGTGAGTTTTAATCCCTCTTTTCATAGTAAGGTAACTTGCTACTGTTGAATCAAATCCCCCAGACATTAGTGATAAGATATCCCCTTGTGTTCCTAAAGGAAATCCTGATAAACCTTTATATCTATCTGTAATAATATTTAGTTGATTGTGTACTAACTCAATATTTATTGTAACTTCTGCATTTTTTAAAGATACACCTTTTGTTTCATTGTTTGCAAGCATATATCCACCAACAGTTTGTTCTATATTTGTAGATCTAAACTCATGAGTACCAGTTCTTTTTGCACGTACTACAAAAGTTTTGTCTTTTATAGTTTCACCCATATATTCATTTACTTTTACTTTAATATCATCTAAAGTTGTCATATTGTCGATTTGAATAGCTTCTAAAACAAGCTCAACACCTGGAGTTTCTACAAGTTTTAATCTTACTTCAACTACATATTCAATAGGTGTAACAATCTCAATTTTGTCAAAAAACTTTTTTAGTTTTATTTCACTAGAGAATCTATTCATAAGCTTTTGTAGATTTCCAAAAAGTTGATCTACCATTTGTCTTTTAGCTTTAGAACCCTTTATCATAATCTCTGGGAAAAATTTAACTATAAATTTTTGTGTTTTTACTTCGTCTATATTCATATTTTATATATGCCTTTTATCTTACTTTGTGGCGAATTATAGCATATGTGTATTAAATGACAAAATATCTTTAAAATATCATGCAAATATCAGAATAAAGGAGTATAATCTGAAAATGGACGTTTTAAATAAAATTACACAAATATTAAAAAATCATGATTGTATTTGTTATGAGATAGATAAAGAAAATAAAATCTTAAAATATATTGGGAAAGAGGTTAATTGTTGTTCTCTTAGTACAGCAATTGCTGATTTAACTGGTTATCTAATCACAAACAATATAGAATATACTATGACAAAAGATTATAATATTATTCTTAACCCAATAGATGAATAATATAAATAAAACTGCTATTTTTACACTATTATTGTTGTCAATGACAACAATGATGTCAAATGTAGCAATTGTAACAGCACTACCTAGATTACAAAACTATTTTTCAAATATAGAAAATATTGAATTTTATTCAAGACTAATGCTAACTTTACCTTCACTAGTAATTGCTTTATTATCACCTTTTATAGGTCACGGTGTTTATAAATTTGGTAAAAAAAACTCTGCTATATTAGCTTTGATTATTTTTTCTTTGACAGGAAGCGCTGGTTTATATTTAGATAGTATCGAATCATTTCTAATCTCTAGAGCAATGTTTGGTATTGCTGTTTCTACTTTGATGATTGTTGTAACATCTTTAGTTGGGGACTATTTCAAACAAGAACAAAGACATAAATTTATGGGTTATCAAAGTGCCTTTATGGCTATAGGTGGCGTAGCTTTTGTATTTGGTGGAGGAATATTGTCTGATATAAATTGGAGATTTCCTTTTGGTATTTATTTAATAGGTATTTTTCTTTTGCCAATGGCTATACTTTTTTTAGTAGAAAAAGGCAAAGATGATTTAAGTTTAATAGAGGAACAAACCGTACCCAAAAAACTTATTGGTATCTATATTTTAGCCTTTTTTTATATGCTTATTTTTTTTATTTTACCTACTCAAATTCCTTTTTTGATTATAGATACTTTTGGTGCTAGTGGAAAAATGGCAGGTTCAATAATTGCCCTTGCATTTTTATCAAATGCTTTTGGTGCAATAACTTTTTCAAAACTAAAACAAAAATATAAATTCTCAACAATATATCTAATAGCTTTGATTATCATAGCAATAGGATTTTTTGGAGTTGGTATTGTAGATAATATTCATCTTTTTTATATCACTAGTCCTATTTTAGGTTTCGGCGGTGGTATTATGATGACAAATGTTACAGCATGGATGTTGAGTAGAACAAGTTTTGAAAGAAGAGTAAAATCTTCTGGATATCTCACCTCTTTTTTATTTATGGGACAGTTTTTTTCACCTATAGTTTTTCATCCCTTTGTAGCATATTTTGGGGTTCAACATTTTTTTATTTTTATAGGGTGTTGTTTAGTAACTATAGTTTTAATAAGTAGTTATTTTTTAAGGTATAAAACATCAATTACATAATTTATACATACTTCTTTAATATAATCGATATCTAGGAGTATGTATGACAGTTTTTTTAACACTTTTGGGAAAAATTATCCCCCTATATCTTAGTATAATTTTAGGTACTTTTAGTACAGCAATTTTAAAATGTGACAAAGAAACTGTCGCAAAAATACTACTTTTTTTACTTGCTCCATTGATTATATTTAATGCAACAGTAAATGTAAAACTTGATTTATCAGTTATCTTTTTACCAACTTATTTTTTCTTACTTAGTACCGTTTTAGCTTTCACTATATTGTTTTTTGCAAAAAAAGTTTACAATGACAATACTGCTAATTTATTAGCTTTTAGTACAGCAACTGGAAATACGGGAAATCTTGGTATTCCTTTGGCAATAATCTTTTTAGAACCACATCTTGTTGATGTTTTTATTTTTACAGTTTTAGCTTCACTTTTATATCAAAATTCTGTAGGATATTATATAACGGCAAAAGGAAATTTCTCTACTATGCAAAGTATAAAAAAAGTTATAAAACTTCCTGTTTTACACGCTTTTATCTTAGGACTAATTGTAAATCTAAATGATATACAAATACCTCAAATGTTTGCAGATTATTCAGCATATTTAAAAGGTGCTTATGCCATTTTAGGGATGATGCTTTTAGGTATGGGATTAGAAAAAGTTAAAAGTGATAATAGTATAGATATAAAATTTATCTCACTAGCTTTATTTATCAAATTTATTATCTGGCCACTTACAACTATAATTTTTATGATTGTAGATAAAACTTTTTTCCACTTTTTAAATGATGGTTTTTATTTAGTAATGTTTATTTTCTCAATAGTACCATTAGCAGGTAATACAGTAACAGTAGCAACTATTTTAGATGTAAAACCTCAAAAGATGTCAATTACTGTATTTATTTCTACCTTGGTTTCATTATTTTATATACCATTTATGTTGTATTTATTTAATTAATATCCTCTTAAATAAGATGGATTATCATATCCATCATATTTAAACTGTTTAGCAGCATTAAACATAAAGTTTGGTTCTCTTAAAAGTTCTCTTCCAAGTGCTACAAAATCTGCTATTTTTTTATCTAAAATCTCTTCACACTCTTGAGGAGTACTTATAAGCCCTACAGCTATTACAGGTATATTTATAGCCTCTTTTATGAGTTTTGCATAATCACATTGATAAAGTGGTTCAAGTTTTGGCATATGGTCTACTGTTTCTTGATTTCCACCTGCTGATACATGTATAGCATCTACTCCTATTTTTTCTAACTTTTTTGAAAGATAGATTGAATCTTGGATATTCCATCCTTTATCCATCCACTCATCAGCACTAATTCGTACAATTAGTGGTAAATCTACCTCTTTTTTAAGTAATTGTGCAGTCTCTAAAATAACTCTACATCTATTCTCTAAACTTCCACCATAGATATCATCTCTTTTATTAGATATTGGAGATAAAAACTCACAAAGTAAATACCCATGAGCTGCATGTAATTCTATTGCATCATATCCAGCTTTTTTTGCTCTTTTTGCTGTTTTTAGAAATTTTCTTTTGATTTTCTCAATCACTTTTTGTGATATCTCTTTAGGAGTTTTAAAAGGCTCATTTTTACTAAAAGCAATTTTCGAAGGAGCTATTGGTGTTGTTTCTTTTACAGTAGATTTTCTACCTGCATGGGCAATTTGCAAAGCTATTTTTGAACCAAATTTATGGCTAAGTTCAACAAGCTTTTTATGCCCTTTTATTTGAGAGTTTTCCCATAGTCCTAAGTCATTATTTGAGATTCTTCCTCTTGGTTCTATTGCTGTAGCTTCAACAATTATCAAGCCAACTTTTCCCAAAGCCCTAGCAGTATAATGATATTTGTGAAAATCTTTTACTTTTCCACTATTATCACTTTTGTACATACACATAGGTGCCATAATAATTTTATTATCCAGTTGTAAATCACCTATATTTGCTTTATTAAAAATTTGACCCATATATTATCCTTTTAACAAGATAGCAACAAGGCTACCCTTAATTAATATTTAGTTGATAAACTCAACTACTTCATCAAAAGCTAGTCTTTGTTGAGTTGATTGTGGATTTATTCTATATCCAAAAGGTAAAACCATAGCAAGTTGCCATTTTGATGTATCTAAACCTAAAATCTCTTCAACTTTTTCTTTCTCAAATCCTTCAATAGGACAAGAATCAATCCCTTTGATTGCGGCTGCTGTCATCATATTTCCTGCAGCGATATATGTTTGTTTTGCAGTCCATGCATAAATATTTTCATCACTACTTAAAGTTTGTGCTAAATGTCCAGCATAAAGTTTTAGATAAAAATCTAATTTCTCTTGTGGCATATCACGTCTAGCAAATCTTTTTTCAGGAAGTCCACTTTCTGGTCTTACTGCATCAATTCCTGCTAAGATAACAACCAAGTGAGAACAAGTAGTAACTTGAGGTTGATCCCAACAAACTGGTCTAAGTTTTGCTTTTAACTCTTCATTTGTAATTACTAAAAATTTCCATGCTTCTTGTCCGAAAGAACTAGGAGATTTTCTACCAGATTCAAGTATAAACTTCATATCCTCTTCAGAAATTTTTTTAGTCTCATCAAAGATTTTACAAGCGTGTCTAAAATCCATCGCTTCTGCGAATGTTTTTTCCATTTTATTCCTTTTTATATTGATTTTTCTAATATTTTTACAACAACTGCTTTATCTATACTACCTCTATCTCCAAAGTTAGTAAAACCATGTTTTTCTAAAAGTACAGTAACTTTTTCAATAACTTTATCGTCATTAGTATATGAAGATATTTTTAAATCTATATTTAAAGATTTATATAAATTTCTGATTTTTTCTACAACTTCTAATGGCTCAATTGTATCCATATTAAATACATTTTTTCCCATTTGAAGTAGTTTGTCTTTTTTCTCATCTACTAAATGAGTTAATAGATTTGGTTGAATTATAGCCAAGGTTCTTCCATGATCTATCCCATATAAACCACTAAGTTCATGCCCAATAAAATGTGTAGCCCAATCTTGTGGAACACCTAATCCAATAAGACCATTTAGAGCTTGATTTGCAAGCCACATTAAGTTTGAATACCATAAATCATCTCTTTGTTCAAAAGTATGTGCTAAATGAACTAAACCTCTTAATATCCCTTCACTATATCCATCTTGAGCCAATAAACCATGTTTTGAAGTAAGATATTGTTCACAAGTATGCACAAAAGCATCAACTACTCCATTTACAAGTTGTCTTTCATCTAAACTTTTTAAAACATCTGGGTCTAAAATAGCAAACTGGGGATATGAAAAAGGTGAATGAAAAAACCTTTTCTCTTTTGTTTCTGATTTTGTTATAACAGAACCTGTATTTGATTCACTTCCTGTTGCTGCTAATGTTAAAATTGCTCCTATTTCAAGAGCTTTACTTGGAGTATATTTACCTTCTAAAATATCCCATCCATCACCTTCATAATAAAAAGCATTAGCAACATATTTTGCACCATCAATTACAGAACCACCACCAACAGCTAAAATGTAATCAACATCATTTTGTCTACCAAACTCTATAGCTTTATTTAGTGTTTCTTTTGTAGGATTTGCTTCAACTCCACCAAACTCAAACCAAGTGTGACTTTTTAAACTCTTTTTTACTTGGTCATATACTCCATTTTTTTTGATACTTCCACCACCATAAAGCACTAATACTCTCTTTTCAGCTGAAATCAAAGAGGAAATCTTTTCTATTTTCCCTTGACCAAACTCTATAAGCGTTGGATTTTTATATGAAAATTGCATATTTTTCCTTTTAGTTTTACTATTTCAATATAATATTACTCTAAACTATAAACAATTTCATTTACATATGTAAATAAAATACTAATTTTTAAAGTTTTCTTCTAATACTGATTCAAACTTTTCAAGCTCAGCATCAAGATTTAAATCACCTTTAAAAATATCATGAACAGAATAAGTTTTAAGTGGTTTCATACCACAAAATTGAAATATCTTATGGGTAGCTATATGAGCTTCATCTAAAGATAATCCATCAAAGAAGCCATTTTTATTATCAAATTCACTTGAAGGACAATTATATGTTACAGATAACATATATTTTCCATCTAACAATCCACCTGAACCATAGGTTTTTGAAGCATCTTCTCTACTTCTACCATCACTTGCATAATGTACACCTTGTGTTAAAACTTCATCAAAATACTTTTTTGTAATCCAAGGTGTTCCCATCCAATAAACAGGATATTGAAGTAAAATATAATCAGCCCAAACTAATTTGTCTGATTCCTCTTTTATATCATAACCTTTATCTATATGTGTATTTTTTACTTCAAAACCATTATTTAGAAAAAATTCATTTGCTTTATCTATATAATGTTGAGTTAATTCACCACGTGCAACTACATCATAATATTGATGTCCATTAATAATCAAAACTTTTTTCATAATATCTCCTATATTAAAATTATTTTAGAATTTCCACTGCTCTTTTTTTAGAATTAAATAATACAACAGCTACAAAAGTTAATAAACACCCAACAACTGTTGATAATAATATTTTTTCATCATAAACAACCCAGCTAGATATTATTGCACCAATAGGAACAATAAACATAAATACTCCTGCTTGATGAGCACCCAAATGACTTGCAGATATAAAAAATAACGCTGTACTAAAAGTTCCTGCAAGTAAACCTACAAAAACTATATTCCACCAGAAAACACTATCAAAACTTGAAATATCAAAAGGGTGATATGGTAAAGCAAACATCATATTTGTAAAACCTGTTACACCAAATACAACTAAGGTATACATCATAGGATCAACTCTACTAGAAGCTTTTTGTGCAAAGATTGTCACAATAGACCAAATCAATGCACACTCTAAAAAATATAAACTATTAACATTTAAAAAAGCAAAACCTTCAAATGGAACTTTTAAAAGAATCAATGCACCCAAAACGCCTAAACCTAATGCTAAAATTTGTTTTGAAGAAACTTTGTTTTTAAGTATAATTATTGACATAATATAAGTAAGAATCGGCGATATTGCTGTAACCATAGTGCCACCATATCCAGCCTCTCCATGAGCTAAGCCCATAAAAAATAGATAATTAAATAAAGATATTAATAAGCCAGCAATTAACATATAAAATAAAGCTACTTTATCTTTTTTAAAAGGAATTTTCATATATATAATTACTGGTATGACAGTTAAAAATGAAATTGCATATCTCCAAAACGCTGCCACTTCAGCACTTGCATGGGTTACTATAGCTTTTCCTGAAGTCCAAGAAACACCCCAGATTAGCATCGCGATAATCATGCCTATAAAATATTTTGTATTGTTTTTATTTTCACCCATAAATAATCCTTTAGTTTTAGGATATGCATTTGGAAATTATAAGCCTTATAAACTTAAATGTTGCTTACTTTACTTTAGGTAAGTAACAATTTTTAATTTCTCTTATGATATAATTAGATTATTAAAGAAATAATCTGTTATTCTTTTATAGATAAAAAGGATTTATTATGTATATAATCAATGATAAAGAGTTTAAATGTTCCGTTTCAGTAACATTAGATGTATTCAATGATAGATGGAAACTAGCTATTATTTGGCATCTTTTAGATGGAAATAAAAGATTTGGCGAACTACACGATATAATTAGTGAAATCACTCAAAAAACTTTAACAGTTAAACTAAAAGAGTTAGAAGAAAAAAATATTATAAATAGAGAGGTTTTCCCTGAAGTTCCCCCTAAAGTAGTATATTCTCTGACAGAAGTTGGAGAAAAATTAAAACCTGTACTAGAAGAGATGTATAATTGGGGAATATTATATACTTCAAAACATGGAAAAATCACAAAAGAAAATTGTTGTGATGTAAACCTTAGTGGAAAATAATGGAAAATTTTGTACTTATACTTTTGTGCATAGCTATTGGTTATGGAATAAATAGACTAAAAATTTTTTCTAAAGATGCAGCTACAACCCTAAATCAATTTGTAATTTATATCTCTTTACCTGCTATGATATTACTTCAAATCCCAAAATTATCTTTTTCAATTGATATGATGATTCCAATAATTATTGCCTGGAGTGTTATGGCTATAACTGCAATAATCACTTTTTTTATATCAAAGATTTTTGATTTTAGTAAAGAGATTACTGGTTGTTTGATGTTAGTTACAATTTTAACAAACTCATCTTTTCTTGGTATCCCTATAATGAATGCTTATATGGGAGAAGAGGCTCTTCCTTATGTGATAGTATATGACCAATTAGGTACATTTATAGCTTTAGCTACTTATGGTACTTTTATAGCTTCATACTATTCAAGCAAAAGTGAAATTAGTTTTAAAATAATTGTTTATAAGGTTCTTACTTTTCCACCTTTTATTTCTTTAGTTTTTGCACTATTTTTGATGGGTGTTAAGTTTGATGATACTATTACAAAAATATTGTCTTCACTAGGTTCTACTATAGTTCCTATTGCCTTGGTTGCTGTTGGGTTACAACTACAACTTAAACTTCCAAGGGAGGAGATAAAACCTTTTGCAACTTCTCTAGGAATAAAACTAATCATAGCTCCTGCAATAGCATTTTTTATATGCTTTTTATTCTCTTGGGATAATAAAGTAGCAATAATATCTATTATGGAAGCAGGTATGGCACCTATGATTACAGCAGGTGCAATTGCATCTATGGCAGGACTAGCACCAAGACTTAGTTCTGCTATTGTAGGATATGGGATTTTAATCTCATTTTTGACAACTGGGATATTATTTAATCTATTAACATAATGGATACATTAGATTTTTACAAAAATTTACAAGCTATAGATGATTTTTCTAAAATCACTGATGAGAAGTTATATAAAAAACTTCCATCAAGCTGGTATGTGATAGTTTCTGATGTAAAAAACTCAACAGATGCTATAGAAAAAGGTAAATACAAAAAAGTAAACTTTGTATCTTCTTTGATAATAATAGGTATACTAAATATAAATAAAAATATAGATTTACCCTTTGTATTTGGAGGAGATGGTGCAACTATTCTTATTCCTCCAATTTTAATTGAAGATTCAAAAAAAGTTCTTTTAGAAGCTCAAAATATTGCAAAAGAACAATTTTCTTTGAGTTTAAGAGTTGGTATAATTAATGTTAAAGATATTGAAAAAGAAAACAAAAAAATCTATATAGCAAAGTATTCAAAAAACAAAAATCACACTCAAGCATTTATAACTGGAGCTGGTGTTTTATTAGCAGAAGAATTACTTAAAAAAGATCTTATAAACCTAAAAGATGAGATATACAAAAAAAGAAAAGTTGATTTTAGTGGTTTAGAGTGTAGATGGCAAGATATTCCCTCTGCTAAAGAAGAAATTGTATCACTTATGATAAAAACCAATGAAAACAATTTGGAAAGTTATAAACAAATAATCCAAGTAATAGAAGAAATAGTAGGTTCAACAAGTCAAAGAGATCCCATACACTATATAAAAAATCTAAATCTATCTTTTAATCCAAAAGAATTAAACGCTGAAGCTTCTATTTTTTCAACAAACTATATATCTAAATTTTTCAAGTTAGTTAAAATAAGTTTCGAAAATTTTTTAGGTTTATTATTGATGAAAAATAAAATAGGAGAATGGGCTAACTATAAAAATAGAATTTTAAATACAACAGATAGTGAAAAATTTGATGATATGTTAAAAATGGTTATAAGTACAAATAAAAAACAAACTAAAGAACTACAAGATTACCTAAATAAAGAGTTTAGAAAAAACAAACTCAAATATGGTATTCATATATCAACTTCTACAATTATGACTTGCCTAGTTTTTGAAAGACACGGTAAACATATACATTTCATTGATGGTTCAAATGGTGGCTATGCTCTAGCAGCAAAACAAATGAAATCTTTATAAATTATATTTTTATTTATATTCTATTAATCTAAAAAAAGTACAATTATAAAAAATTTATTAGGAAAAATTATGATTAAATTCTTGAAAGTTGCTTTATTTTCAACTGCACTTATATCAACTCTTAGTGCAAATGAAAATTTATCAACAAAACAAATCAATGAAATCGAAAATCTTTTTTTATTTCAAAAAGCTCAAGTAAAAATAAACAGTGGTATTGATGCAGGAAGCATATATATGCTAAATGTAACAGTAAGAGGAAAAGGTAGTCAAATATTTTTGACAAAAGATAAAAAATATTTAATCCCTGGTGATGTTATTAGTACACAAGATGGTAAACCACTTACTATGCCAGTTGATTTAAAACCAACTATAGGAAAAGAAGCTTTCACTTATGGTACAGGAAAAGATGAATATGTGCTATTTACAGATCCAGAATGTCCATATTGTAAAAAATTTGAGTCGTATTTCCCTCAAATGAAAGATAAAGTAAAAATCAGAGTATTTTATTTCCCACTTGATTTTCATAAAAATGCAAAAGATATATCTTTATATATCTTAAGTAAAAAAACGAATGATGAAAAAATCAAAGTGATGGAAACTACAAAAGATACACCTGCATTTAAAAACAGAAAATATGCAGATGGGGAGTTAGCAAAACTTGAAAAACAACTAAATGAACAAATCAATTTAGGAAATCAATTAGGAGTATCAGGTACACCTGCACTTTTTGATAAAAATGGTGCAAAAGTATCTTGGGTTGAATTACTTCAAAAAAATGGAATCCAAGTAAAATAGATTGTATTTTCTACAATCTATTTTAACAAGAAGTTGATATTTTCAACTTCTATTTTTTCCAACTCAAACTCATCTATTAATAAATCCTCATCCATATGAATTTTTGATGTTGTACCATTTAAAGGCACTATTCCTATTTGATTTAAAAACTTGTAAAAAATAGCAGCAGTTGATTTTTTATATTTGGAAGATAGATGTTTTACAAACTCATTTGTTAATACATGTGGATTTGCAGTAAGTGACCAAAAACTTTCATAGATAATCCCTTTGTCTTTACACCAAACTCTAATCTCTTGATCATAAGTACTTTGAGCATAAAATCTATTTTGCAATATAGAAGGTTTTATCTCAACTTTTTTATACAAATACTCTAATACATCTAAATCATAACAATTGCTAATCCCCAACTGCCCTACTTCTTTGTTTTTATAAAAACTACTCATTACATCCCAAGCTTTTAATAGTTTAGTTGCTGGAAAAATTGGTGAATGTAGAATATACGTATCTATATAATCAACTTTTAAATTCTCTTTTGATTTTGCAAAAGATTTTTCAATTTGTAGTTCTAAAGTATCATTTTGAAAATATGGCATATTTGATATATCTTGCCCCTCTATTGGGGTAAATTTTGTTTGAAGATATAAATCTTCCCTTTTAAGCCCTTCATCTAAAGCTTTTTGTAAACCAACACCCACTAAATCTTCTTGATAGTGTTTTGGTTGACAAGCTGTATCTATCCCTTTAAAGCCAGATTGTAAAGCCTCATAAACAAAATCTGCAGTTTGCTCTTTTTTCCAAGCAGTTCCATAAATCATATTTGGTATTTTTATATTTTGATTTGATAAAAAATAACTCATAATATATCCTAGTTTTTTTCCATTATACAAAAGCAAACGTGATAAAAAAGCTTATAAATGTTTATTATATAGCCATTTTTTGGTAAGTTTTAATTTCAAAACAATATATAATAAATCAAAAAGAGAAAATATGGCAAAAAAACCTTTTAATCCTGATGATTTTTTTAGCGTTAAAACTATAAAAGATATAGCACCAAAATTTGAACACCTACATAATCTAAACTTTCAAGAGATAAGTTTAAATGACGAACTTGTGAAACTAAACTACGAAATAACATCTAGTGTATACAAAGATAAAAGCTTTAAAACTTTAGAAGAGTATTATGAGTTTGAAGTGGATGAGATAGTATAAATGTTGAAATACTTTATACTAATCATCCTTTTATAAAACTAATCTATTTTGAAAGATACTGTTTTAAAACAGTATTTCCATAATCTAATAATCCCGTCCATAAAGTTCAGAAGCTTCTTGAATGACCAAAAAGGCATCTGGATCGTGTTGATTTATAATCTCTTTTAGAACTTGTAAATTTGAAATATCAACAATTACCAAAATAATATTTTTTTCAGATTTTTGATTTAGTGCCATACCTTTAACTATTGTTCCATGTTCTCCCAAATTTTTATATATATTTGAAGATAAAACATCAACATTATTTGTTACAATACTTACAGCTTTTTGGGCTGGTTTTCCTGATAAAAGTACATCAATGATTCTAGAAGTCACATAAACTCCTATTACACTAAAAAGTGATTTTTCGATATCACCATAAACAAAAATTGAAGCAAACATAATTAAAGCATCTATAAACAATAAAATCTCTGAGGTTTTATATTTTGTTTTCATTGCGATAATTTCACCAATAACTGTTGTTCCACCTGTTGAAGAACGTCCTAATATTACAAGCCCTACTCCAAGACCTATTAAAAATCCACCAAAAATTGAAGCTAAGATTGTTTCATGAGTTAAAGGGGTTACTTTTATAACCTCTTTTAATAGGTCAGTAAAGCCAGAGATTAATGCAATACTCAAAAGGGTTTTTAAAACATAAGCCTTACCAAAATACACCCATCCAATAAATATCAAAGGGATTGCAACAATTGCAATCCATGAACCTAAAGTTACAACGGGAAATATTGCATAGAAAAGTTGGGCAATACCAACTCCTCCACCTGTAACCATACTATTTGGATTTAGAAATGCAACTGCAGCATAGGCAACTATAAAAGAACCCACTACTACAAAACATAAATTTTTTAATTCTTTCATTATCTATTTTCTATTAATTCTTTTAATCTTTTTATTCCAATTACCACTTCCTCTTTAGAAGAGTGTGTGAAATTGAACCTAATCTCATCACATTTTTGTCTAGTAATATAAAACTCACTTCCTGGTACATATACAACTTTTTTCTTTAAAGCTTCAAAAACCAATTCGTATGTATCAATATTTGGTAATCTACCATAAATAAACATACCACCTTTTGGTTTTTCGTATTCAAATTGAGGTAAATATTTATCTAAAGCTTCAGCAAAAACTTCCATTTTTTCTTTATATTTAACTCTTAAACTATCTAAATGTTTTTTATATTTTTCTTTTTCTTTTAGATACTCATTTAAAATATATTGAGATACTCCACTAGAGTGTAAATCAATAGTCTCTTTTATCAAAATCAAATCATTGATAACCTCTTCATTTGCCCTAACCCAACCTATTCTAAATGCTGGAGATAAGGTTTTTGAAAATGAACCCAAATGGAAACTGTTATCTGGAATTTGACTACTTATATTATTAGATTTTTTATCATAAAAAAGTTCACTATATGGAGCATCTTCTATAATATATCCACCATGTTTTTTTACTATATTTGCTATTTTATCTCTTTTTTCTTGACTATATAAAGAACCCTTTGGATTTTGAAAATCTGGAATAAGATATGATAGTTTTACATCTTTATAAACCTCTTCAAACTCATCTGTGTGAATACCATCATATTCCAAAGTTACTGCTTTCATATCTAAACTATTCATTTTGAAAATATTTACAGCACCTAAATAAGAAGGCTTTTCTACAACAATACTTTTATTTTCAAAATATTTAGCAATAATAAATAAAGCTTGCTGGCTTCCAGTTGTTATTAAAATATTGTTTGGATTTGTTTCAAACCCTTCATCATTGTAAAAAGAAGCTATTTTTTCTCTTAAACTTGCAATACCATTACTAACTGCATATTGAAAATTTTTATTGTTGTCAAATATTTTTTTACTAGCATTTGCTAAATCGTCTATTGGAAACAAAGTCTCATCTGGTAAACCACCAGCAAAAGAGATTGTTTCCTCATCTATAGATTCTAATATTTGTCTTATAAATGATCTTTTCATTTTAATTTCCTTAAAATGTCCCATTTTAAGGGACCATATATTTTGTAACTACTTTTTAACACAATTTATAAAAAATTGTTAAAAGTAGCAAAACCCTAAAGAAGACAAGGAGTTGTCTTTTATATGTTATATTTGTGGATGAATTATAGAGCAATAAAAAAATTTATTCTTTAATGTTTTTGCTAAAAAAGTTAACTATTTTTGCTCAAAACTATATAAATAATTGCTATAATGATATTAAAGGTAGCATATGAAAAAAAATACTATAGAAAAACATACTAAAATAGCTAATAACATAATGTACTACATCTATAAATACATAGATACAGATATAAATTTAGATGAACTAAGTATTGAATTAAATATAAGTAAATTTCATATGCATAGACTATTTAAAGAGGAATTTGGTCAAAATATTTATGAAACAATCAAATCAATAAGAATCCAAAAAGCCTCACTACTTCTATTAACTAATAAAAACTCAACTATTACAGATATTGCTAAAATGTGTGGTTATAGCTCACAAGGTGCTTTTATACGGGTTTTTAAACAAAAATTTAATATGACACCAAAACAATGGAGACAAGGTGAATATTTAAAATTTACCAATAAAATATTAACTGAATCAAAAAGTGCCTCTGAAGCTTTGAGAGATTTTTCAAATTTAAAACCAACTATAGTAAAAATGCCTGCCATGAAAGCTTACTATATAAGACACAAAGGTTATGGTAGAAGTATTAGGGATACTTGGCAAAAATTACAAACTTGGATTTTATGTAATAATGTACAAAACTATAAACAACTAGGACTTCATCATGATAATCCAACAATTACACCAATTAATGATTGTAGATATAACGCTTGTGTAGTTGTAGAAAATGAGTTAGAAATCACATCTTTACCAAGTTTCATTATCCCTAGTGGAGTTTATGCAAGATTTGATTTTAACGGACAGTATGGTGATATTTTAAAGTTTATGCATTGGGTGTATTTTAAATGGTTAATAAATAGTGGTTATGAAACCACCACAAATCCTTCATATGCAATTTATGAGAAAAATCATTTTTTAGATAATGATGAAAAATTCATTGTAAGTTATTTTATTCCGGTAAGAATATAATAGAATATATTATATAATTAACATAACAATAAACTTCTAAAATATTGTATGAGGCTGTTGTTTAGATGCTAAAATTTTAGATAAAATAGCTAGTAGTTAAATTATACGTTTTTATATTAACTTATGTTATAAATTAAATATAAAAATCTCAAAGGATTATTTTGTTTAGAAAATTATTTTTACTTATCTCATCTATATTTTTATTAACTTCATGTTCTCAAATTGAAAATAAAAAATTAAAAATCTCAGCATCAACATGGATTGGGTATTCACCACTATATTATGCAAAAGAAAAAGGTTGGTTAAAACCTTTAAATATCAAACTTTTACATGTAACTTCCTTGAGCGAAAATATGTATCTATTTGAAGCAGGAAACTCTGATGCATATGTTGGAACTCAATATGAATATAGTGTATTATCAAAAAAAGATGCCTCTCTTATGCCTGTAATACTTTTTGACCGTTCAAATGGTGGTGATATTATTATGAGTAATATATCTATAAATGAATTGCAAAATACAAATGAACCTATTGATGCTTATTTAGAAATGGATTCGATAAATAATATTCTTTTAAAAGATTTTATTAAAAAATATAAACTTGACAATAAAAAAATCAATTTGATAAATAGAGACCAAGGTTTTATAATAGGAATAAAAAAAGAGAAAAGAAAAAAACCAACAATTATAGTAACTTATACTCCATATAATTTAGAATTAGAAAAAAATGGTTTTATAAACATTGCATCAACAAGAAGTGATTTAAGTCTTTTAGTTATTGATGCATTATATACAAAAGAAATAACTATGCTAAAGCATAAGAAACAATTTATAGAGTTAAAAAAATTAATAGATAAAGCAATAGAAAACTTGAAAAAAAATCCAAAAGAGTTTTATGAAATAGTTAAACCTTACATGTTAGAGTTAAGTTATGAAGACTTTATTAATAGTCTTGAAAATATTGAATGGATAAATAAAAACCTATCAAAAGAGTTAAAAGAGCAATTAAAAGAATCTCAATACCCTATGGGAGGATTATTATAAAATGCTTTTAACTATCCAAAGAGTTACACAACTTTCACTTATGTCTATTCTTATTATTGTATATATTATTTTTTCAAGTTATTACTTAAAACAAAAAGAGGAAACCTCTTTAATAATTATGAATACTCTAAAAAATAATATGTCTGAACTAAGTTATATACTTTCAAAAAATTTTAATTATGATTCACCTATAAATGCTTCTCGTGCCATACTAGAAAGATATACTTCAAATAATGATTATATAGCAGCAATTATGATAGTAGATAATAATGATATTGCAATTACAACAGATCCCGCATATAATAAAATCCCATATATTACAGAACTAATAAACAATAATAATTTATCTGCACATGATAAATTATATCTTCAAAAAGGGATTGAAGGAGTAATAAGGTTTTATAAAAATGGAGAACAACGTATATTAAGATTAATATTTATGTTTGATAAAGAAGAGATAGATGAACATTTTGAACAAAATAAAATCTATTTTGCAATCTATTTTGGTTTATTACCTATAATATTTTTATTTTTATCTTGGATAATTATAAAATTTATTATTGCAAGACCTTTAGAAAAACTACGTCAATATGCTTATTATCAAAGTTCTGTTCCAAAATCATTTTATATAAAAGAACTTGAAGCTATTAGATCATCTATGGTTCAAACATTTACAAGACTTGATTTAGAACAAAAAGAGTTGTATAAAATGGCTAGGACCGATTCCCTTAGTGGTTTAGCAAATCGTCACTCATTGGATGAATATCTAAAAAGACTTATATCTGATTCAAAAAATGATAAAAAAGAGTTTGCATTTCTATTTTTAGATTTAGATCATTTTAAAAGTGTTAATGATGAGCTAGGTCACTCAAGTGGAGATGAACTTTTAAAATCAATATCATCAAGAATAAAAGAAGCTATTCCAGATAATGGTTTTGTTGCAAGAGTTGGTGGTGATGAATTTGTTGTAATATTACATCAATATAAAAGCTTAACTCAATTAACAAAAATTATTGAAAAAATACAAAACAGTTTAAGTGTTCAATGGGTTATAAATACTCATCCTATCAATATCTCAGCTAGTATAGGTATAGCATTATATTCAAAAGATGGGAAAAGTGCAGAAACTTTAATGCAACATGCAAGTATGGCAATGTATGAAGCAAAGAAAAATGGACGTGCCCAGTATTATTATTTTACGCAAGAACTTAACCAAAAAGTTCAAGATACAATTTTACTTGATAGAATGATGCGTAAAGCATTAGAAGATAAAGAGTTTGAACTACATTATCAACCAAAAACAAATATAAAAACAGGTGAAATATTAGGTGTGGAAGCATTAATAAGATGGAATAGTCCTACAGAAGGAATGATTCCTCCATATAAATTTATACCACTTGCTGAAGAAAATGGATTTATTGTAGAGTTAGGAGATTGGGTATTAGAAGAAGCTATTAAACAACAGGTTAAATGGAAAGAAAAAGGTATAGATATTGTTGTTTCTATAAATGTAGCAACAAAACAACTTCTACAAAGAGATTTTGAATATAAACTTGAAAAACTTTTAAAAGATACAAAAGTTGAGCCCTCAAAAATTGATGTTGAGATTACTGAATATCTATTTTTAGAAGAAAATGAAAATAATCTATACACTATGAATATGATACGACAAAAAGGTCTTACTATCTCACTTGATGACTTTGGTACAGGTTATTCTTCTCTTTCTTATCTTAAAAAATTCCCTATTGACAATCTTAAAATTGATAAAATATTTATGGATGATGTTAAAACCGAAAAAGGAGCAATCTTTGTAGATACTATTGTAAAAATGGGTCAAACTCTAAACATGAATGTAATAGCAGAAGGGGTAGAAGATAAAGAACAAGTTGAATATTTAAAAGAGATAGGATGTAATTGTTATCAAGGTTATTATTGTTCAAAACCTTTGCCTGTTAAGGAATTTGAAAAATTTTATAAAGAGTATAATTTCGACATAAAGTAAAAGGAAAACCCTTTTACTATAATATTAAGATTTTTTAACAAACTCTTGTTTTAATTTAATTGCACCAACACCTGGCACTTTACAGTCAATATTATGACCATCATTTCCCTCAACAAGTCTAATACCTTTGATTTTAGTACCAACTTTGATACCAGAAGAACTTCCTTTTACTTTTAAGTCTTTTATAACAGTAACATCATCTCCATCAACTAAGATTGTACCATTTGCATCTTTTACTACCAAAGTATCTTCATCTTGGCTTTCAACTGCATCTTTTGACCATTCATGTGCACACTCAGGACAGATTAATAACTCACCATCCTCATAAGTATATTCACTTCCACATTTTGGGCAATTAGGTAATTGACTCATAGTATTCCTTTAAAAAAATTTCGCAATTGTAAGATATTAATCAAATATTGTCAAATTTTTGTCTTTTTTTGTAATGAAATAGGCTCAAAAGTGCAGGTAAAAGTACTAAATCAAGTAAAAGTGCTAAATTTAATGCAATTATTGTAACTATTGCAAAATTTACATTTGGTACAAAACTACTTAGACCAAATATAGCAAATGTTATTGAGAGTATAAAAGTTGTCAAAATCATTGCATTTCCACTATGACTTATCACATAATCAATACTATGTTCAAAATTTCTAAGCTTGATACTTTCAAAATATTTACTAAAAAAATGTATTGTATCATCTACAGCTATACCTAGAATAACTGCTGCACTAATCGCTACACCTATATCTATATTGATATTAAGATATCCCATGACACCTCCAACTAATAGTATTGGAGCAATATTTGGCAATATAAAAAGCAATAAGATACTAACTTTTCTAAATATAAAAAGCATAGCAAAACAAACAATTATAAGAGTAAGTAAAACAGAGTATATCAAGGTGTCAGTAACACTTTTTTGCATATATGCAAATATTGTGGTCTGACCTTGTACATCTGCACTGTAGTTAGTGTTTTGTTTCCACCAATTTTTTATCCAATCTATCATATAAATATCTTTTGAAGTATCTTGAATATTACTATTTATAGAGATTCTTAAAAATCTTTCATTTGTATCTATTTTATCATTTATCTCCATTCCTTGGGGAAGACTCATAGAGTATAAAAGTATATATTGAGCTACTAATTTATTTGTATTTGGAATATCTTCTTTTATATCTTTATTTAAAATATGTTGCATTCTTATTACTATATCTTTTATGGATGTAGTAAAGGTGATGTTTTTAAAATTTTGTTTTAATTCCTCTTCAAATTTTACAATTTTTTTCAAAAACACTGGGTTTTTTATTCCCTCTTTTACTTTTGAATCAACTATAACTTCATATATCATACTTCCCGTTAGATTTTTTTCTACAAAATCACTTCCTTGCCGAACTACGGTATCTTTTTTAAAGTATTTGATACTATTACTATCCACTTTTACAAAATTTAAACCATATAAAAGAACAATAAAAAGAGTGAAAAAAACAACTACTATTTTCATATCATTTCTTTTTATAAAAGCACCATACCCTTTAGTATTTAAAAAATTAAAAAATCTAATCGGTTTGATATTTTGATTATTAAACATCAACATAATTGCAGGAGCTAAAGATATACTAAAAATAAAAGCAAAAAGAGCTGCTGATGTAATAGAAATACCAAGAGTAGAGATAGGAACTATATGACTTAAACCCAAAGTTGCAAAACCAATAGCAGTGGTAAATGATGTCATAGCTATGGGGATAATATTTGTACTTAAAGCTTTTGCTAGGGCTTCTTTATTTGGCATCTCTTTTTGTCTATAATAAACCCATGCTAAATACAAGTGCATAGAATCAGCAATAGCAATAGCACTTACAAAAGAAGGTATATTTACTGTAAAGTTATTCAGAGAATATCCCAAAATAAACTGTATGCTAAGAGTCAATAAAAAAGTATAAACTATCACTATAGAAGGTACAATCACCCCTAAAAGATTTCTAAAAAATATAAATAAAAGAACCACAACTAATACAACAGCTAAAGGGATTAAAACTAAAGCATCTTTTTGAGCTATTGTTACAAGAGAGGCTGTTATAGCAGGAGCCCCTGATATATAAAACTTGTAAGATGTATTTTCTTCAAATTTTTTAGTGATTTTTTCTATTTGTTTCATAACTTTTATATTTACTTCTTCATCTGCTCCAAGAGAACTTGCTAATCTTAAAGCCAAAAGTGTTGTTTTTCCATCTTTACTTATAAGTTGATTTAAAATAAGTTTGTCTTTTAAAGCTATTTGTTGTTTTATATTAAGATTTTTGGCTTCATAGAAAAAATCTTCAACTATAATCTCATCATCTTCACTTGAAATATATTGGTAGTTTGTAAGGGAATCAACCTTTTGAACCCCAGCTATTTTTTTAAACTCATTTGTTAAAGATATGATTGTTTTTATGGCTTTTTTATTGAATATTCCCTTTTCATCTTTGAAGGAAACGATAAAAGTATCATCTCCACTAAATGTAGAACGAAACTTATCATAACTATTCATTATCTGGGAGTTTTTATCAAACCAGATTCTATAACTTCCCTCAAAGGCTATATTTTTTAAACTAAAACTAAAAAGAAGCACTAGTAAAGTTGTGCTTATCAAAATTATATATTTATATTTATCCAAAAAATCTATATATTTATTCATAATTATTTCCTAAAAACTATATGTTAGACCAAGAGTTACTCTTGTATCATTTCCAAAAGGTGTAAGAACACTATTTGCTTTTGAATCAAAGTTTAAAAGCTCTGTTTTAAACACTAAACCATCTTTTATTCTTGATTTAAATTCACATTTAAATACTTGTTCATTACTTTGTCTGTCATATAAAATTCCGCTTTTAAGTTCAGTTGAACTGATATTATTAAAGTTTAATTTTATTGCAAAAAATAAATCATCATTGTAAACCTCTGAGATATCAATATTTTTTTGAAGATTGTTAAAATATTTATATTTATAATATTCAAGATAAAAAGTAAGATCATTACCTTTTATATCATATATACTTTTTTCTACTCCAAAAGAAAGTTGTGCATAATCACTTACAATATCAGTTTTAACATCACTTATTGAACCTTCAATTTTAAAAATATAATCATCATAAATAATATTTGAAAGATATAAAAGCTTTGAAGCTATATATGCCTCTTGTTTTAGTGTTTTATTATCTTTTAAAACAATTGCTCTTTTTGAATCATATCCATGCCAAAGTATAATTTTATTTTCACTTTCGATACTTTCAGTTGTAAATCCATACTTTAGATACAAACTTGGAGTATATTTTGAATGAGTTGTTTTAGAAGATTTTTCATAATTTAAGGCAAATGGATAGTATGGGTCGTTGTTGTTTGGATATTTTATATTCTCTTCATAAAGTTTGGCACCAAATTCAAAAGAGGAATCATCAAAATAAAAAGTATCAGTTATAGAGTATGAACCAATCTTTTTATCTTTATCAAAAGGGTCAGATATATATCTTTTTTTGTTAAAAATATCTGCTATGTTGTAAGCTTCTAATTCACCCCAATATTTAATTTGCTTACCAATTGTAAAGGTTGAATTTGAAAACTGTTTTGAAAAATATAATTCATTGATATCAAAATATCTTTTTCTATCATATCTTAAACTATATAGATATTCAAAATTTCCATTAATATCAAACTTATCATTTGAGTATTCAAATCTTGTATCTGCATTTATCAAATTTTCATTTTTAAAACTATCATAAAAGATATATTTATATGAAAGATTTGTTTTTTGTTCTATCGCATATAGATTTATAGAAAATAAAACAACTAAAAATAGTCTCATTTTAAAACTCTTTTTGAAAACTCATCTTCTTTTAGATTTTGATTTATAATATCCTTATCCCATATCAAAATAGAAGTTTTATTGTTTTGAATATTTTGCATCACTATTTTTTTTATTCTATAAATCCCATCTATTTTTTTATACTCTTTAAAATATATTTTTTTTAATAACCTATCTTGTTTGTCGTAATATTCCCCAAAAGATGCAAGATATGTTTTTGGATTTAAATATATTATTTGTCTTTTATATCCACTATTTTTATCTATGGGTATTCTTTCTATTTTCAGATAATTTTCACCATCAACTTTTAGATTTTGAGCCTCACCTTCGTAACTATAGTTTTTATAATTTTGAGAAGATATATCTTCATAACTAAACTCACTAGCCATAAATGAACCAGATTTATTTCTTGAACTAATTCTTTTAACTCTTTTCAAAGCAGGAAGATAAAGCCATTGTTTATCATCACTTCCTATAACTTCATAACTTAAAAGCTTAGTATCTTTTATATCATTTGGATATAAAAAATTTATAAGTGATTTATCTCCATCTATATTTTCAAGTTTTGAAATCTCTATTTTTCTAATATTTTCTTCCCCATTTGCATTTTTTAGTATCATAGTTGTTTTTGATACACTACTTTTATATCCAGCCATCACACCATATGACTTTTTTGCAACATCCAATGAATCTATTGCAAATAAAGGAACTAAGCCTAGTATTAAATAGATGATTTTCTTCATTTAATTTCCTTTTGTTTAAATGTAAACAATGTTAACATAATAATGTAAACATTGTCAACATCAAAAATATAATTTTTAAATTTTTATTTTATGATATAATGCATTCATGCAAAAAAACGATTATCATCATGGAAACCTAAAAGAAGAACTACTTCAAATATCATTTGACTTCATAGCAAAAGAAGATACAGAAAAACTTACACTAAAACTTCTAAGTGATGCTACAGGTACATCAAGAAGTGCTATATATAGACACTTTAAAAACAAAGATGAACTTATAGAAACTATGATAAAAAGAGGATTTGACAAATTCGATAATGAAGTTTCCCCCTCTTTACTTGATTCAAAAAGCCCTTTAATAGATAGATTTTATATAAGTGGAAAAAGATATATGGATTTTGCAAAAAACAATCCAAACCTTTATCGTTTGCTTTTTGGGAAAAAATATTCTCATATTAGAGAGGAGATTTTAAGTATAAAAGATGAAGATTGTAGTGGTTTTGGAGCATTAAAGAAAGCTGTTGAAGAGGGACAAAAATCTGGAATCTTAAAAAAAGAGGACAGTTATCAACAAACAATAATAATCTGGTCTTCATTGCACGGGTTAGCCTCACTTTTAATAGATGGATTTTTAGATGTAGAAGAGATATTTAATGAACTTTTTGATAAATTATTTAAATCCTTACTCAATGCACATATGGCAAACAAAGTCAAAATACTCTCAACAATACCTATTTTAAATAAGATGTTAGAACCAAATAAAAGCTAATTTTGGTAAATAATATTTTACTATTTAAACATATTTTTACTTTTTATTGATACAATTACACCTATTGAGATCTCAGGTTGAGATTCCATCAAAATTTATTTAAATTCTTAGATGGCCAAAATTTAAACTAATTTTGGAGATTCATTTGAATAATCTAAATCATTGTATATCTATCTTTATTGGCAATATGCCTCCCTCAAAAGAGCTTTTTTTGAAGCTTGAGAATGCATTTTTGCTTGCTGACACTAATCAAATTATTGAAATTGTTTCTTTAAAATCAAATATAGAGATTGAGCTTCGTGGCTGGTCTAGACTTAGAGGACATCTATATTTAGGTAGAGAAAACCTTAAAGAACAATACTCATATAAAATCCAAAAAATTAGTAAAAATAGTTTTACTTCTAAACCAAATTGGGGTAAAAAGATGAAAGGTATAGATTCATCTAACCCTAAACTAAAAGATTTGGAACTAAGTGAGGATATACTTACAAAAGCACCTGAAGATAATGGACTTCTAACAAGAGGAATTGTAACTCAAAAGGGAACTCCAACATATGATTTTGAACTATCACATAAAGAGTTAGTTTGGTCCGAACCAGTTTCTATTCTTTATGAAGAGGGGAAAAATCTTCAATGGAATGCAACAACAGATATTGCATGGAATGAAATACCAAATCTAAATCCTATTTTAGAAAAAGCTGTTTGTCAAATCATGACATATTTAGTTGAAAATGAGTTTTCTGCTTTGTATATCCCTGGGAAGTTTATAAGTAAAATCAATCCTTATTATATGGAGATTCCTTTGTTTTTATCTTCACTTATGAATGATGAAGCAAGACATATAGAGGTTTTTACTAAAAGAGCAAATGCCAATGGTGGTGGATTTCAATACTCTAGTGAAGTAACACAACGTTCACTTTATTCTCTATTTCAAGAGGATGATTATATAAAAAGTTCCTTTTTACTTCATGTAATGGGTGAAGGAACCTTTGTAGATTTACTAAATTTTCTTGAAAAATATATGCCCGATGAAGCTACAAAAAAAATCATAAAACTTGCAAAAAGGGATGAGATGAGACATGTTGCTTATGGAATGGAGCATGTAAAATCAGCAATTGAACAAAATCCTAAAAGAATAAATGCTTTAAAAAATACAGCATTCAAAAGAAAAGAGTTTATGGATGAGATAAATAGTGAATCATCTATTCTTTTAGAATCTTTAGCGATTTTAGCTGGTGGAAGTGATGAGCCACAAGCATATAAAAAAGGTTTTGACTTAGTAGAAGAGTTAAAAGAAAAAATGAACACAAACAGAATTAAAAGATTGATAGATATTGGTATGGATGAGGATTTAGCAAATGATATTTCTAAAGTACATACACCAAATTTCATGTAGGATAAAAAATGACAGATATATACAATAAAATGGTGGAATTTTCAAAAAATGAGATTTTACCACATACAAATGATGTTGATGCTTTAGCACAGTTCCCAACTGCTAGTTTTGAAGCAATTAAAAGAGAAAAAATCACAGGACTTGTTGTTCCAAAAGAGTTTGGAGGGATGGGCTTAGGACTTGAGGAACATACGCAAACAGTACTTGCCTTTGGTTCAACTTGTGCAACAACTGGTTTATGTTATATGATGCACAATGTTGCAACAATGTGTATTGTAGCATATGGAACTGAACAAATGAAAAATGAGTATCTTCCAAAAATAGCAAAAGGTGAGATTGTTTTAGCACTTGCTTTTAGTGAAACGGGAACAGGAACTCACTTTTATAATCCTGAAATCACTGTAACAAAAGAGAATAATGGTTTAGTTATGAATGGTAGAAAAAGTTTCGTAACTTCTGCTTTATATGCTGACTTTTATTTAGTGCTTTCAAATAGTGCGGAAGCTGAAGGTTTAGATAACTGGATTATTGGTAAAGATTTTGAAGGTATCACTTTTGAAGAAACTGCTTGGGATGGACTTGGTATGAGAGGAAATGCTTCTATGCCTATGTTATTTAGCAATGTAAAAGTATCAGAAGCAAATAGAGTTGGTCCATCAGGAAGTGGTGCTGAACAAGTATTTAATGTAGTTGCTCCATTTTTTGTAATTGGTCTTAGTGCTGTTTATACAGGTGTAGCTTTAAATGCTTGTAATACTATTATTCAATACTCTATGCATAGAAAATATAGTGATGAGAGTGCCTTATGCAATATCCCAACTGTACAAAACCATATTGCAGAGATTTTTACAAAGGCAAATAGTGCAAAACACTATACTCTAGCAGCTGCAAAAAGTGGTGCAAATGGTGATGCTGATGCCTTAGCTCAAATCATCTCTGCAAGATTAAATGCTTCTGATATGGCTGTTGAAGTGTGTCATAAAGCTATGAAAATTGGTGGTGGAACTGCTTATGCAAAAAGAATCACAATAGAAAGACTTCTAAGAGATGCATATGCAGCACAAGTTATGGCACCTAGTACAGATGTATTATCAATTTGGCTTGGAAAAGCTTTAACAAATCAACCAATACCATAAGGAGAAGAGATGGAAAAAACAATAATGCTGGGTGCAGTTGCATACGACCCAAAAGTTATACCAATCTGGGATATTATAAGAGATTATTTCAATGAGAATGGAGTAAGACTTGATTATATTTTATTCTCTAATTATGAGGCTCAAATTGAATACTTGCTTTCAGGGAAAATCGATGTTGCATGGAATACAAATGTTGCTTGGGTTAGATGTAAGGAGTTAAGTGGCGGTAAAGTTAAAGCACTACTTATGAGAGATACAGATATTGATTTTAAATCTGTTTTTATCACAAAAGCAAATAGTGGAATCAAAACTATTCAAGATTTGAAAGATAAAAAATTTGGTCTTGGAAGTGCAGATTCAGCACAAGCTGCAATCTTACCTTTAAAATATATTCAAGATGAGATTTCAGAAGATTTAGTTGAGATTGTAAGATTTAACTCAGACCTTGGAAAACATGGTGACACAGGAAGAAGTGAATTTGATATTTTAGATGCTATTTTAAATGACGAAATTGATGCAGGTGCTATTGGTATTAGTTCATGGATTAGAATGCTTGAAGAGGGAATGTTCCCTAGTGGAGAAGTTGAATCATTTTATGTAAGTGAAGGTTATTGTCACTGTAATTTTACTGTTTTAGATAGTTTAGATGAGAATATAGTAAAAAAATTTATTGATACGATGATGTCACAAGATCCAAATGAACCAATTATCAAAAAAATGATGCAAATGGAAGGTTTAAACAAATGGGTTCTAACTGGAGTTGAAGAGCTTAAAGGTTATGATGTTTTAACACAAGCTATGAAAGAACAAGATTTGATGAAAAATAACTGGTAGGAATACCCTACTAGTTATTTTTTATATTTTTTAATATCTGTTCTCTTACTACACTTAGTTGATTTGAACAGTTTGGAATAATATACTCGACTGTAATCTCAATCACCCTTTCTACATCATAACAATCAAAAATATCTCTATATTTTATAAGTTCATTATTATCATCAATTATTTTTGCACTTCCTGAGATTTTTACTCTTGTATCACTTAAAAAATCTATACATAAAAGGGCTACTTTTGGATTTGTTGCAATATCCCCTACTGAATGAAAAATTCCATTTCCATTATAATCGGGGAAAATAAACCTTTTTTTATCTAATACTTTAATCAAGGTATTTGATTTTGCACCTTTAAAATTTACATTTGTATATCCATCTTTACTTGAAGTTGCAAAAAAGAAATATCTTAAACCTTCTAAATAAAACCTTAGATTTTCATCTATTTCATCACTTGCTATTGTATTTAGATAATATTCAACTTGTTTTGTAGTACCATTTTTTTCTCTTATATCTTTATGTTCTTGTGTAAATATATCCATATTTTTTCCTTTACCAATATTGAGGATAAGTTCTATTTTTATGTAAATTATTATAGAACAAAGCTACAACAACTAAAACAATAGAACCAAATAAACTTGGAAATACTAAATAATCCCAATTTGCACCGAGTAAAAATACAATCAAAGGATTAGAACCTGCGGGTGGATGAACAGTTCTTGTTGCAATCATAACTGCAATTGCAGTTGCAAGAGCAAATGCCATACTCCACCATTCTGGTGAAACTAGATGTAAAAAAACAAGTCCTATAAATGTTGATATGAAATGTCCAAATATCACATTTCTTGGTTGAGAAAAAGGACTATTTGCATACCCAAACAATAAAACACACGAGGCACCAAAGGAACCCATCACAAGAAGATTGTTGTAATTCTTTGTCAAAAATCCTATTATACTTATTGCAATTAGTCCTCCAACAAAGGCAAATAAAATCTCTTTTATACTTGTATTTGGTGGCAAAGCCACACTTTGTCCTCTAAATTTTCTAAAATAATTCATTTCAATCCTTTTTTTATCAACCAAACGATTGTTTGGTTAAATAGAATAAAAAAAATCATTAGATTAAATCTATGATTTTTTTACCTACTCTTAGATAATCTTCACTACTATCATAAAGATTCATCAACATAATTGCACCTTGAGTTAAAGATACATACTCTCTTGCTAATTTTTTAGCTTCATCCTCTTTGTACTTCTCTTTTAAAATATAAGCTAAAGCATCTTCCCAAGCTAAAAAATAAGTTCTGATTGCTTTTTTGAACTCTTCATTTTCACTTGATAACTCTAATGCTAAATTTCCTAATAAACAACCACCCTTACTTGATAGAAAATATTCATCTACTTTTTGTACAAAAAGTTTTATTCTTTTTTTACTACTTAATGTATCATCATAAGCTATAGAATAAACATGTTTATCAAAATACTCATGGATATATTTTAAAGATTCAATTCCTATCTCATCTTTACTTTTAAAATGATGATATATACTTCCTTTTATAAGCCCACAAGCTTCTGCTATATTTGCCATAGAAGTGTTGTAATAACCTCTTATTTTAAAAAGTTTAATTGCCTCTTGAAGTATCTCTTCTCTTGATGTCTTTTTTATTGCCATATTTTTATCCAAACGGTTGTTTGGCAAAAGTATATTAAAAAAAATTTATTTTGTCAAGATATTGTTTAAGTTTATAATATATGATATTATTATAGCTTTTAAACCAAAGGAAAAATATGCATACTATATTTACTTTTTATATTTTTATTGTTATGAGTTTTGTTGCTATCATCCATATATACTGGTTAAAAGGTGGTATTTGGCCAGGGAAGAACAAACAAGATCTTATGGATAAAGTTTTAGGAAAAGTTGTAAATGTACCGGGAACTTTTTCTTATATTTTTGTGATTTGTTGTTTTTTTATTATGGCTATTTTACCTGTAATAGATTATTTTAATTTATATGTTATTTCAAAAACAATTTTTCTAATTCTTGCAATAATTTTTTTATTAAGAGCTATTAGTATGTTTATTCCTCAAATAGCAAAAAAAGCTACAAAAATATTTTTGGAATACAATAAAAAATTTTATTCCCCTTTATGTTTTTCTATTAGTATTAGCTATTTTTATTTATACTTTAACTAATCTATCTCACATATTTGTATGGCAATTCTTAAAAAAGCTGTCATATAAATATTGTCATTTTCATTTTTTAAAGATTTATTTACCTTTGTTTTTACCTCATCTAAGGCTTTTTTATACTCCATATAAAACTCATAAGTGGGTTTGGGTTTATAGCTTAAATTTTCAAGTTCTAAATATGAGATAATATTTTTAGCAGTAGTAGGTTTTATAAAATATTCATTTGCCCTATCCATATAATATGGCACTAAACTTATCAAAGTCCATTTAGCTAAATTATATTTAGCTAATACCTCAACAATATTTTCATATCCCTCTTTTTTATCCTCGTATAACAAGTCATATAAAGCTATACTAAACATATCTTTTTGATAGGCACTCATCTCTTTAAAAGCATCTCTTAGTTTCATTTTGTCATAAAAAGATATTACAACTGATTTATATACAACTTTTACAAATCCCTCACAAATAAGTTCTGGATGAGAAAAGTTATCCTTTTGAAAAAGCTCTTTTGAAAGTTGTTCAAGTTTTTCAGGATTGAACTTTTTCATAAGTTTTATAAGCCTTTCATCTTCTAAGGCTTTAGGATATTCATATAAAAATTCTGATTCTAAATCTTTTAATTTTTCTAAATTCATTTTAACTCTATTGGAATAAATTTAAATTTACTTGTGCACCCATTTGCCTAATAGAGATAATATCTTGATACTCTTTGCTATTGAACCATTCCTTAGCTTTTTCTAAAGTTTCAAACTCTAGGGCAACTACTTCAGCATATTTATCATCTCCTGCAAAATTTTCCACATGCTCTCCCCGAAATAAAACCTTTCCATCATATAACTCTATAGTTTGCTTTACCCTACTTTTATATTCAAGCCATTTATCTTTATCTATAATATTTTTAATTTCTCCTATCGCATAAACTGCCATTAGTAAACCTTTTGATAAAATTATATTTTTATAAATATTATCCAATTATTTATAAAATATATATAGGAGTTTATTATGAGGACGTTAGAAAATTTTTTATATAGGATATTAAGTGATAATGTTGGAAAACTGATATTAAGACTTATGTTAGGTGTTTTAATGTTATTTCATGGCTATAAAAAATATCAATCAGGAATTGACGGTATAAAAAAACTAGTTGTAACAAATGGACTACCAGAATTTTTAGCTTATGGAGTTTATGTTGGAGAGATTTTAGTTCCAATCTTAATCATAATTGGTCTTTATACTAGAATAAGTAGTTTAATTTATGCGCTAACTATGGCAGTTGCAATATTTTTAGCACATTCATCACATCTATTTAGTTTAAATGCAAAAACTGGTGGTTTAATTATTGAGACACCTTTACTATTTATGTTAGGTGCAATTGCACTTATGTTTTTAGGTGCAGGAAGATATAGTATAGACAAAAGATGATAAGAGTTATATTTATACTTTTTTTACTTTTAAATTTTCTATTTGCAAACGATTTAGAAATAGAAAGAATCTTTAAAAAATATGATATTGAGGGTACTTTTGTACTCTCATCATTAAAAAATATAAATTTCATTTACAATGAAAAAAGGGTAAAACAAAGATTTATTCCAGCTTCAACTTTTAAAATCCCACATACTCTAATAGCATTAGAAGAAAAAGTAGTAGATACAAATACTATTATCAAGTGGGATGGGGAAAAAAGGTTTTATGAACCTTGGAACAAAAACCAAACCTTGCAAAGTGCTATTAAATACTCTTGTGTCTGGTGTTTTCAAACATTCGCACAAAAAATTGATAATAACACATATTTAAAATATTTAGAAAAAATTGATTATGGAAATAAAAAGACAGGAAAAGATAAAACAACCTTTTGGTTAGATGGAGATTTAAAAATATCTGCTTTTGAACAAATAATTTTTTTAAAAAAGTTATACAGAGATAATTTACCTTTTAAGAAAAAAAATCTAGAAATTGCTAAAACTCTTATTATAAATGAACAAACGCAAAACTATACTATAAGAGGTAAAACTGGCTGGGCTCAAGATATTGCTTGGTATATAGGATATATTGAAACTAACTCAAATATTTGGTTTTTTGCTTTAAATGCAAATATAAAAGAGATGAAAAACCTAAAGCTTAGAGAAAAAATAGTTAAAGAGATTTTAGAAAGTAAGAAAATTATTTGATAGTTTCATAATTCCAAAATAGTTTTATATCATCAGACATCTTTTCCATCATCTTAGAAAAATGGACTTTTTCTACATGATTCAATAACACACTTGAAACTATCTCTATAGCATTATCCCTTGAAAAATTATGTTCATGTCTTAATTTTTTAACATCTTCATTCATCTTATCAAAACTTTCAAACTCTTTTTTAGGTTTATTTATATCCCAATCTTTTACAAAAAGAGCCCTTAAAGCGACTGGTAAACAGTTAGCAAAACATAAAGCTTCTTCTATACTTACTCTACTTCTAAATGCTTGAAATACTCCTTGAACCATTGTATATGTGACATGAAAACTATGAAAATCAGCTTTTTGTTTAACATCATCCATAAACTTATAAAAATCTTATGTTGCCGTTGCATATTCTATAGGAAAAGGCATTTTAAATCTCTCTATATTTAAATTTTATAAAAATTTTAACCTTATTTTACTAAAAATACTAACTTTTAAACAAAAGTATCAATGTAGCTAATGAGGAAATTGATATTCCAAAAACTATCCATAAACCTATAGTTTGAGAATAAAATAAAGCCATCAAAAGTGCAATTGCAGCTGGATTTATATAAATATACGACATAACTTTTTTAGGTCCTAAAATTATTGTTGCTTTTTGATTTAGATATACTGTAAATAAAGTTGCAGCAATAGCTAAATAACACATATACAAAAATAGATCATCATTTATTTTCTCCCATTGTAAAGGTATATCTAAAAACACTAAAGCTAAACCCATCCAGATAATACCACCTATTAAGGTCATAAAAGTTAAAACTAATACTTCATCACCCTCTTTATAAAAATGTTTTGCACTAATTGAATAAAAAGCCATAGCTATAATTGCAAATAAAAATATAATATCTCCATAATTTAATGAAAGATTTAAAAACAGTTGAAAATCCCCTTTAAATACAACAATACAAGTTCCAACAATGCCTACTAAATATATAAAAAATTGGAAAATAGTGATTTTTTGTTTAAATACAAAAATAGCCAAAACTGCTGTTAGAAGAGGAACTAAAGTAAACAGTGTACCTGTATTTAAAGCTGTTGTGTATTCTAAAGCTTTGAATAAACCAATAAAATACAAAGAGTAAAATAAACTTATAACCAAAGCTCGTTTAAATGTTTCTCTTAGTTTACTTCTATATTTTTGTTTTATAAATATTATTGGTGCTAAAACTATCGAGGCAAAAACAAACCGTAAAAGAGTAAGTGAAATTGGATCAATTATACCTGATAGTTTTTTTGATACGATAAATGAACCAGCTATTAAAAAAGTAGCTACGATTACTAAAATATGTGCTTTTATATTTTCATTCATATAAATATTCCTTTTTTGGAATAGTATTATATTTAATTTAATTTGTCATTTACATATGTTGATTTTTTAGTTTTTTTCTTATTCTGCTAAGTTGAGTAGGTGTTATTCCTAAATGGTTTGCTATATGATGCTGCGGAATTCTTTTTTCTATATTTGGATTTTTTTCTATAAAGTTTAGGTATCTTGTAGTAGCATCATCAACTATTAAAGAAATCTCATTTTTCTCTTTTACTATAACCCAATTTTTTTCCAAATAGTTTATATAAAAATCTTTAAACTCAATATTTTCACCTATAAGCTTTTTATATCCATCAAAATCTATATATATTAAAATACTATCCTCTAAGGCTTCTATATTTAAATATGAATCCTCTTTAGTTATAAGTGAAACCTTTGAGGCAGAAAAATAGTTTTCACTAAAAAGGTTTTTCGTATATATCTCTGCATTCTCACTTAAATAATAAGTTCTAAGTATCCCTTTACAAATAAAATAGATATATTTAGCTACTGAGTAAGTATCTTGCAATACTTCACCTTTTTTAACCTCTTTTATAAAACAAATAGATTTAAAAGCTTTAAAAGCCTCATCACTAAAATTATAATATTGCTTACACACCTCTCTTAGTTGATTAAAATACTCTTCTTCTCTCATCTATTTCATCTACTTATAGTAAATATTCCCCTTACCAAGTGATAAAGGGCAAATAAAAATACTAATGGTAAAAGTATTGTTTGAAATATAAAAGCAATAATCAAATCTATAATAAACTCACTAGAGTTATCAACAGCTTTTTTGTATTCTTCTATTTTTTTGTTGTAATATTCTGAATCAAATTTTTCAGCAATTTTACTCAACAATGAACTTTCTTGTTTCTGTTTTATGGTATCTACTGTTACTTGATTTACTTCCTCTTTTACTTTTACTATATTTTCATTTAGTTTTTCTATATTGTAATCTTGTTTTACAAAATTATTATATGTAAACTCATTTACAATACCAATCAAAGGTACAGCAAATCTTAAAAAGATAAGTATCACTGTAAACTTGAAAAATAGTGTTCTAAATCTTTCATCTTTTGAAAACCTATAAAAAAGCCAAATATTAAAAAATAGTAAACAAAATAGTAAAGTATAGTTATATATATCATTGGTTACAAAATTCATCATAATCTTTTGTATCCCAAGAGAGGTCATACTAGCTAACATCACCAAAGAAAACTGCTCAACCAAATCATTTATAGGATCTAACACTTCACCAATAGCAACTGTAAGAAAGGGTAAGTCAAGTTCAGTTCCTTGAGCTAAAGATATAACAGCATTTAAAGCTTTTGCACTACCAAATACAATCACAGCTTGAGTAAAGCTATCATCAACTAACTCTTTACCTTTTAAATCCAAACTATAACTAAAAGCAAAAAATATGATTATAAAAGATAGTAATGTGATTAGGATTTTATTCCAATATTTTTTTATTAAAATCATTTTTAATTTTCTTCTTCCATACTCATCATCAAAAATCCTGTAAAACCAGCATTGTCCTGTGTGATTTTTTTGTCAACTTTTGATTTCATTTTATTTAATATCTTTTTATACTCCACATAAAACTCATAAGTTGGTTTTGGTTTATATACTATATTTTCTAACTCAAAATGTTTTATTATATTTTTTGTCGTTGTTGGTTTTATAAAAAACTCTTCTTGCCTTGCAAAATAATAAGGAATCAAAGATATAATAGACCACTTAGCAAGTTTAAACAAAGCCAAAATCTCAACCATACTTTCAAAACCATCTTTTTTGTCCTCATAAAGCAAATCGTATAAAGCGATACTAAACATATCTTTTTGGTCTATACTCATATCTTTTACCATATCTCTTACTTTTGGTTTTTCAAAAAGTGAGATTAAAGATGATTTTGAAACAATTTTTGCAAAGTTGTCACAAATTAGTTGTGGCATTGCAAAATTATCTTTAGAAAACAGTTCTTGAACTTCATTTCCTATTTTTGCTGTATTGTGTCTTTTTATTATAACTTGCAAGGCTTCATCATCAAACCCTTTTGGATAAAGTTCAAAAAAATAGTTTTCGGCATCTTTTAACTTATTTAAATTCATTTTTTGCCTTTTATTTATAAAATTTGTTTATCATCTCAATAGTTTTCTTATCTAATTTACTATCTCTTTTCTGAAGTTTATCTATAATACCCTCTTTTTTATCCTCTAAAAGATTTTGACCTACTTTTACTTTACAACTAATAGTTTGTATATCAATTTCAAATACTGCTGTATTTTCCAACATCTTTTTATACATAGGTTTATCAAAAGCGATTGTTTCGTAGCCACCTTCACTTTGAAGCTTTTCCATAAGTTTGTTTAAAACTGTAGCTTTTTTATTTGGATTGTCTATTGCCTTGATATTACCTTCACATATAACAGAAGCAAAAAATTGAGTTGCAGGACAGGCTGCCATAGTATCACTAAAATATGATGGAATTAAAGAAAAAGGATTCACCACTAAAAAAGATGCAAATGGATTTTCCCTTATAGATTCTACCTTTCTTCCCTCTTTTGCACCATGAATATATATCTTATCTTCATAATATACAAAATTTACAGCCACTCCATAAGGTTTACCTTTTGATATTAAACTTAATGTACCAGATTCACACTCATCTAATATCTCTTTTATTATCTCTTTATCTTCTATGTTAAATTCACTTCTTCTCATTTATTTACTTTCACAAACCATTGGTTGATAATCTAAACCTTGATAGTTTTCTTGTTTTCCACTCTCTTTAAAACCAAATGATTTATAAACTGGTATAGAGTATAAAGAGGCATTGACCTTCATATTTATTACATCCATATTGGTTTTAACACACTCAAAAAGTTTTTTTTGCAATCCCTTTTTTATGAAATATCTCATCAACAAAAAGATGAAAAAGATGATTTTTTTCTTTTATAGCTATAAAACCCACAATTTTTTTATCTATAGTATAAATATAGTGTTCATAACTTTTATCTTTTAGTCTTTTTTCAAAACTCTCTTCACTAATCTCCTCTTCAAACCATAAAGGAGTTTGTTTAAATAGATAAGGCAATAAACCTGATACTAAAAGGTCTAACTCTTTTGCATCTTCTAGTTTTGCTCTTCTTATAAACTCATTTGTCAAAGGAAGATTATTTGACATCTGTTTATAATTCTCATGGGATTGTAAACTATTTATTACAATCTCTAAAGGTTTATCATAGATTTGTGCCAAATCATATTCGTTTTCTTCTAATTTAAATGCCAATTTTTCTATAGGTGGAGTAAATTGAGCATCTACACCTTGCTTATTTCCTCTTGGGTCTATACGATACCAACCATATTTTTTTAGATAAACTGCATTTAAACCATGTAAACAATACTTTTCATCTTCATATTCACCACAACTTAAACGTTGATAACAAAAGCCTGCAGGGATATTATTTGCTCTTAAAAGTGCTGCTAAAAGATGAGATTTGGCATAACACCAACCAGTCTTATGTTTCAATACATCACTTGCTTTACAAGTAGTAATATCTGCTTTTATATCACCACTATGATGTATTTTATCTCTTACATACGCAAAACAGTTTTTAGCAATTTGTTCATCATTATTACAGTTTTTCGATAAACTTTTTGCTAAACTCTTTATCTCTTGATTTGTAAAATCGATAATAGCTGTCTCTTCTAAATAGTTTTTTAAATCATTTGAAATCAAAATTAATCCTCTAATTTATTTGAAAAACTATTAAAAAACTGTTTTGCTGTTCTTGCACTTTTAGTTGCTCTACTTTGAGCAAACATAAGTGCATATTTATATAATTCATCTTTATTACCTTGGTAATCTTTAAAATAAAAATCAATTAATTTTAAATAATCTTGTTGAGTACCATGATAAAAAGAGAGCCATAAACCAAATCTATCACTTAAAGAGATTTTCTCTTCTACACTATCTCCATAATGTATCTCACCATTATTAGCCACTTTGGTACCTTCATTATCACTATGATATTCAGAAATCAGATGCCTTCTATTAGATGTGGCATAAATCTTTACATTTTTAGGTGTTGCTTCTATTGAACCTTCTAAAATCCTTTTTAAGCCTTTGTAACCCCTTTCTCCCTCTTCAAAAGATAAATCATCACAAAAAATTATAAACTTATATTGTAAATCTCTTATTTTGTCTATTATCTCTATTAAATCATCTAAGTCTTCCCTATCAATCTCTATCAATCTTAGTTTTTGAGATTTGTATTCATTTAAAACAGCTTTTATAAGTGAAGATTTTCCAGTACCCCTTGCACCCCAAAGTAATACATTGTTTGAAGGTAGACCATCAATAAATCTTTGGGTATTTTTCATAATCTCTTTTTTTTGATAATCAATACCTAATAAATCATCAAAAGATACTTCATCAAGAAACTTAACAGGTTTTAAATACTCATTTTTAGCTCTATAAATAGCAGCATAAGTTTGTCCCCAATCTACCATAGTATAACCTTTCTAGTGAAATTATTTATCTTTTAAAATTTATCTTCCATAATATGCCATAACTGATGATTTAGCTAAAGTATGTGAATTTAAATAAAACCCTACAAGTGCTGCGTTTGCATTTTTATCAAGACCTAGTTTATCCACATCTAATGCATGTATTGTAAAAATATATCTATGAGGTTTATCTCCTACAGGAGGACACGCTCCACCAAAACCAGATTTTCCAAAATCTGTTATACTTTGTACTATATCTTTTTGTTCACTATTTCCAAAACCTCTTTCTAAACCCATTTTATCTTTTGGAATATCAAAAACTACCCAGTGCCACCATCCACTTCCTGTTGGTGCATCTGGATCATAAGCTGTGATTGCAAAAGATTTTGTTCCTTTTGGAGCATTTTCCCAAGTAAGTTTTGGTGAAATGTTTTTTCCACTACATCCAAAACCATTAAAAACTTGGTCATTTGATAATTGACCTGAGATATCATCACTTTTAAGGGTGAATCCTTCTGCAAACATTAATCCTACACTAAGAACAGTTGATAAAAGTATTTTTTTCATATTATTTCCTAAAGTAAATTTATCATTTACTTTATCATATTTATTTTTAATATTTTATAGTTTAAATTAGAAGATAATTTAGATTAAGAGATAATAGAACTTTTTATTTTTGATAACTCATTATATTCAATTAATTTTATAAAAGTTTCTTGAATATGATATCTAAGAATTTCTCTAGTTTTAGAATTTAGATTATAAATCTTTTGATTTCTTGCATACTTACCTTTTCCTGTTAGTAGTTTGTATTTATCCTCAATAGTAGTTCCTTTAAACCAAATAATACATATATAATCATCTTTTACTCTAATAGAACAATATCCACCCTCTTTTGTAAAAAAAGATGTGGTATTTTTATTATGTTTCTCTTTTACATCATTTCCTATACATACTTTTATATAATCTCTAACTTTTAAAAAAAGTTCTGCAAGTTCACAATTACTATCTTTTTCAAAGGCTGTTCTATTTTCAGATTTCACTTTCTACTCTTTGCATACTAAAATTTATCAACTCATGACCTGCTCTTTTTACTCTGTTTTTCTTTAATTCTTTAAAACCAAACTTCTCAAAAAAAGGCTTTGCAGTAATACTTGCATCAACTTTTAATTTTTTGATTTTATTTTTTTTTGCTAGTTTTAAAACATGATTTAAAAGCATTTTACCTACACCTTTTCCTTGATATTCGAAATGTACATAAAAACAATCAATATAATCATCATAAAACTCTACAAACCCTACAAGTTTTTTATCTTTTATAGCTAAATATGGTTTTGTTTTATCTAATCTTTCTTCCCATGTTTTATAATCAATATCCAAATTTGCCCAAGCTTTTAATTGTTCATTTGTATAATCTTCGTTGCATGTTTTATGAATGGTATTAGTAAACAGTTCAGGTATCTCTTTTTTGTATTTTTCTTCATATTTTATTATTTGCATCTGCTTCCTTTAACTCATAAATACTGTTTAAAACCTTTGTAATAGTGTAAATTTTTAGCTGAATATTTTTAATAAAAGTTTTATCATGGCTAACTACTATTAAAGTATTAGCATACTCATTTAAGGCTTCTTCTAAAGATTGTATTGAATCTATATCCATATGATTGGTTGGTTCATCTAAAACTATAAGTTGTATATTATCCAATAAAGCCTTTGCAATAAAAAGTTTTCTAAGTTCTCCAGGACTTAACTTATCATTGTCTAAAAGATTTTTAGGATTGGAAGATAATCTTTGCACAAGGGTAAAGAGTTCCCCTTTTTTTTCATTGTCAAAACTATTTATAGATTCAAAAAGTTTAACTACTTCTTTTTCATCTATCTCTTGGGGAAGATACAAATAACTTTTTAAAGGTTCGATTTTTGAAATAAGTAGTTTTAAAAAACTACTTTTTCCACTTCCATTTTCTCCGATTATGGCTATTCTATCACCTTGGTTTATAATTAAACTTTTATACTTTAAAACCTTTTCTTCACCTAAAAGCAATTCACCTTTTTGCAAAAAGAAAGAAATTTTTTCTTTTTTACTTTTTTCATCTTTTATTTTTATTCCTTTGTCAAAACTTTTTTCTATTTCATTTCTTTTATAAGACAACTCCTGAGATTTTTTAGTAAAACTTGTAATAAGTTTTGAATCATGTTTATCCTTTCCTGTAAGTTTTGCTAAATTTATTTTCTCTTTTAGACTATTATCTTTAATACTTATATTTTTCTTTGATAATCTACTTTTTGATTGAGATACTTTCTCTTTTTGTATTTGTATATTTTTTTGTAGCTTTTTTATTTGAGCATTTATATTTTCATTCTCTTTTTCTAAAAAGTTTAAATATTGATTTAACTCTTTTATAGCATTGTCATAATTGGTTTTATAACTGTGAAATTTTTTGTTTTTTATTATAACTGTATTGTCACACAAAGAGTTTAATACTTCTCTATCGTGACTTATTAAAACTCCAATACCTCTAAAATTCTTCAAACTATTTATTAATACCTCTTTTGATTTTATATCCAAGTGATTTGTAGGCTCATCTAATAATAAAACATCTGGTTCAATAAATAAAGCGATTGCAATTTGAATCCGTTTTTTCTCTCCATAACTCAAAATGTCCCATTTATAAAACCATTCATCTTCAATTCCAAGTAACTGTTTTAATTTAAATGTTTTAGTATTATATGTATAAATAAAATCTTCAAAACCTTCTGGTCTTTCTTCCAATGTTTGCTCACAATAATAAACCAAATCATTTCCAACAATATTGCCCGATTGTGGTTTTAATATCTTAGCAATCAGTTTTAAAAGTGTAGTTTTTCCTGAACCGTTTAAACCAACCAAACAACTCCAACCATTTTCAAAATTTAAATTAAGATTTGAAAAAATTTCATTATTTGAATATTTAAATGTAATATTATTTATATTTAGATGTTGCATATAATTCCTTGATGTATTTGCATTTGAGTATCAAGGATAAGTTAGATTTTACCCTTGAATTAGAGTAAAGTGTTCATTGTTTTTTCCTTTTATATTTTATAAGAGATAATCTAATATTTTAAATTATCTCTTATTTTAACTAATAAATTTTTAATATGTTAAATTGTAAATACCAAATTGCAATTGATACGAAATAACCTATTAAAATCATCCATGCATATTTCATATGAGAATTAAAAGTATATACACCTTTTAATTTTCCCATAACTCCTACGCCTGCTGCACTTCCAAAAGAGATTAATGAACCTCCAATTCCTGCTGTAAGAGTAACTAATAACCAATTTGATAAATCCATATTTGGATTTGCTTTTAAAATTGCACTCATTACAGGTACATTATCAACAATTGCAGATAAAAATCCAACTGCTATATTTGATAGTGTTGGTCCTAAATAACTTGGTTCATAAACAATTGAAGCTAATGTCAACCAACCTATAAAATACAAGGCACCAACAGCTGCTAATATACCAAAGAAAAACATCAAAGTATTGTTTTCTATTTTAGACATAGATTCAAAAATATTAAAATGGTTATGTCCGTATCTTTTTTTTAATTTAAATGAATAAAATTTTAATAATACTAATCCAAACATCATACCCCACATAGCAGGGAAATCTAAAAATTGATGTGAAATTACAGCCATAATAATAGTTACAATACCTAAGATTATGATAGTTTTAGCTCCCTCTTTCATCACTGGTACATCAATATTTACATCAAAAGCTGGTTTTGATTTTGGAACAATCAAAGATAATAAAAATGCAGTTACTAAATAACCTAAAATTGATGCTGGAAATAGATATAAGAAGTCTATAAAAGCACCTTTACCTGACGTCCATACCATAAGTGTTGTAATATCTCCAAAAGGACTCCATGCTCCTCCTGCATTTGCTGCAACTACTATATTTATTGCTCCTGGTACTAAAAACTCTTTTTTATCTTTTTCAATTGTAATTAATACAGTTGATAAAATAAGTGCTGTAGTAAGGTTATCAGCTATAGGTGAGATAAAAAATGCTAAAAATCCCGTAAGCCAAAATAGTTTTCTATAGCTATAACCTTTTGATACAAGATTATATTTCAACTTATCAAATACACCCATATGAATCAAAGACTCAATATAAGTCATAGCTACAAATAAGAAAAAGAATATCTCTGCAATCTCTAATATTACATTTTCTGCTTCTTCATGAACCAGTTTTATATCTAAACCATTTAAAACAAAATAAAAAGCTATCAGTAAAAAAGTAAATATCCCAACAAAAAGAGCTGGTAGAGATTTATCAACATCATATTTCTCTTCATTTGCAATCAAATAATACCCAATGATAAATATACCTAAGGTTGCCATACCAACCCAAGTAAAAACTAGATTTTGTTCTTCTATATTAGTTGCATATACAACATTTGAAAAAAGCAAAACAGTCATAACTAAAAACTTCAACATTTAATCCTCCCATTTTGATTAAATAAAAAATATTTTATCTCAAAATGGTTTAATAAAATAAGCTTTTTTAGTTAATTTTTAACCTATCCTCAATATTCACTATATGAAGCACTTACTACTTTATTTCTTCCACTATTTTTTGCTTCATATAAGGCTGCATCTGCTTGGATTAATAACTCATCAATATTTTGATTTTTATTTTCTATAACTCCAAATGAAGCAGAGATTTTAGGTAGAGTTGTATCGTTTACTTTTATATCCAATTGATTTATTGCAATTCTAAGTCTTTCAGCAATTTTTGTAGCTTTTTGAATATTTGCATTAGGTAAAACAATAGCAAACTCTTCTCCACCAATTCTTCCAATAATATCATTTTTTCTTAATATATCTTTTGAACAATGAGCAACTTCTTGTAAAACAATATCTCCTGTTTTATGTCCAAAACTATCATTAATTCTTTTAAAATAATCAATATCAAACATTATCAAAGATAAATTATCACCATTTCTTTCTAACTCATCCTCAGCCCGTTCAATAAAATAACGCCTATTTGGGATATTTGTTAAATAATCATAATAAGCTCTTTTTTCCAATTCATCTCGTGCACTTCTATTTTCTATTGCAATTGATGTTAAATTTGCAGCAAATGTGATTCTCTCGATATCAGAAGAAGTAGGAGTAGCTGGTTCTTTATGATATATTGCAAATGTACCTAATACTTTCCCTTCAGAAGATAATATTGGTTCAGACCAACATGCTTGTAATCCTACATTTAAAGCCAAATGTTTATATGGTTTCCAATATTTATGGGTATTTATATCTTCAACAATAATTCTTTTAGCTAAATACGCAGCTGTTCCACAAGAACCAACCCCCTCACCTATTTCAACTCCATCTATTGCTTCATTGTAAGATTCTGGTAGATTCGGTGCAGCTCCTGTTATAAGATGTTTTCCCTCTTTATCTAATAACAAAACACTGCAAATTGAATTAGGATCTTCTTTTTCAATAGTTAAAACTATCTCATATAATATTTTGTGTAATGAATTGTTTTTTGCAACCATCTCAAGCATCGTATCATGTGCTCTATTTCTTAATTCACTTTTCCAATGGTCAGTTATGTCATTAAAACTTACTAATCTTTTTTCTCCAACCCACGATACTCTTATATAAACTCTTTTTTGAGTACCATCTTTACAAGTTATATTTGCCTCTATTGAAGGTAGTTGCTCTCCACTTTTTTGGGCATTTGCAACTTTTTTTAACCATGGAGATATAATCTCTTCTTTATATTTTAAATCTGTGTATGCTTTTTTATACCAAGTTTCAAGATTAGGTATATCTTCTACTGTGTATCCAAAAAGTTTTGTAAATTGATGGTTCACATACTCTACTTTTCCATCAATTGTAGACCAAGCTATACCAACGGGAGAGAAATCTAATATATCTTTTAATTGAATACTTTGTTCTTTTGTTTCACTTAGTTTCTCTTCTAATCTATTTTCATTTAATTTTGCAAGTCCAACTTTTGCCAACATTTGAGCCATTAGAACCATACTATCTATCAATGATTCTATTTTTTCTTTTGATACAATTGGAACCTCATCTATAGCTTTTAAATATTCTGTTTTATTATAATTATATTTTTTAGCTTGTTGAGTAAAAAAGTTTATATCTGGTTTTTCATTTAATACTTGTCCTAAAAACAATGTTGCTAAACGTTTTCCATCAATCTCAATTGGTGTTGCATAATCAAATAAACCATTTTTACATTTTTCTTCACTAACCTCATTATCTTTTAATTTTTCCATTAAACAAAGATTGCTTTCTTGGCAAAAATGTTTTGTCTCGGGATTTCCTCTATGAAACTTTGTACATGCATCTATCCAGCCTGATTGTGATATTATAGTACCATCATTATCAACCAAACCATTAGGTATTCCAGTAGCTTTATAATAACTATCTAATAGTTTTTTAAAGTCTTCAACATCTACTAAATCACTAAATTTGTAGTCAGTTTTTCTTTGATAATTTTTTTTGTATAAAATGGTTTTCATCAACTCGCTTTATTTGTTATTTAAAATTTATTAATCAGATTTTGAAAAACAGCAGTTAAATCTTCTACTTCTTTTACTGTTGTTCTTTCCCCTACACTATGTATTGTGTCATTTATTACACCAAATTCAATAGCTTCTATTCCAAATGCACCAAAATATCTAGCATCAGAAGTTCCACCCGCTGTTGAATGTTTTGTTGTTATACCTAGAACCTCTTTTATAGAGTTCTCCATAGCCTTAACTACTTTTGATTCCTTATTTGTTACAAATGGAAATGAACCCTGTGTAGTTCTAAAATCATATTCTAAACCTTTTAAATTTGTATGTATAAAATTTTCTACATCTTCTCTTGTTGTATTTGTTGAGTTTCGTACGTTGAACATAAGTTTTAATTCATTTGGTGTTACATTAGTTACTTGCATTCCACCTCTTATATCAGTTATAACCATTTTACTTGGAGAAAAATATTCATCCCCATCATCAAGGTTATGACCTGCAATTTTTGGTAAGATATCAGCAAAATTATGAACTGGATTTATACACTTTTCAGGATATGCCGCATGACCTTGTTTACCTTTTATAGTAATATATCCGTTTATACTTCCTCTTCGTCCAACTTTAATAGCATCACCAAAAACCTCTTCACACGTAGGTTCTGCTACAACTGCATAATTTGGTATAAAATCTATCTCTTTTAGATGTTCAAGCATTTTGATAGTACCGTATGTACCTTCACCCTCTTCATCACTAGTCATCAAAATAGATAAAGTACCTTTAAAATCACATGCATGTTTACAAGCATATAAAAAAGCTGCATCTCCACTTTTCATATCTTGAGTTCCACGTGCCGTTATAACTCCATCTACAATATCAGCTGCAAAAGGATCAACACTCCACCCTTCTCCTACTGGAACCACATCTATATGACCTGCAAAACATAAGTGTTGAGGAGTTTCGTCAAACTTTTTATAATAAAATCTATTTTTTACACCCTCTAAATCAACTTTTATACAAGACCAAGTATCACCTAGATACTCTTCAATAAAATCAAATGCTCCATCATCATCTGGTGTGATAGATTTAAATCTTAATAATTTTTGAAATAATTCAATAACATTCATAATATATAATCCTTTATATATTACTATTTTATCTAATTAATACTTTTAATACACTACATTAAACAAACTAACTTTACTAGATAAAACCCTCCAAATATTAGCCATAAAAATAGTACAAATGCAAGATATATGGGCTTTGCTCCCACATCTTTAAATTTATCAAAACTTGTTTCCATACCTAAAGCACTCATTGCCATTGTTAATGCAAAAGTATCAAAAATATTTATACTTTCCACTATATTTATTGGTAAAATATCAAAAGAATTAAAACCACAAACAAGTATAAACATAACTGCAAACCAAGGAATTGTGATTTTACTTTTTTGATTTTTATCACTTTGTTTTACACTTTTTAATAACCAAATAGAAAGAAAAATCAAAAAAGGTGCTAGCATCATAACTCTTATCATTTTAACAACAATTGCACTAGTGTTTGCATCTACTCCTACAGCATTTCCTGCTGCAACTACATGAGCAACTTCATGTATAGTGGCACCTATGTAGATTCCCATTGTTTGTTCATCAAAAGATAGAAAACCCAATTTATATAAAAAAGGGTATAAAAACATAGCTATTGTTCCAAATAAAACGACAGTTGATACTGCTATTGCACTTTTATATGCAGGTGCATTTATAACAGGTTCAGTTGCTAAAACAGCTGCTGCACCACATATTGAACTTCCAGCACTTGTTAAGATTGTAATCTCTTTATCCAACTTAAGAATTTTTGTACCTACAATATATCCTAAAATAAAAGTTAAAGAAACAATTAAAAAACTAACTAAAACTCCTTTTATACCAATAGCCTCTATACTTTGAAAAGTTAATCTAAATCCATATAAAACTATACCAATTCTTAGTATAGTTTTTGTAGAAAAAACTATACCTTTATGGTATTGTTTAGGCAATCTATTTTTTAATGTATTTGCATAAATCATCCCTAAAACAATCCCAATAATCAAAGGGCTAATTCCTAAGTTTTTAAAAAAATCAAAATTGGCTAAGTATGTTGCAGATAAAGCAAATAAACTTACAAAAAAAACTCCCTTTATAGTATCTACTCTATTTTCTTTACTAAACATTCTTTTTCCTTCATTATAAGTTTAAATGCAACTATATCACTTGGGATTTTATTTGTAAAATATATTATTTTTAATATAATGATAAAAAAAATTTATAAGGAATAGATATGACACTTAAAGAGTTGAATTTTTTTTATAAACTTTGTGAAAACCCAACAGTAAGTCAAGTAGCAAATGAGTTAGATATAAGTCAATCTGCTATATCTATTGCTATAAAATCACTTGAAAATAAACTTGGAGAAACTCTTTTTGATAGGGTTGGGAAAAAACTAATCTTAAATGAAAGGGGAAGATACTTTAAAGATGTTACATATGAACACTTTATAGCTATATATGATAATAAATCATTATTTCAAAAAAATAAACTAGCAGGAAAAATCAAAATTGCATCAAGTAAAACTATAGGTAATTATATTATGCCAAATATATATTTTGATTTTATGTGCAAATATAAAGATGTTAACTTAGATATCTATTCTATGAACTCATCTTTGATAATTGAAAAAGTCTTAGAGGGTGAACTTGATTTAGCACTTATTGAAGCCCCATGTGATAACCCAAATATTATAAAACAAAAGATTTTAGATGATGAACTACTAGTTGTAACAAGTGATAAAAATACTCCAAAAGAAACCTATATAGACTCAATAGATAAAAAATGGATATTAAGAGAGATAGGCTCTGGTACAAGAGATACTTTTATTAAACATATTGGTTCTATTGCTGATGAATTAAATATATTTATGCATCTTTATGAATTTGATGAAATAAAAAAGATTATTCTTGAAAATAGTGATACAGTAACTGCAATATCAAAAGTTGCAGTGAAAAAAGAGTTAGAAAATAAAGAACTATTTCAAATCAAACTTATAAATATTTCATTAAAAAGAGAATTTAATCTAATATACCATAAAAACAAAGTTCAAAGTTTACTTTTTAAAACTTTAGTTGAGTTCATAAATACACAAATTATTAAAAAATATTCTTAATGATAATTCTTACAATTGATTAATCTTATTTTGTTATAATTAACTAGACTTTAAAAGGAGTCTAACATGAAAAACAATAAACTAATAACAATACTATTTTCTATAATATCTTTATATCTCATAATTGGATTTATTATTATTCCAATGATTGCAAAAAATCAATTAGAAAAGATATTATCTGAAAACCTTACACAAAAAGTATCAATCGAAAATATAAACTTCAATCCAATTTTACTAAGTTTTGAAATAGAAGGATTTAAGATATATAATCAAAAAGCTACAACTATTAGTTTTGATTCTTTATATATTGATTTTTTTCTAATTAAATCTTTAGATGAAAAACATATTAGTTTTAAAACAGTAGATATTACTAATCTTTTTCTGGATGTTATTGAGGATAAAAAAGGAACCTTTAATATATTAAAACTTTTAAAACCAACACAAACTTCTAAAAAAGATGAAAATACAAATAAAAATGATATAAAATTTCAAATATATAAAACATCTTTAAATAATGTCAAAATAAAATATACAAAACTATTTGAAGATAAAAAACCACTAATAATAGATATAAATCCACTAAACTACACTTTGTATGATTTAGGAACTTATAAAAATGAACTAGCATCACATAGTTTAAATTTAAAAATAAATAATAAAACAACTCTAAAAATAGATGGGGGCTTGAGACTTGTTCCCTTTGAGATGTACGGAAAAGTTGATATAAAAAAATTTCATCCAACACAATTTTTGCCATATAAAGATGAAAATCTAAATTTTGATTTAAACAAAGATAGTTTTGTAAACTTATCGTTTGGATATAATGTTGATACTAAAAAAGATTTAAAAATAGAATTAAACAAATTGTTTCTTGATTTAAATAATTTAAAGATCTCACAAAAAGATGATGAATTAATCACTCTTGACAAATTTAATATTTCAGACTTCAACTATTCATATCCACAAAATAGTTTTAAAATTGATTCAATAAATTTTGATAAACTATATACAAAACTTGTTGTTGATAAATCATCAAAACTTAACTTAACAACTTTAATAAAAACATCTACACAAGAAAATAAAAAAGAACAAACTGATGCAAAAAATACAAATATTGAAGGTAGTTTAAATAAAATAAATATTACTAATTCGAATATAGATTTTAAAGACTTATCATCTTTATTGGATTTGAAAGTAAATAATATCAATATAAAATTAGATAATTCTAAAATCAAAAATAATAAAATACAAATATCTAGTTATGAAAATCGTAGTGATATTAGTTTGATTGATTCTAAAAACGGTTTAGATTTAAACTTAGATAATTTAGTAATAAATATGAATAACCTATCATCTATAGAACAATCACTTTTAGTTGACAAAATAAAAATACAAATGCCAAATATATCATTTTTAAATAAAAATGCAAATACAAAAATAGAATCAAAAAATGTAGATTTTAATATCAATAGTATCTCATATGATAACAATAAACTTAAAATAGTAAGCTCAAATATAAATAAACCTTTAATTGATGTTTATTTAAATAAATCAGAAAAAGAGATAAAAAAAGAAAAAGTTGAAACTTCTACTAAAACAACTTCTACAAATAAAAGTGATTTTTCCTTTGAAATAGGTCCTGTAAAAATAATAGAAGGAAAAATGAAATTTGAAGATAAAAATTTAGCAGTACCTTTTAAAACCCAAATTTCTGAACTTAATGGTGAATTTTCAAATATTAATTCAACAAATGATAAACCTACAAAGCTAAATTTAGAAGGAAAAGTTGATAAATATGGCTATAGCAAAATATCAGGTATTGTGGATATAAATGATATAAAACTTCTAACTGATACAAATATATTATTTAAAAATATCGCTATTAAAAACTTCACACCATATTCAGGTAAGTTTATAGGAAGAGAACTTGATAGTGGTAAACTAAATTTAGATTTAAAATATAATATAAAAAAATCAAACCTTAATGCCAAAAATTCAATTATTATAAGTGATATAAAACTTGGGAAAAATATAGAAAGTCCTGATGCAACAAAACTTCCTCTGGAATTAGCAATTGCACTACTTGAAGATTCAAAAGGTGTTATAAATATTAATCTACCTGTATCTGGTAATATTGATGATCCAAAGTTTTCTTTAGCTCCAATTATATGGAAAGGGTTTATAAACTTAATATTTAAAGCTGTAGCTTCACCTTTTTCAATTTTAGGTTCTATATTTAATTTTGATAAAGAAAAATTAAAAGCTATCCAATTTGAATATGGAAAAAGTACAATTCTTCCTTCAGAAAAAGAGTCTTTAGATATCTTAGCAAAAATTTTAAAACAAAAACAAAAATTAGCTATAAAAATTGAACCAGTTTACGATTTCAAAAAAGATAAATTAGCTTTACAAAAATTTGTGCTTGATGAAAAAATAAAACCCCAAGCTGATACAAAAGAATATCTATCTAAATTAGAAAACTTATATATCCAGCAGATAAGTCCATCTTTGTCAAATGAAAAAGAAAAATTTTCACAAAAAAATGATATAGGGGAAAAAGTCTTTAATGAAGAAGCGTATCTTGAATTTTTACAAAACTCTTTAGCATCTAAGATTGAAATAAAAGATGAAAATGTAAATAAACTAATAAATGAAAGAATTGAAAATATTAAAAACTACCTAATAAAAGAAAAAAACTTAAGTACAGATTCATTAAAAATTGAAAAAGAAAAAGAGATAGAAAGCAAAAATAAAAAATGGTTAGATTTTAAAATTAATGTAACTACAAAATAGTATAATTATAATATTTAATTATAATTATACTATTTAATTTTCTTATAATAAAACTACTGATATTATTCCATGAAGTTATAATACTAATAACAATAAGTAATGGAAAAAGATCATGAATAAACTATATTATATTTTATTAGGAGCAATTGTTCTATTTTTTGCCTATGGAGTTTTGACAAAAAAAGATACTAATCCTATAAAAGAAGAGAAAAGAATCCCTTGTCAAAAATATACTGTAACATTTGAAAAGATTACTAATCACAAAAAGACAAATGAAGCAATAAACTATTTGCAAACAGGAAATTATGCAATTTCATCAAGAATAGAACAATCTAAATATATGAAATCAAAGATACTTAACTATATCACACCTAAAAAAGCAGATGCTATTTTAGAAAATATACTTAACAAATACAAAACTAAAACTACAAATTTAGATAAAAAACTACTAATTGATTATTATATTTTAGAAAATGACAAAGAAGATAAAGGCAAAAAAGGAAGTAAGTGCAAACTTTATGCTGGATATTTGGTATTTGAGTTTAAATTGGATAATGAATTGATTTATAAAATACAAACAGATTATATGAAAGATGATACAACAGATATACCTGAAAGAATCGATTGTGTAATCAAATCATTTATATCACTAAAAAAGGAGTAATAAGAGTGAAACAAAAAGTATTTAAAGAGAAGTATCATATTTTTGAAATAGAATATGAGAAAAATGAATTATTATATAAAAATACAAATGAGATTATTTCAGCATTAAAAAATAAAATCGATGAAAATGAGATAATAGCATATATAGCAACATTTGATCAATACAATCACACCTTAAATATCAAAGGTGAAATAAATCCAAAAATAAAAGATGCAAAAAATATTGTATTTTGTTTCGGACGTGAGATTCCAACACCAGAAGTATTAGCAGTGCGTCCAAGAAGTATAGGTGTTGTTGAACTTGAAAATAGCTTTGTAGTAAACTTTTTAGAAGCACCAAATGAACAAGCAAATATTGCAATGGAAAATATAATCAAATCTTTAAAAAAGTAAGGTATTTTAAACCTTACTTTAAAGTTTTATAATCTTTGCTCCAAAGCCACCTTGACTTGGATGAGCATCACTATAACCTTTTACTTTTGGATGGGAATCTAGAAACTTTTTAACTGCATATGAAAGTTTTCCTGTACCAATTCCATGATAAACTAAAACTTCATCAAAGCCTGCCACTAAGGCATCTGATAAAAATTTATCAAGACTTTCGATAGCTTCATCTGCTCTTTGTCCATGTAGATCTAAACTTACATGTCCAGAATCTGGTTTTTGTACATTTACTGTAGCTTTTGGTTGAGTTTTTATTTTAGGTGGATTTCCACTTCTTTGTAAGTCTGCTAATAAAACTTGAACCTTCATACCCATATCGTTTTCAATAAAAGCTTTTTTACCTTTAATAGAGATAAGTGTACCTTTTGTATTTCTATATTTTACCCTATCCCCTACTTTTAAATCCTCAACTACATCTTGAACTTTTTCAGTTTTAATAGATTTAACTTTTTCATGGGCTACATTTAGATGTTGATGCCCCTCTTTTGAGATTTTTGCTTTTATTGCTTTTTTTGCTTCTTCTCTAGCATCTTTATACTCTTTATGAAGTTTTGATTTTTCTGAATAGATATGATTATCCAAAGACTCTTTTGTCTCTTTTAGATTTCTATTTAATCTTTCATATTCACTAATCTCATCTTGAAGTTTAGCAATTTTTGTTTTGTATTCAATCTCTAAAGCACTACTTCTTTCAATTAGTTCATTTAATCTATCTTTATCCTCTCCATAAACCTCTTTTGCTTTTTTAACTACATTGTGAGGAATTCCATATCTAAAAGCAGTCTCAAAAGCATATGATTTTCCAATAGTTCCTTGTAAAAACTCGTATGTTGGTTTTCTATTCTCTTCATCATAAAGTGCAGCTATAAGTTCAACCTCTTCATTTGCAGCCATAAGTGCAGCAAGTCTCTTATGGTGAGTTGTTATAATTATTTTTATATCTTTTTGTATTAATTCTTCAATTATAACTTTAAATAAACTTGCAGCTTCATCAGAGTCAGTTCCAAGTTCAATTTCATCTACTCCAACTATTGCATTTTTTGATGAGAACAATTTTGAAAACTCAACCATACGACCAGCAAAAGTTGAGATATCATTTTTTACACTTTGGGGATCATCTAATACAGCATTTATCTCTTTAAATGAACCAACACATGTATCTTGATGAGCAAAATAAGGTATAAGATATTTTGACATTAAAACTGCACTTAAAATAGATTTTAACATCATAGTTTTACCACCTGCATTTACCCCAGTAATCATAACAACTGATTTAGAAAAATCTATTGTAACTGGTTTTGCATCATGCAATGCAGGGTGCCTAAAGTTTACTAATTTATTCTCTTTTTTCTTAGATGGTAAAATAAAGTTTTTATCTCCCATCTTAGCAAAAAACAATCTAGCTTGATAGTGATCAAACCTATCAAACTCTTTATTTATAAACTTCAAAAACATAAGATTTTTTTCAAATAATGATGAAATCTCTTTACATATTTTAAGTAAAATCTCTTCTTGTTTATTTTGCAAATCACTTAATTTTTGTTTTAATTGACTAACAGAGTGTGGTACAACATAAAAAAATCCTGCACTTGATCTATCTATTACAGAAGCTTTTAATACATGATTAAAACCACCTCTAACTAATATACACTCCTCTTGATTTATATAATGAACTTGTGAATCAACTAAATAAACTCTAACTTTTTGAGAATTGATAATTTTATAAAGACTTTGTTTTATCTCTTGTTTATTTGAATCAATAGCCTCTTTTATTCGGTCAAAATCCTCATTTACACCAAATTTTATATTTGCTTTATCATCAAAGTAATCACAAATTTTAATTATATCTGTTGGTATGCTTATCTTATCTATCCACTCTTGAAGTTTTCCCTCAAAATTAAACTTTTTTAGATATAAAAAATAGTTTATAATCTTTACAAACTCATATATTTCATAAGATCTTAGAACACCTTGTTTTTGAATATGAAGTAAGGCTGTATCTAAATTTTCTAATTTTGGAGGTTGTTTAATATTGAATTTTTCTAATTCATTTATAAGTCTAAAATGAAGATTTATATCACCTTCTAAAATAACCGATTTTTCTCTTGCTAATAATTTAGCGAAAGAATCTATATAATCTTGTAAATCTAATTTTTCAAATATCTCTTGCATTTGGCAATTGTATCAAAAAGAGGTATAAAACTTGCATAAAAAACTTACAAATCGTTACACATATTTATTATATATTTTTTAATAAATTCCAAATAAATATTTTTAATTTTTTCACACTATAATAAATCAAAGGATTATAATGGATAATGAGATTGTATTAGATAAAAATACAATGATTGTATCGGAAACAGATATAAAAGGTACAATTGTCTATGCAAATGAAGATTTTTGTAAAATTGCAGGTTATACTAAAGATGAATTAATAGGTAAACCACATAATATTGTTCGTCACAATGATATGCCAAAAGTAGCATTTCAAACTTTATGGGATACGATACAAGCTGGTAATATCTGGAATGGGATAGTTAAAAATAAGACTAAATCAGGAGATTATTACTGGGTAAATGCCACTGCTTTTCCATCAGTTGATAGTAAAGGTAAAAAAAGATACATCTCGGTTAGAATAAAACCAACAAAAGCTGAAATTGAAGAAGCTGAAAAACTATATAAAACATTAAGATAAGGTTGATTATGCTTTTTAAAAATAATGATTCCCAAACAATATTAAATGCTATTAACAAAATAGAACAATTCCTTGACAATGATATAAACTCACTACCTTTAGCAAAAAACAGTTGTAAAGGTCAAAACAAAATTGTAATGGATAGATTGATTAAACTATCTGATAAACTTGTAGCCAAACATAAAGAGGAACTTACTATCTTTGGTGAGATTATGCTTGTTTCAGAGAAACTATCAGATGGTTTTACTGAAGATAAAATTACAAGAGAAACATCAAATGAAAAACTAAACTATATTGCAAAATCTATAAATAGAATGTCTAAAAAACTTGAAGATGCTCTTTCAAACATTGATAAAATATTAAATGAATACTCTCAACAAAACTTTTTAAATAATATTGACGAAAACCTATTTAGAGGTGGTGATTTAAAAAACCTATCTATAGGTATCAATTATCTAAGAGATGAAATTACTAAAAATTTAACATCCACATATAGAACAAGTTTAGTTATGCAAAAAGAATCAAAAATTCTTTTGGATAACTCTTCAAAATTATCAGAATCCACATCGATTCAAGCAAGTTCATTAGAACAAACAGTTGTAGAAATAGATGAGATTACAAATAGAATATCAAACAATACTAAAACAGCTTTAAATATGGCAGAGTATGGTAAAAGCGTAAAAGAAGAGATTGAAGAAGGTATGGAGCTAACATCAAGAACTGTTACAGCTATGAATGAAATAAATGAATCCACAAAAGCTGTTCATGAAGCATTAGAGATGATAGACCAAATAGCTTTTCAAACAAATATTCTTTCACTAAATGCAGCAGTGGAAGCTGCAACAGCAGGAGAAGCTGGTAAAGGTTTTGCTGTAGTTGCAGCTGAAGTTAGAAACCTAGCAAACAGAAGTGCAGACGCTGCAAAAGAGATTAAAAATCTTGTTGAAACAGCAAGTAATAAAGCAGATGAAGGAAAATCTATTGCTGATAGAATGATTAAAGGTTTTGAGCTTTTAAATTCAAATATTAATGAAACAACTAATCTTATAAATGAAGTGGTTGAAGCTTCAAAAGATCAAGAAAATAGCATACATCATATCAATGACAATGTCATTAAAATTGATTCCTTGACTCAACAAAATACAGTTATCTCAGAAAATGTAAAACAGATATCTTTCAATATAAATAAAATTGCTGATACAAATGTAGATATTATTAATAAATCTAAATTTGAAGGCAAAGATAAACTTCAAATAAGAGAAAACTTAAGAGATGACAATTATGATGGTCTTGAAAGAAGATATACTTAATATTAGTTTTAAATTTTAATAAAAAATTGTATTAATTAATATTTCTTTGAAAAGCTTTTTGATACTATTATCTCTTAAAAGAAAAATTAGGATTATTAATGATTGAAAAAGAGGGAACAATTTTATCAGTTAGAAAAGATTTAAAAGTTTTTGACTGTACTATTAGAGATGGAGGATTAGTAAATAACTACCATTTTTCTGATGAATTTGTAAAAGCTCACTATGAGATGTGTGTAGCAGCTGGAATTGATTATATGGAGATTGGTAAAAATGTTTCTCCTACAGTAATGAGTGAAGATGAATATGGTTGCTGGAACTTCTGTAAAGAGGAAGATATTAGAAGAATTGTTGGTGAAAACAATACTGATCTAAAAATTGCAGTAATGGCAGATGTTGGAAGAACACTTAAAGAGGAAGTTATTCCAAAAAGTGAAAGTGTTGTAGATATGATTAGAGTTGCTACATATATCCACCAATTACCAGAAGCAATTGAACTTATTGAAGATTTCCATGCAAAAGGTTATGAAACAACTTGTAATATCATGGCTATTTCAAAATCATTTGACAATGAATTAAATGAAGTATTAGATCAATTAAGTAAAACAAATGTTGATATTATCTATATTGCAGATAGTTTTGGTTCATTTTATCCAGAACAAATCAATAAACTAACAGACAAATATTTAACAGTAGCAAAATCATGTGGTAAAAAAGTTGGTATCCATGCTCACAATAACTTATCACTAGCGTATGCAAACACATTAGAAGCTATGATTTATGGTACAAGCTATTTAGATGTAACTGTATCAGGATTAGGTAGAGGTGCAGGAAACTGTGCTATGGAGTTATTATTAGGATTCCTTAAAAACCCTAAATACAAACTACTACCAGTATTAAAATTTATTGAAAACTATATAGTTCCATTAGAAAAAGAGCTTGATTGGGGATGTAGTGTTCCTTATATCATCACAGGACACTTAAACGAACACCCAAGACCTGCTATGAAAGCAAGAGATGAAGGTGATACAAAATACGTTAACTTTTATAACAAATTAACAGAAGAGTATAGTTAGAATCTAACTATACTCTATACTTAAATAAAATACTGCCAATAAACTAAAGCAATTATTGTAATAAAAATAATTCCTAAAATATTAAAAACAATCCCATATTTAGCCATATCTTTTACTTTTACTGCACCACTTCCCATTGCAATTGCATTTGGTGGAGTTGCTATTGGAAGCATAAAAGCGTATGATGCACAAATAGTAGATACAAGTAAAATAAGTGTGATATCAATTTGAACTGTTTCTGCCAAAGAGTAAATTATTGGCAAGGCTATAGAAATCAAGGCTGTATTAGATGTAACTTCTGTTGTAAATGTTATAAGGGAAGCTACTAATAAAATTAAAAGTAATGTAGGTAATTGAGACAACGACAATAAATAACTTGCAACTTCTGAAGCTAAACCAGTTGATGAAAAAGCATTAGCTATAGTAAATCCTGCTCCAAAAAGAAAAATTATCTCATAAGGGATTTTTTTAGTATCTTCCCAAGTTAAAAAACCTATTTTAGGAACAAACATCAATAAACCATATCCTAATAATATCCCTTTTTCATTTAAGCCTAAGCCAGAATAAAAAGGTTCAATTTTCGAATTAACAAAAAGTAAAACTATTAAACTTACTAAAATAAAAAGTAATCTTTTTCTATCACCATTTAGGTGTTCTCTATTTTCTAAATGCTCTTCAAATTTTAAATCTTGTGCACCAATTGATAAAATCATTGGAACAACAAATAACATTAATGCGGCAAGTGGTGCAGTTAAAAATATCCATTTTACAAATGGAATCGCTTCAATTCCATGTTGCTCCATAAATCCAAGTAATATAAGATTTGGTGGAGTTCCAATAGGTGTAACAATTCCACCAATGCTTGCTCCATATGCAATTGCTAAAGCCAATCTAACTTTTAATTTTGCATCATTTGTTAAAAACATTGCTACAGGAAGAAGAAGTAATGCTGTTGTTGTATTTGATATCAATGAACTTAAAAAAGCAGAAGTTATAGCCAATGAAAATATAACGCCCCTAACCGTTTTAGGAAATATTGACAATAGCTTACCTGAAATATATTTATGCAAATTTGTTTTTTCAGTTGCAACTGCAATCATAAATCCCCCAAGAAAAAGGAAAATAATAGAGTTTGAATAGTTAGCAACTGCTTGATTAGTTGTAATAATATCAAAACTTGGAAAAAGTATAATTGGCAACAATGATACAACACCTAAAGGTAAGCCTTCATTTGTCCATAATGCCACTAAAAATACAATCAATCCTATTAATATTGAGTGAGCAATAGTAAAGGCAAAGTTAGCAATAAAAAAACCTATTAAACCTAATATTATAGAAATAGCTATCTTTTTCATAAAATACTAACTTATTTTTTCTTTGGTCTAAAAGCTTTTATAACTTCTTCATTGGTAACCATAAATGGTCCTTCCATCAAATCAATACAATATGGAATTGCAGGGAAAACTGCATCTAAACACTCTCTTATAGATTTTGGTTTTCCTGGAAGATTTACTATTAAAGAACCTCCTCTTAATCCTGCTGTTTGTCTTGAAAGAATAGCTGTTGGAACAAATTTTAAAGATTCTGCTCTCATCAACTCTCCAAATCCTGGCATCATTCTATCACATACAGCTTCTGTTGCTTCTGGTGTCACATCTCTTTTTGCAGGTCCAGTACCACCAGTTGTCACAACTAAGCAACAACCCTCATTATCAACTAAATCTTTTAATGTATTTTCTATAGTTTTTTGATCATCTTCAATACATCTATATACTGGTTCCCAAGGTGATGTTAGATAATCATTCATTGTATCTATTATTGCTTTTCCAGATAAATCATCATATACACCCTGACTAGCTCTATCAGAAGCAGTAACTATTCCTATTTTTGCTATTTCTTTACTCATAATATATGTCCTTTCTCTTTTAAATAATAAACTGTAGAGTAGTTTTTGAAAAAATCTTTTGCACTATTTGAATCAATTATTTTATCAAGTTCACCTAAGTAAACTTCAATTTTAACCCCTCTATTTATTAAACTTTGAAGTTTTTCTTCATCCCATTTATAGTTTAACAACTCTTCTAATTGTTCTATTAAACCTATTTTAAAATAATCATTCATATTTAAATTTGTGGGATAAGATACATTTTTTAAAAAGTTGTCACAATAACTATTTGCATCTTTTTTAAAATACATAAGCTGTGTTCTTATAAACTTTGAAGATTGGGTTTGAAAAAAAGCTGGAGAAAATAGTTGTAAAGTATCAACTCTATTTTGAGTATTCATTACATATTCAAAAGCTTTTATAGCTCCATATGAAAACCCACAAACTGTAAAATCAGAGTTTATCATATAGTTTTTGAATAACTCTTTTTCATTTGTTAAACAAAAACCTGAAAAATATTTAGATGTCATCTAAAACAATTTCCTCATTTTTTATCATAATCTCTTTTAGTCTGTTTATCTCATCTGCTTTATTTGATAAGTCTGTTCTTAGTTGATTTGAGATATTTTCTATAAGTTCATCAATATCTTTTGCCATTTTATATTCATCAACTATTTTTAAAGCCAACTCGTAAGCTTTATTTATATCTTGCGAGTTTATTGCATATTTTTGCTTTTTTATAACCTCTACACCGATTGAACCTGATAGATATCTTTTAATATTTTCTAATAACTCTTCATAAGAAGGATAAATACTATTTATAGTATCAACACCCTCATCAAAAAGTCTTACTTTTTTCTTTGTAACATAAGCTTTACTTGCTTGATAAATTGCTAAAATCTCTTTTTGTGATTCATCTAAAAGTAATGTTTCTTTTTTTCCAAACTCTAATTTATTTTTAGCTAACTCTATATCTTCTACTTTTACAACTTTGTCTTCTCTTTTTATCATATTTAATAAAGCTTCATTTATAAGTGTAGCAAGGGCAGCCGAACTAAAACCAGAAGTTTCATGGGCTAACTTATCTAAATCAAACTCATAATGTTTTGATTTTAAATATAACTCTAAGATTTTTTTTCTATCTTCTATATTTGGAAGATTTACAAAAACTCTTCTATCAAATCTTCCTGCTCTTAAAAGTGCCTCATCAAGTACATCAATTTTGTTTGTTGCAGCTATCACAATTACTCCCGAATCACCTTCAAAACCATCCATTTGCGTTAAAAGTTCGTTTAGAGTTGATTCCCTTTCATCGTTTGTTTTGCCACCTCTTTTTTTACCAATAGCGTCTATTTCATCGATAAAAACAATTGCTGGTGCATTTTGTTTTGCTTTCATAAAAAGTTCTCTTACTTTTTTTGCACCCATTCCAACATAAATTTGTACAAAACTTGCACCACTTTGATAGAAAAATGGTACATCAGCTTCCCCTGCAACAGCTCTTGCTATAAGTGTTTTACCAACTCCTGGAGGACCTACTAAAAGTACACCTTTTGGAAGTTTTACTCCATATTTTAAAAATTTACTTGGTTCATTTAAAAACTCTACAATCTCTTCCAATTCACCCTTGACTTCACTAATTCCTGCAATATCATTAAAAGTGATATTTGAAGTTATAGCTGTGATATTTGATGGAGTTTCATCAGATTTTTCTTGAACTGTTTGTAAAGCAGATGAAAATGTAGTTGGCGTGTTTTTATTTAAAATCTCTCTGATTCTTTTTTGTTTTAATTTTGCAAATACAGCAAATGCCAATAAAAACAATAAGAATACTATTCCAAAATAGTATGAGTTTGATTGGATATGTTGTCCACTTTTATAAAGTGTATATAAAAAAAGTACCAGCAATATTATTGCTGACATAGCCATAAGTTTAATATTTTTATCTAATTTGTTTTTATCTGAATTTTGCAACATTTTTATCTAACCCTACTTCGTAATCTTCTATAAAAATCCAATCTCCAACTAAATCAGCCTCACTTTCAACTTCTATTTGATTAAAAAACTGATCCAAACCTATATATTTGCCATTTTTATGTGATTCTATTAAAACTTCAAGTGGTTTTGTATTGTTCTTTCTAAAGTTATAATTTTTTTCATCTATGATTTTTGTAAGTTCATTATATCTTAATTTTGCAATATCTCCACGAACTTCATCTTTCATAGTAGCACTAGGAGTTCCATCTCTTTTTGAATAGGTGAATGCATGAACATGAGTTAAAGGAAACTTATGTAAGTTATCCATAGCCTCGTTCCATAGTTCATCTGTTTCTCCTGGATGTCCAACTATAAAGTCTGTTCCTAAAGCATAACCATTTTGACTTAAAAACTCAAAAAGTTCTAAATCAGATAATACTTTATTTCTTCTATTCATAATCTCAAGCATCTTTTTGGAAGTATGCTGAAGTGCTATATGGAGATGTTTAGCCATAAAAGGTTCATTGATAATCTCTTTAAACTCATCATCAATCTGTATTGGTTCAACTGAACCAAGTCTTACTCTTCTTACACCTTTTATCATCGAGATTTTTTTAAGAAGTTTTGCTAAAGATGTATGCTGTTTTTTACCATAACTTCCTACATTTGTTCCAGTTAAAATAAACTCACCAAATCCATTTGAAGCTAAAGTTGCTATTTGTTCTAAAATTTTATCCTCTTTATAACTTCTTGCATCACCTCTTACATAAGGGATAATACAATATGAACATCTAAAATCACATCCCTCTTGGATTTTAATAAAAGCTCTACTTTTACCAATAAACTCTTCAACTATAGTATCATCTATATGTTCTAAATCCCCTGCATTAAAAAATCTATCATGATTTTGTAAAAGCTCATTTATTTTCTCTTTTTCAGAGTGTCCAAAAAGTGAATCCACTTTATTCTCTTTAAATAAACCTTCACCTTTTGTCCAAACACCACATCCAGTAAAAATAACTCTTGGTGGAGTTTCAAACCTATTCAATGAGTTTATATAACCCCTTGCTGTACTATCTGCACTATTTGTAACGGTACAAGAGTTTATCACTACAATATCTGCTTCTTTTTCATCTTGTGTAACTTCAAAATCTTTTAATCTACTCATCATAACCTGAGTATCAAAAACATTTGTTCTACATCCAAAAGTTTTAAAAAAAACCTTTTGTTTTTTTGTTGAAAATTGCACTAAGTATAAATCCTTTTTTTATCTTTTTATTATTTCATCTTCCAAATCTTTTGGAACTCTTTTTCTTGAAGCACCATAATGGTTATCAGTTTGATTAATATTGATTTGTTGAGTAGGATAAGCAACTGTGATATCATCCTCTTTCATAAATGCTTCTAATATCTCAGGAGACATTGTACTTCTAAGTACAAGTGCTGAGTATGAATTTGTTAAATACCAAGCAGAGATTACTATCCCATGTGGTTCAACAAAAGTATAAACTCTAGGCTCAACTCCTGTAGCTCTAAGTTGATATTTACTTCTCATTTTTGATAACTGTTTTCTTGTAATATCAGTATATCCTTTTGAGTAATGTTTTAAAATCTCTTTTGCTATATGTTGTGCTTTTTTATAATTTGAATCAAAAGTGATTGTAATATCAATCCCATCCCAGACAGTTCTAAGTCCTGAATGAGTATAGTTTGCAATCATTTCAGAAAACACATAGTTATTTGGTATAAAAAATATTCTTCCTGTTCTTCTATTTACTGTATATGAAGTAAGAGTAATATCTTCTCTAATAGTGATTTTAAACAACGAAATATCAAGAACATCACCAACAACTTGTTGACCATCCCTTGTAACTTTTATCCTATCTCCCACATGAATAGAACCAGATGTAACTATAACCATCCAACCAAAAATAGACATAAACCAATCTTTTAAAGCAATTGCGATACCAGCAGATGCAAACCCTAAGATTGTTACTACATAAGATACATTGTCAATATAGGAAAAAAGTATCACAATCACAATCAAAAACACAACAATAAAGTTTATAACTTTGTTTGTCATATAATAGTTTTCATTTTGTGAAAAATACTTTTTAAGTGCCATTTTTATTAAAAATGTTATAACAAAAAGCACTAAAATTATAAATAAAATATTAAATATTTTTTCAACTTGATTTGAAATTTGAGATTTTGTTTCTAATATAACCTGCTCTATTTTTCTTGTATAAACCTCTTCTGTTGTAGAAACAATTTCTAAAACCATATTAAAATCTTTTTTCTGTCTATCTAAATAAGCAATTTCATCTTTGATTTCTACTTTTGGTTCTAAATTATATAATTCCGAATAAGCATAAAGTTTTTCATCTAAAAGATTTACCAACTCATGGATACTATTTTCAACAGAGATAAACTGTTTTTTATTTGTTTCAAGTTTTTTTATAAATGAAAGTGCATTTATAATCCCAAAAGGATTTGTAATAGCTTCATATTGTTCAATCTCTGGAGGGTTTATCAAACTTCCAATAGGAGAACCTTTATACTCAGAGATTAGTTCAAGCTCATTTTCTTTGATTCTAATTTTATTGTTTAGATGGTAAATCTGCTCTTCAGTTCGATTTGTACCTTTTTTAAGATTTTTTTTCAAATCTATCAATTCAGTAGAAAGTTTTCTATAAGCATCATAATTACTATATCTTTTTAAAAGAATATTATCTTTTAGTCTTGTATCTAAATCTTCAATTCTCTTTTTCAAATCATTTATTTGAGTCTCTTTTAGTATTCTTTTTTGCTCTTCGATTTTTTCTAGTTCTAGCTCTTGTTCCCTTTGTTTTTCAATTTTTTGTAAATCTTCAAGTTTATTTGAAACAACATTTGTAGAAGTTTTTTCTTGAGCTAAAGCAATACTAAAAATAAATATTATTGTAAAAACAATTTTAAAAAAATTTTTCAATTTAGAAACCTTTTAATACTTCTATTACATCTTCTTTTTCTATCTTATCAGTAATCTCACAATCACCGATACCTTTTGGAAGAATAAATTTTATTTTATTATCCAATGATTTCTTATCCAAGAAAAAATGTTCATAGAACTCTTCAACATCTTTGATTTTATACTCCGTTGGTATATTATATTTTTCTAATAAAGCCTTAACTCTAAAAGCTTCATCTTGTGTCATATTTCCAAGTTTTACTGCTAGGGCATTTGCCATAACCATACCAATTCCTACAGCTTCTCCATGTAAATATGTATTATAGTTTGTCTCATTTTCTATCACATGCCCAAAAGTATGTCCATAATTTAACGCTGCTCTAAGCCCTTTTTCTTTTTCATCTTGAGATACAACCCAAGCTTTTGTTTCAACTGATTTTGCAATAGCTGTTTTTATATTTTCTTCATTTGTTAAATCGTTTTGCTCTAACCATTCAAAAAACTCTTTATTGAAAGTTACAGCCATCTTAACTATTTCTGCAACCCCTGCACCAAACTCTCTTTTTGGTAATGTAGTTAAGAAAAATGGGTCTATATGTACAGCAATTGGTTGATGAAATGCTCCTATTAGGTTTTTTCCAAATTTATTATTTATACCAGTTTTTCCACCAACACTTGCATCAACTTGTGAAAGCAATGTTGTAGGGATTTGAACAAAATCAATTCCTCTTTGGTAAATTGAAGCAGCAAATCCAGTCATATCACCAATAACTCCACCACCAAAAGCTATAAGTATAGATTTTCTATCAAGTCTTTTCTCAAAACAGTGCTCTAAAATTGATTCAATTGTTTCCATAGTTTTATATTGTTCCCCATCAGGAATTGTTACAATACTAAACTCTTTTGCACTAATTTTTTCTTTTAAATATTCTATATGATATCCACTAACTGTTGGGTTTGTTACAACTACAACTTTTGTATCAAAATATATATCTTTTAATTTATCAATAGTGATGTCATAAGTAGTATTATCAGGTAAGGTTATATTTACAATCATTAAAAATCCATTATTTATATTTTGATTGATTTTATCTTAAAATAGTTAAAAAAGTGTTGAATAAATGGCGTTTTTATGAGCTTATTAGGTAATAAGATGATACTATTGTTTTACAAAGAAAAGGAGAATTATGAATTTTAATCCACAAAACCAAAACCAATTAAAAGCTTTAAATATACAAAATGAAAAAGAGTATAAAATTCAATATTTAAATAGAGACTATTTTAATGGTGATGAAAATATTGAAACGACTATTGCAAAAGCTATTATTGATGACTTTGGAACTATATCATTTTTAGTTAAAGATGATTATGGAATGGATAAATTTATAAAAGATGTAATAATTTTAGACAAATAAAACATCAAAATATAAACAAATTTTATAAAATTTATCAAATTTACAAATAGTTACACCTTTTATACACTTCATTTTTATATACTTCTTTAAAATAAAAAGGAGTAAAAATGGAATTTGAAACTGCAGATTTATGTGATGAAAATCAAGACAAAAAATTACAAATACTTTCCCCTGATTTTAAAAACTATGGTGGATTAAAAAAATGTTATGGTCAAATAGTGACAGTTAAACTAGATAAAAGTAACTGGAGATTACTTGAACTTTTAAGAGATGAAGATGGTGAAGGTAAAATTGTTGTTGTTGATAACGCAAAATACTTTTATGGAGTAGTAGGTGACAAACTTATGACATTTGCAAAAAACAATAACTGGAAAGCTATAGTCTTAAATGGATATGTAAGAGATACTGCTCATACACAAAATATAAATGTAGCACTTTATGCTATTGGAACTTGCCCACTTAGAAACTTTGAAAAGACAGAGGGACAAACAGGTGTTCAACTAAGCTTTGGTGGTGTTACTTTTAATGAGGGTGATTATTTATATGCTGATTGTGATGGGGTTGTAATCAGTAAAGAAAAACTCTTATAAATATTAAAATCAATAAAATATAGATTATATTTGTTTTAATATTTTTGAAGAATTGAAAAAGAGAAATTCTCTTTTTACAATTCTGAATTTATTAAATTCTCCAAACTTTTCAAACTAAACTCTTCTAATATTCTACCATTTACATAATAAGTTGGTGTTTTGTTTATTTTTAATGTTTCAGTATCTTTTAAATCTTGCATCACTCTTTTTTCTACATTGCTCTCATTTAAAAACTTTGCTAATCTTGTCATATCTAAATTTGTAGTTGCCAATAATGCATACAAAGTTTGTGCACTTACAATATGATTTTGAACCCATTGACTTTGTGTAGAATACATAAACTCTAAAGTTTCTATAAATTTTCCTTGTTCTCTAGCACCCTCTAACATTTTTACTGCATACTCTGAATTTTTATGAAATGGTGCATATCTAAATACTAATTTGATATCCCCTTTATGTTTATCCATTATTTTTTTTACAAATGGATGAAAAAATGCACAACTACCACAAGCTGGGTCAAAAAACTCTACTAATTCGACTTTTGCATCTTTATTACCTAAAACATAAGAATAGTCTCTTTTTAGAATCTTAGAATTCTCATTAGTAATCTTATTTGCTTCTTGAGATTTATTCTCCTTATAAAAATATGCTGCACCTACAAATAATATAAGTAAGGCAACAATTGACGAAAACATCAACTTCTTATTTTTCATCACTTCTCCTATAAAAATTTTATTATAATCATATCATGATTACGTGTAGTAATCATGTAGATTACTTGATTTTATTATAATTATAATATGTTATAATCTTATTTGTAACTAAAAGGAAAAGCTACATGGAAAAACAAATCTACCTTAATTCTATAGATTGGGATAAAGCTTACTCTGTTGGTCATGAAAGAATCGACAATGAACATAAAAGAATATTTGAATTAACAGCCGAAGTACAAAAATATAAAAATGATATTGAAAAAATAAAAAAAATAATAAAAGAACTAATTCTTTATACCAAAACACATTTTTTCAATGAAGAAAACTATATGAAATCAATAAATTATGACTTATATGAAGAACACAAAAATGAACATAAAAGACTTAATAAAGAGTTTACTTCTATTGTAAAAGATATAAATAATGAAAGTATTGAAGATATTGCATTTAAAATAAACAAATTTATATATACAAAAATTTTGCAACATATTCTGTTAGATGATAAACAGTTTCATCATTTTAGAAAAACTAGAGAGGAATTAAAACATAGTTTAAAATGGATTGCAAATTATAAAGTAAATGATAAATTAATTGATAGTGAACATAAAGAATTATTTGAAATAGCAACAGATGCTTTAAATTATGATAATACAGATATAAAACAACATATAAAAACGACATTATCAAAACTTTATAAATATATGCAAACACACTTTGAGCATGAAGAAAATTTTATGGAAAATATAGAGTATCCTCTTTTAGAAGAGCATAAAATACTACATCAAAAAATCATAGACCAAATGAATGACTTTATAAAAACATTAACAAAAATGAAAATAATAGATTTTGAAAAAAAACTTTTAGAGTATATGGATATTTGGTTAATTTCTCACATCCTTTTTGAAGACAGAAAAATCATCTATTACTTAAAAACTAAATAAACCTTACAAATATTTATATTTTATATCAAATATACACATTTTTTACCTTTATCTAAATTTTTTTAGATAAGGTAATTAAACAATTAATAAAAAGGAGTGTCAATATGGCTATTGAAAAAGAGCAAGTTGTAACAATGATGTATGAATTAAAAATAGATGGAGAGGTAGTTGATAGTAATATTGGCAAAGATCCTTTAGAATTTACTTTTGGAGTTGGACAAATAATTCCAGGACTAGAAAGTAGAATCTCTACTTTAAATGAAGGGGAGTCACTACAATGTACAGTTCCAGCAGCTGAAGCTTACGGTGAATATAATCCAGAAGCAAAACAAATGGTTCCAAAAGAGCAGTTTGGAGACTTAGAACTTAAAGTTGGTATGCCTTTACAAGGTCAAGGTGAAGGTGGTCAACCAATCCAAGTAGTTGTAACTGCAGTCAATGAAAATGATGTAGAGGTTGATTTTAATCACCCACTAGCAGGAAAAAATTTAGATTTTTCTATAACTATAAATACAATCTTATAAAACAAATTGCCACTCCTGTGGCAATTTTAGCTATAATACCCCAAAAATAATCAAAACAATTTAACAGGAATATAAATGAATCTAGATATAACTAAGGTTGCCAACATAATTTTATATATGTTGCACAAACAAGTAAAACATCTAAACGATAAAAAACTAACTATTTTACTTTTTTTAATAGACTACAATCATCAAAAGTTTTGTGGAGAAAAAATATTTGGTGATGAATATGTAAAAAGTTCTAGACAGCCAGAACCAATAGTTCTAACTGAATTATTTGATATTATTGCAAATGGTGAAGATTTAGATGAAGAGGATGAAAGATTATTTTTAATCCAAGAATTACTTGATTATATAGATATTGAAATAATTACAAATGAAAAATTTATAGAATTAAAATTTTTAAAAATGGAAGAAGAGTTTGATGAGTCTTTATTCTCAAATGATGAATTAAAAACAATACAAAAAGTAGTAAATGAATATTTAGATACTACACCTAGAAATGTTGCTAACGCTTGTTTCAAAATTGAAAAAGTTAGAAATACACAAAAAGATGAAATAATTATTTAAGGATAATAAATGGATAAAATAAAACAACTTGAAGAGATTCTAAAAAATGACGTATTAATAGAAGTTAATGAAGATATTAAAGAGTTAGAAGAGAATTTGAAAGATAAAAAAAACAATAAAAAAACAAAAGAAGAACTAGACTATATGAAACAAGTAAAACTTTATTTTGATGAAGTTCTTATTGATATAAAAAACGGTTCAATAACGGAGGAACAAGCCCAAGATATTTTAGAAGGTTTAGAGGATATGAAAATAGAAAACCAGATATGAATTGGTTAGCTCATATTTTTTTATCAGAAAATAACATAGATTTTCAAATAGGAAACTATTTAGCAGATCCATTAAAAGGTAAAATCTGGAATGAAGCCTCAATAGATATACAAAAAGGTATTAAACTACATAAAATAATAGACACATATACAGATTCACACCATTTATTTAAAAAAAGCAAACAACGATTGGGTAATCAAGGATTACTTAAAGCTGTCGTTATTGACTTAACTTACGATTATCTTTTATCAAAAAACTGGAATCTTTATTCAAATATTGATATAGATATATTTTTAAATAATTTTTATAAAAAAGCAAAAATACAACTTACTACCCTACCAATAGAAGCTAGTCAGCCTTTAAAAAGATTGATTGACTATGAAGTATTAAATAAATACAAATCTTTAGATGATTTAAACAAAGCATTATTAAAAGTTGATAATAGATTATCTCCAAGATTAGCAAAAAGAGATAAAGCTAGTTATTATTTTGAAAAAATAGATTCAAATATCACAGATATAGAATCAGACTTTTTAGAATTTTTTCCCCAACTTTGCAATAAAGTAAAAATAAACTTAGATAAATCAAAGTTAACACATTGGAAATATTAAAAAAATCTTTTAAATAATTCTATATCGTCATGTGTTAAAAAAAGTTTTTCTATTTGGTTTGCTTGAATTATTGGGTTCATCAAGGCACCTTTTTTATCGATATGTGGTAAACCTACTAAATGTGCTATCTCATGTGCTAATATTACTTTTAGTTCGTTTAAATTATTAAATCCGTAAATCTCTATCTTACTCATATCTAAAATTATATTTTGTTTTTTTTCTAATTTACCATCTTTGAAGATTGTTTCAGTTTTTAAATCTCTTTTTATAAATGTCTTACCTTTGACTTTCGTAATACCTCTGTTAATCGATTCTAATTCTCGTATATATCGATTGTGTTTTTCAATATTTCTATTATAATTATTTGCAATTTTATTATAATTGTTCACTATATTATTGGTTTGTTTATATTGATTATGTAACTCTTTTTTCTCTTTTTTTAAATCTAGTTGCTTTTTGTTTATATCTTTTTTTATTTTTGTAAACTGTTCAGGGGAGATATTTTTTTGTTTATTTATAGTATGGATATATTTATTTAGTTCAGTTATATTTTTATTTAAAATTTTATTTTTATTATAAAACTGCTCTTTTTTTATATCCAGATTTTTCTTTTCTTTTTTCAAAATATTTTTATAATTTTTAATATCTACTTCAAGTGATGATATTTTTTTAATTTTTTCTTTTACTTTTAATTCTAATTTTGTCTCTGGAAGATATATTAAATCTATTGGTTTACCGCTAAATGAGTAATCAAATATATTTTTGTTTAAGCTTTTTTCAAAATTGTTTTCTATCTCATTTAAGATAGAAACTAATTGTTCTTTTGTAATTTTATTGTTATAAAAAGTGTCTATCTTTCCAATAGTAATTTTCTGAGGTGAAGCAAAAGAAAAGTTAAAAATAAATAAAAAAATAAAACAAAACCTAAAAATCATTTGGTATTGTAATTAAACTATTATTTAGAGTTACTTATTTTTTTATTTTACCTTATTATTAAAAATTTAAGATATAGTTACACAACAAAATTGAAGGATAATTATGGCTATCAAAAAAAATCAATTAGTGAAAATGACATACGAATTAACAATGGATGGAAAAGTTATAGAAAGTAATTTAGACGCTGATCCTATAGAGTTTATTTATGGTACAGGTGAACTTATCCCTGGTCTTGAAGCAGGTATTCAAGATATGAATGAAGGTGATACAAAAGATATAAAAGTATTAGCAAAAGATGCTTATGGGGAGCATGACCCAAAACAAACAGAAATTGTTCCAATAAAAGAATTTGAAGGTATTGATTTAGAAATAGGTCTAGTTCTTGAAGCTGATACTGATGATGGTGAGATAATAAAAGCTACTGTAACAGAAGTTACAAAAGATACTGTTACAGTTGATTACAATCATCCACTTGCAGGTTGTGACTTAGATTTTAAAGTAGTTATTAAAGCAATCGTCTAATAACTACTATCTTGAACAAATAGATTTATATTTGTGTTTATAATACTGGGTAGATTTGTCTTAAAAGTTTCTATAGTCAAATCATACCCTTTTAATGTAGCTAAGATATAAGCATCTTCTTTTTTTATCATTACAGAGTTTTCTTTATTTATAACAACATCTTTGAAACCTAAAAATCTATACTCATCTATTAATACTTGTTTTATATGTTCAAAATCATCTTTATTTTTGATTATTAATCTGATAATTTTTGTTGTTTCTGTTTTTATCATTTCAGATAATTGTTCAGTCAATGGAAAACCACAATAATTACATGAATATTTACTATCACCTAGTGGCTTTTTACATTTTTCGCAAACCTCTAACTTAATAGTTTTTTTATAAAAACACATTGTTAGTATTATCAATGTAAATATAATATCAATACTTAAAGTAACTTTTCTATTATCAATACCTAACTCAAAAGTTGTAATATGTACAATAACCCATAAAACTATTAAACCAAAAATTTGCAGCAACCAACCTCTATATATTGCAAATACAATTAAACATAAATCTATAATTAATAACATTATATATACTCCTTTGCGGGATTATATCTAAAATTTGTCACAATCATGTCACATTTGATTTTATTTTATGGTTGTATCTCTTTTTCAATTGAACCTATGGTAAAACTAAATGTTTTAAGTAATTGATTCATTAAGTCTATACCTTTATGTTCATTTCTATTTCCATGAAGTAATACGATACTTCCTTTGTCTAGTTTTTCACCTTTTGCTATCCAACTATCAGATGATACTGGTATCAAACCCAATTTTTTTACAGTTTTTATACTTTTTTCATCTGAAACTAAACCAGGAAACCTAAAAAAAATTGATGGAACAATTCCATAAGATAAAAGTAATTTTTCTGTTTCTAAAATCTCATCTTCAATATTTGTATTAGGTATAAGTAAGAAGTTCTGCTCAAGCTTTTTATTTGGTATATAAAAATGATTATAAGTATGATTTCCCCAAGTAATATCTAACAAACCTTTCTTTTGCATATCTATAAGTTCTAAAAAATTATCTTCATGTTTTTTAATCCATTTTCCTGATATAAATATAGTAATTGATACTGCTTTCCCATAAGCTGACAAGTCCTTAAAAAAGTTATTTTCATAACCAATTTTACTAGATGGGCACATATCTATTGTCAAAAAAATTTTTTTTGAAGAGATATGTTTTAAACCATAATTTTGTAAAGTATAAGGAGGTTTTGTATATTTTTCTACTAATTTTAAATATCTACTTGTATAAAAACTATTTAGCTCAAATGTATCAATAAGTTTTTCTTTTTCAATCATAGAAGTTTTCAATGAATTATTATCTATAACTAAATAAAAATTTTTGTTTTCTATTTTAAATGAGCGTAATATAGTAAAATAAGTATTTTTAAAACTAACTGTTTTGTTTAAAACCTTATACTCTTTTATATGATTTAAACTTTTAATCTCTTGAGCAAAAAGTGATAATATAAATAAGCAAATAGAAAAAATAAATTTCATGGTCTCTCGAATAATATAATTGAAAATATATCTAAAAAGAATTGAATAAGTAATAAATAATAATATAATTTAAGTTCTAATAATATATACTTTTTTACATCTTCCAAATATAGGAAAACCTATGAAATTTATATTTATATTATTTTTTTGCTTAGCAAGTTTTACTTTTTCTCAAACTTTTGAAAACAGATTATATCAAATATCAACTATTGATGCTTTGTTAGCTGGATATTATGATGGAGATAAAACTATACAAGATATAAAAAAACATGGTGATTTTGGTCTTGGAACTTTTAATGGTATAGATGGAGAGATGATTGTATATGAAGGTATTATATACCAAGCAAAATCAACTGGTGAAATTATAAAAGTAGATAACACTAATAGTGTACCTTTTGCAAGTGTAAATTTCTTTAATTCAGATTATGATGAAAATATTAAAAATATAAAATCTTATGAAGATCTAAAAACTTTTTTAGACCAATATAAAGTATGTAAAAACTACCCTTGTGCATTTATGATAAAAGGAGATTTTAACTATATAGAAACAAGAAGTGCACCCAAAGCATCAAAACCTTATCCTCCTCTTGTAGAACATATAACTAAAACACAAAATATTTTTAAAAAAAGCAATATAAAAGGTGTACTAATAGGTTATTATCTTCCAAAATATTTTGCAAAATTTAATGTACCAGGATACCATTTTCACTTTTTGAGTGATGAAAAAGATTTTGGAGGTCATGTTTTACAATTGGCAATTAAAAAAGCATCGCTCTCATTGGATAGATTATATGATATTGATTTAGCTTTATTACAAACAAAAGAGTTTGAAAAAGGAAATATAAAAATAGGAAAAGATGATTTAGAAAAAGTTGAAAAATATAACAATCATGCTCTTGACAAAGATTACTACAAAGAGATTCTAAATCTAATAAATGAAGAGATAAAAAATCAGTTAACAAAAATGGATGAAAAATTAAAAATAAATTCAAAAAAACTTTCTTCTGTTGATATCACATCAAATGAAGCTTTTAAGATATTAGAAAAGATTTGTAATAAAAATCAATATGCCTATGATTGTAGTACAATTGATACGCAAGGTATTATTAGACAAATTGCGCCAAAAGAGTATTCAAATTTTATAGGTGCAGACATAAGTAAACAAGAACAAATCATAAGATTACATAAAAATAAAAAACCTGTAATAAGCAATGCTATTCAAACAGTTGAAGGGTTTCAAGCTTTTGATTTAGAATACCCTATTTTTGATAATAAAAATATGTTTATTGGATCAATAAGTATATTAACAAAACCAGATTTTTTTGCAGAAATAATAAAACCAAAAATTAAAGAAGATTCTGTAGAAGTTTGTATTATGCAACTTGATGGGAAAATTTTATATGACATCAACCAGGAAGAGATAGGTAAATACCTATTTGAAGATGATTTATATAAACAATTTCCATCATTATTGAAAGTTGGAGAAGAGATTGTTAAAAATAAAACTGGTGAAAGTGAATATCAATTTTTAGATAAACAAATGAAACAAGTTGTTAAAAAAAAGATATTATGGAATACAATAAAACTACATGGCACACAATTTAGAATAACACTAGCCTATAAAATCTGATGATTATACATTCCTTTATTTTATAAAGGATATATTTTATATTTTTATTAACTTTTTATTTTTTAGGTAAAATTTCTAATATTAAAGAATCATTCTTTAGATTTTTTATTTTTGCTTGTACGTGTATTTTTTTATCTCTTTTATCTACAACATCAACTACATCACCATTATTCAAACCACTTGTATCCATTCTATGATATATATTTTCTCCAGTTTCTAAATAACTTGCACCTATAATTTCAACAACATTTTGAGCAAATAAATTAATACTTATTGATATAAAAAATAATAGTTTTTTCATAATTTTCCTTTTTATGAAATATTACAAAATAAATTCTTAAATTATTTATAAATATAATAAAAAGATTATTTTTCTAAACAAACTAAAAAATTAGTTTACTTGTGTTTTAATTTATAATTGTAGATTAATATACCCATTAAAATAACTTACTACCATTTAGGATCAAAAGTTACTCTTTCTCCATCATCAGTAGTATACTCTTCTAATGAATTTTCCTTTGATTGAACTACCATATATATCATAGTTTCATCTGAATCATTTCTAATACCTCTTACGCCAGCTGGTGCAACACGTATTACTGAACCCTCCTTTATTTTAAAATATTCCCCATCTACTTGAAAAAAACCATAACCTTTTAAGATTATATATGTTTCTTCATTTTTATAATGAATATGAAAATAAGGCTGTTGAGTTTTAGCAGCCAATGAATTAAATGAAATTTCTGTACCTGTTGCATTTGTTGCCTCTTTTATAAAAACTTTTCCTTCAATTTTTTGTTTATTTACCTTATGAATTAAAGAATATTCCATCAATTTATCTAAATCACCTAAATCTACTGCTGTATAGTTTTCATTTTCTTTTATTTTTTTTATATTTTTCATATTAATTCCTTTTCTTTTTCTTGACTAATTAGTCAACTATATAATGAAAGTTTAGTATAGTAAAACTGAAGTAGTTATTAAAAATTTATAAATAGATTTAACTTTAATATATTAAATTTTCTAATTTTTACAACTATTTAAGTTATATAGATTGTATTTGGCTATATAATAATTAAAATAAACAAAAAGGATATTTTATGTCTGGGAAAATAGTTAAACTTCTTTTAGCAAGAGATATAAATAGTAATATGCAAAATGTAAACCAAATGGTTTTAGAAGAAAACAAAGGAATTTTTGGGGATAGATACTACTACCAAGAGGGGACTTTTTCAAACAAAGGAGAAGTAGAACCAGACAGAGACGTAACTTTAATAGAGATAGAAAGTATTGAAAACTTTAATAAAGAGTTTAACCAAAATATCACACCTGAAGATTTAAGAAGAAATATTGTAATTTCAAACTGCAATTTAAATAATTTAGTAGATAAAGAGTTCCAAATAGGAAATGTAGTTTTAAAAGGTATGAGATTATGTGAACCATGTAGTTTCTTAGCCAAAAAACTTGAAAATAAAGAGTTTTTAGAAGGGATGCTTCACAAATCAGGATTAAGAGCAAAAATTATAAAAGGTGGAAGTATAGATTTAAACTGTCAAGTTGAAATATAACAAAAATCTCAAAGTATCCTATTTTTAGGATACTTCTAGATTTTAGTTTGCACTTTTTAACATATCTAAACCTCTTGCACTTATCATAGTAACTTCCCATTTAGGTGAATATACATATCTAACATTGCATCGGTCAACCTCTTCTATACTCTCTACAGTTTCAATTATCAAATCTGTAAATGATTTTGTACTACTACACCTTGAATTGATTATGGTAGCTTCAATATTTATATTTAGTTTTCCATCTTTATCTTCCACTTCAATATTATAAATTAATCCTAAATCATAAACATTTATAGGTAGTTCAAGGTCTTTAATTGTTTTAAGTTTTTGAATAACTTTTTGATTAATATTTTCTTTATATAACTTTTCCATTGTCATTACTCCTTTTTCAAAAAGAATATTAACAAAGATATATAGCAAGAATATAGGCATCAAAATTTGTCAACTTTAAACACAAATAGTTCACAAATAATAGATATGCTTCAAAAAATGAAAAAGGATTTATCATGAAAAGATTAATTTTAGTAGCACTTCTTTGTTTAACTACTTCAATATTTGCAGAAGTAGATTATAATGTAAAAGTACAAGCACCAATTGGCAATTCGGTAGTTGATGTTGGCTTTAGAAGTGATGATCACAGATATGATAGAAGGTACAAAAATTTTAACTATAAAAGATATGGTTATTATGATGATTATGGATATTATTTTGGATATTTTGATAAAACTGGATATTTTTTTAATAACATATTCTTCTTATATAACAATAAGTATACATACTATGATAGATTGTATAAAAAAGGATATTTTAGACCTAAACATGCACATTTTAGGAAATATATCTATACAAGAGGAAATAATTGGAATCAAGAGCATAAATATAGAAAAAATCATGAAAAGATTTATGGACAATATTATTATAAACACCCTAATGATAATAAGTACCATAAAAATAAAGAATATTTTCATAAAAAATATTATCATGGAAGATAAAATATTACTAAGACACTAAACTTTTACTTGCCTTTTGATTATTTTTTAAAAGTGCATAAAGTCTATTTTGTTCCTGTTTATTTATAATTTCACTTTTTAGAAGTTCTGCTAATATTGAGGTAGAACTTCTTTCAAGTTTTGATGCTATTAAGTTAATATTCATATCCTTTTTAAACATACTTTTTAATTTTATTTTATCTTCTAAACTCCATTTTAGACCACTTTTTTTAGCCTTACCTTTTTCAAGGTTTTTATTTTGTTTTATCTCTTCTATCTCTTGATTATCCATTTTTGATAAAACTACTTTTTGTTTATCACTTTCAAACTCGTCTTTAATCTCTAATATTTTTTTATCAATCAATTTATCTAATTTTGAACTCATTAGATAATGAAAGTTTTCACTATCTTTTACAAGGGTATTTTTTGCTCTAGTTATTGCAACATAAAAAAGATTGAACTCATCAATTAATTCTTGATTTGAAAGTTTTTCAAGTTCTTTTTGAAATTGTTTTAAACTCTCATACCCCATATCATAAATCAAATCAGCAAAATTTGGAAAATCATCAGCAACTATCACACTATCCCACTCTAAACCTTTTGCAGTGTGAGCTGTAGTTAAAAAAAGTATCTCATCTACTCTTTTATCAAAACTATTAATTTGTCTATTTTGCCAAGCCTTATAAAATTTATTTGCAATCTCTTTAAAATCAAAAATCTGTTCTTGGTACTCTTTTACAACTTTTATTGCTGTTTTTAGTTCAAAATCATCAGTTTCTTTTGCATAAGAAGATAACTCATCTTCATCTTTAAAACCTTTTAAAAAAGGATTTTTTCTTATTTGGTCTGATTCATTATTTAGTAAATAATAAACCTCAATACTTAGAGTAAATATCTCTTCTGGATTTCTAACAGTCACAAAAGGTTTTCTCTGCTCTATTCTTTTTGATATAACTGATATTAGCTGGGCATTTGTTCTTGAAATATATGCAGAAGTAATTACCTCCTGACTATTTTTAAAAGAACTTATTGTTATCTTTTCATTTTTAAAATTTTTAAGTAGTATATTTGCATAGTTTGCAATTGTTTCATTAAATCTAAAACTTTGAGATAGAAATAGTTGTTTATCACAAACTATCTTTTCTAGAGCATTTTTGCTTCCTCTAAAACTATAGATTTGTTGATGTTTGTCTCCCACATAAATTTTTATTTTTGAACTTATAGCATTAAATATACCAAGGGTTACTTCATTTGTATCTTGTGCTTCATCAAGCATCACAATATCATATTGAAACTGTGGTATTTGTTCTTTTGAGATAAGTAAATAATAGTATTTTAGATAAAAACTATGTGTAGGTTTTAAAACTCCAATCAACATATGATCAAACATCTTTTTAGCTGTTTTATGCTCCAAATCATCTTCACTAATTTTATCTTGTGTGTTATTACAAAAATTTTCAAAAATCTTTAGTGCACTTAGCGCTTTTTCATAAGGTATTTCATACTCTCCTGCTATATCTATTGCTCTATAGTTTTGTAAACTACTTAAATCAATTTGAGTATATTTTTTTATTGCACTATATGCCAAACCATGAGTAGTTTTAACAAAAGTATTATTTGGGAAAATAGAACTAGCTTCATTTTTAATTGCACTATTAAAAGCAAGATAAAGTATCTTTTTATCTTTAAACTTTTGTGCAATAAGCTTTAAAGTAGTTGTTTTTCCAGTACCTGCAAAGGCATTTATTTTTATATTTTTATATCTTGATACAGCTTTTATAATCTCTTGTTGTTCATTTGTTAAATCCATAAGTGAATATTAACTAAAAAAATTTAATATTAATAAAAATATTACAAACTGTAAGATTATAAATATAAAATTAACTATTTATTTTTATATTATGAGATTGCTTATAATAGTAATTGTGTTAAAATTTAATAAATAATTCTTTTAAAAGGATTTATAATGAAAACATTTAGATTATTTTTTGTTTTGATTGCACTTTTTAGTTTTAGTTTTGCTGACAGTTTAAAAATAGGTATTACACCTTATACAAATGCTTTAAAAATTATCAAAATTTATGAACCTCTTACAAATTTTCTCACAAAAGAATTAAATACAGATGTTGAAATTTATACTTCAAAAGATTATAAAACATTTTATGAAGATGTTGAAAGTGGTGTATTTGATATAATTGTAACATCGCCTCATTTTGGAGTGTTACATATTAAGAATGGATTTATCCCATTATATAGATATGATACATCTTTAGACCTTTTATTAATTGTTTTAAAAGATAGTAAGTATAAAAAAATATCTGATTTAAAAAATACAACCATTGCTACACCAAATTATCTTGCTGCTTTAAATATTGGTGGAGTTAAAACTCTTTTAGACAATGGATTAGAAAATGGAAAAAATTTTACTTTAGAAGATTTAGGTTCACATACAAGTGCCATAAAAAGTGTTCTAATAAAACACACAGATGCAGCAATTACCACATATAGCCCTATGAAACAGTTTTCAGATAAAGATCTTTTAAAAAAAATAAGAATTTTAAAATCTGATTTTAAAATGCCCCATTTATTTACTTTGGCAGACTCTAAACTCGACCCAAAAAAAATAGAACTTTTAAAAACAAAACTTTTAGAGTTTGAAAAAACTAAAGAGGGAAAAATATTTTTTGAAAAAACAGGTTATAAAGGTTATACCAAGATTTCTCAAGAGGATATAAATAGCTTATCTGGTGTTTCTAAAGATACAAAAAAATATTTAGGAATAAAATGAAATTAGTAAATAGTCTTAGATTTAAATTAGTAGTTTTTTCTCTTATTATAGAGGTTACGGCCTTATCATTACTTATAATAAATGCGGATAGACTTATACTTAATCATTTAAGCTCATCAATAAATAAACAAATAGAAAGTACAAAATCAAATTTTCAAGCAGCACTTCTTCCTTTACTTATAGAAAGAGATTATGCTACTTTAGATTCTTTATTAAAAGATTATACAAACTCAAAAGATATAATATATATATTGATAAAAAAAGATGATACTACTATTTCAAATTCAAACTGGAATAAAAAAGAGTTTATACCAATTCAAAGTACAAAAATAACCAGTAATGAAAATATTTATCACACAAGTGTAGATATCACTTTTGCAAACCAAGTTTATGGAAAAGTATATTTTGGATTTAACACTAGTTTTCTACATCAAGCTAGTAAAGAACTTTTTTCTCAAAGTTTTATAATTGCAGCTTTAGAGATAATATTAAGTATACTTTTACTCTTTTCTATTGGATACTTCTTAACAAAACACCTATCAACATTAACAGAAGCTAGTGAAAAAATTGCACAAAATCAATTTGATATAGATTTAAATATTAAATCAAAAGATGAAATAGGATTATTGTCTAGAACCTTTAATAAAATGGCAACAAAGATAAAAACCCAACTTTTTACGATAGAGGAACAAAATCAATTAAAAAAAGCTATTTTTGATAATATGGCATATAATGTTTTGGTTTTTGATAGATACGGTTTAATAACTTCATATAATAAACAAGCAGAAAAAACTTTTGGATATAAAGCTTCAGAACTAATCAATAAAGAGTTTATAACTATTTTACATAAAAAAGAAGATTTAGAAAAAAAAGCTAAAGAACTCTCAAATATTTTTCAAGAAACTATCGAACCAAATTTTAAAGTTATTACTTATAAAACAGATAAAGGTTTGGAAAATCAAAACTACTGGGAAGTTATAACAAAAGAAAACAAAGAATTAATTATAAAACTATCAATAACTGCCCTAAGAGATAAAGATAATAATATATATGGATATATAGGAGTTGCAGAAGATAAAACAGAAAAATATTATCTTGAAAAATCTTTAGAAGAGGAAACTCATAGAATTAAAACCATCTTAGAAAATGCAGGAGACTTTATACATATATTGGATAAAGATGGAAATCTTTATATGTATAGTAGCTCTTTTATAAACTCTTTGGGTTATACTGAACAAGAAGCAAAATCTTTAAATATCAAAGATTGGGATAAGAATTTTAAATTCAAAGATGATTTTGATGCTTTATTAAAACAACCAAAAACATTTGAATCAGAACATACAAGAAAAGATGGAACAACTTTTGATGTTGAGATTAGAACAAAAGGGATAATTTTAGATGGTAAATACTATTTATATGCTGCATCAAGAGATATTACAGAGAGAAATCAAATCCAAGAGGAATTAAGACAAAAAGATATACTTCTACAACAACAAAGTCGATTGTCTTCAATGGGAGAGATGCTGGGAAATATTGCCCATCAATGGAGACAACCACTAAGTTTAATCTCTGCAACGGCTACAGGGTATCAATTAAAAAGTGAATTAGGTATGAAATCGACTCAAGAAGAAACCCTAAAAGATATGAAAAAAATAAATGAAGCTGTTCAATACTTGTCTAAAACTATAGATGATTTTAGAAACTTTTTTAGAAGTAATAATAAAAAAGAGATTTTTAAATTAGCTAAAGTAATTGATGATTGTGAAAACATAACCTCTGCTTCATTTAAAAACAATCATATAATACTAAAAAAATTGATTGAAAATACTGATTTAGAATACAATGGTGCAAGTAGTATGTTATCGCAAGTTATACTGAATATTTTTTCAAATGCAAAAGATATATTAGTAGAAAAAAATATAAAAAATAAAATTGTAACAATCACACTAAAAAAAGAACAAAATATCACAATCATAAAAATAAAAGATAATGCTGGTGGTGTTCCAGAAGAGATTATTGATAAAATCTTTGATCCATATTTTACAACAAAACATCAAAGTCAGGGTACAGGTATAGGTCTTTATATGAGCTCACAAATCATACAAAAACATTTTGATGGATCATTAAGTGTTAAAAATACAAAAGATGAAAATGGCTTTGGAGCTGAATTTACAATCAAAATTTAGATAAAGGTAGTTATTTGAAAAACTACCCCTTCTCTAATTTATTTGTTTTTTAAATCACTTTCTATTTTTCTTCTTTCAGGACCAGTATAATTTGGATTAATTAGTTTTTTTCTAATCTTTATATCATCTTTTCCATCAAATACTTTACCTCCTGCATCTTCAACAATACGCTTAGATATATCACTTGCTTGAAGTGCAATAATATCTGTTTCAGAAGCAATCTTAGAGTTTTCTTGTGTTGTAATATCTAATTTTGAAAGTTCTTCATTTATTTGCTCTATCTTAATTTTTTGTTCATTACTATCTTGAGTTACAAGTTGTATTAATTGTGTAGTCGAATTAATTTTTTCATTAAGATTTTCAAATCCTTTAATCATCTCATCTGCTACAACTTTACCTTCTAAAGTTTTTGATGCCGCTTCTTCAACAAGAGCTTTTATCTCTTTTGCAGCTTGGGCACTTCTACTTGCAAGGTTTCTAACCTCTCCAGCAACTACAGCAAAACCTTTCCCTGCTTCGCCAGCAGTAGCAGCTTCAACTGCAGCATTTAGTGATAATATATTTGTTTGAAATGCTATTTGATCAATTACTGTTATAGCTTCATTTATTGCAGTTACTTTTTTGTTTATATCTGCCATTGAGATTGTAGTTTTATTTGCTAACTCTTTACCATCTTTTAAAGTTGTCGTAACCTCATTTGCATAAGTTTGCATTTGAATTGCATTAGTTGTAGTATTTTGAATATTTTGAGTAACAATATTCAATGAATCTGAACTTTGTTTTAAAGATTTTGCTTGCTCTTTAGAAGAGTTTGCCAAAGATTTAACATTTGAAGATAAAATATCAGAAGTTTGTTGTAATGCTTTTCCATTTTTTAAATTTTGTGTACTTAGTTTAGTCAAAGTTTCACCAAGAAAATCTACTTTTTCAAACAATACTTTAATCTGTGCAATTGTATTACCTTTTGAATCTATTCTTTTATTATAATGATCTTTTGCATAGTGTTCTAAAACATCTAATACTCTATTGATATTATATTGCATAGAAGAGATTAAACTATTTGTGATTTTAGTTAAATCATTAATCTCTGGATTATTTGCAAGTGCATCAATTTTCACATCAAGTTGACCTTTTGCAGCCATTTCACAAACTTCTGCACTCTTTTTGATAGCTAGTGCATCTTTTTCTAAGCCTTTTATTGTTTTTGCAATATTTTCATTCAATTCTTTTACCATTAAACCTATTTCATCTTCACTATGAACTTTAAAAGGTTCTATAGAACTTCTTTCATGAGCTAAAAATGAAAAAAACATCGATAACTCTTTTCTTAGTTCATTTAATGGTTGTGTAGTTTTTTTAGCTACAAGCCAAACTACAAATATAGTAAAAATAATAAATGATAAAGAGACTGTCAAAATAAAAAGTATTGTTTCATCAATAATTTTGTCTGATTCATCTAAAGAAAATGTTAAATCAATAACACCTATAACATCACCAATTTTTTGATTTGCATGACACATCAAACACTCATTTGTAGCTATCATTGGTTTTAAGATTCTAAAGTAATGTGAATTATTATCAAAGTAATCTTTTGCAAAATCTTTTCTGGAATTAAATATATCAAGAACCTGTTTATCCTCAGTAAATTTTTCTCCTGGAGAATACATTTCAATAGTCTCTTTACTTTTTGATACAGTTAAAGAGGTTAATCCTTTTATACTTTTTCTACTTTGTTCTTCAGATTTTTTAATCAGTTCAGGATCACCTGTATTCATTGCATTTCTTAATGTTAAGAAAATAGAATCCGTTAACATATTTAAAGATTCTTTTGCGTTATCTTTAGCCAAAGTATTCATTTGTGATGTTATAATATAATTTGTTATTAAATTACCAAATGTTAAAATAATAATTATCGGAAGAATTATTTTTGTAGACACTTTAAGTTTTTTAAGCATAAGTTTTAACCTATATAAAATTTAGTTTAAATTTTTAAACTAGTTTAATTATAACCAATACTCCCCTAATATAAGTTGACTAAAATCAATTTTTGAAAACATTAAATAACATAAAGTAGAAAGTTATAAACTATTTCTCTTACTCACTCATACCATTGCAAATAGATGATTATTGAAAATTAAAAAAGATATTATTACAATAAAAAAGAATACATTTATTCTCAAAACTAGACCTTCAATTAAAAAATTAAAGAATCATATCCAAGAAATATAGCCTGATTAATGCGAAAAGATTTTTTAAATATATTTTGTGTATTGTATAGAGTTAGATTACTTTTTATTTTTCTTTCTTGAAGCTTTTGCCATTTTAGATTTTTTCTTTGCTTTTTCTTTATTTAAACTTGCACTTTTTCTAGCGTTTACTACTTGCTCATTTGTAGTAGTATCTTTAGTAAATGCTTTTGGTGTACCATTTTTTCTTAGTTCTACAAGATTCATTCTTGTACTTTTTACACTATTGTTATTTGAACTTTTACCCATTTTTTGTCCTGATATTTTTTAGAATGCAATTATAATCTTTTTTCAATAAGCCTCTTATAAAAATCATAAATACAATTAAACTACTATATAGTTTATATAGTTTATAAATTTTATAAAAATTATCTAAACACTTTAATATATTAAACTAAAATATAAAAATTTTTCTTATGGTAAAATAATCGATATTTCTCTATACAAGGAGAGAAGATGTTTCCAAAAAGAATTAAAGCAGTTTTATGTGATATTGGAGGAGTATTGTATGTAGGAGATAGTCCAATAGATGGTGCTATTGAAACAATTGCTAAAATAAAAAAACACTACCCTATCCGTTTTATCACCAATACCACTCAAAATACAGGTGCACAAGTTGTCAAAAAACTTCAGAAATTTGGATTTGATATCAGTGAAGATGAAGTTATAACGGCTTTAGATATGACTAAAATGTTTTTACAAAAGCACCAAAGCAATGCAATATTTCTTCTAACAAATAATGCTATAGAGTTTTTTGATTCACTAAAAAACTATCCAACAAACTATGTAGTAGTAGGTGATGCACAAGATAATTTCAATTATAAAAACCTAAATAATGCTTTTAGAACCCTACTTAAAGGCTCTAAACTTATAGCTATAGCCAATAATAGATATTTTAAAGATGATGACAATGAACTAAGTCTAGACGCAGGTTCTTTTGTAAGAGCTTTAGAGTATGCCAGTGGACAAAAAGCCAAACTAATTGGAAAACCCTCACTAGATTTTTATAACCTTGCAGCTGCATCTTTAAATGTAAAGACAAATGAGTGTGTAATGATTGGTGATGATATTGAAAGTGATATAGAAGGAGCTCAAAAAGCTGGTATCTATAGTGTCCTTGTAAAAACAGGAAAATTTACAAATAATGATTTACAAAAAGGTATAACTCCAGATGAGATTTTAGAGTCTATTCATGATTTAATCTTGTAAGATTTCTGTTTTTTTCCCTAGACAAAAAAGAATTATATGTCTTAATTTTTTAGCAAGAGGATATACAAAATTCCTAAAAAAGTTATTATCTTTAAAATAGATTTTTTTATCAGATATTTTATTTAAAAAAATTATAGCATCACAGCCTTGAAAAAGTTTTGTATCATCTACTCTTATTATAAAACCATTGTTTATATCAAAACCATATTTTCTAAACTCTTTAATGGATTCATTTTCATCCCTCGCATTTATTAGAATAAGATTATGATTTTCTTTTAACTTTATATAGTTTGCATAATAATTACAAAAAGGACACTCTTTGTCATAGTATAGTTCAATTTTCATTTATAATTATACTATATTGATACTGCTTCTATTTAAAAATAGTCATTTATATATAAGGATTTTTGTATTTTTTAGTACCATTTTATTTTAGTTGGTGTGATACTCAATGATTATTATAAAAGTGGAGATTCATCCTTTGGGTGTATTTTGTATAATTCTGATGATACTGTCAACTGACTTACTCATTTTGTTCTCCTTTTGAATATAACGTTTGAAATGAGCCAATAAATTGCTCGCAGGGTAATTTATTGGCTCCTCTGATTTGTTAGACTACAGCATAGTGTAGTCTTGTGTAAGAAATTTTCCATAAGACCACAATGCTTCATCAACTTTTTTATGAGGTAAACCTTTAAATTCATCGTAAAAGTTTAAATATTTATTCAAATATAAATCAACTTTCTTTTTGTTATAGCTAGGTATTTCAATATCATCCCATCCTTGAATATGAGCCATGGCTCTATGGACATGTTGATCATAAATTGGAAACTGTTTTGGGTAATGACAATGAATCCAAAATATTCTCCAAATTGCTCCACCAGTCTTAAGAAGTTCTTTTCTTATAAAATCCATACTTGGTTTTTTAGGAAAGACTGTAGTGTCAGCAAGATAATTTTCTTTCACCGATTTTAATTTTAAAGTTGAAAGTGGTGTTCCATTTTTCCATTGAAACAATTTCAAAATTCGTTCTTGTGTTAGCTCTTTACCAATATTATCATCATACATATATTCATTTGAATAATTATATTGCTTACTCCAAAAATCTACAAATTCAAGTTGGTTTGTTTCTTTAGAAATTAATATTTTCAAAAAAGTTCCTTATGTTGTCTAACGTTTGAATTAAGTGGACGAGGGTATTTGACCACTTGACCACTTGACTATTTGAACTATGTTCTAACTTCTTTAGGCTTTAAAGCTTAAATTATCACAAGTATACCCTCGTTCACTTCTAGGATTTGTTAAACAGTTCAGCCTATTCCAATATTTAAATTCATGTATTTGTTTAAATTGTTTAAATTTTTTTCACGTAAATATAATTCATACATAATAGAAGGCAGTGCTTTACTGTATATTATATTAATCGGTAAATTCCACATATCATACCCATAATAACTGTATACGTCAAAAATTGAAATACCAAGTTGTTCGTTTAATTGTTGAACTTCATTATCATCTAAAAAAATATGACATCCAAATTTATTATCTTTAGAATCAAATCCAACTTTTGTATAATTTTGTGTATCGGTACTATGTAAAGAAGCTTCTACAAGACCCACAGCAACCTCTTTAATATGGTGTAGAGGGATAAGGTCTTTTGTAACCTGTACCCTTATAAATTCATTAAGTATATTAGTGAATTCTCCTATCCATTTATCATTTGATATACTAAAACTTTTAAATTGATTGTATATTTCAATATTTTTATTTCTTTTAGATTGTTTTAATTCATTTTTCCATTTGTTAGAATTGACTATTAATTTATAGCTATTATTATTAAGTTGATATTTGAACATTAAGTCAATAGTATTTTTGTAGTCGTTTATATCTATGATTCTATTTTTTTCATTTAGATTAATTTTCAGTTTTTTAAGAAATAAATTTTTAATTATATTTTTAATAGATATAAAATTAGAGTCTTTATTAAAATATAATAATAAAAAAATAGAAATGAAAATAAAAACTAATCCAATAATTGTTGTAATTTCAAACTCTGGTTTATTTGCAACTTCTAGAGTCAAGTTTTCTGTTTTTACTTTTATATTTATCATATTATATAATTTTGGAATAAAAATTAAAGCAATGCCTGAAGTGAATAGACCATAAGTTATTTTCTTTTCAATAGGCGAATTTAAAATTGAATCTATTTTTTTATATAAAATTTGTTTTAGCTTATATGATTCTATATTAGTTTCCTTGTGTATGTTTAACGGTTGAATACACTAATAAAGTGCCGCAGGTACTTTATTAGTGTGCTATGATTTGTTAACTTTTTCCCACGGTTCAGGTGCATTATCTAATAACAAAACTGGAATTAATTGATTATTATATTCATCAGTCATTTGACCTATTCCAAGTCGTTTTTTGTTTTTGTTTTCTAAAATTATTTTCGTCTTATCTTTTAGTTTAATTAAATGTTCTACTTCTAACTCTTCAACATGATTATGAAGGTAATAAAAGTCATTAAATGCTTTATTATTAAAATCCATTTCTAATTTTTGATGTAAAAGCATAAATAAAATATTTTTATCAGCAATTTCCATTGTTTCTGAAAAATCATTAGGTTTTTTTCTATGATTAACAATCAAGTCAATTTCATATAACGCTAAACTTAATGAAGAAGGTGACAATTTAATAAAATTTAAAAATTTTGTTTTTTCTTCTTCTGATAATATTATATTATGTTGAATTTTTATAATTGCTTCTAGTAAATCAAAATCAATGTATTTTTGATATATATTTGTATTTAATGATTTTAGTAAAATTTGATTCTCTAATAAAAACTTATAAAATAATAATTTATCATTGATACTATTTAAGGATAATAAAAACTTATCATCCTCATTAATAATAAAATCTCTACCTTCTATATGTTTTAGAGCTTCAAAAACATAATTTTTATGAAACTCAATATTAGACTGTGTTAAATAACTTTTAAATTTATTAAGTAAGGTTTCTTTTGTAGTTTTTACTTCTGATTCCATTAGAATTAATATAAAAAATTTCTCATATAATTCTATAATATCACTTTTTTCTTTTTCTTGTATAATGTTTGTAAATTTACCATTTGCAAAGTCTTTTGCCATTTCAAGTAAATTATCATTTGATTGAATATCACTTCCATCTGATTCTAATATTGTAAATAAATCTCCACTAAATTCAACTAACCAGTATAATTTATTATAATAAAACATAGAAATATTTAAAATACTACTCTTGGTATATTGATTAATATTTCTTTTTAATATATCTATTTCGCTTAAATTATAAAGATTACTTAATATTGAAAATAAATCTTCTCCAGTTATGATTTCTATATTCTTTTTTTTATTTTTTAAATCTTCATAACTTCCAGATACATTCCCATTTACACCATAAAGTGAAATAAAACAAGCATATATTTTTTCTTGTGTTTTGGATTCTTCCAGATAAAGCTTTCCTAAAAATTTCAACCAATCGGTTGTATTGGTAGGTTTAACATGGGCTTTACATTCACAAATCAAATGAATTTGTTCTGTTATGTTAATAATTTCTTGTTCTTTGACCGCTCTTAAATCAATTTCATGTCCACCTGTACTTATTTCCCTATTTATGATTTTTTCGTATCCTTTTAGTTCAAGAATTTTTTCAGTAAGGTTTTCTAATTGTTTTCCTTTTTCTTGAGGGGTACTGCCTAATACATAAATTTTCACATAATTCCTTTTTTAGGTTAACGGTTGAATTGAAAAACAAGGGGAAATCCCAGTTGTTTATTCAATTCCACTTTTAAGTTTTATTTGCACTTTATCAGTTTAAAATTGCAAGTATACCCTCGTTTTTCTTTCCAATGATTTGTTATATTGTACATTAAATGTTCTTTTTGCATACTTTGTATTTTAGCCACGATTTAATTTTCTCATTATTTATTACTTTGCTTTTATATTCATTGATTGTTAAATATCCATAGAAGTTACCATCTTGATCTACAACTACAGGTGGGTTTGAAGCATACTCATTGCATGGACTATAAGAAGAATATTCTCCTCCATATTGTCCATACTCATTAAAAATACTAGTAGTTGAATATTCACTTCCATAACTTCCATATTCATTGAATACAGAATCAGAAGAGTATTCAGAACAACTTATACATCCAAGATAAACATCATGATTTGAGCCACCAAATATCATTATCTTACCACCAGCAAATAATGAAGAGACTATTAGTATTTTGATAAGAATATATCTTCTTAGCATTTTATTCACCTCATATAACTATTTATTGAATATACATTATATAAATAAAGTACTTAAATCTACTTATTTATTATATGTTTCCAAAAAAGCTTAATTTAAGTATATTTATAAAAAAAGATTACAAATTGTAATAATTTTTATCTATATTTTTATTCTGAGTTATAATTCTTTTGTTTATTTTATATCGATACTTAGAACTTTAATATACACAATGTATGTTAAAAGTAAAAAATCAACTTTAAACAACACTTATATTATTTAGGAGTAAAAAATGGGTAAAAAATTACTTGATATAATGAGGGACAAAATAAGAGTAAAACATTATAGTATTAAAACAGAAAATGTTTATATTTACTGGGCAAAAAAATATATTTTATTTCATAACAAAAAACATCCTAACACTATGGGGAAAAAAGAGATAGAAGAGTATTTAACCTACTTAGCAAAAAATCAAAATGTATCTCCTACTACTCAGAATCAAGCCTTTTACTCCATAGTATTTCTTTACGAACAAGTTTTAAATATATCTTTAAAAGAGCAAAATATTCAAGCTTTAAGGGCTCAAGAAAGAAAGCATATTCCTGTAGTTTTAACTATAGATGAAGTCAAAAGTATCATATTAAATATGACGGGTATTTACCAACTTATAGTTAAACTTATGTATGGTTGTGGATTAAGAATGAAAGAAGTACAAAATATCCGTATAAAAGATATTGACTTTGGATTCGATAAAATTTATATTTGGGATAGCAAGTCCTTAAAAGATAGAACTTTACCGCTTCCATTAAAAATCAAAGATGAACTTAAAATTCACATAAAAAAAGTAAAAGAAATGCATTCAAAAGATTTAGAAAGTGGATATGGAAGTGTGTATATACCTTATGCACTTGAGCGAAAATTTCCCAAGGCTAAATATGAAACCAAATGGCAATATATTTTTCCTATGAATAAAATATCAAAAGATCCAAGAACTGGCGAACAAAGGCGACATCATATTTTAGATGTGACTTTAAGTAGAAATATAAAAAATGCAGTAGAAAAATCAAATATAGACAAAAGAGTTACATCTCATATTTTTAGACACTCTTACGCAACTCATCTTTTGCAAAATGGTACAGACATACGAAGTATTCAAGAGTTATTAGGGCATAAATCTATTGAAACTACTATGGTATATACACACGTGGTAAAAGAATTGAATAAAAATGAAATAAGAAGTCCATTGGATTTTTAAAATTTTATAAATATTTAAGAAAATGATTAAATCTATTAATATGCTTTTAGAGTATTAGATTTTGAAGTCAATCAAGGCGAAGAGTTAATTTTAAGCGGAGTGTACATGAAGTACATGAGCATTTAAATTCACTCTTTAACACAGAGTGAATTTAAAAGATGATGCTATAAAAGTATATTATATGTGGTAGTTTGGCGCTTCATTTGTTATCGTTACATCATGCACATGAGACTCTTTAAGCCCTGCACTTGTAATCTCTACAAACTCTGCTCTTTCTTGGAATGTTGGGATATCTTTGCTTCCTAAGTATCCCATTGAGCTTCTTAATCCTCCAACAAATTGGTGAATGATATCAGAGATAGAACCTCTGTATGGAACCATACCTTCAATTCCTTCTGGTACTAGTTTATCAGCTGCTGTTCCTTCTTGGAAATATCTATCTGTACTTCCTTTTGTCATAGCTCCAATTGAACCCATACCTCTGTATGTTTTGAATTTTCTACCGTGAGATAGGATAACTTCACCTGGAGATTCTTCAGTTCCTGCTAAGGCACTTCCCATCATAACTGCGCTTGCTCCTACTGCTAGTGCTTTTGCGACGTCACCTGAGTATTTGATACCACCATCAGCGATGATTGGAGTTCCTGTTTTTGCACCTTCTGCTGCACACTCATCTATTGCAGAAATTTGTGGTACACCCACACCTGCAACGATTCTTGTTGTACAAATAGATCCTGGTCCTATACCAACTTTTACTGCGTCTGCTCCTGCTGCTATTAAATCTGCTGTTGCTTCTGCTGTTGCTACATTTCCTGCTATTACCTCTACATCAAGTTCTGCTTTGATAGCTTTTACTGTATCTAAAATACCTTTTGAGTGTCCATGAGCTGAATCAAGAACTAAAACATCAACACCAACTTCAACTAGCGCTTTTGCTCTATCTAATTGACCTACACCTATTGCAGCTCCTACTCTTAGTCTTCCAAACTCATCTTTATTTGCATTTGGGTATTCTCTTTTTTTGTTGATGTCTTTGATTGTAATAAGACCTATAAGTTTATTGTTTGCATCAACAATTGGTAGTTTTTCTATTTTATTAGCATGCATAATATCAGCAGCTTCATCTAAAGTAGTTCCCTCTTTACCAGTGATAAGTGGCATATTTGTCATCTTTTCTTCTACTAACTTTGTATAATCTTTTGTAAATCTCATATCTCTATTTGTAAGAATACCTAATAAAACATTATTATCATCAACTACAGGTACACCAGAGATTTTATATGATGCCATAATATCTTCTGCATCTTGTAGTGTTTGATTTTTTTTGATTGTAACAGGATCTATTATCATACCTGATTCACTTTTTTTCACTTTTTTACATTGTAAAGCTTGTGATTCTACGTCCATATTTTTATGGATAATTCCGATACCGCCAAGTCTTGCCATTGCAATTGCTGCTCTATATTCTGTAACAGTATCCATAGCAGCACTTACAAATGGAATATTAAGTGAAATATTTCTTGTAAGTTTTGTTTCTAAAGCTACCTCTTTTGGTAAAACTTCTGATTTTGCAGGAACCAACAACACATCTTCAAATGTTAGAGCTCTTTTTCTAATTTTCATAATTTTATGCCTTTTGTAAATTTTATATTATTTATAATCAACAGCTTTTTCTAATGCTAAAGCACCATCAAACAATGTTTGCTCATCGTAAGCTTTTCCTATTAGTTGTAAACCTATTGGCATACCTTCATCACTTCTATCAACGGGTAATGAAATTGCTGGAAGTCCAGCTAGATTTACAGATATTGTGTAAATATCACTTAAGTACATCTCTAATGATGTTTTAAAACTTCCAAACTCAGGTGCAGTTGTTGGTGCAACTGGTGAAAGGATTAAATCTGCATCATTAAAAATAGCTTCATATTCATCTTTGATTAAATGTCTTACTTTTTGTGCTTTAATATAATAAGCATCATAATATCCAGAACTTAAAACAAAAGAACCTAACATAATTCTTTTTTGTACTTCATCCCCAAATCCTTGTGATTTAGTTTGAATGTACATATCTTTAAGTCCACCCTCACCTTTTCTATTTCCATATCTAACACCATCAAATCTTGAAAGATTTGCACTAGCTTCTGCTGTTGCTACTATATAATATGATGAAAGAATTTTATCTGTATCAAGCATAGTTTTATGAACTATTTCATGTCCCGCATCTTCAAAAGCCTTTACTGCTTTTGCAAAACCTTGTTTAATCTCATCACTAGCTTGTTCTACAAAGTTATCTATTATAGCTATTTTAAGTTTTCTATCACTATTTAAGTTTGGTGCAACAGGAGTATACTCTACATTAGCAGAAGTTGAGTCCATACTGTCATGTCCAGAAATAATATCGTATAAAATCGCTGCATCTTCAACATTTTGTGTTATTGGACCTACTTGATCCAATGATGAAGAATATGCAGTAATACCATACCTTGAAACTCTTCCATAAGTTGGTTTCATACCTACGCATCCACAATAAGCAGCTGGTTGTCTAATACTTCCACCAGTATCAGTACCAAGTGCAGCAATTGCCAAACCACCAGCAACAGCAGCAGCACTTCCACCACTACTTCCACCTGGAACTTTAGTATTGTTTACTGGATTTAATGTTTTACCATAACATGAAGATTCAGTTGAACTTCCCATAGCAAATTCATCCATATTTGTTCTTCCATATGCACTTAATCCTGCTTTTTCTAAATTATTGATTACAGTTGCATTATATGGTGATATATAACCTTTTAAAATGTTACTTGAGCAAGTAACTTCCCAGTTCTTAACATTTATATTATCTTTGATTGCAATTGGAATACCTTCACCAGAAGTTGAAATATCACTGTTTGTAAGTTGTTCTACATAAGCACCAATATTACTCTCTTTTATCTTCGCTTTTAAATCTTCTCTTATCTTTTTAATCTCATCACTATTTAGACTTAGTGCTTCTTTCAGAGTTATCAAATCTCTCTCCTAAGGGGTATAGTATTGCGCGATATTATATAAAAAAAATGATTAAAAAGGGGTAAAGTGTTTTTGATAATAAAATTTAATTTTGCAGAAAAAAAGGGAGTGAATAATCACTCCCTTTTATAAAGATTGTCTAATATTATCTATTAAACAAAAGAGATGAATGCCATAGGAGTTGCATCCCCTCTTCTAATTCTTGTTTTAATAATTGAAGTGTATCCACCATTTCTTTCAGTATACTTTGGTGCAATCTCTCCGATTAGTTTTTTTGTTGCTTCTTTATCTTGTAATAAAGCAAATACTGCTCTGTGAGTATTAAAATCTGCATTTCTAGATGTAGTTACTAATCTCTCAATGTATCTTTGTAATTCTTTTGCTTTTGGAACAGTAGTTTCAATCTTCTCTCTTTCAATTAAAGCGATAGCTAAATTTTTTAGTAACGCTTTTCTATGAGCAGAAGTTCTATTTAATTTTCTATATCCGTGCTTATGTCTCATATCAAACCCTTATTTATGCTTTAAGTTGCTCTAGCTTTCTTCTTAAAGCAGATGCAACGTTTTCAGGAAGTGTATTTTCAATTGGGAAACCTAAAGAATCTAATTTCTCAGCGATTTCATCAAATGATTTTTTTCCTAAATTTTTAATATTTTTAACTTCAACTTCACTCATAAGTACTAATTCACCTAAGAATTTTAATCCAGCTCTATCTAAAGAGTTGAAACTTCTAGCACTTAGATTTAAGTCATCAATTTTTACAACTAAATCTTTTAACTCAACTGGCTCTTCACCAGAATCATTAACTGTAACTTCAGATAAATCAAATACTTTATTAAATACTGACATTTGAGAGTACATAACAGATACCGCTTCTTTAAAAGCAGTAATTGGAGTAATTTGTCCATTCGTTTGTACTGTAAATACAGCTTTTTCATAGTTAGGATTATCTTCAACTAACATTTTTTCAATATCATATACTACTTTTTTTACTGGTGTAAAGAAAGCATCTAATGGAATATAATCTGAACTTACAATATCTCTAATATCTTCAGATGGCATATATCCTATACCTCTTTGAATAATTACAGAAAATGTTAAGTTACAGTCAGAGTTAATAGTTGCTAAATGAACATCAGGACTTACAATCTCAACATCAGAATTTACTAAATCCTCACCTTTGATCTCTTTTGGTCCATCAAAAGAATATTCAACAACTACTTGCTCTTCATCACCATTAATTTTAAATTTAATATTTTTAAGATTAATTATAAAAATAGCTATATCTTCAAGCATTCCTCTTAATGAGTCAAACTCATGAGAAGCACCTTCGATTTTTACAGCGATTGGAGCGTATCCAACCGATGAACTTAAAAGAAGTCTTCTAAGAGGGTGTGCCAAAGTTATTGCAAAACCACTTTCAAATGGATATGCTGATATTTTAGCCTCATTATCACTGATAGCTTCTATCTCAACCTCAGTTGGTAAAAACGGTGTGTCTGCAAATTTTTTCATAGCTTACCTTATTTATTATTTAGAATATAACTCTACAATTAATCTTTCTTCCACTGGAATAACAACTTCTTCTCTTGTTGGGATTCTTGTAAAGATACCAAATACTTTATCTTTATCAACATCAACCCAATCAACAATACCAGTTTGATTTGTTAATTCTAATGATCTAACAACTTGCGGGTTAGATTTAGATTTTTCTTTGATTTCAATTTTTTGTCCAGGTTTAACAATAAATGAAGGAATATTTACTTTCTTACCATCTACTAAAACGTGTCCGTGAGTTGTAAATTGTCTTGCGTTTGCTCTAGTTGTAGCAAATCCCATTCTATATACAACGTTATCTAATCTTTGCTCGATTAAAGTAATAAGGTTAGCCCCTGTGTTACCTTCTCTTCTTGCTGCTTCTTTGAAGTACATTCTAAATTGTTTTTCAGAAACACCATACATGAATTTAGCTTTTTGTTTTTCTCTTAGTTGTAAACCATACTCAGAGATTTTTGCTCTTCTTTGTCCATGTTGTCCTGGAGCAAATGGTCTTTTTTCTAATGCAGATTTTCCGTTAAGTCTTCTCTCACCTTTTAATCCAAGGTCTGCGTCCAATCTTCTTTCAATCTTTTCTCTAGGTCCTCTATATCTTGCCATTTACTACTCCTTACACTCTTCTTCTTTTAGGAGGTCTACAACCGTTATGTGGTAATGGTGTAACATCTTTAAACCATTTTACTGTAATACCTTCTATTGCTCCAACAGATTTAACTGCTGTATCTCTACCTGAACCTGGTCCTTGGATTTTAATACCAACGTTTTTAATACCATGTTCCATTGCTTTAGTCATTGCATCTTCAACTGCTTGTTGAGCTGCAAATGGAGTAGATTTTTTAGAACCTTTAAATCCTAAGTTTCCTGCACTTGACCATGCAATAGCATTACCTGCATTGTCTGTAACAGTTACCATTGTATTGTTAAATGATGCTGCAATATGTACGATACCGTCAGCAATATTCTTTTTTACTACTTTTTTTCTAGTTACTTTTCTTTTTGCCATACGTTAATCCTTACTTAGCTGCTGCACCAACAGTTTTCTTTTTACCTTTTCTTGTTCTAGCATTAGTTTTAGTCTTTTGCCCTCTACAAGGTAAACCTTTTCTGTGTCTTAAACCTCTGTATGAACCTAAGTCCATTAAAGCTTTAATATCCATAGCAACTTTTTTTCTAAGATCTCCCTCAACCATATAGTTTTTTTGAATCTCTTGTCTAATAGCCGCTGCTTCATCTTCTGTTAATTCGTGTGCTCTTTTGTTGTAATCAATTCCAACAGCATCTAAGATTAATCTAGAGTTATGTAAACCAATTCCGTAGATATACGTTAAAGCGTATTCCATTCTTTTTTTGTTTGGTAAATCAACACCTGCAATTCTTGCCATGATTATCCTTGTCTCTGTTTATGTTTTTTGTTTTCGCAGATTACTCTTACGATACCTCTTCTTTTGATAACTTTACATTTATCACACATTTTCTTTACTGAAGCTCTTACTTTCATCAGTCTGTCCTCTTTTGTGTTTATTCCCACTTCCAACAGGCAAGAACCGCTTAAAAAAGCAAACTGCTTTGCTTTTTTGCAAGTCCGCAACAATTGTTATAAGGCAATGCCGTAAAACCTTGGGGCTTTAGCATACAAAGACAACTCAGACATCTGCTTAAGTTATGTTTGCTTTTTTTGTCCTTACCAACTCTTTATAAAACACAAAACATTTTATAAAAAATTCCTCAATGGTTGGAAAAATGGATTTGGATTATATTTAATTTTAGCTTAAAGATTGTTTAACATAGCATTATATTAACTTATCTTTGGTAATATACATATAATTTTTATATTTAGAGGTAATTATGATTTTTAAAAGCAATTTAATCAATATACAAATAGAAAAAAGTGAAATACCTTGGTTGAAAATATTCACAAATGAAGATTTAAAAGAGTTTTCACAATGTAATCAAGAAACCAAACTAGAGATATTAGAAGCTCTTGATATTATTGAAAAAGAGATGTTGGAGTATTTTAAACCAGAAAAAATAAATATAGCTTCCTTTGGAAACTATGTACCACATGTACATTTTCATATTATGGCAAGATTTAAAGAGGATTCATATTTTCCAGAACCAATGTGGGGGAAAAAACAAAGAGAAGCAGACTTAAAACTTCCAAATTTGGAAACTTTTTATCAAAATGTAGTAAATAAACTAAATAAAGCCTAAAGCTTTATTTAGCCATCAATATTTATTTGTTCTATCAACTCTTTTAAAACATCTTCTGCTTTATCAATATCAATTTGACATCCACCAGCAGCTTGGTGACCACCACCACCATATTTTAACATCAACTCTCCAACATTTGTTTTTGAAGTTCTATTTATAATAGATTTGCCAGGACTAAAAACAACATTTTGTTTATCTCTACCCCACACTACGTGCATAGAGATGTTTGTTTTTGGATATAAAGCATATACTAAAAATCTATTTCCTGGATATATAATCTCTTCATCTCTATAATCAATAATTACTAAGTTGTCATAGATTGTTGAACATTTTTTTAATTGAGCTTTAAACTCTTTTTCATAATAAAAATATAATTCAATTCTCTCTTTAACATCTGGTAATTTTAATATATCTTCTATTTGGTGATCTGCACAATAATCAATCAAATCCATCATTAGTTGATAGTTTGAAACTCTAAAATCTCTAAATCTTCCAAGTCCCGTTCTTGAATCCATCAAAAAGCTTAATAGATCCCAACCTTGAGGATTAAGAATATCTTCTTTTGAGAACTGTGCAGCATCTGCTTTGTTTGCGGCATCCATCATAGCTCTAAATTTTGGAGGAAACTTTTCATCTCCCCCATAATACTGATATACAACTTCAGCTGCACTTGGAGCATTTGGATCTATTATATGATTATCTTTTTTTTCATTTCTTAGTGTTTCAGAAAAGTGATGATCAAAAGCTAAATAAACCCCATCTACATACGGTAAATTTGTTGTTATATCACTTGATGTTACTTCAATTTTTCCATCTTGCATATCTTTTGGATGAACAAAAGTAATCTCATCTACAATTCCAAGATATTTCATCAAAGTACCACAAACCAAACCATCCATATCACTTCTAGTAATTAGTCTATATTTTTTCAAGGACATAACAACTCCAATATAAAATTAAGTTTTATACAGATGCTATATTATTAGCAATAACATCACCCATCTTAGCCGTACCAACAACCTCTTTAGCATCATATGCAGCTAAATCACCTGTTCTATATCCATCTTTTAGTGCTTTTTTAATTGCAGCATCTATTTTATCTGCAGCTTCAATCTCTCCTAAAGAGTATCTTAACATCATACCAGCACTCTCTATTGTAGCAATTGGATTTGCAATTCCCTTACCTGCAATATCAGGAGCTGAACCATGAATTGGCTCATAGATTGCAGTTTTTTCTCCAGTTGAAGCAGATGGTAATAGTCCAATAGAACCAACAACCATAGAAGCAGTATCAGAAAGAATATCTCCAAAAATATTTCCAGTAACAACAACATCAAATTGTTTTGGATTTCTAACTAATTGCATAGCTGCATTATCAACATACATGTGAGATAATTGAACTTCTGGATAATCTTTAGCAATCTCTTCCATAGTATCTCTCCATAATTGAGAAACCTCTAAAACATTTGCTTTATCAACAGAACAAACTCTTTTATCTCTTTTCATTGCTAATTCAAAAGCAGTTTTTCCAATTCTTTCAATCTCTGGTTTTGTATAAACCATAGTATTAAATGCTTTAAATCCATCATTTTCTCTTGGTTGTCCAAAATAGATACCACCAATTAACTCTCTTACAACCATGATATCAACGCCAGAAATAACTTCTGGTTTAAGAGTTGATGCATTTACTAATTCATCATAAATAATTGCAGGTCTTAAATTTGCAAATACACCCATTGCTTCTCTAAACTTTAAAAGTCCTGTTTCTGGTCTTAAATCTCTTGGTAAAGTATCCCATTTTTCTCCACCAATAGCACCAAATAGACAAGCATCTGAATCTAAAACACCATCAATTGTCTCTTGAGGTAAAGGAGTACCAGTTTCATCAATAGCGATTCCACCCATTAGGTATTCTTTATAACTTAATTCAAATCCACATTCTTTTGATACTGCATTTAATACTTTGATTGCTTCATCAACGATTTCAGGACCAATCCCATCACCTTTGATTACAGAAATATTATATTTTTTCATTAATTCTTTTCCTTTTGTTCAGCTTTTGCATAATTGATTAATCCACCTGTTGCAATTAGTTCTTGCATAAATTCAGGAATTGGAATAAATTTATAAGTTTTATTAGTAGTATTATTTGTAATAATCCCTTCATCAAGGTTAATAGAAATCTCTTCACCCTCTTTAATCTCTAAAGATTCAGGTAATTCAAAAATTGGTAATCCCATATTAAAAGCGTTTCTGTAGAAAATTCTTGCAAAAGATGGAGCAACAACAGCCGCAACACCAGCAGCTTTTAAAGCGATTGGAGCATGTTCTCTACTTGAACCACACCCAAAGTTTTCACCTGCAACTATAATATCACCTTTTTGAAGTTTTTTAGGGAAATCTGGGTCAGCATCCTCCATAACATATTTAGCTAAATGCTCAGGATCTGAACTATTTAAATATCTTGCAGCAATGATAACATCAGTATCAATATTTGCTCCAAAATTCCACACTTTTCCAGTAATAACGTTCATTTACATTTCCTTATTCTAATATACTTTTATTAATCAAAGTATCATAATAATTTTTTAAAGAGTTGCATTTTATCTAATTTTTTAAAAATAATAGATTAAACATCCCCTTTACAAAATTTAAAAAATTTGAAATTCTTATATTGATTTTTGACCCTTAATCTATATTTCAAGTAATTTGGATATAATATCGGACTATCTTTAATACACATGAGGAAAATCCGTATTATGAGCGCAAAAGATTTAAATAAAGTTATTGAAAATACTATTAAAGAGTATAAAGATTCAGTACTTACATACGAAAAACTTATTAAAATCTTTCCAAAAGCTCCTTCTGGTCCAAACATAAAAAAACTTTTAGCATTAATTCAATTATACAATGTAACACTTGTTACTTCGCAAGAACAAGCTAAAAGAATGAACGCCGAAGAAGCAAAAAAGAAAGAAGATTTAAGAAATAAATTAAAAGAAAATGACGAAGATGTTTTTGATTTACTAAAAAGTAAAGAGCTTTTAGAATGGTCAAGATCAGACTCTCCTGTAAGAATGTACTTGAGAGAAATGGGACAAATTCCACTTTTAACAAAAGAGGAAGAGATAGAGATTTCTAAAAAAATTGAAATGGGTGAAGATATTATTCTTGACGCTATTTGTTATGTTCCTTATCTGATTGATTTTATTTTAGAATATAAAGAACCTTTAGTAAACAGAGAAAGAAAAGTAAAAGAATTATTTAGAAATTTTGATGATGAAGATTCTGACGATTCAGATGATGATGTAGATGATGATTTAGATGATGATAATGAAGATGAAGATTTAGATGATTCAGAAGATTCATCTAAAAAAATCAAAAAACTTGATAAAAGAGCTGAAACAATTATCGCTGCATTTAAAAATTTAGAAAAAGCAAAAAAAGATTGGACAAAATTCCAAGCTAAAGAAACAGCTAAATCAGATGATGAATCAGATGTAATGCAATTTAATCTTGCAACAGCATTTAGAAAGAAAATTTTAAAAGAAGCTTTAATGGATTTAGGTCCAACTTCAAAACTTATTACTGAGATTGTAAAAGCAATGGAAACTGCGCTTAAATCAGAATCAGGTTTTGAAACAGAACTAAAAAAACTAGAGTATAAATTGCCATTATTTAACGATATTTTATTAAAAAATCACCAAAAGATTTTAGATAATATTGTTAATTTAACTAAAGCTCAAATCACTTCTATGGTTCCTGAAGCTACTATGGTTTCTACATATATGGAGATTAAAAAACTGTTCCAAACAGCAGAAGCTTCTAAGGGTGGTTTTGATTTAGAAGAAGAGGAACTATTAGACGTATTAGAGCAAATCAAACGTGGTAAAAAAATCACTGATGAAGCAAAAACAAGAATGGCAAAATCAAACCTTAGACTTGTTGTATCTATTGCAAAAAGATACACAAATAGAGGTTTACCATTCTTAGACCTTATCCAAGAGGGTAATATTGGTCTTATGAAAGCTGTTGATAAGTTTGAATATAAAAAAGGTTATAAATTTTCTACTTATGCAACATGGTGGATTAGACAAGCAATATCAAGAGCTATTGCTGACCAAGCAAGAACTATTAGAATTCCAATTCATATGATTGAAACAATTAATAGAATCAATAAAATCATCAGAAAAGGTATTCAAGAAAATGGTAAAGAGCCAGATGTAGAAGAGATTGCAAAAGAGGTTGGATTACCAGTTGATAAAGTAAAACAAGTTATTAAAATCACTAAAGAGCCAGTTTCACTTGAAGCTCCTATTGGAAGTGATGATGATGGTAAGTTTGGAGACTTTGTTCCTGATGAAAAGGCACCAACTCCAATCGATAACATTATGAAAGAGGATTTACAAGGTCAAATTGATCAAATCTTAGCTCAATTAAATGAAAGAGAACAAGCAGTTGTTAGAATGAGATTTGGTCTTATGGATGATGCAAGTGATAGAACACTAGAAGAGATTGGAAAAGAACTTTCTGTAACTAGAGAAAGAGTTAGACAAATCGAATCAAGTGCTATCAAAAAATTAAAGCATCCAAAAGTTGGTAAAAACCTTAAAAACTATGTAGAGAGTTAAGAACACATGAATTTCTTTGAAGAGTGGGTTGAACTTGATTTAAACCCTATAATTTCTTTTTCCTCTTCTGGAAAATTAGTTTATTCTAATCAAGAGGCTCAATTTTTGCTTAGTCGTATTAAGCAAAAAGAGCTTTTTGATATAGCTTTAAAATATGCTCCACAATCTTTTGGGATTGAGACTACTTATATTGATTTAAATATAAAAAACTATTCTTTTTATGCGATTACAGTAAGGTATCATGATGAAGATGAGATTCATATGAAACTTTATAAAAGTGCAATGGTTAAAAAGAAATCTCAGCTTAGTACAAAAAATACAAATATTACAAATATTTTCACACTTGTTGATTTAGCAATTTCAACTAGAAAAATAAAATCAAATGCAAAATTTATTAAAAACTATGATCCATCGATTCCAGAGTTTAAGATAAATGCAAGTGAATTCATAAAAGTTTTAAATCTTATTTATGACGTATTTGAAAGTTCTGAGATGTTAACCACATCAGTTATATTAAAAATTGGTGAATATATTAGATTAGAAGGTAAAAAACACTCTATTATTAGTGTAGAGGTATTATCTAGTACAAAATGTGATACAGAAGCATTTACTTATAAAGATGAAAATGCTTCATTTATTGTCACAAAAGATGAAGACAAAATTACTATTGATCTTCCTCTTCTTTTAAAGTAAGTATACTTTTAGCTACCAATACTGAAATAGGTACAACACCTAATCCTATTAAAAAAGGTATTGGTAGAAATATTTTATTGTTATTTAGAGCAAAAAATCCAAAAATCAAAAAAGCATAACCAGCAATTCTATAAATAGAAATAAAACCCGTAGCTGAAAAAATAGTGTTTTTAAAACTATTTTTTTTGATTTTTGATTTTTCATCTTGTATAATCTCTTTTATCTTCTCAGTTGTTAGTTCCTCTGCAGGTACCTCTTCATATTCACTATATAAATCAAATGGGTCATCAATCTCGTCAACTTTGTCTCTATCGTCAGATAATATTTTTTGGTCTGAATTTTGAAAGTTTGAAAGTCTATTTTGTACATTTTTTCTATAAGATAAAAAAGAAGCAAGTATTACAAATAAAGAACCTAAAAAAGCAACTTGAGTATTTAGAAGCCACAAAGAATCATAAATAACTATAGCAAATATAGCTAAAGCTATATCTACTACTAAAAAAATTTTTGCAAAAGAGATAATAGTATTTTTAGTCTTCATCATCTTCTTTGTCATAAGATTTATCCCCATGTTTTGCTCTGTATGCATAACGTGGATCATTTTCTAAACCTTCAAACTCTTTTTGAGCTCTTTTATATGCTTTGTATATATTTAGCCCTGCTGCAGCAATCCCCCAAAAAACACCTAGCCATAAAGTCCAAGTATAACCTGTAAGTGATTTTAGACCATATCCAATACCAAAACCAATTAAAACAGCTGCAACAATAGATATACCTAAAGATAGATTATCTAATGCTCTTAGTTTACCTTGATGTTTTGGTTCTTGATAATTTTTATTTTCTTCTTGCATAATTTACCTATTCGTTTAAATATGTACAACAATAATCAGTTATCTCATCTACTTTAATCTCAAAACTAGAATTTGCAGGAACATCAAAAGAATCTCCACCTTTAAAAGTTTCCCAATTACTATCTAAACCTGCAAATAAAACTTCAACTTTACCAGAAAGAATCTCCATATTTTCTGCTGCTTTTGTGCCAAAGGTATATTCACCTGGTAACATAATTCCAAGAGATCTTACTACACCATTTTTATCTGTGTAGTTTCTACTTGTAACTTTTCCATCAAAATAGATATTTGCTTTTTTTAACAAATCAACATCTTTTTCAATCATACTCATTTTTTTTCCTTTTAAATAATTTCTTTTATTTTTATAAATTTTTCATAATTTCATTAGCTGCTGATAAACACTCATCAATCATCTCATCAGTAATCACTGTACACATAAACCCTACTTCATACTGACTACAAGCGAAATAAAAACCTTTTTTAATCATCTCATGATGAAATTTTGCAAATCTATCAAAATCACAAAAACTACTAACTTCACTAAAATTAGTTGGCATTTTTTCGGCAAAGAAAAAACCAAACATACTTCCTCTTGTATCAACTTGAAGTGCTATACCATTTTTGTCCGCAACCTCTTTTAATCCATTTACTAATTTTTTAGATTTTCTTTCTAATTCATCGTAAATTTCTGGATTAGCTTTTAGTTTTCTAAGACTTGTTAAACCTGCTGCCATTGCAACTGGATTTCCACTTAATGTTCCTGCTTGATAAATAGCTCCATTTGGTGAAAGTTGTTCCATAATCTCACTTGTAGAAGCAAAGGCACCAACAGGCATACCTGCACCAATAACCTTACCAAAAGTAATAATATCACCTTTTGTTTTCAGTACTCCATGAGCTCCTGTTAAACTAGCTCTAAATCCTGACATAACTTCATCAAAAATTAATAATGTACCATTTTCATCACAAAGTTTTCTACACTCAGCTAAAAACTCCTCAGTTGCTGGAACTAATCCCATATTTCCTGCAATTGGTTCGATTATGATACAAGCAATATCATCTGAATCTTTAAAACATTGTCTTAGGTTTTCTATATTATTAAACTCACATACAATAGTATGTTTTGTAAAATCTGCTGGAACTCCAGGAGAGCTTGGTGTTCCAAACGTAGCAAGACCAGAACCAGCTTGCACTAATAATGAATCAGAGTGTCCATGATAACACCCTTCAAATTTTAATATATTGTTTTTCCCTGTTACACCACGTGCAAGTCTAATAGCTGACATAGTAGCTTCTGTTCCAGAACTTACAAATCTAACTTTATCAATATTGTCATACATCTCAACAATTTCAGTTGCCAACTCAGTTTCTAAAACACTTGGTGCACCAAATGATAAACCTTTTTTAACTGTATTTAATACTGCATTTTCAATATCACTATCACAATGTCCAAAAATAAGAGGTCCCCAACTTTGAACAAAATCTAAATATCTATTTCCATCTACATCAATTAGAAAAGCTCCTTCCCCTCTATCTATAAATGGAGGCGTACCACCCACTGATTTAAAAGCCCTTACAGGAGAATCAACTCCACCAGGTATTACTTTTTTTGCATCTTCGTAAGCTTCAATTGATTTATCAAACATTATAATTCCTAAATTCTATTCTTTTTAAAAGCGGGTATTATACAATAACTTTCTTGAATATAGAAATAGAAAAATACCCATAAGCAAAGAAACTTTTTACTATAATTTCACCCATGAGAATAATACTATTTGCATTTACAATATCTATATTAATACATATTTTGATTTTTACACCAATAGTAAAAAAAGAGAAAAACCAAAACAGCGCATCTACATCAAAAAAGGTAGATAAATCATCAGTACATTTTGTAAGATTACAAACTATCCCTAAAAAAGTTGTTCAAAAAAATGAAAATCCAAAACCAAAAAAAGTGGAACCTAAAAAAGTAGAAAAACCAAAAGAGTTTAAAAAAGTAGAGGTAAAAAAAATAGTACCTCAAAAAAAAGTTATAAAAGAAAAACCAAAAAAAATCATACCTAAACCTATAGAAAAACAAGAGGTTGCTCCAACTTTTACAAAAGAAGTTCCTATTAAACCAATGAAAAAAAGAGAAACAGTAGAAAATAAATCTTTAGAAAATTTCCTTTTATCTGAACCAGTGCCAGTAGATAATGTTATGCTTGATGAGATAACTCAAAGTTACTTAAGACTATATGGGGAAGAGTATAACTCTTTTACAAAAGTTCAAAAAGTCTATCTACAAAAAAATCTTAAAAATATTGGAAGAATCACTCAAAAATATCTAAAATATCCACAAATTGCAGCAAGAACAGGTCAACAAGGGATGAATATAGTTGAATTTGTTCTTCATCCAAATGGAGATATAAGTGATTTGAAAATTACAAATTCATCTGGATATTCTACTTTAGATAAAAATACAATAGAAACAATCGAAATTGCTTATAAAGATTATCCAAGACCAAAAGAGAATACGAGAATAAAGATTTATGTTTATTACAAGTTGTATTAAGTAAAATACGGAAAAATTAACTTTTTTAAGGCTAGAAATGCTAACAGATAAAATTAGAAATAAAGAAAATGGAATAATATTATACGGAATTACACCACCAAAAATAAACCATACAGAAGAAGAGATAAAACAGATTGCTCAAAAACATATAAATAGAATATCAAATCTTGATATTGATGGTTTAGTTTTATACGATATTCAAGATGAATCAGACAGAACTGATGAAAAAAGACCTTTTCCATTTATAAAAACATTAGATCCTTGTGAATATTCACATAACTATCTACAAGAGTTAAAAACTCCAAGAATAGTATATAGAGCAGTAGGAAACTACACTACTGAAACCTTTACAAAATGGCTAGAGTTTACAAAAGAAGGTGGACAACAAGTTCACTCAGTATTTGTAGGAGCTGCATCTCACGAACAAAAAAATCCTCTAACATTAAAAGAAGCATACAAACTAAAAAGAGAAGTTAATAACAACTTATGCCTTGGTGGGATTGCAATACCAGAAAGACATACAAAAAAACACGATGAACACTTAAGAGTATTTTCAAAAAAAGATGCCTCTTGTGAATACTTTATCACTCAATGTGTATACGATGTAGAAGCAGCAAAGATTTTCTTAACAGATTATGCAAAATACGCAAAAGAAAACAACTACGAAATGGTACCAATCATTTTCACACTAACACCTTGTGGGAGTAATAAAACCCTTGATTTTATGAAATGGCTTGGTATAAATATACCAAACTATTTAGAGGAAGACTTAAAACAATCAGGGGATATCTTACACGAATCGGTTAAATTATCAAAAGATATATTTGAAGAGTTATATACTTTTGGATTGAAAAGAGGGATTCCTATTGGTTGTAATGTAGAGAGTGTTGCTATTAGGAAGGATGAGATAGAAGCTTCTGTGGAGCTTTTAGAGGAAGTAAAAGCTATTATTAAAAAGTATTCTTAGAAGTTTAGCTGTATATACTCAAAAGGGTTTTTGATAATTTTAGCTGTATGCAGTTGTCTTGAAGAACAAAGTTCTCCGCTTTCTCACTTTTTAGTTGTAAAAAGTAAGACCTGTGCTTGCACTCTCTTTGAGAAAAAGCAAGCAGACAGTTGTTGAAGCTAAAGTTCCCTCCCACTTCACTTTTTAAAGCTAGACTGCAAAAATGATTAAAAAAACATTACCCTTATAGTTCTAGTTACTATTTTTTCAAAAAAGAAAAACTAGTAAAGCTCTTTGATGGAATCATAGATAAGAAAAAAGAAATATGATTATTGTGGACTATTACAAACAAGGCTATTCTCAGAAAAAATTGCTAAAATAATTGCTATATCACAACCAGCTGGAAATAGTTTTATAAAAAGAACAAGAGATAATATTATTGTTATTACCTGCCACCTATTTATTTAATGTCAAACTTATTTTTTATTTACAAACCTTAGGGCTTTTTTTACACAAAATATCTAAGTTTTTTTGAGCATTATAATTGCCTTGTTTTGCAGCTTTAAGCCATAGTTCATAAGCTTTAACTTCACTTAATGAAACTCCATCTCCCATATAATACATAAACCCAAGATTTAGTAAAGCTTGTGCATTACCTTGTTTAGCAGATAATCTATACCATTCTAAAGCTTCTTTATAGTCTTGTTGTTTTTCATACATAAGTCCTAGATTTACTTGAGCTTTATCATCACCTTGTTTAGCAGCTAATTTATACCATTTTAAAGCTTCTTTATAGTTTTGTTCAACTCCTTTTCCTTTTTTATACATAAATCCAAGATTTACTTGAGCATTAATATTACCTTGCTTTGCAGCTAATTTATACCATTTAGCAGCTTCTTTATAGTTTTGTTGAACACCATTTCCATTTATGTACATAAGTCCAAGATTAAATTGAGCATAACTATGTCCTTTTTTAGCTAAAGGTAACCAAATACGATATGCCTCTTTATAATTTCCTTTTTTAGCTTCATTTAAACCATCCTTATAAGTAGCTCCAAAACTTAATCCAAATGATATAAATAAAATTAAAATTATTTTCATCTTTATCCTTTAAAATTTTATAAACAGTCTATCAAAAGTGTTATGAAAATCAACTTTTATATTATTAATATATAACTAAATAAGTATTTTTAAAATAAATTAAAATAGAAAAGTTTTATGTAGTTAAAATTAAAATTTTACTTTTCATCTTAGTTAAAAGACTTCTTTTAGTTTGTTTAATAAAGAGTCTAAAATCTTATTATTAATTTCAAGATTAAGTTTATGTATTACTAAATTATAATTACACCGTGGGTTGAATCTCTAATCATATACAATGTAGTTAATCCAACAAATTACTCTACTAGTAATTTATTGGCTCATTTCAAACATTAATCCAAACTACTTTACAGTAGCCAAAACCAACTCTCTAAGTGTCTTACAAGCAACAGCTGTAGAAACCCCACTCGCATCATATTTAGGACTAAGTTCAACAACATCCATCCCAACTACATTTTCTAATTTTCCTAAAATAGAGATTATCTCTAACATTTGATGAAAATCTATCCCACCTGGTTCTGGTGTTCCTGTTCCTGGGAAAACTGATGGGTCTAGTACATCTAGGTCTATTGTTATGTATACAGGTTTATCTTTTAATCTTTTTACACATGAAGGTAAAGTGTTGTAAGTGAACTTTTCAAGGTGTGAATGTTTTTTTGCCCATTCAAACTCCTCTTTAAGTCCTGAACGAATACAAAATTGATTTATCTTCCCCTCACCTACTTGGTCATAGATTCTTCTTAGAACTGTAGCGTGACTTAGTGCTTCACCTAAGTAATCCTCTCTTAAATCTGTATGTGCATCAAAATGGATGATGTTTAGATCATCGTACTTTTTACTTAAAGCTTTTACAGGAGCTAAAGATACTAAGTGTTCCCCACCAATCATAACAGGGATTTTACCTGCATCGATAATCTCTTGTGTGAACTCTTGAATCATTCTTAGAGCATTTTTTTTATCACCAAATGGTAACTCTAAATTTCCATAATCAAAAAGTTTTAAATCCTCTAAATCTTTATCTTGATATGGACTGTATGATTCAATAGCCCATGAATCTTCTCTCATAGCATTTGGTGCAAATCTTGCTCCAGGTTTAAAAGATGTTGTACCATCAAATGGTACTCCAAAAAGCACAGCAACAGATTCCTCAAAATCATCTTCAAAACCTATAAAACTACTACCTTGTGCTTCCACTTATAATCTCCTTTCAAAACTATACATATGCATATATCTAAATGCCAAAAGATTTTCTAATATAGCAAATAGAACAATAAAATTAATAAAAGAACTACCACCATATGAAAACATAGGCAGTGGCAATCCAACAACAGGGGCATACCCTATTACCATCAAGATATTTACACTCATATTAAAAAATATTAAAAGTCCCAATCCGGAGGCAAAAGTACGTATTACAAAATCATCATGAAAAAAGTAATTCATGCTTAGAAGATGGAATATTATCAAACCATATATAAATATTAGCCCTAGTGCGCCAATAAAACCGTGACGTTCTACAAAATATGCAAAAATAAAATCACTTGTAGCAATTGGTAAAAACTTTAATTGTGTTTGAGTAGCTTCTTCTACATCTTTTCCTACCAAACCACCGTTTCCTATAGCTATAATTGATTGTTGAACTTGATAACTAGGTTTTTCTGATAAAAAATCTTTTATCCTTTTCTTTTGATAATCTTTTATCAAATTTGTATATATAAGTGGAGAGGTTAAAGCTATAGTTATTAAAATAGTGGTCCAAATTCTCCAATTTACTCCAATTATAAATAAAACTCCATATCCAACTAATAACAATACTAAAGCTGTACCCAAATCTGGCTCTTTAGCTATTAGAACAAAAGGTAAAAGTATATAAAATGAAAAATATGCAAAATCTTTAAATTCATATCCAGTTTTTGGTGGTGGTCTATTTTGGATTAGGTATCCTAACATCAAGATAAATACAGGTTTAAAAAGCTCACTTGGTTGTATAGTTAAATCTACAAAAGGTAGACTAAGCCATCTTTTTGCTCCAAGTTTGGTAACGCCTATAAATTCAACTGCTAAAAGCAAGATTATACCAATCCAGTATAAAACAGGAATAATTCTAATATTTCTTCTCAAAGGGAAAAGAAAAACAATGATAAAAGAAATAGCTGAAATCAAAAAATATAGCAATTGTTTATTGGCTAAAAGTTCACTTGTTTCACTAATTAAATTATGTGATAATAAAATTAATGGTATTATAAATATAATAATCAAATAATCAAAATGAGATATAATTCTTTTGTCAAATAAATACATAGTGAAAGAGTACCAAAATATGGATAAAAATTTTATTGTTTCTACAACTATGAGATTAGATAAATTTTTAGCAGAAAATTTAGATGAATCAAGAAACCAAATAGAACAACTTATAAAAAAAGGATTTGTAAAAGTTGATAACAAAATTTCTACTAAAACAGGTCTAAAACTAAAAGAGAACCAACAAATAGAGGTAAATCTTCCAATAGTTCAACCAAAAGATGTAAAAGTACAAAAAGATTTAGAAGATATTGATGTGGAGATAATCTACGAAGATGATGATATATTGGTAATTAATAAGCCATATAACCTAACAGTTCATGATGCACCAAGTGTAAAAGATGCAACTTTGGTAGATTGGTTAAAACAAAAAAATATTTCACTTTCTACAATTAGTGGTGAAGAGCGTCATGGTATTGTTCATAGATTAGATAAAGGAACAAGTGGTGTAATGGTTGTTGCGAAAACAAATGAAGCACATGTTCATCTTGCTAAACAACTTGAAGAAAAATCTATGGGAAGATATTATTTAGCTATTGTTGATTTACCACTAAAAGATAATATAATAATTGAGAAACATATAGCAAGAAACCCCAATAATAGGTTAAAAATGGGTGTAGTTGAAAATGGTAGATTTGCCAAATCAGCATTTGCTAAAATAGCTCTAAGTCAAGATGAAAAATATGAATTAATTTCTTGTAAACTCTTTACAGGAAGAACTCATCAAATAAGAGTTCATCTAAGTTCGATAAATAGGCATATTTTAGGTGATAATTTATATGGTTTTAAGGGCGAATTAAATAAAATAAATCGATTTTATTTGCATGCATACATTCTATATTTAACCCATCCAAAAACAGAAAAACAGATGAGTTTTACTGCTAAACTCGCGCCAGATATGCATGACTTTTTATGTACAAATTTTGATGCGGAGATTTTAAATGACAAAATTGATAAAACCAATATCTTTAATTACTTTAGTTTTACTAATTAGTGGATGTAGTTACAAGAACAATTTAGTAAAAACAGAAAAACCAAAAATTGATGATACTTTAGAGGTTGTTGACTCAAGTTCAATTAGATCAATATCAGATGTAAATGCAATTGCATTTGAGTGGAGAAAAGTTGATGACCCTAGAGTTGTCGGATACCATTTTTACAGAGCTAACCTACAAAAAGATGGTGAAAAACTAAAACTAATAGATACAGTTGAAAATAGATATACAACACACTATGTAGATAGAAATTTAACACCAAATACAAGATATGTTTACAAAATTTCATCTGCTACAAAAGGTGAGATGGAATCAAGAACTACACAAGACTATTCTGTAACAACTTTACCAAGAATCGAAGGTGTTAGTTTTATCCAAGCTATATCAAATCTTCCAAGACAAATTAAAATTGTGTGGAGACCCCATACAAATGAGAGAGTTGAATATTATAAGATAGAAAGAAGTTCTCTAAAAACTTCAAAATGGGAAGAGTTAGATACAGTTGAAGGTAGATTACAAGCTGAATATATAGATACAGATTTAAAAGATAATGTTGTATATAACTATAGAGTTACTGCTATAACATTTGATGATATGGAAACACTACCAAGTGAGATTGTAAAAGCACAAACTAAACCTTTACCAGAAGCTATTTTAACTTTAAAAGCATCTACTAATCTTCCAAGAAAAATTAATCTAAATTGGGAACCTTCTCAAACTAGCGATGTAGTTAGATATAATGTTTATAGATCTTCATCTATGGATGGTTCTTTCGAATTAATCAAAGCTTTTACTGCAAGTGTACTTGAATATTCTGATTTAGTAAATGAAGATGGTAAAAGTTACTTTTATAAAGTAAGTTCAGTGGATAAAGATGGTTTAGAAAGTGATTTAAATATTAATCCTTCTATGGGAACTACCTTACCAAAGTTGAGTAAACCAATTATTACATTAGCTCAAATTCAAGGTGAAAAAGCAATTTTAAATTGGCAACCAGGAGATAGAAGAGCTGTTTCTTATGTAGTGCATAAAACAATAAAAGAGAACTTTTTTACAACTAAAAAGATTAGATTTGAAGGGATAAATGCTCTTAGATTTGAAGATAAAGATATTGTAAGAGGTGTATCTTATAGCTATGCAATTCAAGCCGTGGATGAAAATGGTATACTTTCTGAGATCACAAATAAAACAGAACTTATATTACCTAAAATGAAAGAGCAAAACTAATCAATGCCACATATTACATTTAATAACCCTAAAAAAGAGTTACTAGTACCATCAGAACTTGATGGTACTAAATTTAACTTTTTAGCAAAATCATATAATTTTACACAAAAACCAAGAGTTCCAGAGTATAAAATCTGTGTAGAAAGAGAAAACAAAGAGTTTTTACTTACTTTAAAAAATAAAGATGAAGATTTTATTTTAAAGGCTGATAAAGTCACTAGAGTTACTCCTGTACAACTTGTAAAAGATTCAATAAACTCTTATATCAATCTTGTTGATGCAACGGTATTATTCTCTAATACTCAAAATTTTTCACAAAAATTAAAACCTACAAAAAGTTATTTAAAAGATATAAACTACTTTGTAAATGAGTTTAATACCGATAAAGAGATTCAAATTGAGATTGGTTTTGGTAGTGGTAGACACCTGTTATACCAAGCAAAAAACAATCCTGATGTACAATTTATAGGATTAGAGATACATACCCCTTCTATTGAACAACTTTTAAAACAATTAGAGATTCAAAATATAGAAAATGTTCTTGTAGTAAATTATGATGCAAGACTTTTTATGGAATTTATAAAATCAAACCAAGTAGGTAAAATCTTTGTTCATTTTCCCGTACCTTGGGATAAAAAACCCCATAGAAGAATATACTCAAATGCTTTTATAAATGAAGCACTAAGAGTACTTAAACTTGATGGTACTTTAGAACTTAGAACTGATAGTAGAAAATATTTTGATTATTGTGTTGGTCTTTTGACAAATCTTTCAAAAGGTAAAATTGTTATTGATATAAACAAAGATTTAGAAGTATCTAGTAAGTATGAAGATAGATGGAAAAGACAAGGTAAAAATATCTACGATGTTGTTTTGGCATGTAATCAACTTGATAAAGAGTTAAATCTAAATTATGATTTTTCATTTGATCAAACTATAGATTATGAACAAATCATAAAAACACTTAGTACAAAAGCTATTGTAAAAGATGATTATTTCATACACATTGAAGATTTGTTTACTATTGAAAATGAAAAAAACTCTGGACTTATCCAAGTTACTTTTGGAAGTTTTGACAGACCTTTGAGTAAATATGTTTTAATAAAAGATGGAAAAGCTTCTTATTTCCAAGACTTACCATTGCCTACAAGTGCAAATATTAAAGCACACAATCAACTAAAAGAGATGCTTAAAGTATGATACAAGCTAAAAATATCTATCTTTCATATGATGAAAATAAGTATATTATAAAAAAAGGTAATTTTAGCATCAAAGAAAAAGAGTTTGTTTTTATAGGAGGAACAAGTGGTAGTGGTAAATCTACACTTTTAAAATCTTTTTATGGAGACATCCCTTTAAAACATGGTGACTTAGTCATTGCAGGTCAAAATGTTATGGGTATAAAAGGTAAGGCACTAAGACATTTACGAAAAGATATCGGGATAATTTTTCAAGATTATAAACTTATAAAAGAGTGGACAATAGAAGAAAATATTATGATTCCACTTAAAATCAATGGTTACTCAAACGATATTTCAAGAGAACAAGCAAATAAACTACTAGCTCACGTAAAACTAGCTCATAGAGCGGGTTATTACCCAAACGAGCTAAGTGGTGGAGAACAACAAAGAGTTGCAGTAGCACGTGCTCTTGCACACAATCCAAAAATAATAATTGCAGATGAACCTACAGGAAACTTAGATGATTATTCAGCAGAAGTTGTATGGAATCTTCTAAAAGGTGCAAATGAACAACTAGGTATTACAGTTGTTGTTGTAACCCACAGAGTTCCTAAAAACTTTGGAATTAGATTTAGACAATTATCTATTGAAGATGGGATAATTTATGAAGTTTCTTAAAAATATTTTTGCATTTATAGTGCCACTTACAGCTATGTTAATCTCTTTTTTAATATATCTATTTGCTTCTAATATTTTAGAAAATTATAGAATTAAAATAGCAAATGATTACTCTATAGTTATAGTAACAAACACACCTTTAGTAAAAGAGGAGATTACTAAACTAGGTGGAATAAATGTTGAAAAAATTATCACTTTAGAGAAAGAAAAAATCATAAATGATATAAAGAATGATTTATCTTCAACTTCAATAGAACTACTAAAACAAAAACTTCCATTTTTCTATAAAATTCAATTAGAAGTTTTTCCTACAACTTCTGAACTTAATATTATAAAAGATACTTTGTATCAAAATAAAAATATTAGAAAAGTTGAAATATTTTCTAAAAATCACAACAATATATATTTACTATTGTTGTTACTTAGTCAAATTAGTTTTATTCTATTTACTATAATCACGGTGTTTGCAGTTATTATAATCTCTAAACAAATTAGAATATGGTTTTATGAACATCATGAAAAAATCACTATTTTAAAACTACATGGTGCTTCTATTTTATATAGTTCTTCTACTATTTTAAGATATGCAATTATTAGTGCAGTACTATCATTTATTGTTGTATCTGGTTTATTTATTTACCTTGTTGGAAATATAGGTGTGATTTTACCAAATGACTTAGAAAATATTGTTATTGTTAATCTTGATTTAAATGAATCATTAACAAAAATCTTTTTACTATCATTTGGGATATCTATATTAACTATTATTGGTGTACTTCTAAAATATAAGTTGAAACATGACTAGATATTTTTTTTTATTTTTATTAATATTTTCTATATCTAATTCCTTTGCAAGTAATATTGACAAAAAAATTAAAAACAATAGACAAATTTTAAATAAAAATAAAACAGTTCAAATAAGAACAGACCTTCAAGTAAAAATATTAGCAAAACAGATTTCTAATCAGAATAATGAATTAACAAAACTAGAAAAAGATATAAAAGATATCAATAACGATATTGAAGTTCACGAAGAGAAATTAAAACAAGCAAAAGATACTTTAGTAGATTTGCAACAAAATTCAAAAACATTGATACAAGAAAAAAGAAAAAATGAGGAACAAATTGTAAAGGTTATTATTGAAGATTTTTCTTCATCGATAGCTTTAAAATTAGCGAATGAAAGTAGTATTGATGAACTGATTGATTCAGAAATATATAAACTACTTTCACAAAACTCAAAAGATGAGATTTTAAAACTAAACAATAGCTATGAGATTGTTACTCAAAATAAAAAACAAAACCAAAATCAAATTGAAAAAATATCTAACTATATAGAGGATAGAAAAGAAAAAAAGAAGCAACTTGATGTTTTAAGAGATAAATATTCAAAGTCTTTAATATCTCTTGGAAAAAAACATAAAGAGTATCAAGAACAATTAAAAAATATTATTTCTAAACAAGAATCTTTAAAAAACTTACTTGCAAAATTAAATATTCTTAAAAAAGAAGAGATTGAAAAAGAGAGACAAAAAAGATTAGCTGCAGCACAAAAAGCTGCTAGAAACAAATCTAAAAAAACTAAAAATTCCAAAAGTTATGATATCAATGATGAAAGAAATGATCAATATGCAGATGATATGGATGTAAGAATGATAGGTTCATCTACTTCTGGTATAAAAATATCTAGATATAGAGGTAAAAAAACTATTGCTCCTTTGGACTCTTTTAAAGTTGTTAAAAACTTTGGTAAATATTTTGATCCTGTATACAAAATTGAGCTTTTCAATGAATCAATGATATTAAAAACAAAAATTCCACAAGCAAAAGTAAAATCAATTTGGAATGGTAAAATTGTATATGCTAAAAAAGATGCTGGATTATTAGAAAATGTTGTAATTATCCAACATACTAATGGAATTCATACAATATATTCTCATCTTGATAAAATTTCACCATCACTTAAAGTTGGAAGATGGATTAAACAAGGATATGTAGTAGGAAGAGTAAATGATAGTTTAACATTTCAAGCTACAAAAAATGAAGCACATATAGATCCAAAAGATTTATTTAAAATATAATTACTTATATAAAAAATTAAGTAATTTTTAAATAGAATGAACAGTTTTAAGGAGGTTTTGTTAATGAAAAAAAATATTATTTTAAATTCTATAATAATGGTAATTATTTTATCGATCTCTATAACTGTATTAAGTTTATATAACTTAAGAAGCTCTGGCATTAAATCTTCTATTCACAATGCTCTATCCATTTCAGAAGTCGTAAAAAGTGGGCTAACTTCCCATATGGTAAATGGAAATATGGATAAGGTTGATACCTTTATGCAATCTGTTTCAAATCTAAAAAATATAGATAAACTTTGGTTAGTTAGAAGTGATTTAGTAAATAACCAATTTGGACATATAAGAAACCAACCTAAAGATGAAATTGATAAAAAAGTTATCCAGACAGGTAAAATGTCATATACTATTGATGAATCTATTACAAAAAGTACTGTTAGAGTTACAATCCCATATAATGCAGTAGCAGATAAAGGTATAAATTGTCTAAATTGCCATAATGTTCAACAAGGTGCAACTTTAGGTGCAGTTTCATTGGTAATGGATATTAGTACTTTAAAAGAAATAGGTATTGAGTCATTATACATAATCTCTGTAATAATTTTAATAACTATTATATTTTTCTTACTATATAGTAAAAAAGTAATATCACCATATTTTAAACTTTATGAATTATTTAAAATAAATATGTCTCAAGCTACACTTGGAAAATTTGAAAAAGTTAATCCACCTGTCGGATTAGCAAAAGAGATGGTTCAAATCACACAAGATTATAATCAACTACTACAAACTTTCAAAGAAACTGCTGGAGATATTGATAAAAAACTTCAAGGTTTTATTGGATATAAAATCTCCAATATAGATAGAAATCCTTTAAAAGAATCAAAAGAGATTATCGATAATTTATCAAATCTTTACCAATTCAAAAAACAAGTTGAATTAGATAGTTGTCTAAGTGAGATATATAATAGACTTGCTCAAATGTTAGAAAATAAGTTTAATCAAAAAAATTTTACTTTTGTAGAGATAGATATGGTTAAACACAAAATGGTTAAATTGATCCAAAGGGGTGATTCTTTTTATTGTGAAAAAGCAATGAGTGAAAATCCACAGTTTTGTAGATGTGCAAGAACAAAAACAGATGTCGCATCAATTGATTTCCATAATAGCTGCCAACATTTTAAAAATGATGAAAAATTTTATTATTGTATAAATATCAATGTTGCTAGAAATAAATTTTTAATAATACATTTTACATGTAATACAAAAAAAGAACTAGAAGAGTTAAAAGATAAAATCAATTTTATCAAAAACTATTTAACAGAAACAGCACCTGCAATTGAGGTTAAACTTCTTATGAGTGCACTTAAAGATTCTGCATTTAGAGATGGACTTACTGGTTTATACAATAGAAAATTCTTGGATGAACATACGAAAAAACTTATTCCACAAATCAAAAGAAAAGAATCAAATATTGGGGTTCTTATGCTTGATATGGATCACTTTAAAGCTGTAAATGATGAATATGGTCATGATATTGGAGATAAAGTATTAAAAGAATTAGCAAGAATTTTGGAAGAAACTGTTAGAGAATCAGACTTAGTTATTAGATACGGAGGAGAAGAGTTTATTGTATTACTTGTTGATGTCCAAACAGAAGAAGATGCCTTAAATGTAGCTCATAAGATAGGACAAAGAGTTCGAGAAAATGAAATCTCTGTATATGCAGGAAATAAACTTAAAAAGACAGTTAGTATTGGTCTTTCAATGTTTCCTAAAGATTCTAATGTACTTGATACAGTTATTAAGAATGCTGATATTGCATTATATGAAGCAAAAAGTACAGGTAGAGATAGAGTTGTTAGATTTACAGAAGAACAAGTTTCAAGTGTAGACTTGTTTTAAAAAAATTAGAAGGAAAAGCTTTTATGCTTTTCCATCAAAATTATTTTCATTTACATTATCAACAATATCGTTTGCTATCTCATTTGTTTCTTTTGCAATTTCATTTGTTTTATCTGCAATTGAAGCATTTTCCTGAGTAAATTTATCTAACTGATTTACAGCATCACTAATTTGAATCATACCAGTATTTTGCTCTTTTGCAGCATTTGTTACATCATCAATCAAATGACTAGTACTAACTATTTTTTCTTCTAATTGATTAAACCCTTCAATCATAGAAGTACTAATCTTTTTACCTTCATCTGCTTTTTGTGTTGCTAATTCTACTAGATCTTTAATCTCTTTTGCAGCTTCTGCACTTCTGCTTGCTAAGTTTCTAACTTCTTGTGCAACAACGGCAAAACCTTTTCCAGATTCCCCTGCTGTTGCTGCCTCTACTGCAGCATTTAATGAAAGTATATTTGTTTGGAAAGCAATTTGATCAATTACAGAAATAGCTTCATTAATAGCAATTACAGTTTCATTTATTTCATCCATTGAATTAACAGTTTTTGTTGCTAAATCTTTTCCTACATGTGCAGATTTTTGTGTTTGCTCAGATATTTGGAACATCTCTTGTGCTTTTTCACTTGTTTGTCTTATATTTCCTGTTATCTCTTCAATAGATGCTGCAGTCTCTTCTAAAGATGCAGCTTGACTTGTTGCATTTTCATTTAGTATTTTTACATTTGAAGTCAACTGATTTGACCTTTCTTGTAAACTTATACCATCTTCATAATTACTTTGTAAAATTTTTGTAATCATTCTATTCATATTGATTATATCAATTCCAATTTTACCACTATTTTTTGCATCAATTTTTTTTGTAAAATTTCTATTTGCATATTGCTCTAGTACTTCACTTAAAGAATTAATATTTACACCCACAAGTGCTTGGATATTATCTAACATATCATTGAGTAACGATTTTAACTCTTCTAATGATTCATTATTTGTAGAACTTACAATTCTTTTATCTAAGAATCCTTTAGCTACATGATGAACAATATTTTTTACATCATTTATTAAAATATTATCTTGTTCAATGATGCTTTTTGTTTTTTCAATATTTTCATTAACTAATAAAGACATCGTTCCAATTTCATCATTAGAATTTATATCTAAAGATTTAATATCACTCTCTTCTTTATTAACATATTTAAAAAAATGAAGTAATCCATTTTGAAACCTATTTAATGGTTTTACAATAATATTATTCATAATAAGAATTGAAATAAACCCTAAGATAATTATAATTACTAATACAACAATTGAAGTTTTTATAATAGACGAATTTATACTTGCGTTAGTCTTATCATTGATTTGCTTTATGCCTTCTTCAACATCCGTTACATAAGAACCAGTACCAATTATAAAATCCCATGGTTCAAATTTTTTAACATAAGAAAATTTTTCAAAATCACCTTCTTTACCAGGTATTGACCAGAAATATTTTACTAAGCCACCCTCTTTATTGGTATTAGCAACTTTAACTATCTCTTTATATATAAAAGTTCCTCTTTTATCTTTTAAATCAGCTAAAGTCTTTCCTACCAAAGAGTCATTTGCACCATGCATCAAAACTTTATAATTAGAATCATTAATCCAAAAATATCCAGTTTCTCCATAAGACATATTTTTTATTGCTATTAAAGCTTCCTGTTTCATTTTCTCCGAGACATTATCTATATATTCACCTGTCCCAATAATCCAGTTGAAAGGTTTAAATATTTTTACATAAGATATTTTTGGTTGAGCTGTATCAAAACCAGGTTTATCCCATAAATATTTTAAAAACCCTTCACCTTTAGAAGACATTCCAAGTCCAACTAAATCTTTTATAAGATATACTCCATTCTTATCTTGCAAATGAGATAAGTTTTTACCTTCTAATTCAGGTTTTGGTGGCAATGATATACATACACCATTTGGATCATATACAAAAAAATAACCAGATGTACCAAATTTTGCATCATTTAAAATTGATTTTAACCTTTCCTTCATTTCATCATTAGATAAATTATTTTTATATTTATTATATTCACCTTCTAGAATTGAAAAAATATAATCAGTTTGTTCCTTTAAATAATCTTCAACTTCTTCTTGTATTTTATCTTGAGCAGTTCTTTCATAATAAGATTCAACTGTTTTATATGCTAAAGAAACATAGTTCTTAAGTTCATTTTCTTTAGCTTGATAAGCACTTTTAGCTGTTAATTCACTTGTAGTTTTAGCTTCATTTTTCATCGCATTTATTGACTCAAACAGCATAATTACGGCAACAATAACTATCGAACCAATTACTGTAGAAAGTAATTTAACTTTAATTGAACTATTTTTTAACATATCTTCTCCTTTTAGTCTATACCATATTTTATCACAACTATTTAAATAAAATAGAGAAAACTTATAAAAAGCTTATAGTGTTTTATTTAGAATTAATAATTTTTTGCTAGACAAATAAAAAGGAATTTAAAGAAAGTAATATAAGAGTATTATTTTATTAAGAGTAAAGTATATGTAATACTTTACTCTAGAAGTTTTAGTGTAAGTCAGCGTTTAATTTAACTTCTCTTGTTGATCTCATTGCAATAATTTGACCATTTACAGAATTTTGTCTAAAATGAACTCCATTTACACCTAAGAAATCCATACCTCTCATAAGAGTTTTAATCTCTTTATCAGGGTTGATCTCTTTTAATTGTGCTACAGCTTTTTCAGATAATGTAATTTTCGTTCCTGGTAAGATAGTTACACCTGCATCTAAAATACAACCATCACCAATAGCTGTACCAGTACAAGAGTTAGCACCAAGAAGTGTATTTTCACCAATAGAAACAGGTACACCGTCAGTTCCAGAAAGAACACCAAGAATTGAAGCTCCTCCACCAACATCAGAACCTGCACCAACAACAGCTGAAGAAGAGATTCTTCCCTCAACCATTACAACACCTTCAGTACCAGCATTGAAATTAATATATGCAGCACCAGGCATAACAGTTGTTCCAGCTGCTAATTGTGCACCAAATCTAACTTTTGAAGTTTCTAAGATTCTTGTATTATCTGCAGGGATTACATGAGATAAGAATCTTGGGAATTTATCAACCATTGTAATCTCTGGATATTTGTTAGCTAATTTTAATGTAATCTCATTTTCTCTTAACCAATCTAATTCAATTGGAGTAGAACCTGACCATGCACAATTGTGTAATGCACCAAAAATACCATTTAAATTTAAACTTCTAAGTTTAGCTTTTCCAGTTGATAATGCGTATAGTTTTAAATATGCAGCTTCAACTGATTCAACAACAGAATCTTCAAAAATAAATACAATTTTATAATCATCTGCTGTTAATCCAGAATCAATAGGTAATGAAGCTAATTGTGAAACAACTTGTACATTTCTATGTTCTTGACCTTTTGCCTCAGGGATAAATGGTCTGAAAGACTCAATGCAAGCAGTTAAAAATGCATCACTCATATCACAAACTAATTCTGATTTTGAAGTATCAATCTCAACACCTGCTTCTTTTAATGCATCTAAAAATATTGCTGCACTTCCAAAGTTTTCATTCCAGTTTACTACAGGGAAAGTAGCTTGTAAAATTTTCTCAGGGTTCAATTGTCCTCTATCAACTCTTGCAATACCAAAACCTAGCGGGTTTTTGTACCATGATTGAGCTTGAATCTCTTCTACTTTCTTTGTAAAATCTTCTTTTGTAAATGCCATAAACCTTCCTTAAATTTTTTTGGATTATACTCAAATTTTACTAAATCTATATTAAACAAAAAGTGTAGTATTTATAATTAATAGTTGGTATCCATATCGATTGATGCCATAGTAGAATTTATTGAGTGTAAGGCTGTTAGTAAAGCTTTTATATTAGAAGATCTTATAATTATCTCATACCTGTATTTATTAGCCATTTTAAATATACCACTTTGTCCAAAACCTACAACTTCAATATCTTTATTGTTTTGTAAAAGTTTTACATATTTATCCATCTCATCTTTTACTTTCAAACCATTTGCATGAGCGAATATCACTCTAGCTAGTTTTAAATAGGGAGGATATAACTCCTCTCTAAATTGTAATTCCCCTTCTAAAAACTCTTTATAGTCACTCTCAATCAGATAGTATTTAAAAAACTCTTCATTTTGTGTTTGAATTATAACTTCACCCTCGCCTTTTCTACCACTTCTTCCTGATATTTGAATAAGTAAAGATAAAGCTCTTTCTCTTGCTTTATATGAGTTCATATTTAAAACAGAATCTATTCCTAAAACTACTGCTAGTTTTACATTATGATAATCATGCCCTTTTGAAAGCATTTGTGTACCAATTAAAATATCTATTTTATTGCTGTTAAACTCATTTAAAACCTCTTTTAGTTTTTTATCTGTTTTTATCTCATCTCTATCAAATCTTTTTATATTTTTATTTGGATAATACTCTTTTAGTAAACTTTCAATCTCAGCTGTACCAACTCTTAGATTATGAATTATTCCATTCTCACAACTAGGACATTTATCAGGGATTTTTTGGGTATATCCACAATAGTGACATTTTAAAGCCCTATCATTTTTATGCAAACTCATAGAAACAGAACAATAAGGACACTCAACAGACTTTCCACAACTTGTGCAGATTTGATATTTATAATTAGCTCTTGTAGGTAAAAAAACAATAACTTGATTTTTATTTTCTAAAGTTGCAGTGATTTTTTGCAAAATATTTTGAGATAATTCAGAAGAAGAATTATCAAAATATATCTTTTTAGAAGTATCATAATAGGTTTTTTCTAATCTAAAATAAGGAAGTTTTAGAAAAGATGAAGTGGAAGCTGTAGCACTACCTAAGATAAGTCTAATATCATATTTTTTTGAGATATATATACTTAAATCTTTTGCATTTAATCTTGGTTTACTATCACTTTTATACGATTCATCATGCTCTTCATCTACAATTATTAAGCCTAACTTATCAAAAGGTAAAAACAGTGCAGACCTAGCTCCTGCTACTAGTTTTATTTTTGAGCTTAATATCCCTTCTAGTATCTCCTCTTTTTTCTTTTTAGTAATCTTTGAGTGCCAAATAGCAACATGACCTTTAAAAACTTTTTCTAATCTCTTTTGCATTTGAGGAGTTAAAGAGATTTCAGGCATTAAAAGAATTGCTTGTTTACCCTCATTTAAAATCTTTTCAATTGTTTTTATATATATTTCTGTTTTACCACTACCTGTATTTGCAAACAATAAGGCTTGCTTTTTCTCTTCTAAAAATTCATAAGCTTTTTGTTGTTCTTGTGAAAGATTTATTCCACTATCAAAACTTATCTCTTCTTCAACACTATTGTTTATATCAAAAGGGGTATAAACACTTAAGGCTTCCCCTATAGAACAAACATAATATTGAGAAATAAAATTTGCAATCTCCAACATAGTTTGACTATAAAATTTAGATGTAACCTCTTCTATATTGCTACACTCAAACTCTGGTTTTGAAACTTTTTTGTATATCACTGCTTCATTTAAAACTTTTCTATTTTTTAGTTTGATTAAAACCTTTGTTCCAATTTTCAAATCTTCACTATATTGAAAAGTTAAAGCACCTAGAGGTGATTTTAATAAAACAACTTCATAATAAATCATTCAAACTCTTTACACAAAGTTGTTTCACTCAAACATTTGAATATTCTATCTTCATACTTAAACTTTAAAAAATCATTTTTATCTAAATATATTTGATAACTATTTGAAGAGGTTTTTATCCATTTTCCTTCCTCTTTTTTTCCTGTTGTTGTAGAGATCAATGGAAAATCTAAAATATTTTTAAATAACTGACTATTTTCTAAATTGACTGGTTCATCATCTAGCTTAATAGAATTATCTATATTTTTTAAGATATTTTGACTATTTAGTTTTTGTATAGAGTTTCTAATCAATGCAATTTCAGATTTTATTTTTGTTTTATTACTATATGCATAAGTATCTTTGAATTTAAAAAAGGCAAAGCCTGCTATTATTGATACTATAACTAATACAACAATCAATTCTAAAAGAGTAAAACCTTTATTCATAAGTTAAAAATTAGGAATCTTATCAGTTATTTGTTCCAAGTCTCGTTTTAGACCATTGAACTCTTGAGCAAGTCTTATATATGCTGCTAAAAGCTCTTTGGTATCTAAATTTTTTTCAGTATCAAGATTTCTTGTTAGTTCTTCTTTTAACCCTTCATCTACATTTATAGTGTATGCCATATTATTTATATGAAAAGTTAATTTATTTTGCATTTGTTTTAGCCTCTACAAATGTTAAAGTACTATCAATTTTCAACAACATATCTTGATTGTTTCTCTCTAATTCATCATTTTTATTTTTTAATTCATCTAAATCATTTTTTAATATTTGATTCTCTTTTTTAAGAATCTCATACTCATATATTAATTTTTCAATTTTTTGATTTAATTTTTCAACAATTTTCATAAAATTTATTCTACCCAAATTTTATAGAAAATTATTTTAACTTTGTATGCCATACAATTAATCTTGGATAAAAATTTTACCCTGTTGGTAAAGTGCAGCTACAGCTTTTCCCCATTGTGAATAAAGTTCCACATCATCATCACTAAAATTAAAAGCCTCAGAAATTTTTGATATAAGTGTTCTTTCTTTTAAATCAAACTTATCATCTGCATGTATTAAAATTGTAAGTTCTAAAATAACTATTTTTTTACTTCTTTTTGATTTGAAATCTTTTAAAGTTTGTTCTAAACTAAACTCATCTATATCAAACATATCATCGTTGTCGATACCCATTTCAGCACAATATTCTAAAATAACCTCTTCTTCTTTTACTCCATATTCATTGTCTATTCTAGCTAAGTAGTGTGCAAGTTGTAAAAAAGAGAATTTCTCTTTTGGTTCTAATTTCATTAAAAGCATATTTTTCCTGTAAAGTATATTTAAATATATTTTGTAATTTTATTCAAATAAAGTTAATACTTGATAAATAGTATAAAACTATTTACCCTCCTAGGTATTTTTTTCTAATTTCATCTGAGTTTATTAAGCTTGAAGCTACATCTTCTAACACAATCTCTCCGTTTTCTAAGACATAAGCATAATTTGAAATTTCTAAGGCTGCATATGCATTTTGTTCTACCAATAAAATTGTAATACCCTCTTCTTTTAGTTTAACAATTGTCTCAAATAACTCACCAACTATTTTTGGTGCAAGTCCTAGTGAAGGTTCATCTAACATCAATAGTTTTGGAGAACTCATCAATGCTCTAGCTATTGCTAACATTTGTTGTTCTCCACCACTCATAGTACCTGCTAATTGATTCTTTTTTTCTACAAGTCTAGGAAAAAGCTTATATGAGTGTTCTAAAAGTTCTTTATATCTTTCATCATTGTTAAAAGCCCCTATTCTAAGGTTTTCTTCAACTGTCAAATTTATAAATACTCTTCTTCCTTCTGGAACCAAAGAGATACCCTCTTGGATGATTTTATGGGTTTTAAAAGAGCTAATATCTTTTGAATTAAATTCTATTTTTCCTTTTTTATTTACATCATTTACTATTGATTGTAAAGTAGAGGTTTTTCCTGCACCATTTGAACCAATCAAAGATATAATTTCACCTTTTGGTACCTCAAAACTTATCCCTTTTACTGCTTTTATCAAACCATAATAAACTTCTAGGTTTTTTATTTTAAGCATGTTTAAAATCTCCTAAATAAGCTTTGATAACCTCTTGGTCTTTAATAGCATCTTCAATATGACCCTCAAAAATAGTTTTACCATAATCTAAAACCATCACTCTATCACATAAATGATTTACAAACTTCATATCGTGTTCTATTAGTAAAATTGTAATATCAAACTCATCTCTTATTTTAAAAAGTAATTGTGCTAATTCTTTTGTTTCATTTGGATTCATACCTGCTGCTGGTTCATCAAGTAATAATAACTTTGGATTTGTAGCCAATGCCCTTGCTATTTCTACTTTTCTTTGATTTCCATAAGATAATGAAGTTGCCAACTCATTTGCATATTTTTCAATCCCTAAAAACTTCATAATCTCATAAGCTTTTTCTTTAACTATCTTTTCTTGTGAAAAAAATCTTGGTAATCTAAATATTGATTCTAAATAGGTATATTTTGCTGTATTATCTAAACCAATCAAAATATTATCCAAAACACTCATTGAAGAAAAAAGTCTTATATTTTGAAAGGTTCTAGCAATCCCTGCTTGAACTATTTTGTAGTTTTTCTTATTTGTTATATTATTTCTATCTAAAAATACTTGACCTGAGCTTGGTTTATAGTTTCCTGTTATGATATTAAACATGGTTGTTTTACCAGCACCATTTGGACCAATAAGTCCAAATATCTCATTTTTATTTATATGAAAAGAGGTATCATTTATAGCAACTATTCCCCCAAAGCTTTTTGTGATATTTTTAACTTCTAAAATCATTTTTTCTTACCTTTGATTTTAAAAATATCACTTAACTCTTTTTTACCAAGTAAGCCCTCTCTAGCAAACAACATAACTAAAATAAGAATCAATGAAAACACAACCATTCTAAGACCTGGATGAGCTCCTGTTTCAAACCCAAAAATATTCATAGATGAATCCAAAAATCTCAACCATTCACTACCACCAATAACTATAACTGTACCAATAATAGTTCCAGTCATAGAACCTAGTCCTCCTAGAACTATGATAATAAGCAATTGAAAGGTTAAAAAGAAAGTAAATAAATCAGGACTGATTGTAGTTAATAAAATAGCCAATAATCCACCACCAATTCCCTCAAAAAATGCTGATGTTCCAAAAGCTAAAGTTTTTATTTTAAAAGTGTTTATACCTATGGCACTTGCTGCGTCCTCATCATCCCTTACAGCTTTCATAGCCCTTCCAAATTTTGAATAAACAATATTTAACATCACAATAACTGTGATGATAGCAATACCACCAGTCCAATAGATATCTATAACTTGAGGTATCTCATTTAAACCTACTGAACCATTTGTAAGTTGTGGGTTGTTTATTGCAATAACTTTGATAATAAAACCAAAACCTAAAGTTACAATTGCAAGATAATCTCCCCTTACTCTAAATACAGGTGCAGCTAAAAATACAGCCACAACTAAAGCGCAAAATCCACTTAATAACAATGCTGGTATCAAAGAGCTATTTAATGCTAAAACTAAAGGGGAAGGGTCTTCTAGTTGAAAAAGCTCCCTCTTCATATCCTCACTTAGTAAAGATAAGGCAGTAACATATGCACCAATAGCCACAAAGCCATTTGGTTCTAAAGAGAATTGTCCAGTTACACCATTTATTAGATTATATGAAGCTGCAAGAATCAAAAAGATAAAGATATTATTTAAAATCCTAATCCCATAATCATCAAAAACAAATGGAGCAAGTACTATAAAAGCAATAGATAAAAATAGATAAAGAATAAAATTTTTATTTAAACTCATAACTAAAACCTACTCTTTTCAAAATTTATTCCCATAATACCAGTTGGTTTAAACAATAATACGAGAATCAAAAATACAAAAGCAATGGCATCTTTATAACCACCAAGTTCTGGATAAAATGCCACAAAAACAACCTCTGTAAATCCTAAAATAAAACCACCTAAAACAGCTCCTGTAACAGAACCAATTCCACCTAGCACTGCTGCAGCAAAAGCTTTTAGTCCAATCATCACACCCATATATGGAGTAAGTATTGGATATGAGATTGCCCAAAATATACCTGAGATACCAGCTAAACTTGAACCTATAATAAACACTATCATAATGATTTTATTTGAATCTATTCCCATCAAAGATACCGTTTTTATATCAAAAGCCAAAGCTCTAATTGCCATACCATATTTTGTTCTAAACAAAATAAACAACAACACAGCCAATAATAAAATCGTAATAATTGGAACTATAAACACCGTAGGAGTTAGTGTGGCTCCTTTTATAGATATTAATTGTTCAAAAAACTCTGGTACTGTAAAAGATTTTGGTGTACCTCCAAAAGTAACATTTACAAGATTTTCTAAAAAAAATGAAACACCGATGGCAGTTATAAGTAAAGAGATTCTAGGAGAGTGTCTAAGGGGTTTATATGCAACCTTATCAGTTAATACCCCAATTACAATTGAGACTAAAATTGCAAATAAAACAGAGACATAAAAAGCAACTTCAAAATTATCAACAATCCAAAAAGCAGAAAATGCTCCCACCATCATAATATCTGCATGGGCAAAGTTTATAAGCCTTAGAACCCCATAAACCATAGTATAACCTATGGCTATAAGGGCATACATACTTCCAAGACTAATTCCATTTATTAGTTGTTGAAATAAAGTTATAATATCCATTTATCTACTTTAATTATGGATTAACTGTTGTTAAATATACTTTTTTACCATCTTTTATTTGATTTATTATTGCAGATCTTACTGCATCACCATTTTCTAAAGAGATAACCCCTGAAGCTCCTTGAAAATTCTTTGTTGCTCTAATTTTTTCATTTACACAAACTGTGTTTGTGGGGTCTTCACATTGATTCATTGCATTTACAATTACATTATATGAATCAGCAGATAATACTCCAAAAGGGTGAACCTCTTTATTTAGTTTCTCTTTATATACTTTTGTATACTCTTTTGATAAAGCTGTATTTTTAGGAGCACTTGGAGAATAAAGGTCTGTTCCATAAAAACCTTCTACTGCATCACCACCAACATTGAAAAATACATCATCCGCTGTCATACCATCAGTTCCTAAAAATTTTGCATTGATTCCTAATTGTTTTGCTTGTTTTGCTATAAGCCCTGCTTCAGCTGAATAGATTGGAAAGAAAATCAATTTTGGATTTAAAGCTTTAATTGAAGAAAGCATTGCTTTAAAATCTTTATCTCCTGAGTTAATTCTAACATTTTGAATGATTTTCCCACCAAGTTTTGCATACTCTTTTTTAAACACTTTAGAAATACCAATAGAATAATCAAGTTTAACGTCAGTGATTAAAACTGCTTCTTTTTCTTTTAAAGTGTTTACTGCAAAGTTTGCTGCAACTTGACCTTGAAATGCATCAGAGAAACAAACTCTTGAAACAAAGTCTTTTCTTTTAGTAACTAAGATATTAGTTGCGACTGGTGCAACTACGGGAACTTTTGCAGCTTCTGCAATTTTCGTCATTGCCATTGTGTTATTTGAAGTTAGCGCACCTATTATTGCAGAGACTTTATCATCTGCTGTTAGTTTTGTAGCAGCATTTGCTGATTCGATTTTATCTGATTTGTTATCAACTAATAAAAGCTTAATAGTATCACCATTTTTTAGTTTTGGTGCCATTTCATGCATAATACTTAAACCCTCTACTGCACTTTGACCAAAACCACCAATGGGACCAGACATAGGCATAATAACACCAATTTTAACCTCCTTTGCCAAAGCCATTGAACAACTTAAAATTGAAGCTACGGTAATACTTATTAATTTTTTCATAAAATCTCCTCTAAACATAAATATTAAAAGATTAACATATTATTACAAAAGCTTTAATAAGATATTTTAGTTTTTTGTTTGTAATTTGTCTATTTTATGATACTGTATTTTTGCCTTTATGTTTAGAAGTGTATAAAGATTCGTCAGCTCTTCTAATTATTGATTCAATATTTTCATCATTTTTATTGTATTCTGCTGTACCAATACTTACAGTAACACCTATAAATTCATCTTTAAAAGGGCATCTTATTTCATTTATTTTTTCTAAAAGTTTATTGGCTACATTTATTGTATTTTCTTGATTTGTATCAGGTAATAAAACAATAAATTCATCTCCACCAAATCTAACTATAATATCATTTTCTCTTAATAAATCTTTCATCTGATCCACTAATAAAATCAATATTTCATCACCAACATTATGTCCATATGTATCATTTACAAATTTAAAGTCATCTATATCTACTATCATCAATGAAAAAATACTTTTTTCACGTTTAACGATTTTTAGATAACTTTCTGTGAAATTTGATAAAAACCTTCTATTATAAGCTCCAGTTAGAGCATCAATATTTGCAAGATGCTCTTGTAATTCTCTTTTTGCTTCAACTTCAATTAATTTTTTTGTTCTTTCCTCAAGCTTTTTAACCATGTTATTGAAGTTCTCGTTTAATAAATCAAGCTCAGTTACACCTGTCGAAGCTAGTTTTTCTAGTTTTTTCTTTTTACCTACATTTTTTGTCAAAGAGATGATTTTTAATAAAGGCTTATTTATTTTTCTTACAAAGTTTTGAGCTTTTTTATACAAATATATAAAAAATATTGTATAAAATATTATAATTAAAGAGATTATAAATATCCCCAAACCTATATAATAATCTTCAAGTTCATTTACCTCTTTTAGTACATCTTCTTCTTTAATCAAGCTAATTATATACCATGAAGTTTTTTCAATATACTTAGTAAATATAAAATACCTTTTCCCATCAATTATTAGTTCATGTTTATAATTCTCTTTTGATAACATATTTTTTACAATAGAAACCAACTCTTTGTTTTTATGCTTTAATATATTTACCTTTTCTTTTAAAATTGTTCCATTTATTTTTTCATTTTTTTTGTATTTGTACTGATTATTATTTGTACTTAATATCTTGTCTATTTTATTTGTGGTGGCAATAATTTCTCCATTGTTATTAATCAAAAAACTACTTCCATTGTAAGGGATTTTAATTTCAAAAAGGGACTCAATAATTTTTTCTATTGTAACATCAAACCCCGTAACCCCTTCTAATATACTATCTTTATAAATTGGCACAATAGAACTTATCATCCACCCCTGACCTGCTGGATCAAGATATATATCTGTCCATACAACTTTTTTTTCTGGATTATGTGACAAATCTGCTTTATAGAAAAAATTATACTTTTTTATATCATACGAAGGTGGAAAGACATTATATATATCTTTTATAAAAGGATAGTATCTACTATAATTATGCCTAGAATTAAAATATGCAGAGATAATCATGAAATTATTATCAACTACTACTTTAAAATTTTTATCAAAAATTTCTGTTTTTATTAGTTCTGCTTCTAAAGTTTTATCTATTTTCATATGCTTTGATATAACAACGGAAGAACCTCCATTATCAACTGCTTTATAAGACATACCATTTTGAGCTTTTTTTAATATTGGTACTTTATCAATATCAATATTTTGGTAATATTTAAAAAAGTTTTGATGTTCATTTTGAAATAAATATGCAGTTTTTTCTATTTCAAATAGATTTCTATTTATATTATTTTTTATATCATCAACTTTAGAATATACAGTTTCTCTAATATCTTTAAGTATAAATTCTGAACTTTTATTTACTAAACTGTATGTAACATAAAAATACAAAATAAGTAAAGTTATCTCAATAAATAGTATAGAAGTTAATGCTGTTTTTAAATAATTTTGATAAATAAGTTTTTTTAAATTTATATTTTTCATAAATACACCTAATATTATCAATAACTTGTAGTTATTTTATTATTTAAATTGTCAAACTATTATCAAGATAATTATTAAAAAAGTAAATTAAGTTTAATTTAATTCTAAACTCATCAAATACATATCCTCACCATCTATCACTTTTACCATATTACTTTGACACTTAGGACAAAAGAATTCATTTTTTTCTAAAGTTGAAGTGGTGTTACAATCCATACATTCTATGACCACTTTTTGATGGTTTATTATAAATTCGGCATTTTCACAAACTGTTTTTTCTTTGAAGGTATCAAAGGCTGTTTGTAATAAATCAGGTTCAACACCACTTAGAACCCCTATTTTTACTACAACCTTTGTAACATTTGTAGAATCGTTTTGTTTTGCGTGTTCTTCACAACTATCTAATAAAGATTGTACTATCGAATATTCGTGCAAGTTGTATTCCTTTTATATCTTTTTTAACATATTCTTGGCAATAATTCACCAGTTGGTAAGTCAATAAATCTTTGTGTTCCCCAAGCTGTTTGAAGGATAACTTTACCTTGATGTTTTAATGTTGCTTTTCCAATGATACTTGATTCTTTTGTTATTTCACAATTTTTTAAAACTTCCATCGCTTTTTCAACTTCACTTTGAGGTAAAGCTAAAACAAATGTTCCTTCATTTGCAAGATTTAAAGCCTCAAATCCTAACATCTCACAAATACCATTTACCTCATCACAAACAGGTATTTTCTCCTCTTCTATCTCCACACAGATATTTGACTGTTTTGCCCATTCGTTTAAAACAGCACTAACTCCACCTCTAGTAGCATCTCTTAAAGCTCTTATTTGCACACCTGCACAAATTAGCTTCTCAACAGCTAGCCAAAGTGAAGCACAATCAGATTTAAGTGTAGTTGAAAAATCTATCCCTTCCCTAGCTGCAAAAATAGTAGCTCCATGTTTACCAATAGAATTTGAGACAATAATTACATCATCTTCTTGAATATTATTTGATGAAATCCCCTCTTTTTGAACCTCACCAATTCCAGTTGTATTTATAAATATCTTATCAACACTACCACGTGGTACAACCTTTGTATCACCACTTACAACTTTTGCACCATTTATCTCAAGCTCTTTTTTCATACTTGCAACTATTCTTTGTAGAGTCTCTACCTCAAAACCCTCTTCAATAATAACAGAACAAGTAAGATACTTAGGTTTTGCACCCATCATTGCCAAATCATTACAAGTACCACAAATAGCAAGTTTACCAATATCAGCTCCATTAAACTCAATTGGACTAACTGTAAAACTATCAGTACTAAAAGCTAAAGTACCATCTTGAATAATAGCCGCATCTTCACTTTTTGCCAAAATATCATTTTCAAAAGCCTTGTAAAAAACCTGTGAGATAAGTTCATTGTTTTCTTGCCCACCATTTCCATGTGCTAGTGTTATTGTTTTCATGCTTGTACCTTGCATGAAAACAATGAATAATGAATAGTGAATAGTGAATAATTTTTAATCATCTATTTTTCCTTCTTTTAATAATTTAATTGCTTCTTTATAATTATCTTCATCCCCATAAAAATACTCTTCTAAAAGTGGTTGGATTTTATACTTTTTTAGAAATTCTAAATCCATATCTTGCATAAAATAACTATGCCCGAGCATAAAATCTTCTCCTAAAATAGTTTCAATAAATTTATTTAAATTATCCATTAGATTTTTTGCTTCAATATTCTCTACTAAATTAGAATTTGGTTTCATCTTTAAAAATGTAAATCTTCTTCTAAGTGCTATATCTATTGTAGCTATTGATTTATCAGTTGAGTTCATAGTAGCTATGATGTAAAGATTTGATGGTATTTTAAACTTCTCTTTTGAATATGGTAGAGTTACTTCATAATTATCTCTTTTATTTTCTTCAATTAAAGTGATAAGTTCTCCAAATATTTTAGAAATATTTCCTCGATTTATTTCATCTATTACTATATAGAAGTTTTTTCGTTCTGTTCTATGTATTTCGTCTTCACTGATTTTTATATTTTTTGTATTCAAAATAATTTCATTAAAAACTTTAAAATAATAAGTTGCATGTTGATTCGCCAAAGCATTTATTGTTTCAAGTCTCTTTACATCTTGCCGTGAAGATACTTTATTTTTTTCAAATTCAAATAAATCCTCAAACTTCATTCTCAAATCATATTTATAAGTTGGATTTTCTCTTCTAATGTTATATCTAAAAGCATCACTATCAATACTATTTATATATGCTGAATCTGTTATCTGATAATAACCATTTTTTTCTATTTCATTTTCTAATTTTTCAATAAAACTATCTAATTTTTGTTGGAATGTAATTTCTTCTTTTAGTTCAATATTTTCTTTTTTCGATTCTTCTAAATTTTCTCTTGCTTTATCTGATATTCTTTTAAAAATACCACCTTTTTTATCAAGTTCAATTTCTCCATTTTCATTTGGTCTAAACCCTTCAATAAAATCTTCATAAGAATAGCTTTGATGAAAGGTTACAAATTCTATTCTTTTATCTTTTTTTATCATTTCAAAAGTAGTGTTGTCAAAACTTTCTGTAGTATCATTTTTAGCAATTGTGTCAAAAATAATTTTTTCAGTACTACCATTTTCTATCATAGTAATTAGTCTTTTATAATTATGGGTTTTCCCAACCCCAGGAGCACCATAAAGCATTATATTTTTTATTTTCATATTTTTACTTTCTTCTTTTTTTAATACTTCATTATTTAAAACATTACTAATATAATTATATAATTCCTCATTATTATTTAAAATATAATTTATAGTCCCTTTTTTTAAGCCATTTTCTCGGAGTTTTACTCTTGATAACTTTTGCATTTCTTCTTGATTTAATTTTCTAATTAATTTTAAATCTATGCTTTTATCTTCCACATTATCAACTTCCATAATATATTGAATTTGCCCAATATCAGCAGTTATATAAATAAGAACTGTTTGTCCTAGCTCAACACTTATACTTTTATTCCAACCTTTAAAATAACCATCTTTCTCTATTTGAGGTCTTACATCTCCCCAGTCACCTTTTGGATTATGTGTCATAACTACAATATTAAAATTTTTATTCATCTTTCTTATTACCCCTCTTCCAATAACTTTCTAAACTCTTCTTTATTTGGTAATACTGTTAGATACTTGCTTGCATATATTTGGTTATTATCTTTTGGAAGAGTTAGTTCTACTAAAGCTTTATTTTTATCTTTACAAAGTATTATCCCTACTGTTGGATTTTCATCTTCTGTTTTTTCATATCTATCAAAATAGTTTACATACATCATCATTTGACCTATATCTTGATGTTTTAGTTCCCCTATTTTTAGATCAATTACTACAAAAGATTTTAAAAATCTATTATAAAACACAAGATCCACTTTAAAATGCTTTTCATCTATTGTAAATCTTTTCTGACGGGCTACAAAAGTAAAACCTTTACCAAGTTCCAGTAAAAAGTGTTCTAGTTTATCTATAAGTTTTTGCTCCAAATCACTCTCACTATAAGAAGTAAGTTCAGGAAGTCCTACAAACTCTAAGATATATGGGTCTTTTATCATATCCTCTACTTTTTGGACAACTTGTCCTTTTGTAGATAATTCTTTTACTTTTGATTTATTTTTGCTTAAACTAAGCCTTTCAAATAATCCTGTATCAAACTGTCTTTTGAGTTCTCGTAAACTCCAATTATTTTGAGCAGCTTCTATCTCATAAAAATTTCGTTCATCTATATTTTCAATTCGTGTCAAAAATATATAGTGTGACCAACTTAATTTGAATTCGCTAGACAGTGTCTGTCGTTTTTGATATGTCAAAAAAAACTGTCTCATATTTTTTAAATTTTGTTCAGAATAACCCTTACCAAACTCTTTTATAAGTTCATTTGATAAGTTTTTCAATAAAGCCGTTCCATACTCGGCTCTAACTTCACCACCTTGTTCCTCTTCAACTATCCTTTTTCCTATTTGATAGTAAGTCTGTGTCATAGTAGTATTTATAGTTTGATATACTTTATTTCTTGCATTATGAAGCAACTTTTTTATATCTTGATATAAACTATTATTAACCAAACTCATACTATTTCCTTTATTCTATTTTCTAATTCTTTTATAAAACTTTTATATCCACTATTGTAATCCAAATCAATACTTTTCATTTTCAATTCAACTTTTCTATCATTATTTCCCAAAACTATACTAGTATCTATATCATCCAAATGTTTTGGATATAAAAGCATAGTAGTTTCAATTTTTTCAAAATTGTTCCCATAAACATACATTTGATATCTATCATCTCTTGTAGCTATTTTATCTTTATCTATGATTTTATATTTACAGTCAATTATAAGGTTTTTACTATTTATTATAATATCAGGTTTTAAATATAACTCTCCAAACTTTCTACTTTTTTTAGGTATCTTCACATCTTCAAATTGTTCTTTAATCATCCTAGCTATAAACTTTTCAAACAAACTATTCATATCAAAAAGAAAAGCAAACGATTTTTTACCTTGATTAAATAAGGGTATAGTTTTTTGTAAAATTAAAAGAGCTACTTCATAGCTTGTTTTATATCTTTGATTTAGTCTATTAAAATGGATGTTTAGTTTATTTATATCTATTTGAGTAAATTCTACTTCATCTAGTATTAGTTCACATTGTTTTAAAAGTTTTTTATCTTTTACAAACTTTTGCAAAGTTTTCACTACATATAAAAAAAACTGATTTAGAGTATTGTTTGGGCTAAATTCATCGTATTCGCAGTAGATTTTATTTTTAGTAAAATTGTATTTTAGATTTTCATTTATTAGGTATTTGCCTTTTAAAACAGGAAGATTATCTTGCTCTGTTATATACTCTTTGTATATTCCTTTTTTTAGTTCATTTAAAAGTCCATTTGCAAACATTTGAATAAATACTTCTAAGATATTATTTGATTTGAGATTATCTCTTGAAGCTATATTTTCATTGAAAAGCTTTATATCATAAGCATACATCAACATATAAATAAATATATTTAGATTTTGTTCATCATCACGATTTGCTATTTTGGGTAAGATGTAATAATCAATATTGTTAAAGTTTATTATCCCACAATAATGTGATGCTTTAACCTTTCCCCAATCTTGTGTGAAATATTTATGTAATACAGAAGTGTCAATTATATGTTGTTTTAAATCACTATTATTTACTTCTATATATTCATAAATTATATTCTTCATTATTCCACATTTGTTTTATTTTAGTTTACAATAAATCTAATTTAGAATGTTAGATTTTGAGTAAAAATCAAGGCGAAAATAGAAATTTAGGTAGGAGCTTACAAGTAGTAAGTGAGTATCTAAATTTCTATTTTCAACGCAGAGTTTCGCCAAAAGATGATATTCTAAATTAGATTTCCGTATTTGTAGTATGCACTACAAGCCCCTTCGCTACTCACCATACAACTGCCTAAGGGACTACTTGGTTTACAGGCTGTTCCAAATACTTTACAATCATTTGGTTTTGCAACACCTCTCATAATATCTCCACAGATACAAAGCTTGTGATCATCTATTTTTTCATTTGGTAGAATATCTTTGTAGATAATCTCTGCATCAAATTTACTATATTCATCTTTTAGTTTCAAAGCACTATTTGGAATATCTCCTATACCTCTCCATCTAAAACTTCCTCTTTTTTCAAAATATTTATCATTTAATCTTTGAGCTGCTAGATTTCCATCGTATGATACTGCTCTTGAGTATTCTATTTCTAATTCACATCTATTTTCATTGAACTGTTTTAAAATACTTAAAATTGATTGCATAACATCTACTGGCTCAAAACCACTTACTACTACTGGTTTTTTATACTCTTTTACAAACTCATCATAAATCTTACTTCCAGTTATAACACTTACATGAGAAGGACCTATAAAGGCATCGATTTTACACTCATCATTATCAAGTAAAACTCTCATTGGCTCAGGAACTGTAATATGATTTATATGAAAATAGATATTTTCTATTTTATTTTTTGTTACATGCTCTAAAAGTGCTGCTGTCATTGGTGTAGTTGTTTCAAAACCTATAGCAAAGAAAATAATCTTTTTATTTGGATTTTCTAAAGCTACTTTAATTGTATCAAGTGGAGAGTAAACAAACCTTACATCTGCACCTTTACTTCTTGCATCTTGTAAACTTCCATTACTTCCTGGCACCTTTACCATATCTCCAAGGGTTACTAAGATTACATCTTTTTGTAAACTAAGATTATAGGCATGGTCTATTCTCTCTTTTGGCATAACACAAACAGGACAACCAGGTCCATGTATAAACTCAACATTTGAAGGCATTAGTTGATTTAGTCCATATTTCATGATTGTATGTGTATGACCTCCACACACCTCCATAATATATATTTTTCTATCTAACTTTTTTGCCTCAACATCTACAAGTTTTTTTAATACTTTAATTGTTTGAGGGTTTCTAAAACCATCATATAAATCTTTTAGTTGAAGTTCACTCATAAAGACTACCTATTTGGGCAATTTTCGGCATCATCTATTGCAGCTAAACGGTCTTGTTCATCCATTTTATCTATTATCTCTTGATAAACTTTCAAGGACTCTAAAGCATCCTCTTCATCTATCTTATTCATAGCAAAACCAATATGGATAAGTACATAATCGCCAATTTCAACAGGCTGGTCAATTAAATCTAAACTTGCGTGTCTTTCTACACCCATAGTATCTACAGTAGCTATATTGTTCTCTTTATCTATACTTTTTATTTTAGAAGGAATTGAAAGGCACATATTTTCTCCTTAAAATGTCCCATTTTGAAGGGACCAATAAATTTAATAACTTCTTTTAACAGCGAAAATAAATTTCGCTTAAAGAAGCAAATCCTAAAGAGCGTAACGAGTTACGCTTAATGCTTATCGCATTTTTCTTTTAAAGTTTATCCAATCAACTACAGCTTTTAAACTAGCCTCATCTTTTGTTGAAACCTCTAAGATATCAACATTTGGTTTTAGTTTTCTAGCCATTGCTTTCTCTTTTTCAATATCGTATTCAAAATATGGAAGTAAATCTACTTTTGTAAATAGGATTAAATCAGCAGTTCTAAACATAACTGGATATTTTTCTACTTTATCTTCCCCTTCAGGAATAGATACTAATACTATATTTAAATGTGTTCCCACATCATATGAAGCTGGGCAAACTAAGTTTCCTACATTTTCCACAAAACAAACATCTAAGTCATCAAGTGGCATATCATGTAAACCTTTATGAACCATAAAGGCATCTAAATGACAGGCACTACCTGTTTGGATTTGAACAGCTTTAATTCCTTTGTTTATAAGTCTATCTGCATCTCTGTTTGTCTCTAAATCACCCTCTACAACACCATATTTAAAATCAGCTAAATCAGCCATATGTTCTAAAAGTGTTGTTTTTCCACTTCCTGGACTACTCATTAGGTTGATTCCTAATACTTTGTGATTATCAAAGTGGGCTCTGTTGTGAGCTGCTTCATGGTCATTTTTATCTAAAATCTTTTTGATAACTGAGATTGTTTTACTATCATTTAACTGTGGGTTATGATGTAAAGTTTCATGAGCTGCTTGATGAGAAGCTGAATCTCCATGAGAATGTCCGTGTGAATGATCATGACTATGGTCATGGTCATGATGGTGATGATGGTCTGTTATGCTACAACCGCAATCTTGGCACATGTAATTTCCTTTTTAAATGTCCCATTTAAAAAGGGACTTTATTCTTAATTAACTTCTTTTATGAGAGAAAATAAATTCCTCTTAAAGAAGCAAACCCTAAAGAAGGCAACAAGTTGCCTTTATACTATATGAATAATTATTCATTTTTATTGAAGTTTAATGAATTGAATCTGAAACTAAACTAATAGTGCTACCCACTTATGTATTTTTAGGACTTTAATTGTATAATAGTGTATGAAGATAACAACTTGCCCCTTTTGCAACCATAAAAGACTATACGATTTACAAGATGACTACAAAAAATGTGCCTATTGTAAAAAAAAATTTTCTTTAAAGAAGTATGATACAGATATAACTATTATAAAACTATTTTGCAATAGTATAAATGCCAATAGATGTGCTAAACTTCTTAATGTAAACTATAGAACTGTACAAAATAGATATATGCTTTTTAGAAAACTTATTGCACTTTATCTTGAAGAGGAATACCAAGCCTCAATAAAAGATAACAGTTCATATGAAGAGTACTACTACTTTACAAATCGTCAAAAGAAAAAAAAGAAAAGGTCACTTTATGATGCTATTAATATTATTGGCTTTTATTCAAATAAAAAAGTATATACTCTTTTAATGCCAAGACTTCCAAAATATAATACTCTAGAAGATAATAAAACCTTTGAAAACTATCTAAAATGGCATAGGATATTTTCAAAAAACTCTTACTCTACCCCTTTACATATCTTTTGGAAATACTTAGATGAAAACCTAAAAAAATACAAAGGTGTAGATGATGAAAACTTCTTTTATTATCTAAAAGAGTGTGAGTTTAAATTTAATTATCTTCAAAATAAACAAATAGAGATATTAAAAAAACTTTATTTTAAATAACTCAATTAATATTCAAGCTAATCCTACTCTAAATATATTTTTATATAATTTCACAAAATTTTTGAAGGACAATTATGAATGCAATTAAAAGGTTTAGAGTTATTTCAGCTATTGAGGGTATTTCGTTTTTACTTTTAGTATTTATTGCAATGCCTATTAAATATATTGGTGAAAATCCATACCCTGTAAAAGTTTTTGGTATGATACATGGAGTTTTATTTATCATTTTTATGATTTCACTTTTTGATGCAAAAAGAAAAGCTAGTTTTGATACAGGATTCATGTTTCAATTATTTGTATTATCATTAATCCCTTTTGGAGCATATTTTATAGAAAAAAGAGTTAAACCTTTGGATATTTAAAATAAGAGAATAAAATCTCTTATTTTAATCTTCTACCAAAAATCTTATGTTATAACTTCCACTATAAGCTTCAATTTTCCCATATACTTTTTTTCTATCACCTCTATCTTCTATTTTAAAATACAAATCGTTTGAGTTCTTTCCTACAATCTTTGCATTGTATAAAGAGAGAATAGTTTCATAGTTATTGATTATCTCTACTCTAGAAAAACTTTTATCTACTTTTCCATCAGAAACTATTTGATAAGATATTAGTTTATGTAATCCCTTATACTCTTTTGTTTCATTGTTTTTTGAATATGGTTTTATATATTTAATATTTAAATCATCATTTGGATAATCTTTTTCAAAAGTAATTTTAGAGTTAGGTATTGGTTTTATAAAATCAATATCAATAATTGCTTTTTTATTTCCACCACTTACTTTATGTATCTCAACACGTCTATTGTTTGCTCTTCCATCATCAGTATCATTTGTATCAATAGGTTTTAACTCTCCAAAACCATGAGAGACTATCCTTTTTTCATCTATTCCTTGTTCTACTATTGCATTTTTTACACTAAAAGCTCTTTTTGTTGATAACTCTAAATTGTATTGTTCATCACCTTTATTATCAGTATGACCTTGTATATCTATTTTCAAATCTGGATATCTTTGCATCAAGGATGTTGCAAGTAAGATAGCTTTATGTGATTCTTTTTTTAGTGTAGATTTATCAAAATCAAAATAGATTCCATCTAAAACAATTTTCCCTTTCTCATCCAATTGGGATTTTACTTTGTCTGGTGATAATATTAAAGATTGTTCAAAAGCTTCCTCTTTTATAATCTCCATATTAAAACTATTTTCATATGAATTAAATACTATAAAATATTTTGCACCATCATAATCTATTTCACAAAAAATTTTATCATCTTCATCATCTATAATTTTTGAAGAGTAATCTTTTATTTTTTCTTTATAACTATGGGCAATTATATATCGATAAGAGGTTTTGTCGTTTAAAATCTTTTTAAAATTTACTTTCCAATATTCCCCTTTTTTGATAAGTGATTTTTTATTTATAATAAATTTTTTTTCATTATACTTATTGTGTGTAAAAGATTGAATTGCAAAACCTTCTACAAAAGGGATAAATATAGTTTTTGGTAAAAGTGCATATTTATCTTTATAAGACTTTTTTAGATATTCATACTCGCTATTTTCATCAAAAGTTACAATATTTTCAAAGCCTCCTACTTTTAATAAAGTAAAACTATAAGTAGAAACATTCACATTTAAATCAAGCCAATACTCTTGCTCATTTATAAAAAAATGACCTTTCCCTTTTTCATTTATATCTGTTGAGTTTATTCCTAACTGTTTTACAAAAAAATCTTTTATTTCATCAAAATATTTTTTATCATTTGTTTTTTTATATTTAAACTTTTGATACCAAGTTTCTCCATATGATATTTTATTTTGTTTATTGTAATTGATTTTTAACTTATCATATTGTTGATATATCGATTTTTCTTCTTTTGTCACCGTTGGATATTTTAAATCAAAAGGTAATGTTGAAGAAAATAAATTTAAACAAAACAGTAAAAAAATAAAACAAATCTTATAAGCCATAATATAAACCTTTTTTTATAATAGATTAGATTATATTGAAATAAAATTAAAAAACTAATCTACCTGTGAATATATTTGACCTAGCGATATACCAGAATCATTTAGAGGAACTTTTTTTGAATAATAATATTTAATAAAGTTTTTATCTAATTGTTTAATCACCAACTCAAGAAGTGTTTTATTTTGAAATACTCCACCAGTTAAAATAACAGGAAGTGTTCTGTTATCTTTACTAATATTTACAATAATATCAACTAACATATTTAAAAATTTTGTGCAAATTGTTTTTGCATCTTTATCAACTACAATCTCTTTGATACAAGATGATATATCTATTTGAGAATCTACAATTTCATAACTATAGCTTTCTTTTATATTTTCATCATAAAACATCTCCATTTTTAATCCTGTTTCACCTTCAAAACTTTGTTTATGTACTAAATTTGCAAATGAAGCAACAGCATCAAAAATACGCCCTACAGAACTAGTTTGCGGTGAATTCAAACCATTTTCCCACATCTTATGATATAAAATCAATTCAGAATATTTTATTTCTTTAAGTAATGGGAGATTTAAATTTTTTATCTCATCTAAACTAAAATTTTCAAATAGCAAAGATAAAGCTACTCTTTTTGGTTCTTTTATACTTTTTTCACCACCTAATAGTTTAAAATATTTGAAATTAAATACTCTTTTAAAACTCTTTTTTGATGCCCTAAAAACTTCACCACCCCAAATATTTCCATCATCTCCAAGTCCTGTACCATCGAAACAAAAGGCCAACACATTTTCATCTAAATTATATTCACACATGGTAGCTAATAAATGTGCATAGTGATGTTGAACTTGCACCACTTCACAATTTTGCTCTAATGCCCACTTTGTACTTTCATAACCTTGATGTTTATCACATACAATTAAGTCTGGTTCAAAATCATAAAATCTTTTAAAAGTTTCTATTGTTCTTTCAAAATACTCCATTGAAGTAATAGAATCTAAATCTGCAATATATGTAGAAGTGATTATCACATCTTCAAAAGCAATTGATATAGTTGATTTTTGATTTGCACCTAAAGCTAAAATTTTTTTATCAATTTTTTTAGGTAATTTAAAAGAAACAGGAGTATATCCTCTAGCATTTCTAAGTATTTGTAAATCATTGTTTACAACTTGAACTACTGAGTCATCGCAAGCATTTATTATATCTCTATTGAAATCCAGAACATAATCAACGACTTTATTGAGTTTGATTATTATCTCATCTCTAAATCTAATAATTGGTTCTCCCGATAAATTGGCACTTGTTGCAATAATAGGTATATCTAAATATTTAAAAAGAACTAGATGTAATGGTGTATAAGCTATAAAAGCTCCTACTCTATCAAGATTTGGTGCAATATATTTACTCAATCCCATACTATTTGATTTAACAATTGTAATAGGCTTTTCCTTTGAAGAGATTATCTCTTCCTCTTTTTGGGTTATTGTTAGATATTTTTTTATCTGTTTTAAAGACTTAAACATTATTGCAAAAGGTTTTGCTGGTCTATTTTTTCTATCTCTTAAAGTTTCAACTACTAAATCATTTGTTGCATCACAAACTATATGAAAACCACCTAAACCTTTTATTGCAACAATTTTACCTTCATTTATAAACTTACTTATATCTTTTATAGCTTCATTATTTTGCGATATTTTATTATTACTCATATCAAAAAGTTCAACTTTTGGTCCACATTTACTGCAACAAAGAGGCTGTGCATGATATCTTCTATTTGATGGATCTTCATACTCTTTTTTGCAATCTTTACATAAAGAGAATTTTTCCATAGAAGTATTTACTCTATCATAAGGTACTGTCTTTATTATGGAATACCTTGGCCCACAATTCGTACAATTTGTAAAAGGGTATTCAAACCTAAAATTATTCACATCTTTTATATCATGTATACAATCATTACAAATAGCAATATCAGGAGAGATTATCGTAGTTTTATTTGAACTTGTTTCACTTTTTACAATCTCAAAACTCTCAAAGCCTTCAAAATCTCTTTCTAATGTATTAATCTCATCTATTTTTGAAAGTGGCGGTGCAAATTCTGTAATATCATCTAAAAAAGATTCAATAGCTAACTCATCACCCTCAACACAAATATTTACACCATTATCAGAGTTATTAACCCATCCTTTTAAACTATATTTAACAGCTAAATTATATATAAATGGTCTAAATCCAACACCTTGAACTGTTCCTTTTATTTGTATACTAATTGATATCATAAAGATTTTTCCTAACTTATTAAAAAGTTATTATATAGGATATTTATATATAAATCAATTTTAGTTTAAACAAGTAATATATAAGTTAAACTTATAATTTTTACTTTTATCCAATTTTTAATAATTTAAGCTAATAATTTATATAATTAGAAAAGGGAAAAATTTATTTTTTATATTATATTAATATTAGTATTTCTTATAATTATTTAACTTAATAACTAAATTGGCTAAGAGTTAGTGTGTAGTTGATTTTATTTTATCAACTACAAAAATACAATTGAAGGAGGAAGAGATGAAAACCCTAAGATTCGTAGTGTTAATACTAATATTAAATTGTATTACATTATTTGCAGATAATCAAAACCCAACAAAAGATGAAGTTGCAAAACTATATGTAGCAACATTTAATCGTGCACCTGATAATGCAGGTCTATTATATTGGATAAATAATAGTGGATTAACTTTAGAACAAATAGCACAAAGTTTTTTTGATCAAGAAGAAACTCTAACTTTATATCCAAATGGAACTACTAATAGAGCTTTTATACAAGCTGTTTATAACAATCTATTCAATAGAAACCCTGATTCTGGAGGTTGGGATTATTGGGAAACCCAACTAAATTTAGGTAGAATAAGTAGAAATATGTTTATTATTGCTGTTATAAATGGTGCAAAAGATGATGCAAATGGTTTTGATGCTACAACTTTAGAAAATAAAAAAGAGGTCGGAGTTTATTTTGCTAATAATAATTTAAACAATTATTATCAAGCAATATATGCAATGCAAGGTGTTACATCTGATTATACGACAGTTAGTTTTATAAAATCTAAAATTGATAGCAATGAATTAACATCAACGGTATGGAATAATTTTGGTAATTTGAGCAATGAAAGTGTAGATCTTTTGGCAAGAAATGCAGCAGTTATAATTCCTGGTTGTAGTTATACTAGTGAGAACTCTATTGTGTTCTTAAATACAAACGATGTACTAACTTATAAAACTATAATTAGAAATCTTGTTGATAAAAAAGATGAATCTAAAACTACCAAAAGAAGTACTGCAATAAATCAAACATTAACAGGAACCTGTGGTGGTACTGCAACAATTACAGGTAGTGAAAATAATGGTGATAGCAATTTAACTTTTGCTTTAAATAATTATTGTACAAATAATGGAAATGATCAAACAGTTCTAAATGGTAGTATGAACATATTTGTTGATACTAATATTATTGATGGTGTAAGTACAATTAAAGGGCTAACAGCATCAACACAAGGTAATGGGATTGTGATTGCTACAACGGTGGATAATCAAACTGTAACTGAAACAGTAAAACTTACTAATTTCTCTGCAACAATTGGAGAACAAAACTCTATAACTGCTGATAATATTAGTATTGTATCAAGTGAAAATGGAACTTATCAAATAATTAATTTGAACATTATAACTTATACAGAGAATAATATAAATTACCTACAAGTTGTAAGCTCTACTTATATTGATCCAGATATAGGTTCTGTAAATTTAACAACAACTCCTATTGCAATTACTGGAAATGGAACAGGAAGCGCAACAATAACTGTAAGTAACGGAGATAATTCTGCTGTTTTTACATCAAATGATGCAAGTACGGGTTATTTTAATTTAGTACAAAATGGTAAAACAATAGGTGCATTAGACTGTTATTCTTTAAGATTAGAATAAATAATTAGCAAGGATTAGTAGTGTATAAAGTTGGTTTCAACTATGCAATAAGAAATATATTAAGAACTCCATTGAGGTCTTTTTTTACTATTTTTAGTATTTCAATGATTATCTGCATGTATACACTACTAACTGCAATTACAGATTCATTTACAAATCAATTTAAAAAACTTCTAAACGAAGAAAATATAGATATTATTGTTCAATCTAAATACTCAGCTTCGCCAATTTCGTCATCAATTTCACAAAAGGATTTACAAGCTATTGTTTCAGATAAATCTATATCAAACTATTTTACGATTGCAATAGGCAAAAAACGTTATAAAGATAAAAGTATTATTTACTTACTTGGTATGAATGACTTTTCTAAAATCTCTAACAAATTGGGAATAAATTTAATAGAAGGTAAAACTTTTTCTTTAGGAACAAATGAAATTTTAATTTCTGACAAATTACTAAATATGAAAAAACTTAAAATTGGAGATGAAATAAAACTTTCTAATAAAGATAGTTTTAAAATAGTTGGTACCTTTCATTCTTGGATTAGTTTTTTTAATAGTAGTATTATTGGTGACTTACATAAAATTAGAATCTTAATGGGAAAACAAAATAAAACAAATATGTTGTTTCTTAACCTAAAAAAAGATTATAATGAAAAAAATACAATAGAAATGATAAATAATAATTTTGATGATCTACAAGCTATTAAAAGCAGTGATTTTTCGCAATCATTAGGATCAATTAAAAATCTCTTCTATTTATCAGATATAATCTCAATTTTAACACTGATTATTGCATCTGCAATATTAATAAATACATTTTTGATTGCTATGTATGAACGTGCTAAAGAGATAGGTATATTGAGTACTTTAGGCTGGTCTAAAACAATGATAATTTATATATTTGTTGTGGAATCTGTCAGTTTAGCTCTTTTAGGAGGTTTTCTTGGATTTATTACATCTATTGGTTTACTTTATTATGTACAAAACACTTATACCTCTATAAGTATTTATTTACCAACTAGTCTAAATATTATCAATTTTTTTTATACAATTTCAATATCACTTATAATTGGAATAGTAAGTGTAGTCTTACCTGCAATTTATATTACAAAATTGAGTATAGCTAAGGTATTACATTATGAATAATTCAATATTAGAAATTAAAAATTTATTTAAATCATACAAACATGCTAATCAACCAGCTGTAAATAATATAACTTTATCTCTTGAAAAAGGAAAAATTTATGCACTAGTAGGTTCTTCAGGCTGTGGTAAAACTACCCTTCTAAATCTTATAGGAACATTAGACTTACCTGATAGTGGAGAGATTTATTACAACGGGACAAGCTACAAAGATATTAAATCCTTAGATAAATTTCGTGCAAATACTATTGGTTTTATTTTTCAATTCCATCATTTAATACCTGTTTTAACACTTAAAGAGAATCTCCAAACAGCTATGCTGAATATAAAAGATGAAAATATTAAAAATGAAAAAGCAAATGAACTTTTAAGCAATTTAGATCTTAATTCAAAAATTAACTCCTTAGCAAGAAACATTTCAGGAGGAGAAAAGCAGCGTGTTGCAATAGCAAGAGCATTAGCTAATAATCCTAAATTAATTTTGGCTGATGAACCTACTGGAAATGTAGACTCTAAAACAACAAACTTGGTATTAAACCAATTAAAAAGTTTTAATAAATTAAATGACTGTACTATTTTAATTGCAACGCATGATGAACAAGTTTCAAAATTCGCAGATATAATCTTAGAAATGGATGATGGAAAATTTATTTCTGAATATAATAAGGACTCAAAATGAAAAAATTATCATTTCCACAAAGACTTTATGTTAATAATTTGGATTACTTTGCATTTATTAACACATTCTTATTTACACTAATGACTGTTTTTGTTTATTATAAAAGATTTATCAGTTTTAGAGGTGAAGCAAATCTATATGAGTTTTATTTTTATGCTACAGTTATATTCTTAACTATTACATACTCATGGTTAAGATTTAGACATTTGGAAATACATACTTATGTTTTAATTTTAATCGAAATAACTATTTTAATACATTTTGCTGGTGCATTTATTCAAATTGATGGTTCTAGATTATATGATTATAGAATTATGGAAATAAGATATGATAAATTTGTACATTTGGTAAATTCTTTAATTGGTTCAACTGTAGTAATCTATTTATTTATGAAAAATGGTTATGCTATAACAAAATTAATGTTAACAGTTACGGTATTATGTGTACTTGGCATTGGTGCTATAATTGAAATAATAGAGTTTATTGTTACTTTAACTGTAGAAAATAATGGTGTAGGTAATTATGTAAATAATATGTCTGATTTATTAGCTAACCTTATTGGTTCTTTATTAGGAATATCAATATACTCAAAGTATAAATATGAATTTAAAACCTAAACATATTTTTTATCTAAGTATCGTTGAAATTTCTATTTCTATTTTTATATATTATATTATAGTTTGGAAACTATCTTATTATTTAAATAATCCTACTTTATGGCAAATCATACTATTTTTATTTTTTTCTATTATTGCTATGTATTATCTTTTTTTTGTATCTCCAAAATTTTATAATGAAACTAATGAAGATAGAGGAATAGGAAAAGCTAAAAATCTATTTATACCAATTGATAATTTTTTTAGCAGTGCTCCAAGTTATATGATAGCTTTAATAATATTTCTTTTTGCTCTAATTATTATGACATTTATAAAATTTAATTCTCAAAATTTTGAGATAAATTATTTTAGTATTATAATAAAATTTATTTTTTATCTATTTAGTGCAACAGCACAAGCACTAATATTCTTTTCTTTTTTATTATTAAGAATTCAATATGTAATTAACTATTTCAATCATTTGCATAATAAATATATTATTTTAATTTTATTTTCTATAATGTTTTCTCTTTTTCATTATCCAAATTATATTATTTGTATATTAACTTTCTTTTTTGCATTTATATTAGGTTTTATATTTATAGAAAAAAGAAATATTGCATGGGTTATTTTAATTCATGCTATTTTAGGTACATTTCTTCATAGGATTTACCAAACAGATATGAAAATAGGAGTTTTTTATGGAACAAATTATAGTTTCTTTAGAAAAATTATTCCACAAATTGACTCTCTAATAGGAAATTTATGGTAGTAATAAATTTTTATATAGGTAGTTGTACCAGGAGAGAAAAGGGGGAGTGTGTAATTATTGATCAAATTTTTTACATATAATTTAAGCAATTACTTAAAAAAATATTTTGGCTGTGAGTGTATATTATTTTTAAGTATCTCCATGATACAACTACCTATATAAACTTTATATACTACAACTATTTAAAACCTGTCTTTTAAAAGATATTTTTGATATCTCTTCAATAGTTGTATTTTCATTTTTTATTTCAATCTCTATTTCCAACTCCTTAAAATTTTTTATTATTATATTTTCCATTAAATCAACAGCTTTTATAATCTCATCACTTAAATCAAAAGTGGTATCATCAACTAATCTTTTAGGAATTACACCTATAACTTCAGTTTTTGGTAAATCTCCATTCATCTTTATCATATTCAAAGTTTGTAACATCTCAACCTCATGGGCGCTCCCTTGCCAATCTATATTTGAGGGTGCTTTTAGATAATCAAAAAAATAAACATCCCCTGGTTTTGAGTTGATTGCATCAATACAATCAACTACAAAAACTCTATCGTGTTTAACAATTAAAGGGATTAACCTTTGTGCTAAAGTACCACCATCAACTATATGAATTTTGTGTTCAGTTGAATTAAATTTATATTTTTCATCAATATAGTGGATAAAATGAACCCCTATCCCTTCATCTTGAAATAGTATATTTCCAATGCCTAGTATTAATATATTCATTATTTTTTTGATTTAATCCATCTATATCCACTGATTATAGAATCCATTGCACCACTTTTCCCATAAACAGAATTAAATACAGCCAAATAGATATGTACTGGTAAAAACAAAATAAATACCCACATAAATATATGGTGTAGTTGTCTAACCCATGATAGACCGCCAAATAACACCTCTAAACTTCTCATACTATCAAATAAAAAACCACCCATACCCTCATGATAAACATGAACATAAAGGATAAGTCCAGTTAAACAAATCATAATAATAGAAAGATATATTCCAAAATAAGCTAAAAACTGCAATGGATTATAAACACCTTTTCCATGTGGATGTTTACAAATTAATAGATAATAACCTATTTGTTGAATCCAAACTTTTATATTTACAAAATCAAAGAATGAATCCCTTTCCAATTTACTTTGTTTATCAAATAAAAATAGATAAAACTTACCAATTGTTACAGCTATTAGTAAAAATCCAAAAACCAAATGCCATGTTCTAAATAAGGCATTTAAAAAGTTTGTCGGTTCACCACCATTAGTTGCTGGTGCTATAAAAGGAACAGCAATATAAAACCCTGAACCAATTAAAATCACAATTGACAATGCTCTAACCCAGTGGGTTACCCTAAGCCAATAAGAAAACTCGTAATGTTTTTTAATCATAATAATTTCCTAACAAGATGTTCCGTAAACTGGATCAACTCTATACATACCTAAATCATTCCCTTTTGTATCCATGACATGAACAGCACAAGCAATACAAGGGTCAAAACTATGGATAACTCTAATAATCTCTAAAGGTTGAGATAAATCTTTCACCTTTAATCCTATAAGATTTGTTTCATATGGTCCTTTAATCCCTTTTGCATCAACTGGACCTGCATTCCAAGTTGAAGGAACAACTGCTTGATAATTTTCTACAACACCATTTTTGATTCTAATCCAGTGAGATAACATACCCCTTGGCACATCACCTATAAATCTTCCTTTATACTCTTTATCTTTATCAATAAGGTAAGGGCTACAAGTATCTTGGTCAACTTTTAGATTTTCTATTAAAGTATTAAAACACTCTAAACCATTCTCAACTATTGCCATTGCTTGTAAAGTTCTTGCTGCTGTTCTTCCTAAAGTAGTATATAAAGCCTCTAATGGTAAACCTGTCTCAGCTAAGAAACTATCAACAAGTTTTACAATCTTTTTATTCCCTTTTGCATAAGAAACTAGTATTGAAGCTAATGGTCCAACCTCCATAGGTTTACCTGCATATCTTGGTGATTTAATCCAAGAGTATTTACCCTTATTATCTACAACTTTTGAATGTATCTCTTTTCCATCAGGACCAACAGTCAGCTTATCATGTAATCCTGTATAATTAGGGTTTGTTTTTCCATCATATGGATGTAAAGGTTCATTGTCTTTATACCAAGAGTGTGTTGCCTCTTCTGTTATAAGATCTTCATTTATCTCATATACAGTTGAAAGGTCTCCATCTAAAATAATACCTGTATCAAAAAGATATTCAGTTCTATTTAGTTGCATCTCTTTATGACACATGAAATTCATTGTTCCTGCTTTTTGAGTTACACTCTCCTCTTTTGCATAAGCTTTTGCAACCATTTTAGTATCAGCATAATATGCATTTTTAACAAAATCAGCTACCTCTTGATATTTTGTTAAGTATTCACCCATTCTTGAAGGATCTAATAAATCCATTACACAAGTTACTCCACCAACTGTTAAACTTTGTGGGTGTGGATTTTTACCACCAAAGATTGCCATTAATTGTGCAGCAACCCTTTGAACCTCTAGTGCTTTTAAGTAGTGTGATAAAGCTATTAGGTTTTGTTCAGGAGTTAATTTAAAAGTTTTATGTCCCCAATAAGCATTTGCAAAAGGTCCTAATTCACCTCTAGCAACAAACTCTTTAACTCTTTTTTTAACTCTAACTAAATCATCTTCACCCGTTGCAATTGGTGTATCTGTGTATTCAAAAGCCTCTTTTGAAGCTTTACTTACATCTGCATCTAAAGCAGAAACAACATCAACCCAATCTAATCCATGAAGATGATAAAAATGTACAACATGATCATGCATAAATAGTGCTTGATTCATTAAACTTCTAGTTAGTTTTGCATTTAATGGTGGAATAATATTTAATGCGTCTTCAACTGCTTCAATTCCTGCTCTATAGTGTGAAAAAGTACAAACCCCACAAATTCTTTGCATTAAAAAACCTGCATCTCTTGGATCTCTATTTTTTACAATTGTCTCTAACCCTCTCCATAATGTAGCTGATGAGTATGCATCTTGAATTACATTGTTTTCATCAACTTCAACCTCTATTCTTAAGTGTCCTTCAATTCTTGTAATAGGATCTACGATAACTCTTTTATTTGACATTTTTATTCCTCATCTTTAGGGTTATGAAATTTTGAAATTGCAGCGTGTGCTGTTATACCTATTGCAGTTACAGTTAATAATCCTACCCCAATTTTATCTGCTATTGAATCAGCTCCTAAGCCTTCAAATACAGTGTTGTATAAACTATCTGCAACTGGTTCTTCAAATGGTCCCATTTTATCCCAAAAATCTGGCTCAGAACACCCTATACATCCATGTCCTGCTTGAATAGGCCAAGAGGTGTGTTGATTAAATCTAAGTTTTCCACAGTTATTAAAAGTATATGGTCCTTTACATCCAACTTTATATAAACAATAACCTTTTTTTGCACCCTCATCACCAAACTCTTCAACAAACTCACCAGCATCAAAATGTCCACGTCTTTCACAAAGATCATGTACTCTTAAGCCATAAGCCCATTTTGGTCTATTGTAAACATCAAGGGCAGGTAAAGAACCATAAAGGATATAGTGTAATAAAGTACCAACTATATTTTTCTCACTTGGAGGACAACCAGGTACATTGATAACTGGTTTATCTGTAACTTTACTAAGAGCAACTGAGTTTGTTGGGTTAGGATTAGCAGCTTGTACTCCACCAAATGCAGAACATGTACCAATAGCAAAAATAGCTTTAGCATGCTCTGATGCTTTTTTTGCACTATATTCACCTGTATGTCCATGCCCACCAATTGTCAAATAAAAACTACTATCACCACTTGGAATACCACCTTCTACCATAAGGATATAGTTATCTTTATATTTTTCTATTGCATGTTCAAGATTATGTTCTGCTTGCCAACCAGCACTTGCCATTAATGTTTCATGATATTCCAATGAAATATAATCAAAAATCAAAGAATCAATTGTAGGAGCATCTGTTCTTAACAATGCTTCAGAACAACCTGTACACTCAGCCATATGCAACCAAATAATTGGTAATCTATCACTTAATTCTGCTGCTTTTGCTACCAAAGGAGTAAATGAAGCTGGTAAAGCTAATAGTGTAGTCATTACCCCTGCCCATTTCATAAAATCTCTTCTACTTACGCTTTTTTCATCTAAAAGTTTAGGAATCGATTTTGTCTCTTCCATTTTTGGAAGTTTTTCTAACTCTTCCAATCTTTTTTTAAACTGTTTAAATAAGCCTGATTTATCCAAAACACACCCTTATGAATAAATGTTCATTTATATAAAAAGTCAAAAAAAATTGACTCATATTTTTTATATGAATGAGTATTCATTTATTTTTTAACAAGAATGTTACTAAACTAAAACTTAAGTAAAAGTAAAAAATTAATAATTTATTATAAATATTCAAAGATTTTAAAAGTAAGTGTTTTTTAAGTTTTATAGAGAATAATAAGTATAAATAATAATATATTTAAAAAAATAATTAGAATTACTAGATATATTTATATCTAGTAATCTAAAGGATATTCTTTTGGGATTAGGATATTAAGGTTAGTTATCTCTTTTTTTATTTTAGAAAGTAAAATAGAATTACCAAATAAATCTCCACAAAGGATTAAATCTTTTGCTTTTAATTCAGAGTTTATTTTTTCTACATTCTCTTTTATAAAACTACTCAAACTTTCATAAAAAGAAAAAGCAAGCATAGTATCTTCAACCCCTGCCATTTTATAACTCATTATACTTTGAATAATTCTTCTATAATCTAAATAATTTTTTCCATCGATTTTTACAACATTCATATCTATTTGTATACCACTTTTTGCATTGTATAAAAGTGCAGTATCTTCAAACTCTTTATAGTCTCTCATACCCAAAACAAAAGCTAAAAGATTTAAAATAGATTCAAAACCATCAGCATCTATATCCCTAAATTCTTTTTCAAAATATGAAGGAAATTTAGCTTTATAATTATCTACAAGTTTTGCTGTATTTTCATCTATACTTTTGATATCCTCCATGCAATTGTCTATACAATTAATCACATTTGGAATATGAATAACATCTTTTATTCCCATATTTGGTAGATTTATTTTAATTGCTGATTCATCACTTTTATATGAAAAATAAATCCCAATTGTTGGTGTCATTTTTTTATAAAATTGATCAATACAAGCTTTATATACACAACCATATTCATCAAAATAGTCATTTATATTTATAACTTTCCTATTTAGTTTATATTCATATTTAGGGAATAAGCCTTTTTCTCCATGAATTATAATGTTTTGATTATCACTATATGTAACTTTCAATCCATCTTGATATATATCATCAGCTGCATAAAGAATGCTATTTATTCCTTCATTTTTTAATGCATTGGCAAAAAGTAAAGTCTCTTTATCATCTGGTATTTTTGCATAAATAAATCTAGTATTAGAGTACTCTTTATTAGCATTTTGAAGTAGTTTAAATTTTAATTTTACTAAAGGTCTTTCAATAGAGCAAAGAAGTTGTAAATCTTTTTGTGATATTTCACAAAGCTCTGAAATTTTGTTTATGTCTGTTATCAAAAGTTTTACTTCATAACCATTTGATTCAAATTGTTCCCTTAGCTTAGTTGATGGCATAAAAAAATCTTTTAAACCATTATGAGTATCAATTCTTGATACTCTTCCTTTTTTTATAACTGCTAAATCATTTCCAAAATCTATATGATTTTCTTCTATAGTTTTTATTATTTCATCATTTGTTAAAAGAGCAAGATTTACTTTTACATCTTTATCTTCAATCTCTTTAAAAGAGTCAAAATCAAATTTTTCAATAACTCCTGATTCTCCTAAAAAGATTGATAATGGCAACTTTTGTTCTAAGATTTTAAATAAAGATTCTATTTTTTCTGCCTCATCATTGCATACAAGCAAAATCAAATCTTCATAAAATTTTGTAGTTGCATTAACTCCTGATTGCTCAATCAAATCATCAATTATATGTTTGTAGTAAAAATTTGTAGAATTAAACTCTATTTTATAGATTAGTTCCATGTAGTATCTTCCTCATTTGGTACTCTTGTTAAATGTTCTCCATTGTAACTACCAATTAATTCTTGTGCTATTTGTTTTACTGTTTTATTGTCTTTCTTTTTTGCTTTAATCCCAATAGATTCAATCTCTTTTATAGCTTGTAAAGTAAACTCTTCAAATCTATCTTCAATAGTTTTTGTAAGACCTATTTCTACACTTACTATATCTTCAGGAATAATTCCTAGTATTGTAACTTCTGCATGTTTATCTAAAACAGAACAAATCTCTAACATCTCAACTATTTCAACCTCATGTGCTGTTTTTCGGTATTGTCCAAGTCCAAGTAAAACATCAGAAGGAAGTCTAAATATTTCTCCAGCTTTATCCTCAATAGATACAGTATCTAAAATAATAACATTGTCATACTCTTGAAAATATGCCATAAGTTTAAAACCTAAAGTTCCACCCTCTATTATCTCTAACTCACCATCAAATTCATAATTTTGTTCTAAATATTTTGAAGCGTAAATTCCTACACCTTCATCTTTAAATAATACATTACCAACACCAACTACAATATTTTTCATTACCTCTCCTAAAAAGCACTAAAAAAGTAACTCTTATACTTTTTATAATACTTTTGTAAAATAAAAATGGGCTGTAGTATAGATAAGCTACAACCCATTTTTTAATTGTATCAAAAGTTTAAATAATTAAACTTACTATTTATCACCCTTAGATGATTTACTTGCAAATTTGTAACCACCTAATACAATATTTATATCTCCCTCTTTCCAAAAGATTGTTCTCCAAATTTGATAATAAATATGAGACATAACCCACATAAGGATTAGATACATTGCAGTATGATGTGCAATTCTAACACCCATATTACCACCAAAAACAGTCAAAGTCCAATCTGTTGCAAAGTGTAGCATTGCAGGCCACCATGCCCCAATAGAACTAGTACCATGAGCTAAACCATGTACATACATTTGAAGTCCAGTTAATAACATAAATACCAACATAATATGAAATAGTGTAAAGAACATAATATTGTAACTATCACTATGTGTAGAATCAAATTTTTTTCTTCTATTAAAAGTGATTAAGTTAAAGAAAACTTCACAAAATTCAACAAAATTCTTTTTAGTTGGCAAAATCTTTTTATATGGTTTTTCAAATCTTGAAAATAGATATAAATAACCAATTAAAATAGCTGTAACATCGAAGATGATTGCAGCAATAAAGTGCCCCCATCTATTCCATGCCATCACATATTTATCAACTGCAGGATCTGCAATAAATGATTGATAATATGGATGACCTATATATAGCCCGGTTATAACTGCAACAACCATGCAAATTGCATTCATCCAGTGAATACTTCGCATGATTGGAGTCATTCTCTCAACCCGCTTCATTTTAGGCACGGCATCCTCCTACTGGATCTACTTTATAAACTGCCAATTCTTTACCTTTGGTATCTACAATGTGAACTGCACAAGCAATACAAGGGTCAAAACTATGCACTGTTCTAATAATCTCTAATGGTTGATCAGGATTAACAACTTTAGTACCAACTAAAGAAGCTTCATATGCACCCATTCTATTTTTATAATCTTTTGGAGCTGCATTCCAAGTTGAAGGAACTACCGCTTGATAGTTTACAACTTTTCCATCTCTGATTTTAACCCAGTGACCTAAACCACCTCTTGGTGCTTCAGCCATACCATAACCTTGCGCATCTTTTGCAACTTTATCAAAGTCAAATTCTGTCCAAGTTGATAAGTCACCAGCAGCAACATTCGCTGCTAATTCATCACACCACTCTAGTACTGCATCACACATTAATTCAGTTTCAACACATCTTGCAGCAGTTCTTCCTACAGTTGAAAATAATACAGTTGTTGGCAAGTTACCTTTTTTAAGGAAATCAGTTACATATTTAGTGATTCTTTCATCACCTTTAGCTACACCAATTACCATTCTTGCTAATGGTCCAACTTCCATTCTATTATCATCATATAATGGTGATTTAATCCAAGAGTATTTTTTCTCAGTATCTAAATAAGCGATACCATCTTTTTTCTCTTTAAATCCAGTATAGTTAGGTTTTGTTTTTCCATCAAATGGGTGAAGATTATCATTACCCTCATACCAAGCGTGAGTAACATCTTCTGTAATTTTTGATTGGTCTAATTCTAATACTTTTGATAAATCTTTATTTAGTACAATTCCACTTGGGAAAAGTTTTTTAGCTTCATAAAATGGTGTATCATCTAAGTTAAAATCTCCATAAGACATGAAGTTTCCTAAACCACCACCAACACCTGCTAGTGCTTCATCAGCGTACATAGTTCCAGCCATTAAAACATCAGCAACATAAGCTTGTTTTGTAAATGCAGTAGCTTTTTGAATAATATCTTTAAATTCAGCAACTCTTACTGGATTTTTAATATCTTGAACACAAGTTACACCACCAACAACAATTGATTGTGGGTGTGGGTTTTTACCACCAAAAATTGCCTGTGCTTTTGCAATATCTCTTTGTAAGTCAAGTGCATCTAAATAGTGAGAAAGACCAATTAGGTTTTGCTCAGGAGTTAATTTATATGCTTTACTTCCCCAATAAGCGTTTCCAAATACACCAAGTCTTCCTTGTTTAACATATTTTGTAACTCTAGCTTGTACTGCTTTATAGTTATCTTCACTTGCATTCCATGCTAATCCACCTGCTGCTTTTGCCCATTTTTGAGCTTCTGCAACTGTAGCTTTTGGATCTGCTTCTAATGCTTTTGTAATATCAACAAAATCAAGTGCATGTAAATGATAGAAGTGAACAATATGGTCATGGATATATAATCCACCTTGCATTAAGTTTCTAACTAATCTTGCATTTTTTGGAATTGTTACACCAAATGCATGCTCTACAGCTTCGATACTTCTTTGATAGTGAGTACCAGTACAAACTCCACAAATTCTCATAGCTAGTAGACCACAGTCTCTTGGGTCTCTACCTTTTAAAATCTCTTCAATTCCTCTGAACATTGTTGATGAACTGTAAGCTTCAGTAATAACATTATTATCATCGATTACAGCTTCAATTCTTAAATGTCCTTCAATCCTTGTTATAGGGTCTATTACTACGTGTTTACTCATTGTTATTCCTCATCCTCATGAACTGATTTTTTTCCTGCTACAGCAGAAGCTACTGCATGTACACCAATACCAATTGTTGTTGCTGTTAATAATCCTAAACCAAACTCATCAACAGTTTTCTCTACTCCACCAGTTGGAGCTTTGATATTTGCATCCGCCATTGGTCTTTCATATGCATATTTATCCCAGAAGTCTGGCTCAGAACAACCAATACATCCCCTTCCAACACCAATTGGCCAGTTTGCACCTTCGTTATATCTAATAATAGAACAGTTATTAAATGTCATAGGACCTTTACAACCCATTTTATATAAACAGAAGTTGTTTTTAGCACCTTCATCACCCCACTCTTCTACAAACTCACCTGCATCAAAATGAGCTCTTCTTTCACAGTTATCATGAATTCTATAACCAAATGCAAATTTTGGTCTAAGTAATGAATCAAGTTCTGGAATTTGACCAGTTAAAATAAATTGTAAAACTACACCAACCATATTAGCTGGATTTGCAGGACATGCAGGGATATTAATAACAGGTTTCCCTTTTACTATATCCATAACACCAACTGCACCTGTTGGATTTGGAGCTGCTGCTGGAATACCACCAAATGTTGCACATGAACCAACAGCTACAACAGCTGCTGCATCTTTAGAAAGTCTAACTAAGTGTTCTTGAAATGTTTCTCCACTTGCACCAATTGTTCCGTATTGACCATTCATTCCTGTAGGAATTGCACCCTCAACAAAAAGGATATATTTACCTTTGAAATGCTCAATTGCATCTTCAAGTTGTGCGTCAGCTTGATGACCAGAAGCTGCCATAATTGTTTCATGGAACTCTAAAGATAATACATCAAAAAGTAAATCATCAACTGTTGGAGTAGAACTTCTAAGCAAAGCTTCAGAGTTACCAGCACAGTCTTGTAACTCAATCCAGATTACTGGAACTCTATTCATAAGTTCTGTTGCCTCAGCCACTAAAGGAGTAAACATAGGAGGTAACATTAAAGTTGCAGTTGTTGCACTTGCCCACTTCATGAAATCTCTTCTATTTACGCCTTCACTTTCAACTACTTCCATCATATCGATGTCTTTAAGTGCCGGTTCTTTTCTTAATGCTGCTAATCTACTTTTTGCTTTTTCAAAAAGAGAGTTATAATATGCATCACCTTTGTTCGTATCAACTCTTGAAGAATTAGTGGTAAATACTTTTTTTACCATTTCTTGAGAATCAGCCATATACTTCCCCTTAATTGTAATTAAATGAATGCTCATTTATCATCAGTATAAAGTTAACGTGATTAAACTTAATATTATCTTATAAAAAAAACGTTTTCTTGGTAGTTTCGTAGCAATTATATAGCATTAAAAAAATGAATATTCATTTACTAGTACTTTTAGTGACCAATTAGTACTAAAAATACATAAGTGTAACTAATTTTAATTTTTTTTTGATTTTATTCTTAAATGTAACTTTTTAACACGTTTTTTTATTTTTCTAGTGAGTTGTACAAACGGAACAAACATCAAAGCTTCTAAGTATAATCTTTGCTTTTTCTATACTATCACAACCAATGATTGCATTTTGTGCTATTCCCTTATTTTCTGTAGTTCCTGGCCCTAGATTCCAAACTGTTGGTGTAATCACATCATATTTTTCTATTTTTCCATTTTTTATTGTAGCTTCATGAAAAAGTGAACCTCTACAAGCTTCCACTACACTTGTAGCACTAACTAGATTTATATCATTTAAACTATATTTTGGTTTTATACAAGATTCTTCATCTATGTCTATTTTTGAAATAAGTTCTTTAGTGTTTTGTAAAAGATATGCTAATTCGTCCATTCTAGCCATAACTCTTGTAAATAATGAGTCTTGATATTCATAATGTATCTCTTTTATAAACTTTCTGTTTGATAGTATTGCCCTTGATAAAGGACCTGATTCATAAAATTTTCCATCATACTCTACACTTTTTGCCCATCCATAAGCATTTGTAGATTGTTTTTCTTCATCTATATTAAAAGTAAAAGCAGAACTTTCAAGTATTTTTTTAAAATCTAACTTATTGATTAGTCTTCTATTTATTTTACCCCTTTCAAAAAGTGAAGATTCTCCTAAACAAATATGTCTATCATAACTTTTACCTATTGTTTCAAAACTATTTTCAAAAGATATTTCAATAAAATCTTTTAGATTTCCCCCAATTTTTAAAATATCATTTGATTTGGAAAAAGATAAATATGTATCAAAATCTAAAGAGGTAAGAGTTTTTTCAAAAAAGTTAATTGCTAAATCTACATAGTTTTTCATTGTTGCCAAATCAATCAAACTAGGATCACTTACTACTCCACCAGGAACCATATAAGAAGTATGAGGCCATTGCCCTCCAATAATTGCTAAAGCTTTTATTGTCTCACTAGCACAGCTTAAAGCTTCAAGCCAGTTTTTTCCCTTTAGAGGTTTATAATCTGATAAATCTTTTTTTGAAAATTTCACAATATCAGGCATAATAAACATATAAAACCATTTGATATGAGAATCAATTATCTCAATATTTAAGCCAATCTCCCTTAATAGTTTAGCTTTAGGAGTAAGTGCTATATCAATACCAGCATTTTTATATAAATTTTCTATTAGGTTAACAGTTGCTAAAAGATGAGCTTGTCCACAAATTCCACAGATTCTTGGTGTATAAACCAAAGCGTCTAAAATTGGTTTGTTTTTTAAGATATATTCAAATCCTCTAAAGTTTAGAAATTCAATTCTTGCATCACTTATTTTATTTTCTTCCCAAGAACAAATAAGTTTTGCTTCACCTTCTATTCTTTCTATAATATCAACTGTTTTCATCGTAGCCTTTCTATGTGGGAAAAATTTTAGCATATTTTTAATGTAAGTTTGGAATTTGGGTTTTGGTTTTATGTTTTTTAAAGTAAGGTTTATATGTTTTGAAGTGAAGATTTATCCTAAGGGTTTTAGTTTATTATAATTCAAATATATTAACAAGCATTTTAGAAATTTCTTTTGATGTTGCTTCATCAACAACTCCTAGTTTTTTTACGAGTCTTGTTTTATCAACTGTTCTAATCTGATCTAATAATACTAAGCCATTTTTCTTTTTAAACTTTATTTTGGGTCTAAATATAAAATCAAAACCTTTAGAAGTCATAGGTGCAACTATAACGGTTTTTAAAACATTCATCTCATTTGGAGATACTACAATACATGGTCTTGTTTTTTGAATTTCAGATCCCATTGTAGGATTTAACTTTACCAAGTATATCTCAAATCTTTTGATATCTCCTACCATTGCCAGTCTTCTAAGTCATTATCATTAAGTAAATCTTCTAAAACACCTTCATCTTCGACTCCTTTATGATTAGAAATAACTTTTTCAATATTTTCTTTCCATGAGCCTCTGTTTGTATTATTTACAGGTTTTATTAATAAGCCATTTTCTAAAACTTCTAGTTCTAAGTTTACATTTTCAAGATGTGCTTGTTCTATTAATGGTTTAGGAATTCTGATTCCTTGTGAATTCCCAATTTTTGTAAGTGTAGTCATTGTAAACTCCTTTTTGTAATTATATTGTAATTACATTAAAAAGTCAATTTACAGAGATATGGTTTTAAGGTAATGTTTATTTATTTTGAAGAGGAGATTCAAGCTAAAAGGGTGTTGCTTACAAAAGTGGAAATTCATCCTCAGGGGTGTTAGTCGATGTAAGTTGCCACCTTAAAAAAATA